>Ga0137392_10000878_pt1 | contig 16529 bp, 14 predicted proteins | sample 15con2h34AmetaG_FD_101394 | JGI IMG/M metagenome (GOLD analysis project Ga0137392, IMG submission 101394) | Vadose zone soil microbial communities from Angelo Coast Range Reserve, California, USA - 15con2h3.4A metaG | ecosystem: Environmental > Terrestrial > Soil > Vadose zone > Saprolite... | reverse complement strand
ACAGCCATCGAATGACCTGGATCGGTCACAGCCGCGGCGGAGAGGGCGTGGCCCGCGCCTACGATCGCGTTTTTAACGGGTCCTATGTTCCCGACAATTTCCGACTCGAGGACATCATCCTCATCTCCAGCATCGCCCCCACGGACTTCCTCGGGCCGACTCAGGCCAACCCCCACGGCGTCAATTATCATCTCTGGGTTGGAGCGGCGGACGCGGACGTCAACGGATGCGCCAGTTGTTCGCTCTGCCAATCATTCCACCTGCTCGATCGCGCGACCGGCACGCGGCAGTCGACGTCGCTCTATGGCGTGGGACACGGATCGTTTCACAATGGACCCACCGGCCTGGTGGCGGACGGCCCGTGCCTGCTGACGCGTCCGGAAACCCACCTGGTCATGTTGGGGTACCTGCTCCCCCTGGTGAAGCGATACATCGAAGGCAATGTTCCGGCCAAGGACTATCTCTGGCGCGGCTACGAGCGCTTTCATCCCAACGGCGTCCCGACGACTTCGTGCGTGGTGGCGAATCTGGAATACAACGAAGGCTCGTTGGCGATGAACTTCGTGGTGGACAACTTCCAAACGCCGGCCTCGCCGAACATCAGCAGCTCGGGCGGGTCGGTGACCTACGATGTGGACAACCTCTTCAAGGGATTGCTCCATGACACGGACGGCGTCTTCACCTGGAACCCGAGCGATCCGATGAACGGAATGACCGAGGGCGGAGCCAGCGACACCACTCGCGGCGTGGCGTTCGAGTGGAACGGCGTGGATCGAATGATGTCGTTTGAAATCGTGGCGGGCAGCCGCGACGTCAGCGCCTATCAGTATTTCTCCTTCCGCGCGGCCCAGGGCACCCGCCACCCGCTGACTGATCAGGCTCTGGGCGGCCGGACCTTCACCGTCAGCTTGCAAGACGCAAACGGGATCGTCAGCTCGATCAACGTAGGCGCCTATGGCGACGGCATCCGCGCGCCCTACCAGAGGGTCGGCTGCGGTGGCACCGGCGCCGGGTGGGGGAACGAATTTGAAACAATTCGCGCCCGGCTGAGCGATTTTTTGAACAACGGATCGGGGTTGGATTTGACGAACATCGTATCCGTCGACTTTCAGTTCGGGCCCTCGTACGGCTCCAGTGCCGGTCGCCTTGGTTTGGATGACATTGAATTCACCTTGAATTGACGCTCCATGGCGAGCGGGGAGTTTTTCATGAGATCGAATATTGGCATCTGGTTGATTGCGCTCACCGGCTGGCTCTCTGTTTCGCTGGCGAGCTCCGCATCCGCCGCTGAGAACCGAGGCCCGGTGAGAGATCTGGTGTTCGCCGAGTCCTTCAAACTGGACAAGTCATACCCCCACACCTGGCGGAAAGAGCAGCCGCAAGTCTCGTCTGGATACGTCCTGGTTCTGGCGGTGGATCCGGAGTTTGTTCGTCCAAAGCAGGTCGCCGAACCTGTCCTCTACGTCGGCAATCAGACCGCGGAGCGGATCAATGCCGCCGACGTATCGGGGCGACTGGTGGTGATCGTTCCGTCAGCGCTCAATGCCCGCGGCGAGGTCGACCTGGATTTGAGCAGCGTGCCGATCTGGTTCGGGACGGCGGAATTGCCGGAGCGGATCGATGCCGCCCAGCTGAATGCCGAGCTCAGCGCCGCTTTGCGCAAAGGCGTCAGGCCCCTGGCTCAAGAACGGGTCCAAGGTGCGTTGCGCCGGGGTGGAAAGTTGCTTCACTTGCCCGATCGCCAGGCTCTGGGTCAGAAAATCGCCGCCCTGCTGCAAGAGTACTCGCCGAATGAGACCGACCTGATCCGGGGACTCAAGGTCACCAAGAAGTAGCTTGCGACAATGAGCGCCTGCCTCGGGTAAGGTTCGGCGCGCATTGACCGAAAGCTCGGACTCGATCGGCGCAGTGGTCCTGGCGCTCTGTTCCTCCGCGGTATACGGCACCGCCGACTTTTTCGGCGGCTTGGCCACCCGCCGGACATCCGCGCTGGCCGTCGTTTTCGTTTCCCAAATCGCGGGTCTGGCGGTGATGGCCATTGCTATCGCTCTGCTGCCGCGGTCCCACCCCGGCGCCGGAGATCTTGCGTGGGGAGCAGCATCGGGAACATTTGGGACGATCGGCATCCTTCTTCTCTACCAGGCCCTGGCCACCGGCCGGATGAGCACCGTCGCTCCGGTCACCGGAGTCTGCGCCATCTCGCTGCCTGTATTCGCCGGCCTGGCTCTGGGGGAGCGGCCCTTGCTTCGCGCCGAAGTAGGACTGGTCTTCGCCCTGGCGGCCGTCGTTCTTGTCGCTCAGGAAGTGGATCGCCCATCGACCGGCTTGGGGCGGATGCTCGCTGGCCTGCGTTTCGACAAACCGGTCGCTCTCGCTCTTTTCTCCGGCGTGGCGATCGGTTTCTTCTACATCTGTTTGAAGCAAACCAGCCGGGAATCGGGAATGTGGCCTCTGCTTGCCGCGCGCGCAGTTTCGGTCAGCAGCCTCGGCGCAGTCGGGCTGATCGGCCGCCGCCCGCTTGCCGTTCCGGCGGCTCGCCTCCCCCTGGTCATCGGCGTCGGGGTGGTGGACATGGGAGCGAACGTGCTCTACGCGCTGGCCGCCCAGCGTGGGCTGTTGAGCCTGGTAGCGACGATCACTTCCCTGTACCCGGCGGCGACTATCGTATGGGCGCGGCTGGTGCTGGGTGAACGCATCCGGCTGCTCCAGGGAGTCGGGCTGGGCTTTGCTGCGCTGGCAATCTTCTTGATTGCATGGTGATTGGACCGGGCCGTTCCCTCACACGTTGTACATTTGAGTCCGGTTTCCGGGCTTAATTGTACAACGTATCGAGTCGCCCCTCCATGAACCGGGCGCCGCTCAGAGCACCCTGGAAGCGGCCTCTCCCTCGGCGGAACCCTTTGGACTCGGGGGTCGGGCTTGGCTTTGCGGCCCTCGCCATTCCCTCACGCCGGGTGATTGGACCGGGCTGTCCCCTCATACGTTGTACATTTGAGTCCGGTTTCCGGGCTTAATTGTACAACGTGTCGAGTCGCCCCCCATGAACCGGGCGCCGCTCAGCGCAACCTGGAAGCGGCCTCCCCATCGGCCGAGCCGCCTGGGCTGGGTGGTTCCGCGCTTCCCGGATCGGTCCGCGGTGCTACCGGCGGCGAAACGAACAGCGGGCTGGGAACGATCCACGGTTTCCATGTCCTGCCGAAGAGCTTTCCGGGGGCCGCAATCCAGACTTCGATCTGGACGGGGCCGGCTCGATCGAGCACCACGGTGTGCCCATCCGGCTCGAGGTGTGCTCCACCCCAGATCTGAACGCGGGAAGCGGCGGGGAAGGAGGGAGGGATTTGAAGGGTCAAACGATCCCCCACGACCGCTCGTCGCGAATCCCCCTGCATCCCGCCGACGGAAAAGCCCGCTGCGCTGCCGAGGGGGTCGAACGCGCAATAGGCGCGGCCTCGACCGATGGCCTCGATCACCGCCCGCGCGGCTTCGTCAGCGTCCGCAGGAAGGCCCCCTTGAAGAGCCCCGGCCAACGGCACGTGGAGGGAGAAGCTTCGAAACGCCTGCTCGTAGGTAGGCCAGCCATGGGCGTCGTGCGCGCAGAGCGCCAGCTTGGGTTCCGCCGCGCTGATCTCGAGCAGCTTGCGCGTCGCATCCGGCTGCTCCCGATTGAGGATCATCAGGGCGTGAATCGGATTGGTCAGGTACGCGCCGGCGGCGGGAACGAGCAGGGTGAATGGCTGGTGCAGGGCGTCGCGAAACAACGAATCCGCGGAGTACAGCTCCATGCCGGCTGCGCGCCTCGCGCTCTTGGGATCGATCCACGGATGCCGGCGTTGAACCGGATGCGCGAGAATCGCGAGGCCTCCGAGCTGCTGCGCGTGCCGCACCGGATCCGGATCCTTCCCTGGGCGACTCAGCCCCCGCTTCGCTCCGACGACGACCAGGTGCCCATCCCGGGTCGACAGCTCGACGCCGGAGATCACCAGAACCCCGTCCTCGAACGTCGGTTCGGTGAGGGTCACGAGATTGTGGTCGGTCATCACGATGAACTGCAGCCCGGCCTTCTTCGCCGCCCGCGCGATCTGCGACGGCGTGGCTCGGCCGTCGGAGAGCGTGGAGTGGATATGGAACGCTCCCCGGATTTCACCCGCGCCGGGGAGATCGGGACCGGTCTGCTTCGGGAAGGACAACGGGTACTTGACGAGGAGGCCACCGACCGAAAAAAGGAGTGGGTATCCCAACACGGCAACGGCAACGGCGCCCACCCACCAGAGGAAAGACGGTGCGCGCCGCGGCTGCGATGACCCACTCGAATCGGTCATCCTTCCCGCCCTCCCCCGCGCGATGCGGCCGGCGCCGATTGAAGGGTCCAGAGCCGGGCGTAAAGCCCGCCTTGGGATAGAAGCTCCTCGTGCGATCCGCTCTCCACCACCCGCCCCCCGTCGAGGACGTGGATGCGATCGGCATCCACAATGGTTGAGAGCCGGTGGGCGATCACCAGCGCGGTGCGGCCGGGGAGCACCTGGTTGAGCGCTGATTGCACCTCCCGCTCGCTTTCGGGGTCGAGATGGCTGGTGGCTTCGTCGAGCACCAGCACCGGCGCGTTCGCCAGCAGCGCCCGAGCGAGGCAGAGGCGCTGCTTCTGTCCGCCGCTGAGAATCGCCCCGCGTTCGCCGATCAGCGTCTGGTACCCGTTCGGAAGCGACCGGATGAATTCGTCCGCCTGCGCGACCTTCGCCGCGGCGACGATGTCCTCCTCGGAAGCTTCGGGGCGAGCGATCCGGATGTTCTCCAGCACCGAGGTCGAGAAAAGCAGCGCGTCCTGCGTCACCAGCGCGAATTGCGCCCTCACGCTGTCCACCGTCGCGGAATCGACATCCGCGCCGTCGATGAGGATTCTACCTCGCTGCGGTCGATCGAATCGAAGCAGCAACGAGGTCAGCGTGCTCTTGCCGCCGCCGCTGGGCCCCACCAGGGCGGTGATCTTTCCGATCGGAAGCTCCAGGGTGAGACCTTGGAGTGCTGGGCGATCTCCATAGGAGAACCAGACCCCCTCCAGCCGCAGCGAGGCACGCAGCGGGGGGATGGCGGTGGCGTCGGGCCTGTCAGTCGCGGAATGGATTCCATCCAGGAGGGCGAAAATCCGCTCGCCCGACGCGACCGCTTGAATGGTGAATTGACCCACCCGGCCGAGATCCTTCGCCGGCTGGTAGATCAGCACCATCGCGGTGAGCAGCGAGAACAGATTCTCCGGCGAGACCGACGAATCGTAGGCGGTGAAAGCGAGGACGCCGGCCAGCGCGACCGCCGCCAGCACCTCCATCAAGGTGGGAGTGCCTCCCTTTGCCCATCCGGCGCGCGTCATTACTCGCTCGTGCTTCGCGGAGTGCGCGGAGAACCGGATCAGCTCGGCCTTTTGAGCATTGAAGGCCTGGATCATCTTCACCGCGCCAAGTCCCTCCTTGAGCTGCGCCGCGAGCTGGCCGAGCCGGGCCTGCCCCTCCCGCGTCTTGGAGAGGAGAAAGCGCGTCAATCGCGCTACTGGAAAACCGGCGATCGGCACGACGAGCAGCGCGGCAAGCGCGATTCGCCAGTTCATCCAGATCGCGACCGCGACCAGCGCCACGATCTGAAGACCGTCGCGCACGTACGAGCCGACGGCGTAGTTCGCCGCCGTCTCCACCGCCGCCACGTCCGAGGAGAAGCGGCTCAAGACATCCCCGCTCATCTGTTGGGAGAGCTGTGACGGAGAAAGGCCGGAGAGACGGATGAAGATCTCGCGGCGCAGAGCGATGGAGATCTTCTGACCGAACAGACCCATCCAATAGAACTGGCCCAGGTAGGCCAACCCCTTGAGAACGCCGATCGCGACAATCGCCAGGGGAAGCAGCCAAAGCGTATCGCCCAGACTCAGGCGGATGCCGGAAGGCAAGTACTTCGCGACCGGCTCCAGGCCCGAGGAACCGCCCGACAACAGAAAGCGCAGCGCGTGCCCGGTCAAGAACGCGTAAGCCCCCGTCGTCGCCCCGAGCGCGATCATGCACACAAAGGCGGGGACGAGGACCCCTCCATGCGGGCGCGCGAATTTCAGCAGGCGATTGAGCACCGCGGTCGGACGGGCGTCGCCGGCGGTTTCGCGGCGATCCGGTTCGCTGCTCGCAATTGCTGGGGAGGAAGACGGTGTTTTCAAGAGCTTAGGAACCCTATACTGCCGGCTCTCGGGGTCCGGCTGCCAGACCCAAACGCTCGATGGCGCTTTTGCAGATGATGATCGTGGCCGGCGAGGCCTCGGGGGACCGGCACGCGGCCGATCTGACGGCGGAGATCCGCAAGCGGCTCCCGGACGCCCGCTTCTTCGGGATGGGCGGCCCGCTCTGCGGCGCGGCAGGAGTCGACCTCGTCTACGGCGCCCACGAGATCTCGGTGATGGGAATCACCGAGGTGATTCCCAAGCTGCCGCGGGTGTTCCGGATCCTCGCCGGCCTGAAACGCGCCGCCGCCCGCCGCCAACCGGTCTGCGCCGTCCTGGTGGATATTCCGGATTTCAATCTGCGGCTGGCGCGCCACATCAAGCGATTGGGAATCCCGGTCGTGTTCTACGTCAGCCCGATGATCTGGGCCTGGCGAGGCGGACGGATCGAGACCATCGCCGAGCGGGTGGACGAGATGATCTGCATCCTGCCCTTCGAGGAAGCGATTTACCGCCGCGCGGGAGTCCGGGTGCGCTACGTGGGCAATCCCGTGGTCGATCAGGTGCCGCCCGCCGCGGAGCCGGAGCACTTTCGCCGGGTGCTCGGGCTGGAGCTCGATCGGCCCACGCTTGCGCTTCTTCCCGGCAGCCGCCTCAGCGAAGTGCGCCGCATCCTTCCGGCGATGGCCGGCGCGGCGCGGGAGCTCGCGCGCGACCGTCCGGGGCTCCAGATCGTGGTGCCGGTGGCCCCCTCCATCCCGCGCTCGGAAATCTCCGCCGCTTTCGAGGGGACCGGCCTGCAGCCGACGCTCGTGGAGGGGAAAGCTCCCGAGGCCGTCGGGGCGAGCGACGCGGCGATCGTCGCTTCCGGCACCGCCGTCCTCGAGGCTGCGCTGATGGAGCGTCCTCTGGTGGTCGTCTACCGGATGGCTCCGGTCAGCTATCTGGTGGCTCGGCTCCTGCTCAAGGTCGAGCACGTCTCGCTGGTGAACCTTCTTCTGGGCAAGGCCGCGGTTCCCGAGCTTATCCAGCACGCGATGTCGCCCGAGCGGATTGCCGCGGAGGTACGCCGCCTCTGGGGCCCCGGCGCGGAGCGCGACGCGCAGATCCAGGCGCTGCGTCAGCTTCGCGAGGTGCTCGGCCGCAAGGGGGCAGCGAGCCGCGCGGCGGAGGAGGTCGTGGCCCTGATTCGAGGCTGAGCAACTTGTACGGCGTTGGTCCCGCTCGATGCTATGTCGTCTCCGGTGAATCGCGCCCTCGTCTGCATCCCGACTTACAACGAACGGGACAACATCGAGCCGATCGCGCGCGCGGCGCTGGCGGCGGATCCGCGGATCGATATTCTGGTGATCGACGACAACAGCCCCGACGGCACCGGCCGGATCGCCGACGAGCTCGCGGCAAGGGATCCGAGAGCACACGTGCTGCACCGCCCCAGCAAGCAGGGCCTGGGAAGGGCCTATCTCGATGGCTTTCGCTGGGCGCTGCAGCGCGGCTACCCGTTCATCCTCGAGATGGACGCCGACTTCAGCCATGACCCCAAATACCTGCCGCATTTTCTGGATCGGGCGGAGGCGGGAGTGGATCTGGTGCTGGGATCCCGCTACGTCCCGGGCGGCGGAACGGTGAACTGGGGCCTTTGGCGAAAGCTGGTGAGCCGCTCCGGCTCGCTCTACGCCCGCACCATCCTCGGGCTTCGCCAGCGCGATCTGACGGGAGGTTTCAAGTGTTTTCGCCGCGGCGTCCTCGAGTCGATCGACCTGGCATCCGTGCGCAGCAGCGGGTATGCGTTCCAGATCGAGCTGACCTACCGGGCGATCCAGAAGGGCTTTGAGGTGGTGGAGATCCCGATCGTCTTCGAAGATCGACGCGTCGGGCAGTCCAAGATGACCGGGCAGATTGTCCTCGAGGCGCTGGCGATGGTCTGGAAGCTTCGGCTGACGGTCTAGGACTGGCGATGATCCCCGACCTCTTCGCCAGCTTCATCGTCGCGCTGCCCGCGGTCTTCATCGTGGTCGACCCATTTGGGGTCGTCCCCATCTTCCTGGCGATGACCGCGCGAGAGCCCCCCGAAAGAACGCGCGAGCTGGCGAAGCGCGCCTGCATCGTGGGGTGCGCCTTGCTCGTGTTCTTCGCCCTCTTCGGCGGGCTTGTCTTCAAGGTCTTCGCGGTCACCTTGAGCGCGTTTCGCGTGGCGGGCGGCTTTCTCCTCCTCGTGACCTCTTTGGACATGCTTCGCGGCCGCACTTCGCAGACGAAGACCTCTCCCGCCGAAGAGCAGGAGGGAGCGCAGAAGGAGGACATCGCGGTGGTGCCGCTGGCGATGCCGCTTCTCGCCGGGCCGGGGTCGATCGCCACGGTGATGGTGCTGATGTCGCGGGGAAAGGGAATCGTCACCGCGATCCCGGTCGTCCTCTCCATCGTCCTGACCTTCATCGCCTCCTACTACACCCTTCGCGCCGCGGGCCTCGTCCAGCGGGTGCTCGGTCAATCGGGGGTGGCCATTCTCCAGAGATTGATGGGGCTGATCCTCGCCGCCCTCGCCGTTCAGTTCATCGTGGAGGGCTCGCGGGATCTGATCCGGTTCCCCTGATTCCCACCACCGAGATGCCCGCCTCTTCGGCCTCGGACAGGAAGGCGGCCGCGTCGACGATCAGCGTCTTGCCCGCCTCCACTGCGAGCACCGCGGCGCCGCATTCGCGCATCACCTGAAAGGTTGTCCGGCCGACCGCGGGCAGGTCGAATCGCGCGTCCTGGCCGGGCTTGAACACCTTCACCACCACCACTCCCGCCCCGGCGATGCGGCTGCCCCGGCGGATCGTCTCGTCGGTCCCCTCCGCGGCCTCGAGCGCCAGCACCTGGCCGTCCTTCACCACCACCGTCTGCCCGACATCGGCTTTGCCCAGAAGCTGCGCCACCTCCAGACCGAGCGCCACGTCCTTTTCCTGCCCGGAGCTGAGCGCGGGACCGGCGAGCCGGCCGTGCGGGGCCAGCAAATCGGAGAAGAAGTCCGTCTGCGGAACGATGGAGATTCCGTGCTCTTCGAAATACGAGGCAACCGCCCTCAAGAGCGCGTCATCGCGAAAGCTTCGCAAGCGCATCGCCACCCGGAATGCCCCCAGATCCGGCCTGGCCTCGCGAAGCGCGCGGGCGCGCCCGATCCCTCCCACCATCACCGCGCTTACGACCTGGGCGTTCCGGAAGACGCGGACCATCCGGTCGAGCTGACCCACCCGGACCCAGGTGATCGCATCGACCTCGCCCTCCAGGGAGGCGTCGGTCTGGCCCTGATGCGCGGTGGCGACCACCGAGATGCCCCTCTCACGGGCGGTGTTCGCGAAAAGGTGCGGGAGGCGGCCGCCGCCGGCGATCAGGCCAATCCGTCGCGGCTTCGCATCCGGCACTGGGCCCTCCCGGGCGGAAATGTCAACGGATCAGGCCCCGCTTGGAATCCTCGACGAAATCCAGCAGCGCTTCGATTTCCGGATGGCCGGCGTGCTCGGCCTCGAGCTTGGCAATCGCCTCGTTGAGGCCAAGCTTGGAGCGGAAGAGGATCTTGTAGGCGTCCTTGATTCGATTGATCTGCTCCTCGCTGAAGCCGTGCCGGGACAACCCGACGCTGTTCAAACCCACCAGCTCCGCCCGATCTCCCTGCGCGGTGCAGTAGGGCGGCACGTCCATCGCCACCATCGCCCCGCCGGCGATGAAGGCAAAGTCGCCGATGCGGGTGAACTGGTGGATCGCGGAGAGCCCGCCAAGAGTCACGTGGTTTCCCACCAGCACATGTCCGGCGAGCGTCGCGCAGTTGGCCATCACGCAGCCGTTTCCAATCACGCAATCGTGGGCGACGTGGCTGTAGGCCATGAAGAGGTTCTTGTTTCCGACCTTCGTCACCCCGCCCCCACCGGCGGTCCCGATGTGAATGGTGGCGAACTCGCGAATCTGGTTGTCGTCCCCCATCACCAGCCGGGTGTCCTCCCCGCCGTATTTCAGATCCTGGGGGATGGCTCCCACCGAGGCGAACTGGAAGACCCGGTTGCGCTCGCCCAGGGTGGTATCCCCCTCGAGCACGGCGTGCGGACCGATGCGCGTGCCGGCGCCGATCCTCACTTTTGGCCCGATGATCGTGTAGGGCCCGACCTCGACGGTGTCGTGCAACTTTGCTTCCGGATGGACGATCGCGGTGGGGTGGACCTTGGCCATTCTCTCTCCGCTTTAGGGTTCCGGCACAGGCGGCTTTGCGTTCAAGCCGACAACCGTGGCGAGAAACTCGCCTTCGGCCACCTTCACGCCGTTCACACTGGCAACCCCCTTCTGCTTCCAGACGGCCCCCTTGTGCTTGAGCACCGAGACCTCGAGATCGAGCCGATCTCCGGGCACGACGGGCTTGCGGAACTTCGCCCCGTCGATCGCCATCAGATACGAGACCTCCCGGGTCGGATCGAGATCCGCGCTCTTGTAGGCGAGGATGGCGCAGGCCTGGGCCAGCGATTCGAGGATGAGCACGCCGGGCATGACAGGGTGCCCGGGAAAGTGCCCGGCGAAGAACGGTTCGTTGATCGTGACGTTCTTGTACCCGAGGAGCTTCTGCCCGGGGATTATCTCCACCACCCGATCGACGAGCAGGAACGGATACCGGTGGGGCAGCAGCTTCTGGATTTCGACCAGATCCATCATCGCTCTGCCTTCTTCTCCAAGATCTGAACTCTCCGCCGCAGCTCGTGCAGCTCCTTGATCAGCTCCGCCAGGTGCTCGAAGGCTATCGAGCTCTTCAACCAGGTGCGATGGTCGATCGCCGGATAGCCGCTCACCGTGGCTCCTTCGGCGACATCGCGGGCCACCCCGGCCTGCGCCCCCACCTTGGCCCCCTCGCCGATTCGGATGTGGCCCACCACTCCAACCTGCCCCGCGAGCACCGCCCCGCTGCCGACCTCGGTGGAGCCGGAGATCCCGACTTGACCGCAGAGGATGGCGAGCTGCCCGATCTTCACGTTGTGGGCAATCTGCACCAGGTTGTCTATTTTTGTGCCGCGGCCGACCACGGTTTCGCCAAAAGTCGCGCGGTCGATGCAGCTACAGGCCCCGATCTCCACATCGTCCTCGATCCGCACGATGCCTACTTGCGGAATCTTGACGTGGGCGGGCAGGCCGGGATCGAACGCGAATCCAAAGCCGTCCGCTCCGATCACGCACGACGGATGGAGAATGACCCGCGCGCCGACCAGGCACCGCTCTCGAACGGTGACGTTGGGATAGAGGACGCAGTCCTCCCCAATCGCCGCGCCTTCACCGATGTACACGCCCGGGAAGAGGACGGTGCGCGGGCCGATCGACGCCCCTCGTTCGACCGTCGCGCCAGACATCACGGTCGCCTCGGGATGGACTCGGGACTCGGGATGGACCTGGGCGTGGGGGTGAATTCCAGCCGTGTACGAGGGGGGCGGGTTGAAAAGGCGCGACACCTTGGCGAAGGCCAGGTGCGGATTGGCCACCCGCACACAGCTGACGCGGCCCAAAGGCCCGGCGTCGAGGCCGACCAGGACGGCGCCCGCTTTGGTCGCTTCGAGCTCGGGCCGGTATTTTCCACTGGTGTAGAAGGAAAGCTCGGTCGGCCCGGCCTCGGCCAATCCATTCACCCCGGTGATCTCGAGCGACGGATTGCCTGCCACTTCCCCGCTCACCCAGGCGGCAAGCTCGGAGAGGCGCCGGACGCGTGGGGTGATCGCCATCGCCTTAGCGCTACTTCTTTTTCCCCGAACCGGCCTTCGGCTCCGCGACCCGGGTCGGTTTGAGATCGCCCTTCCCTTTTCCTGCCTTCTGGTCGTTGTAGAGGCGAACCAACTCGTTGGTGATGTCCAGGTAGGCGGGCGCATAGAGGATCCCACCGTCGGTCTTGTCGAAGACGAAGCTCATTCCCTCCCTGTTGGCGATGGAGGCAATGATCGGATTCATTTTCGCGAAGATCGCCTTCATCTCCGACTGTTCCTGTTCCGCGAAGGAGGCCTTCTCCTTCTCCCAGCGCTGGTTCAGATCCATCGCCTTTTTCCCGAGGTCGGTCTGGCGCTGCACCTTGGCGTCGGCGGTCATCACGCTCGCCTGCTTTTCGAAAGCGTCCTTCTCTTTCAAGAGATCCGTCTGCTCGCGCTCGAACTTCTTCTTCTTCTCGTCGACCAGCGCCTGAAGGCGGGTCTTCGCGCCCCGGGCGTCATTGACCTCCTGGAGCGCCCGCTGGAGATCCACGTAGCCGACCTTGGTCTCCTTGGTCTGCGCGTTTGCAAGGGCGCCGGTCGAAAGCGGCAGCGCGAGTCCGAGGAGGGCGAAAAGCGTCTTTGCCTGGTTCGTCACTTAAAGTTCCTCACTTCTTGGGGGGAGGCGCTTGATCGCGGGTGGGCGCATCGGACTTGGCTGCTTCCCTCACCGGCTTGTCCGCCCCTGGTTTTCCAGCCTCGGCCTTGGCGTCCCCTTTCGCGTGATACTGGTCGTTGTACATCCGGACCAGCTCGTTGGTCATGTCCAGGTGCGGCGGCGCGAAAACCAGACCGGCCCCGCTCTTTTCGAAGACCATCGTCATCCCCTCCCGCTGCGCGATATTGGCGATGATCGGCTCCAATTTGGCGAAGATCGCCTGGAGCTCGGTGCGTTCCTTGGCCCCCATGTCCTGCCGGGCTTTTTCCCATTTCTGGGCCAGCTCCATCACCTTCTTCTGAAGATCGTTGTTCTTCTGCTGGCGCGCTTCCTCGCTCATCGCGCTCGCCTGCTTGTCGAGGACCTCCTTCTCCTTGCGCAGGCCCTCCTGCTCCTTGGTGATCTCCTTCTCCTTGGACTCGATCATGCTCTGCAGCCTGGCCTTGGCCGCTCGGCCCTCCTCGACCTCGCCGAGCGCCCGTTGCAGGTCGACGTAGCCCAGCTTCAATTCGGCGCGGGCGAGCGGGGAAAAGAGGATTGAAACCGCGAGGGCCGCGAGGACTTTTCGTAACGACATTTTCAACAACTCCTCAAAGCGAAAGATCGGGCGGCGAGCGCTCGGCACAGGCGCGATTCGCCCCCCACGACCTGGGTGAGCATGCAGGTACGCTGTTCTTGTAGCAGTGTCGGCGCAGACTAGGTTCCCTCGAAGACTGCGTCAAGCGCCTCTGGATTCGCAAGCGACCAGGCGCCCCCTTTAGAAGAAGTTGCCGATGGTGAATTCGAAGAGCGAGGACTGATCGATGTCGATCCGGCGGTTCAAGGGGAAGCCCCATTCGAAGCGCAGCGGCCCCACCGGTGAGAACCAGCGGAAGCCGAACCCGACCGATTCGAACATCCCCAGAGGGAGCTTGTGCTGCTTGTCCTCGAAGAAGTTGCACCGGTCGCAGAAGGCGTTGCCCGTATCGAAGAAGATCACGCCCTTGATTCCGACCTTTTCGATGATCGGGAATTCCAGCTCGAAGTTGAAGACCGCCTGCTTGTTTCCACCCACTGGAAATTGATCGACCGGGGCATCGGGGCTGCTGGTGCGCGGGACGAGAATGGTGGGGCTGATCGTCCGGAGCGCGTAGCCGCGGATGCTGTTGATCCCACCCAGATAGAACAGCTCGGAGATCGGAACGGGCTGGTTCGCATCCAGTCCCTGGATCAGGCCGAAGGTCGCGTTGACCTTGAAGACCAGGCCCCAGAATATCGGAAGGTAGTATCGCCCATAGGCGGAATAGCGGGCGAAGAGGAACGTGCTGCCGAGGAATTTGGGCGCGATTTCGACCGAGCCGAAGAGCAGATGGCCCTGGGTGGGGAAGAGCCGGTTGTTGCGGCGGTCCCATTGCAGCGAGAACCGGGCGGAGCTGGTGGTCCCGCTGCTGCGCAGCCGGTTGGCGAGCGGGATGGAGTTGAACGTTCGACTCGGCTCCACGTGGACCCATTCGCGGGTGTAGGTGAGGTTCGCGACCACGTCTTCGAAGATGTGGTAGCCGAGGTTCACGTCGCCGCCGGTCGAGTCGCGCAAGAAGCCGCCGTAGTCGGCCTGGATCCGGAACAGATCCACGGAAAAGATGTAGTTGGTGTCGAAAAAGTAGGGGTCGAAATAGGAGAGCTGGAAGAACGAGCGAAGGCTGGAGATCTGGGCGGAGAAGGACGCCGTCTGCCCCCAGCCGAGCAGGTTGTTCTGGGCAACCTGCGCGGTGAAGATGAAGTTTTCCACGTTCGAGAATCCGAGTCCGACCTGGAAAGTCCCGGTCGCCTTCTCCTTCACCTCCACCGTCACCACCACCTTGGTGTCGTCGCTTCCCGGCTTGTGCTGCACCTCGACGGTTTCGAAAAAGCCGAGCGCGGTCACCCGCTCCTTGCTCCGGCGCTCCCCCGTTCCCGAGAAGAGCTCACCCTCGTAGACCCGCATCTCGCGGCGGATCACCTTGTCCCGGGTCTTGGTGTTGCCGCCGATCTCGATTCGCTCGATGTAGACCTGATTGCCCTTCTGGATGTCGAAGGTGAGGTCGACCACCCGCTCATTGGTGTGCAGCTGGGTCAGCGGCGTGGGGTTCGCGTAGGCATAGCCTTGATCGAGGTAGATGTCGGTGATCGTGGCGATGTCGTGGGACAGCTTGGTGCGGTTGAACAGCTCGCCTTCCTTCGAGGTCATCAGCTTTCCGAGCTGCTCCTTGGTGATGAGCAGGTCTCCGGAGAAATCGATCTTGCCGATGTTGTAGGCCTCGCCCTCCTCGATCTTGATACTGATGTAGATGAAGCGCTTGTCCGACGAAATCGAGACCAGGGGCTTTTCAATCTTCACGTTGATGAAGCCGCGGTCGTAATAGGCGGCCTGGATGATGCTCAGGTCGCGCTGGAAAATCTCCTCCCGGAAGGTGCCCTCGTTGGTGATGAAGGAGAGAAACCCGCCCTCCCGGGTGAACATCACGCCCTTGAGCTCGTCCGCCGGCACCTTTACCGCGCCGAGCAGGTTGATCTCCTTCACCATCACCTTCGAGTGCTCCTGGATCACGAAGATCACGTCGACTTCGTTGCTGCCTGATACCGGCTCGATGCGGTGGGTGACTTCGGCGAGGAAGAAGCCCTTTTCGATATACTTCTCCTGGATCTTCTTCTCGTTGCGGCGGACCGCATCCAGATCGAGGATCGAGTACGCCTTGAGGTCGAGGGATTCCTTGAAGTCGTCCTTGGACAGCTCTTCGTTGCCCTGCAACTTGACGTCCCGGATCGACGGCCGCTCGGTGACCCGGACGACGTAGACGATTCCGCGGTCGGTGCGCTGCACCAGAAGCTGAACGTCGGAGAAGTAATTCAGCGACCAGAGGGAGCGCAGATCGTCGGAGGTCTTCTCCTGATCGAAAATCTGCCCCTCTTGATTCTTCAGGGCTCGCTTGATCGCCTCGGGCTCGACGCGGCGTGGGCCTTCGACCCGAACCTCGATGATCCGGTTGGGGTTTGGGGGCAGGTTTGCCCCGGCAGGGACGCCCGCGTCAGGGGCAGCCAGGCTGGCGCGTGGGAGCGCCTCGGCGGGAACCGACCGGCCCGCGTCCGCCGCGCCGGAGGGCTGAGCCAACACGAGCCCCGGCCCAACGACAACCGAGAATGCGGCAAGCCAGGCGATGATGCTGGGGGAAGAGGGAACTTGAAGCCTCAAAGTTGAAGATGTGGTCTGGGGCCGGGCATCTATCGGGGCGGGCACTCTAAGAGATTCGGCAAGATGGTCACAACGCAAAAGCGCAGGCAAAATTCTGATCGCAGGTCAGGCGGGCAGCACTTGACCGCCCATCAGGCGCAGCCGCCGGGGCATGGAGTTGGCCAATGCCTCGTTGTGGGTGACGATGATCGCGGTAATGCCCAGGTCGCGATTGACTTCACGCAACAAACGATGGATCCCCTCCCCGGTCGCCGGATCGAGGTTGCCGGTGGGTTCATCCGCCAGCAGCAGCGCCGGCTTCAAGAGTAAAGCGCGGGCGAGCGCCACCCGCTGCGCCTCGCCGCCAGAGAGCTCGCCGGGCCGGTGGTCGATCCGGGCCCCGAGCTCGACGCGCTCGAGAAGCTCGCGGGCGTCCCGCATCGCCTCGGCCCGATCGCGGCGCTGAATCAGCGCCGGCATCGCCACGTTCTCGAGCGCGGTGAACTCGGGAAGCAGATAGTGACTCTGGAACACGAAACCGATCGTCCGGTTCCTGAAATCGGCGATCGCCGCCTCGCTCAGATCGAGGACCGAGACGCCCTGAAAGACGATCTGCCCCGCCGCCGGCGCGTCCAGCGTTCCGAGGACATGAAGGAGGGTACTTTTGCCCGAACCCGATGCGCCTACCAGCGAGACCAGCTCGCCCTGCTCGATGTCCAGGGTGACGCCGCGCAGAACGTCGATCCGCTT
>Ga0137392_10000871_pt1 | contig 16599 bp, 13 predicted proteins | sample 15con2h34AmetaG_FD_101394 | JGI IMG/M metagenome (GOLD analysis project Ga0137392, IMG submission 101394) | Vadose zone soil microbial communities from Angelo Coast Range Reserve, California, USA - 15con2h3.4A metaG | ecosystem: Environmental > Terrestrial > Soil > Vadose zone > Saprolite... | reverse complement strand
AGATTCACTCTTACGCCCCCAGTGAATTTGAAGACTGGCAAAATGTTCCTTTTTCAATAGCATATTCGCGTTTTGGATGAAGACTTCTTCGACATCAGCCATATTGTTCTTAGAAGCAATTGCCAGCAGAATTCCACGCTTGTGGAGGTTCAGGATTTCACGTTGGAAAGCTAAATAAGCGCTGCCAGGATAAACAGAATCGAGTTGAATTCCAGCCGGTCCGTCTTCGCCCAAGACACCGCCCCATAAGGTGTTGTCCAGATCGAGCACCAGGCACTTTTTTGTTTGTCCAATTACGGCCCTAAAGTACTTGACGTATTCCCCGGCCAACGGCAGAAGCATATCCGCAGAGATAGGTGCCTTGGCGTAGTGACCCATTCTCTCGTCGTACCAGCGCAGCGCCCCGAATCGAAGTACGAGGCCCGCGTAATCCACTACCATCACGCCCGGATTCTTCCTACAGATCGACGAAAGCAACTCGTTCATTTTGTGAACGAGTTGGGCCTGCCCCATCTCTGCTTGGCCATCCAAAATCCCAAGTTGGCGCCAAACCGGAGGAACGAAATTGTTTACGAGTAATATTGCCTTGCTCCCCTCGCGAAAGGACTCGATGAGAGAGGCTAATTCCTCATGGAAAGAGGAAACAACGTGATCAAATCCCCCTGAGAGACGGTCCAAATAGCTTGTATAGATTTCCGGGAGCCAGTCCGTTCCTTCGACGGAAAGGACAACGACGTCAGGCTTGAAGGTATACAGACCGCTGTTTTGGTTGCGAATCTCCTGCTGAAACTGACCGAAACCAGGAAGATAAATTTCAGCTTCCATTCCATTCAGAAAACACAAAACAGTTAGAGGTAACTTGATAAACTCAATCGAGAACGAGGACAGCAGAGCGATTTTCAAGTTCCGAAGTCCAAGCTTACCGCGTGGGATCTTTCCCGTTTCTCGGACAATGAAACTCAATTGTGGAAGACGCGAATCTTCAGCTAGGAGAACTCGACACAGCTGCATGGCCCTGGATCCGTCACCGGCTTGTAGCGCAGTGACGAAGTCTCGCCGCGTCGCGGAAAGTGTGTTCGGGTTACTCGCCATAACAGAAGATCCCTCGTTCCGCCAAGGCCGTGCTCACTTCCAGGACTTGATCTGCACGCAGCAGAATCGCTTGCATGCCTCCGAGTTTGGCGTCGCGCCACCAGCCTCTTTGCTTCAGAGCCGGTATGAGTTTGGATAAATTGCGGCGACGCGAATATTGAGGATCGAAAAGTCTCGTATGTGTTGTTAGTGATTGATTTTCCGGGTCACGGCTTTCGAGCACAAAGACTTCCCTCGTAAAAGGGGAAAACGGCATCTTGGACTCGAGGATCTCTTCCACGGTATGAAAAAATGTCATCACGCTGATATCTGTTCCCAGAAATAGAATCTTTCCATGATGATCGAGCAGTCGCCCATAAGGGGTCTGCCGTCCACAGGGCGTTGCGGACGCGTGGTGAGCCTCCACTATTTCGCTCGCCCGCATCCCCCAGGCAGCAACTGCATGGGTAGGGTGAGTGCTCCGAACCACTCCCGAAATTCGGCGGAATAGCTCTGTAAGCATGCCCATCTGCGAAGGAGTCCTTCGGGCGTCGAACACACGCAGTTCGCGAACATATTCTACAGCACTGCCGCGGAAGGGAAGAGTCGGCATCAAGAGCGTGCCCGACGGGCCGACCACTTCTTGCAAAGCCAAGATGATATCCATCGGCTTTCCCCGAAAAGCGCTGAATTGATCGAGGGAGCTGTGGACAAGTAGCGTGTCGCCCCGCTCGACTCCGAGGCGGAGCAACATCTCGAAGAGTTCCTTTTTTGAAAACCCTCGGCTCTTTTGAACAAAAGCAATCCGAAGTCTTTTCCAGTCAGATTTAGCCCTACTCTTCAGTTTTGTCGGAAGCCAGGAGAACATCATGACCCCGCGAGACGGTGCTGCAGCAGTAGCGCGTCCAGTAAATACTTTGTGGCCCAATTCGGGTACCCAGCAGTCATGTAGTTTCCAAAGAGTGGGAAGGAACCCGGCAATGCTCCATTTAGCGCGGGAGCGGGGGAATCCAGCAATTGTAGGGGCTTCAGATAATTCAAGAAACGCTCCGCTGCTTCCCAGTAATGGCGATCACCCAAGTGTTCGTACAATCGGTAGCATACAACGGCAAGCTGCGCTGAGCCCGTAAGACAGGACGAAAAGCACGCGGCACCCCAATCCGAGAAGAAGCGTCCTGGTATGAACCCATCGTCCGTGACGTGTGGAAGCAGAGCGTCCACCGCACGCTGGGTGGATTGCACAAACTCCGTGCGGTCCGCTGAAATGCCAATCTCCAAAATGCCCTGCAGAGTGTAACCGATGGTATGAAGCAGCGGCGCCTCCGGTCGCGTGAGACAATTGTTTGCGAACCATCCATTCGGTTGTTGTTGACGGAGGGCCGCCTCCACGCTTCGGATAGCCGCGGTCTGATAGCTACTGCCGGGGACCAGTCCACCAAGGCGGTAGAGTGCCCAGGCGCAAAGGACGTTGTAAGTCTTGATGAGTCCGGGCGCGACGAACTGCCCGTTCGTTCGAAAATATCCCTCCTCGCTCATGTCTGAGACAAGCCAATCCGCGGCTCGGCAGGCCGCCTCGAGATAACGCCTCTCCTGACAAAAAGCATACGCGCTGACCCATCCATCTAATACCATTCCCGTGTTAAAGGCGCAGGGTGTTTGTCTCTCCGGTGAACAAACCGGCCCGCCCTGGACTGCTCCGCTGGTCATCTGAATGTTCGTTTCCCAGTCGGCCATTTGTAGCGCTCGCGCGCTAGCGTGCGAATCCTGGAATAATCTGCCGAAAACAAGCAAAGAAGAGATGATGTAGCCGGTAGTTTCAGGATAGGAGGGGCGCCACCCGGCAGCCTCATCACAAGGAAAGTAACCTAGCGAGACTCCACCATCGCCACCGACGGACTGCGCGAGGAGGATCCATTCCACGGCGGCCCGGGCCCGTTTCTCGGTTTCTCCGTGCAGCGGTCGCAAGCTGGCGAGAAGGAAACGCGCAAGATCTTCACGCACAGTCCGAAAAAAAACGCGGTTCGAGGAGTTTCCAAGGCGAACCAAACGGCGTCTAAATTGATCCGCGGCCCAGTAGTGTTCCCTCAGACTTCGCCAGAACAATTGATCCTTCAAGACTCTCGTCGCAGCTAGGATGGTCAACGCCGTGCTCCTGCGCAATGCTTGAATGCTTCTTGGTCACGATTCTTTCTTGAGCTTCCCCGGTCCAGACTGGTGCGTCGGTCGATTTCGTAGAAAGGTTTGCCAAACGTTCTTCGCGGCACGCCCGCCGACATTTCGAAGGATACCCAAGCATCCAGCTAGACTCCTCGGATTCATCGCCAGCAATCCCCATCGCTCCCGCCGCTGCGAAAGCCAATTCTTCTTGTAGGGATCATCGCCACTTCCAAAATCAATCTCGTGTACTTTATCGACCTCGAGCACATGTTGGATTAGGTGAGTGGTCAGGGTAGAACCGGAAGAAAACTCATCATACCGCTGATCATGCGCTAATTTGTAGATTGTCGCCTTGCCCGAGTTGACGATCCACACTTGCGAGGCGATCGGCTGGTCTTCCAAATATATAACTCCCATTCGCAACCAGTTTTTTTCTGCACAAGTGCGAATCAGACCCGGCACGAAGTTGGGATATGGCTCCGACCGCTTCCAGCTCGAGAGGTAGATCCGCGAGTACGCATTGACCGCCGCTTCCAAACCCTCCGTACCCGTGATGATATCGATCCGCGCCTTCCCTGTTTTCTCCAGCTTCTTCTTCTTTCTTCGTATCGTATTTTGCATTGCTGGGGGCATGCTCTTGAGGTAGTCGTCGTAGGCAAGCCCCTTGGTTGGCAAGTACCAATTTCCAAAACAAAAATACTCTTGAACAACCATTCCTACTGCTCTGAAAGATTGTATAAGTTGCGGATAGGCAGCGGAGCTTGGATCGAGAGGCCGTAACTCAACAAGGTCCCAACGATGGGCGTCGTTTGCAATTCCTTTGGCCAGAGCGCCCAGAACCTCGCCAGTGTCCCCCTTAAGGAATGGCCCAGTGGGGCTGAACGTGATCGTGTAGAAGTTTGAGAGACTGGAAAGTAGAGTTGGCGAGAAGAACGCTGAGGGACGTTCCTTGTATCGTGTTGCGAGAGCAGCCATAGGAATATTTGAATTCCCCTCGTCCTCCACACCGTAGATACAGATCTTGTCGCCGGCATCAAGCGCTGTCCCGGCAAAGTTACGAAACCAGGGAAGGCTGAAGTCGTACCATTGAGATCCCGCTTCCTCAAATAGACGATGATACGACTCGGGCAGGGCGTCGAAACCCGGATACGTCCTCACTTTCAAGAGAGCCGAACCTGTGGCGCGGGCACTAAGCAATAGATCCCTTGATGCGGGCTAGCGCTGGCACTCGTATTGCAAACTCTTCCTGATGCAAATCTCAAATGGGTCTTCAATTGACCAGTCTCAGCGGATTTGTGGCGCGGGAAACTCCCAAGCTTTTCGTTGAAGTCTGCATACTCGGTATGCTCAGTTAGCAACTGAATAGCCAAATGTTCCTCCGTTTTGGTTGCTCGTCCGTTGCTTGTGCCCCAGATTCCGGGGAAATTCAAGCCAAGGCTCCCAGCAAGTGTTGTTCACCGAGCCGCATAGGAAGGAATTCTCGCAACTTGGGAAATCTTGTGCAATACCGAGGCCGCCCAAGTGTACCTTAGGATACGGTGGTTTCGGCGATGCGAGCCGCAGCTCCAAGAGCAGAATTGGCTGGAGAATTGCAAGCCAGATCTCTCTAGATTTTAGGCGGGTAGCTCAGTTGGCAGAGCACCCCGATTACACCGGGGAGGTCGCAGGTTCAAATCCGGCCCCGCCTACCAAATTTCGCTTCGTGATGAGACGGGTCGCGAAAGAAGACCGCTCTGCTCTGAACCCATGGCGATTTCTATGCGGAGGAGGATGGGCAAATAAATTCCCATTGGTTTTCTACTAACGCCATAGGGAGAGCATATTGGCCGTAAGTAGTTCCAGGGATTGGCTTTAGGTGGGACTGAGTAATGGATTCAGCGGCCCAGTCTGGCCCCCAAAGTGCTCCTACTGCAATCGCAACTTGGGCCAGCTAGAGCGGTTCAGATTTCCTTGTCCTCCAACCAGGAGGAGCCTAGCTTCGACTATTTCCTCAGCGCAGGAATGGGTGCAGCTCAGTGAGCTGGAAGAAAAAATGTTGAGAATTGGTGGCCAAAATGTTCCGACGCGGATAATTCTCCTGATCGCGTCCGATGCCTTCTTCATTGTGCTCGGATTGGTGTTGGTGACGGCGGCTCGATTCCACGACCGATCAGCGATCCACAATTATTTAGGCAGTCATTTGGCGGTGCCCCGGTTCGCACTCGTGGTTGTGGTCTGTATTATTTCCTTATACTATAACGATTTATATAACCACCATGTGCGCCGCCAGGAAGCTTTCGTGCGCTTGGTGCAGGCATTAGGCGTAACATTTGTCGCTCTTGCCATCCTTTACTTTGCCGACCCCGACTTGGCCTTGGGCCGCGGAATTGCCCTGCTCGCTGCGCCCACTATTCTGACGCTGGCCGTTGCATGGCGTTGGTTGCTCGAAGCAAGTGGATGGAACGCCAAGGGGGGCGAGCGCTTACTACTAGTAGGTACTAGTAGCACAGGCATAATTCTGGTTCGCGAGATCATTTCGCGCCCGGAACTCGATTTGAAGGTCATCGGTTTTCTGGACGAAGAAGGACGAAACATTGGTCAACCGCTCGTCAATCCTGGAATTATCGGTGCAGCGAGTGATGTCGAACAAATTGCCATCCGGGAAGGGGTGGACCGAGTTATTTTATCCTTGGCCGAGCGGCGGGGACGCACACCCATTGGTCAACTCTTACGTTTGAAGTTTGAAGGAATTGGAGTGGAAGACGCAGAGAGTTTGTACGAAAGCATCTGCGGACGGATCATGTTAGAGAATCTCTCGCCGAGCTGGTTGATTCTCTCCGACGGATTTCGGAAGCCGAATTGGCTCTTGTTGGCGAAGCGAGTAGTGGACCTGGCTGTGTCGCTCCTCGCGTTGTTGCTTCTTTGGCCGATTTTCGCGCTCGTTGCACTTACCATTCTGGTGGAGACCGGTCGACCGATCTTATTTCGCCAGGAGCGGACAGGAATGAAAGGTAGGTCATTCGAAATACTGAAGTTTCGGTCGATGCGCCAGAACGCGGAAGCCAACGGGCCCGTCTGGGCCGCCACCGGCGATAACAGGATCACCGCCGTAGGCGCTTTCCTACGCAAGTATCGTCTAGACGAGCTGCCCCAATTGTTCAATGTCTTGCGTGGCGAGATGAGTCTGGTGGGACCGCGACCCGAGCGACCTTTTTTCTGCGAATTGCTTGCAGAAAAAATTCCTTTTTACAATTTGAGACACTATGTGCGCCCAGGGATCACGGGATGGGCCCAAGTCAAATATCAGTACAGTGCGAGCGTAGAAGAAACGAAAGCCAAGCTGGAGCACGATCTTTTTTACGTGAAACACTTCTCCTTGAAGCTCGATCTGGCCATCATTTTTGAAACGGCAAAAGTCATGCTCAACGGCCATGGTTCGAAATGAGAACATCGAACTTAATCGAACGACACTTTCAATCTCGAAAGAATGGCTGAAATGACATATGCAGCTTCAGCGGAAAGACGTTCTCGGCCGCTGCAGAGGATGCGGGATACTGTTATGCGCGTTCTTTGGGTTTGCACCTATGTCATCATCCTGCAGGTGTTTGGGCTGATTCAGAAGTTGGAATCCCAAAATGACCGTCAGCGGTTGTCTGTTTGATTCTAGTGTGAGCTCAGATTGGTAAGCTAGTAGCCGGACTCTTGCCGCTTTGCCTGTCAATTCCCCGGTTTGCAGCGGTCCGCCCCCAAACAAGCCGGCTGGGAACATCTTTTCTTATACCTGGAAGTCGGTTTCCGTTGTCGCAGGTTCTTGGTGTTCGGACGCTGTCAACTCATGGAGAATCAATGCTTTATCTCATCCTGGGGATGGTACTGGTGTTGCTTCCTTGGTAGCGAGCCTTGAGAAGTTTGTACGGTGCAGGGAAGGAGAACTAATCTTTTGAAAGTCGTGAGCTCAGTCAAAGTTGGGTTTCTCGCGATGTCCGCTCTTGTTAGTGTATATGCGGTTGCCCCTCTGAATTCTGCAGGACAGACGTCGCTCCAGGATAAGGAGGCGTCCAAGGGTGGTTCACCTGCAGCTCCTGGCACCACATCCAACAAGACAAAAGTTGAGCAGGCAAAAGACAAGTCAGATCCAAAGGCACACGGAACGCCTCCCGACGCGGACTCTGCCATGGATTCTTATCGGATTGGTGTTGAAGACGAATTACAAATTTCAGTTTGGCGCGAACCGGAATTATCGATGCCAGTTCAAGTTCGTCCAGACGGGATGATCACCCTGCCGCTTATAAACGATTTGGCAGTTGTGGGGCTAACAACTCGAGAACTCCAAGCCTCTTTGAGCGAGAAATTGAAACCCTTTGTTAACGAGCCGCAAGTTACCGTAATCGTGCGCAACATTCGCAGCCGCAAGGTCTATCTCATGGGGCAAGTAGCTAGACCTGGTCCTTATCCGCTCAATGGAAGAAAGACGGTTTTGCAATTGATTACGGAAGCGGGTGGACCCTCTCCGTTTGCGAAAACCGGATCTATCTACATCATCCGTACTGTGAATGGGCAGCAGGTCCGCATAGGATTTAATTACAAGAAGGCCCTTTCGGCTAAGCCGGATGCGGGAGATATCTTTTTGGTACCCGACGATAGGGTGGTTATTCCCTGAAAATCTTCTCCCTGCGGCAGAAGGAAAGCGGGACTGAGAGATGCGCAACATGAAACCCAGACTGTTACAAGCGTTTATCGCGTTTGCCCTTATTCTCGGGTGTTCGGCCGGGACTATCCAAGCGCAACAAGATCCACTTCCGCCGCAGAACCCGGGTGAGGCGAACCCTCAAAAGTCCGATAGCGTGACTCCCAATCCGGCTCAAGCGCCCGCTATTGCAGGAGAAGCAACGGGCGCAAGTTCTTCCACACCTCAGATACGGGCTATGAACGGAGCCGGACCGCTCCCGGCTGGTCGCGTTTCGCCGATTCAGCTGGGACCGATTGATTTGCAATCCGTGGATGCATTTCAAACGGTTATTGCGTCTAGCTCGACAGTCCAGACGGGTACGCTATGGCAATCCCGCACTCTGTTTAGAGCGATCCTCGTTTTCGATCAAGGCTTTAAGACCAGTCGCATTGCTGTTCAATATCAACCACGGATCACGGTTATTGACGGCACGGCGAATGCGGATACGGGGAATCTAAACGCAGAATGGAGTACTGCATTTCGGATCACTCCATTGTTGAAGATGTCTTTTAACAACACCCTGAACTTTTATAGCCAGCAACAGCAGTTTGACAATTTGAGTTTGATGGCCGACGTGACTACTGGGGCTTTCGTACGAAGCCAGTTCCTCGAAGGCAATGGACACTTCTTAAATGACCGTACGCAAGTCCCCGTCACGTATCAGTTCTCGCCGCGCAGCCGAATTGATGCAACTCCATTCTTTGAATACTATTCCTCGTCGGGCACTACCCAAACGGTGAGCCAGAGTGAAGGTTACGGCTTGAGTGCCTCGTATGGTTACCTTCTTGGCCCAAACAACGAAATCGGATTCCAGTACCAAGTTGAAGACACTCATTTCTCGGAGTTTCTCCCAAACACGATTTATCAAACTTTTTCTGCAAGCTATTCTCAGCAACTGAGCTTGACAATGCGGTTCTCCGTTTCGGGCGGCATGACTACAGCTCAGAGTCTGCAAAGCACGGGGTCATCGACGCACAGGACGGCGAGCGGTTCCGCCACCTTGATCAAATCCTTCCGTGATGCGACCCTGGCATTCAGCTTCTACCGCGGTCAGAGCATGGGACTCCAGATCACAAATGGCTTTGCTGATCGCTACGATGCTGCCTACGAACGACATTTGTCTGCTCGGACAACGCTCGATGTCGGCGCTGGTTACTATCGCGAATTCCAGTCTGCCACGAACACGTCTGGGATTTATTCCTCCATGGGTCTGGGTTATCGGCTCACAGAGAAGTGGTCTCTGGCGGCCCAGTACGGATACAAGAATCAAAAGAATGGCGGGGCCAACTTCGCGACTGGCGACCTCCATTTTCTGTCTTTTGGAGTTCGCTGGGAACCTGGCCGCCGTCCCGAAAGACATTGATCCCCGGCGTAACCTTGCTAATCCCCCAAGATTTGTATTCGTGTAATTGCTGCCACACCGCTGGCACCTCCTGAATCGACTGATGCCATGTCTTGCATCTCGAGGAGGTGTGCTCGAAAGCCTTGAGAGTCTTACGGAAAATTATTTCCACAATCTCCGAGCGCACATCTTCTGTCGGAGACATCTTAAGCCACGGAAATCTAATCTATTGAAAACACGGTATTTACATGAGCTCTAGCTTCCACCGCAAAAGCGATTTGGCAGGGAACATGCTTTATCCTGTCTGGACACAAGTTTGCGAGCTTCTGCTCAAAAAGTGAGAATCCCGGCATGAGCGAGTTGAATCCACAGGCAGACCAATTGCTGGATGATATCCAGCTAGCTAAATATTTTGATATCTTGCGCCGCCGGAAGTGGTGGGTCATTCTTGCAACCACCGTCATATTCGTGGCCACGCTTGTTGTGGCCGTAAGACTGCCAAATCTCTATCGCGCGGAAACAGTGATTCTTGTCGATCCGCAAAAGGTGCCGGATACGTACGTGCCCTCGACGGGTAGCACGACGGTAGCCGACCGGTTATCAACGATTCGCCAGGAAGTAATGTCCCCCACGAGGCTCAAAGAGTTGCTGATCCGCACTGGACTCTACAGTGACGAAGCAGCCAAAAAGAACCAGGATGCGGTCATCCGGCAGTTGCAGAAATCCATTCAGTTGGAAGTTGTCGATGCGGGGGGCTCGAGGCTCAGCGCTTTCCGCATCGCATATACGGGGCGAACTGCCGCAGAAGCGGCTCTTGTTCCGAACGAGATGGCAGAGATGATCATAACGAAGAATGTCCAAGCTCGGCAGGAACAATCGTCCGGGACTGCAGAATTCCTCCAAAATGAGCTAGAGCAAACAAAAAAGCAACTCGAACAAAAGGAATCTGAGTTGGGACGGATCAAATCCACGTACATCATGGATCTTCCCGAGTCCAAGCAGTTCCATTTGGAGGCTCTTGCAACATTGAGGAATCAATTGGTATCGAGCCAGGATCGAGTGAGCCGGGCCCAGCAAGAAAAGATGTATCTCCAGTCCACAATCGGGAGTACCAATACTACGGTTGATCTTGACGCGGATTCCCCAAGCGCACTCGGTTCGCCGGAACAGGCGCAAGTTCAGAAGCTCGAATCTCGTCTTGCGGAACTTGGCGGGCGTTACGGGCCCAGCCACCCGGACGTACGAAAGGCTCAAAGCGAGCTTGAACAACTGAAAGCGAAGATAGCGGCAGAGGAGAAAACCAATCCGGCGCCCGTTGAGGCGCCCCGGCCAGCTCGCCAGCCCGCTCGCAATCCGGTGGTGACCGCGCAGATCAACAAACTCGATCAAGATATTCAGGAGCAGACGAAGCTCCAGAAACAACTTGAAGCACAGGTCAGCTTTCATAGTTCGAAACTAGAACGCGAACCAGTTTTCGAGCAGCAGATGGCTGGCCTCATGCGGGATTATGACGCCCTACGAGCGCACTACAATCATCTCCTCGATAAGAAGCTTTCAGCGGACATGTACACTTCCCTCGTGTCGCATGAAGAGGGAGAGCGATTTGTGATTCTTGATCGCGCCGTTGTTCCAACCAGGCCTTTCGCGCCGAATCGTTTTATCTATGGTTTGGTTTCGTTGCTAGGCGGGCTTTTGGCGGGAACTGGTTTGGCCATCATCGTGGAAATGACTGATCCCTCGGTTCGGCATGAACAAGAGGCGGCTAGTATTTTGGGCAAGTCAGTCCTTGCTGGTATTCCCATCATTGTTACTCCGCTCCAGGCCCGCGGAGCTCTACTTCGGTCCGTTGGCGCGATGGCTCTAACCATAGTTTCAGGAGGTGTAGTCGGCTACATAGCCTCATACTTGATGTCAATGCTCGGCTGAGGCAATTGCGTCTTGCGAGCCTAAAGGAAGCGATGCGAATCTATGAGAAAGACTGTCAATCGCATGGGGCTCCGCCTACACTCTTGGCCGATAATATCGACGGAGATATGGAAGCCAGATTTGCCGCGGATAGAATGCCAAATTCGCATAATTACACAGTTTAATAAACTAAAGGAAGCGTCATGTATCCAAATTTGAAAATCGAGATATTCAAACGAGGGCTCCACCAGAACGTTTTGGCCCGAGAACTAGGTTTGAACGAAGCGATCCTGAGCAAGATTATTCGTGGCTATCTCGAACCTAATGGCACCCAGAAGCGGATTCTCGCAGAATATCTCCAGGCAGACGAGAACTGGCTGTTTGAGAAGTTTCTCTTGAATCCATCAAGCCGGTTGCCGTCCCCTAGCGGAGATCAGGCGAAAAAAGATGACAAGCTCTAGAATGGAGACGATTCTGCCGCCAGTCTCCGATGTCCGCGCTTTCGAGGGCAGAATAGTCGTGAATGAATTTCAGGTTGGCGATACAGATCGTTGGGACCAGTTTGTTCTCAGCCAACCAGAGGGCACCCTTTTTCACCTGGTGGCGTGGAAGCGGGCCATCGAGAGGACCTTTGGCTTTCAATCGTTGTATTTTTACTGTGAGCGAGACGGTCAAATCACGGCGATTGTCCCACTCTTCTTTGTCACCAACTGGGTAATCGGGGACTGCCTGCATTCTGTGCCGTTTGGAGTGTATGGTGGAATCTGCGCTGCGGATCAAGAATCCCGCGACGCGCTGCTCGCTCACGTGAAGCGACTAGCTGTGAGAAAGCAGGTCGGACACCTGGATTTGCACCAGCGAAATGGGGAAAGCATTCCAGGTTTCCATACCAACCCTCTGTACTATAGCTTTACAACTCAGCTCGAGGCGAAATCGGAAACCAATTTAAAAAAGCTGCCCCGCGATACCCGTTACATGATTCGGAAAGGCGAGAAGGCCGGCCTCGAGGCGAGACACGGATTAGATCAGATGCGTGATTTCTACGGTCTCTTTTGCGAAAGCATGCGGCGACTTGGCACTCCAGTTTTTCCCCGCGCGCTCTTCGAGAACCTGTCACAGGAATTCGGTTCCCAAGTAGACCTAACGATGATCTATTCCGGCGTCCAGCCGATATCGGGAGTGATGTCTTTCAAATTCCGAGATACCTTTTTGCCCTACTATGCAGGCGCAAATTCAATGGCGCCGGCGCTCGCCGCCAATAACTTCATGTATTGGCACCTGATGAAGTTCGCGGCTGAACACGGGTTCCGCTCTTTTGATTTTGGACGAAGCAAGAAAAACACGGGGGCCTTCCATTTCAAATCGCAGTGGGGGATGAAGGTCGAATCGTTGAACTACCAGGTTTACCTCGTGCGTCGCCAGACCGTTCCTAATTTTTCTCCAGTGAATCCGAAATTTGAAATGGCCACCCGAATCTGGCGGAAACTGCCCTTGGGACTGACCAAACGTCTCGGTCCCCACGTTGTTCGCTGGTTTCCATAGGAATCGGGAGAACAACGCGCAACTCAATTGCCACGACCCGCCTCCGAAAGCTGGGAAACGACTTTGAAGATTTTATATCTCGCACACCGCATTCCTTATCCTCCAGACAAAGGGGAGAAAATCCGCTGTTTTCATCAGCTGCAGTTTCTATCGGATCGCCACTCAATTGACTTGTTCTGTTTCGCGGACTCAGCAAAAGAGGCGGAGGGAGCTCGAGCGCTGCGGGCCTTTTGCCGCCGCGTCCATGTCGAGACGCTCCTGCCGAGAACTGGCTACCTGCGATTGGTTCGCAGACTATTCTCGGGTCTTCCCGCTTCTGTCGCCTACTATGATTCGCCGTCGATGCATGAGGCCGTACGGGAAGCCGTCCGGACCAACAACTACGATTTGATTTTTGTTTATTGCTCCTCTATGGCGCAATTTGTGCCACTTTCCGCTCAAGTGCCCAAAGCCATCGATTTTGTAGACGCCGACTCGGCGAAGTGGACGCAGTACTCGCAATATAGCGCGTTCCCGCTGTCCTGGTTGTATGCGCGGGAGGGTGCCGCACTCGCCCGCTATGAAAAACAGACGGCGGAAGTTATGGATCTTTCTATTGTGACAACACCTCAAGAGGCCGTAGATCTTGGCGGCGGTGGCTGCAGCTCCGTAGAGGTCGTAGCAAACGGCGTCAGCGCGCCGCCAGCACTTCATTCACAGAATGTGCCCACGGAGATAAGGCAACTGCAACCGTACGTATTGTTTGTAGGCACAATGAATTATAGGCCGAATGCTGACGCGGTGTCGTATTTTGCCAAGGAGATATTCCCGCTATTGCGGCAGTCACATCCCCGCTTACAATTCCTCATTGTGGGGCGCAACCCGACCAAGAAAGTTCAGAAGCTCGCCCAGCTACCTGGTGTGGTCGTCACCGGCGGCGTCTCCGACGTTCACGGTTATCTTTCGGGGGCGGCGGTTGCGGTCGCCCCGTTCCGCATCGCTCAAGGCGTGCAGAACAAAGTATTGGAAGCTCTGGTAGCTGGGGTGCCGGTCGTGCTGACGGGCCGGCCGGCGCGGGCCTTCGACAGCCCTGTGGCCGACCTCGTCTTAGTCGCGGATACTCCGGCGGCCTTCGCCATCGCAGTGCGAGCTGCGCTGGAGAATCCGGAATTGCGCCGGAGATCACTTGAAGCCGCACCGGATTTGCAACGGCTGCTCTCCTGGCAAAGGAGCCTAAGTCGACTCGAAGAACTAGTTGAAAAACTAGCAGCTATTCCTTTGGAGGCAGGGTCCGGAGTTCCGAGCCGTGCCGAGACATGTTGATGTGTTTCTCTTCAGAGCGAAAGTTATGGCCATGATCGCGAGGGAATCAGAACCAACCGAATCGGCTGACTTCCAGGTCTCCAACCCCTGCTCAGCTGCGGCGCCAGCGATGTCTCGAGTCCAATCCCCCCTTCTTACGCCGGGGCGCTTGCGTGTTTTGCATTTTTTCAGCTATTTAGGCTTGGGAGGTACCGAGCTGACTGCTCTTCGAGTTATCACCAACCTCGGGAAAGACCGGTTCGAGAACCGACTCTGCGGCTTGCGAGGTTTCGAACCCCAGGTTTTGGCGCTCCGATCTCCCGATGCCGATCTTGTCTCCCTGCCTGCGCATAAAGAGGGATTTCGAATTCAGGTTCTAGCGATTACTAAGCTGATCAAAGCCTATCGGCCCCACATCGTTCATTCACGCAATTGGGGAACGATCGAGGCTATTCTTGCGGCAAGGCTGGCCCACGTCCCGGTCGTGGTCCACAGTGAGCATGGCTACGAACTGGACACGCTTGCCGGATTACCACGGCGGAGGCGGCTGTTCCGCCGAGCCGTCTACGAAATGGCCGATGCTGTGTTCACTGTCACGGGCGATTTGCGGCAATTTCATGCGCGTCAAGCTTGGTTTTCTCCGTCGCGAATCCGTGTCATGCATAACGGCATTGATACACAGCAATTTGCTCCCAATCCGCATGCGCGGCGGCAGATCCTGGAAAGAGCAGGGGTGCCCATCGACCGTTTCGTGGTGGGCAGCGTGGGGAGACTTGTTCCTATCAAGGACTATGGGACGCTGTTAAAGTCCGCTGAATTGCTCGTCCATCGTGGAGTGGATGTCCACGTCTTACTGGCCGGATCGGGTCCTGAATTGCCTCGACTACGGCAGTCCGTTGAAAACTCAAGTGCTCTGGGTGGCCGAGTGAGCTTTCTTGGCTCAAGCGATAACATTTCCGAAATCTTGAATGCGATGGACGTATTCGTCCTGCCTTCCATTTCCGAGGGAATGTCAAATACATTGATCGAAGCCATGGCTTGCGGCCTCCCGGTCCTGGCAACGCAGGTGGGTGGAAATCCTGAGGTGGTTGGTGATGAGCACTCAAGTTGGTTGTTCGCTCCCGGTGATATTGATGGCTTGGTTCAGCGTCTCGAATCTTTGGCACGAAGTGTTAATTTGTGTCGTAGCCTTGGAACAGCCGCGCGTCAGCGCGCCATTTCCATGTTCAGTCTCGAACGCATGGTCGACAATTACCGCCGCCTTTACGTGGAACTAGCCGTGCGGCGCGGCATCTTTGCAGGGAGCTCGGACTAATCTGCATGTGCGGAATCTGCGGCATCTTTGAATTTGAACGCCGAGAAGAGATCTCTGAGGAGTTCGTGCGGCGAATGACCGATACGATCGTTCATCGCGGCCCGGACGACGAAGGTATTCACGTAGGACCAGGAATCGGCCTCGGCTTCCGCCGGCTCAGCATCATAGACGTTGCTGGCGGACACCAACCGATCGCGAACGAAGACGGCCGGATTTGGGTGATGCTCAATGGCGAGATTTACAACTACCCGGAACTTCGTCAAGAGCTTGTCGATCGCGGCCACACATTCGCGACACGCTCTGATACCGAAAGCATCGTCCATCTCTATGAGGAGTACGGCGAAGACTGCTTCCGCCGGCTACGCGGAATGTTCGCAATCGCGTTGTGGGACTCTCGGGAACGCAAGCTCCTCCTGGCACGCGATCGCGTTGGTAAGAAGCCGCTCTACTTCGCCGCGGATCAGAACCGAATTCTCTTCGGCTCGGAGTTGAAATGTCTTCTCGCCGTTGATGGATCGCTCCGCGCTATCGATCCTCAGGCGCTATCAGACTACTTCTCCTTCGGGTATATTTCGGCTCCCAAAACTGTTTACCGTGACGTTCAAAAACTGAGACCGGGCCACTATCTGGTCGCCTCCGCGAGTGGAGTGCGGGAAGTTCCTTACTGGAACTTGTCCTTCGCCCAGATAGAGAAGCGAAGCGAAGCGGAATGGTGTGAACTATTGAGGCATGGCCTGTGCGAAGCTACGCGCATCCGAATGATGAGCGACGTCCCCTTGGGAGCATTCTTGAGCGGGGGAGTGGATTCCTCCTCGGTTGTTGCCATGATGAGCCATTTGATGAAACGTTCGGTAACCACATGTTCAATTGGTTTTGATGATAAAGAATACAATGAAGCCGATTATGCCCGCAAGATTGCCGGGCACTTCCAAACCGAACATCACGAGCAGATTGTTCATCCAAAGGCGGTAGAGATTTTGAAGAAGCTGGTTTGGCACTACGATGAGCCTTTCGCGGATTCTTCGGCCATTCCCACATACTACGTTTCCTGGGTGGCCCGCCAATTCGTGACGGTTGCATTGGGAGGTGATGGCGGGGACGAAAGCTTGGCAGGATACCGCCGGTATTACTTCGATCAGTTCGAAAATCGGCTGCGCCGAAGGGTCCCCGCAGGTTTGCGTCACAGCGTTTTTGGCCCATTGGGACGTCTCTATCCACCTCTAGCATGGGCGCCGCGAATTTTTCGCGCGAAAGCTACTTTTCAGAGTCTGTCGCGTT
>Ga0137392_10000850_pt1 | contig 16774 bp, 13 predicted proteins | sample 15con2h34AmetaG_FD_101394 | JGI IMG/M metagenome (GOLD analysis project Ga0137392, IMG submission 101394) | Vadose zone soil microbial communities from Angelo Coast Range Reserve, California, USA - 15con2h3.4A metaG | ecosystem: Environmental > Terrestrial > Soil > Vadose zone > Saprolite... | reverse complement strand
AGGCACACCACTGTCTTGCTGTCAGCCAGCATCACCGGATGCCACTCTATAGTTGTTCCACTCGTGAGCGGCCGAGTCTGTCCTATGTATAGGTTCTTTCCCGACTCGACTCCGAAGAGCGAAATGTCCCAGATGTGACGCCGGTCAACATCTCCATTGTTCGACGTGTAAAGGACTCCGCTCTTGTTCGGCGTCAGCGCGACATCTTCAACGTCGTAGTCGCCCGGCGTGAGCAAGACTGGTTCGCCCCAAACCGGCAAGAGCATGTACAGGTGATTTCTTCCATCTTGCTCCGAGCAAAAAATAATTCTTCCGCCGGCACTGGTGAACTTCAGCGACTGCGCTGCGAATGGTGGCAGCGAATCCTTCATCTCGTTTCCGCTGTGCCAGATTTCTTTGGCGGTAGCCGTTTCGACGTCAGCCATCCATATCGCCCAGGGAGTCGGACGCTGGGGAATAAGCGGCATATGCTCTTGCGCGCCGGCTGTGCGGATGAAGACAAGCTGCTTTCCTTCGGGCGACCATCGCGGCGCCATGTCGCGGTCGGCGCTGGGCGAGACGTAGCGCACGCGCTCCGGAGAAAAATCGTAGATAGCGATGAAGCTGTGATCGCGACGATCGGAGCGAAACGCAATGTGCTTGCCATCCGGCGACCACTGCGGATTTGATTCGTCGCCCCTGAGCTGTGTCAGTTGCCGTGCCGGCTGCTCGCCTGAGACCAGTGCGATCCACAGATGATGCTTTGTCACCCACACCGCGCTCTTGCCATCGGGAGAAACCTGTATGTCTTCACAGCCTTCCTGATCGCAACCCACGTCGCCCAGCAGGCGGGTCTTCCCTGTCTCAACGTCCGCCGCCCAGATCTGCTGCTTTGGCTCTTTTAACTCACTCGCCGGATTGGCCACGTTGCCGGTGCTGTTCAGCTCTGAGCCCCGGACATAGAGTGCAGTCTTGCCGTCTGGCGTAAGCGCCAACGCGGCAATCTCCTGGCCGTCATCGCCCTGATAGTGGGTAACCTGGCGGGCTTCAAAGGCCGGCGCGTCGGCCACCCAGACGTTGCGCTCACCTCTGCTGTTGAACACCCAGGCAATCCGGTTCGCCTGGGCGGCCGCGGTGAGTCCGGTGGGAAATGGCGAGCTGAGCACCTGCTCCACGGTAAAACTGCGGTTCTGCGCGGATGCAAATACGGCGAGAAAAAGGACGAGGATAGCTGTGCGCGTTTTCATAAGCGCACAATATTACCAGCTTAGGCGTTTCCGGCGGTTATCCAATGCGGGCACGCCCTGATAGAGAGCATTCTAGCGGTCCCGAGTGACCGGATGCCACTGTCCGTCGCTTGAGCGATACCAGTTTCTCCAGGCAGAGGCCTCATGCGGCAGAGTCACTCCCGTTATGTCCCGCAATGCCTGGAAGACCCACTCCCGAGTCTGTGAATCCAATGCTGGGTCCTCGGCATAATCGAGCAGCTTGGGAACGGCGGTGCGGCGCTGTTTCTCACCCAACATGCCGGATTGCGACAGCCCGCAGGCGGCCCGCTCGCGGATCATGGGTGACGAATCGTCATGCAAGACTTCCAGCAGAGGCGCAATGACCTCATCAGTCCCCAGATACGCCAGGCCTTCGACCGCCCAGTAGCGGATGTTGATGTTGGAATCGTGAATCGAACTGAGTAGTATCCTTGCGGCCCGCTCTTGCTCAATGCCGCGATTGCCAAGCAATCCAATGTCCCAAAGAGCGTTGGCCCGCGGTCCTTGCTCTCCGGATTCGGCATCCGGCTCCAGGCGATCTACCGTGGCGGAGGTCTTTTCCAGGTTTCTGGCGGCAATATCAACTTCAATGGCGGCGGCGCGCACGCGCAGGTCGTCAGAATTCAGGCCGGTCATGAAGAGGTTACGAAGCCGGTCGTCAAGCTTGATTACGCCACGCCATCCACCGACGCGGGCGGCGATCTGCTCATTCGCTCCGCTAAAGTGGTTGATCGAACGCTCCAGCAGCAACTCAGCCTGGCTTTGCGGCGGCATCTTGTCCAAAGCCTCGATCTCATGCTCCGACAATACGTTGGCGGAAACACGCTCTGGCTTTCCCGTCAGACTCAGGAATCGCGAGATTTGCTCCCAGGCCGCATGCGCCGAATCCGTTTCCAGGAACACGGTCGCCGCTATCAGTAAGGCGGCGGTCAAGACCGGCAAACGCCAGTTTCTTTTCGAAACCGGCACGGTTCCCGCAACGGCCACATCATAATGCGCGGAGATATCGTCGTTCATGCCGCCGATTATAGGAGTGCCCGGCAAAACATCTTAGATGACGAAGGTACCTCGTGACTGGAATGCCTACACGAAGGTACCTCGTGAACTGAATGCCCAGAACCGCAGCTTGAGGTTTTCCTCGCTCCTCTGACGGGTGTATCCTAATTCAGGAAGTTACGCGATGTTTGACTTCTTCAAGACCGCCAATTCTCCTGAGCACCGGCTCGCTTGGTTTGTGGCCATCGTCGCTGATGCCATCCAGATCTTCGCTCTGCCGCTCTTTGTGGCCGGCGGGGCCTCTCCGGTTGACCTAGTACTTGATGTCACAGTGGCTGCGGTCCTGTGGCGCCTGCTCGGATGGCACTGGGCCTTCCTGCCCACCTTTGCGGCGGAGTTGATTCCCGGGATTGACTTGTTCCCCACATGGACTGCGGCGGTCTTCTTTGTGACCCGGCAGCGCGTTCGCTCGCACGAACCGGAGATTCTGCCGCCTGGGCCGGCCCCGGCACGCCGCTCCTGATAACATTTGCTGCGGCGAATGCATCTCTATGAATGGTGAAAGAATTACGTGGTCAGGACATCACCTCAGATTTGGCGCGATCTAAGCTCAACAGGCTTGGATTTCCTCCGCATCGAATTGAAGACTGCCAATACGTTTACCCGGATTGCGGCCAGCGCCAGTCCACTCTCCGCCAGGAAAACCCGAAATCAGGCTAGTGCCCGGACGGCGTACAACAAGGTCGAGGAGCTGCGCGGTCGGCTTCAACTCAGCAACTCGGATTTACGGGACATCAATCGCGGGTTGAACCGTTTGAAGTCCGCACTGGAAAAATTGGGCGAAAAGTTCTAAGCGCTTGTGCCCTCCGTCTCGATACGCGTGTCATTTTCGCCAGCAACGCAGTCTGAGCAACCATCGCTCTTACCGCTCTCATCCTACAACTCGAAAACAGGCCCTTGGGCCCCACCAACATGGCAATTTTTGTATATAAACCAGGCGATCTTGTACCTAACGCAGGCGTCTATCGGATCGAACACCATCGGCATCGGCTCATGCATGAGGCGACCCTCGACAAGGACACGCTCTTTCCCCAGTGCCGCACTTGCGGAAACTCAGTAAGGTTCACTCTGGTCCACGCCATCGTGGGCGAAGTTCTGCCTTTCCGGCCGACTGCCATTCTGGTGGACTACCCCCGTGCAGAGTTCGCCGGTCAGGCCACCGGCTAAGACACTCCCAAAACCTCCTTACGCGCTGTTCATCATGCGTTGGTGGCATAAATTGACGCTTGTAGATCAAACGGAAAACGATTGGAATAATCCGTACTGCACACGGAAGGGTGCACTCTCGATCTCATTTTGTTGGAAAAATCTTGTGTTGGCAGCGGGTTTATCACGTACCATGTGTGCTCTGTTCCACAGAAAATTCCAATGGCACTACTCGGAAAATCCGAGAGCAGGCCGTGTCCCAATTGTCGAGGTACGGGGCGCAACGGTGGCTTGCGCTGCACAACCTGTGATGGAGATGGCGACCTCTCAAAGCAGAAGCGCAAAGACAATACGGCAGATCTGCGGAAATTGAAGCCGTCAGAGAGGCCGGCCAGCAAACGAAAGTCCAAAAAGAGCCGTTAAGTCCCCCAGAAAACAGCCTGAAAGGCTCCGGAAGAGTCAGGTGTGCAGGAGTCCGTCCGGATTGGTCTGGACTCTAGCCAAAGGCCGTGCGATCTTCCATTTCCGGATACTCCTCTAGAATCTCGTTCGCCCTGAAAGGCAGAATGTAGCCCTTAACCGCCCGAACCAGCGTAAAACGGACCTCGTCATTGCATCTGCGGCATCGCGGGAAGAGCATACCGGCGGTCAGCGTTGCCTCATGCATCAGTCGGTGCTGATCGTGGTCGATTCTATACAGGCCAGACTCGGGGACGATCTCTCCGGGTTTATAGACAGAAACTGCCACGCCTGCCCTCCTGGATCCGCCTGCTCAAGTGTTGAGATGCCGGTTCGGGAAGAGGAGGTTGAGCGGGCGCCTAAGAACTCAATCGTGAAAGTGCTGAGGCGCTGACTGTGATTACGAGGATGAATACGCCGAGACGGAATGAGACAGGCCGGTTTGAAACATCACTTCCGCTGCTATACCCTGACAGGAGTGGACTTATGAAGAAATACAGTCTTGCCTTCCTCTGTTTGCTCTTTTGCTTTCTGAGCGTCCAGGCCCAGGACATCAATTCCTTTGAAAAGCGAATCACGGTCAAGAAGCTGGCGAACGGGCTGACCATCATTGTGATGGAGCGCCCCGAAGCGCCGGTCTTCTCCTTCTACACCTACGTAAACGCCGGCTCAGCGCAGGAAGTGAACGGCATTACTGGACTGGCGCACATGTTTGAGCACATGGCGTTCAAGGGCACCGACAAAATCGGCACCACCAACTACCGCGCGGAGAAGCTGGCACTGGACAAGGTCGAGAAGATCTACGCGGCTTATCTCGAAGAAAGGTTGCGCGAGACGGGCCGCGACCCGAAAAAGATCGCGCAACTGGAAAAAGAGTGGCAGGAAGCGGTCAAAGAGGCGGACCAGTACGTTGTTCCGGAAGAATACAGTGAAATCATCGAAAGCCAGGGGGGAGCCGGACTGAATGCTTCCACTAGCTGGGACAATACGGACTATTTCTGCTCGTTTCCGGAAAACCGGCTGGAGCTATGGGCCTACCTGGAGTCGGAGCGCTTCCTGCATCCTGTGATGCGCGAGTTCTACAAAGAACGTGACGTGGTCTATGAAGAGCGACGGATGCGCACAGACAGCTCTCCGCAAGGCCGGCTGATCGAGCAGTTCCTGGCCACTGCGTTCATCGCACACTCCTATGGACACCCTGTGCTGGGCTGGCCTTCCGACCTCAAGGCCTTCTCTGCCACCGACGCCATCAACTTTTACCATAAGTACTACGTGCCTTCGAACATTGTGATAACCGTGGTCGGCGACTTGAAGGCTTCTCAAGCCGTGCCGCTCATCGAAAAGTATTTCGACCGCCTGCCTGCGGCGCCCGAACCCGAACCGCTGCGCACTCAGGAGCCGCCGCAAACCAATGTTCGCGAAGTGGTGGCCCATGAGAGCAGCCAGCCGATCTATATTGAGGGCTACCACCGCCCGAGTTTTCACGATCCTGACGATGCTGTCTATGACGTGCTGGCCGACCTGGTTTCCAAAGGTCGCACCTCCCGCATGTACAGATCCCTGGTGCGTGACAAGCAGATTGCCCTGGCGGCGCAGGGCGGCAGCTTTCCCGGAGGAAAGTATCCCAATCTCTTCTATTTCTTCGTTATTCCCACCAGCGGACACACGGCCAAAGACATGGCCGGGCCCATCCACGATGAAATTGAAAAGCTCAAAACCCAGGACGTGACCGATGACGAACTGCAATCGGTAAAGACGCGCGCCAAGGCTGATCTCATCCGTGGACTCGCCGATAATCAGGGTCTCGCCATTCAGCTCGGTCAGTCACAATCGCTCTTCGGGGACTGGCGCGAACTCTTCCATCAGATTGATCGGATCGAGAAGGTCACAAAAGCAGATATTCGACGCGTGGCGAACAAAACGTTTTCCGAGCAAAACCGAACAGTCACCATGCTTGAAACCAATAAACCAGAATCCCAGCCGGCCGCGGCTCCGGGAGCGAAACAACAATGAAGACTGCAAGACAGCTCGCTCTCCTCTTAGTCTGTGCCCTCACATTCCTTTCTGTGGGCGCGCAAACCGCTCAGCCGACTGCCAAGTCGGCTCCGGCTGTTCCCCCATCTTGGAAACAGATTCCGATTCCGGCGCTGAAACCGTTTCATCCGCAGGAGCCTCGTCGCGTGGAACTGCAAAACGGTATGGTCATCTTCCTACAGGCAGACCATGAATTGCCGATGATCGATGGCACTATCCGCATTCGTGGCGGACGCCGTGACGAGCCCGCCGGGAAGACCGGACTGAGCGCCATCTACTCTGAAACGTGGCGCACTGGCGGCACTAAAAGCAGGACCGGGGATGAGCTTGACGATTTTCTGGAAACGCGGGCCGCGCAGGTCGAGACCTCCTCCGGCACTGACTCAACGTTTCTCTCGTGGTCTTCTCCAAAAGAAGTTTTCGATCCGGTTTTTGCCGTGGTAGTGGACCTGCTTGAGAATCCGGAGTTTCGCCAGGAAAAGATCACGCTGGCCAGGAACCAACTCAAAAGCGCGATTGCCCGCCGCAATGACGACATCAATGCCATCGCCCAACGCGAGTCCACCAAGCTGGCCTACGGCGCCGACAGTCCTTACGCCCGCACCGCGGAGTACGCGACCATTGCGGCGGTCACGCGCGACGATCTGGTCGAGTGGCACAAACGCACCGTCGCACCTAACAACGTTATTCTCGGCATAGTAGGTGACTTTGATCCCGCGCAAATGGAGAACAAACTCCGCGCGGCGTTTGGCACTCTGCCGCAGGGAACCCGCCTGCAGACCGCGCCGATTGCTTTCCATCCGGCGCAGGGCTTGTTCTTGATCGAGAAGAACGACGTCAACCAGAGCGACATCAGCATGGTGGGTCTGGGAATCGAGCGGCGCAATCCCGACTACTATGCGGTTGAGGTCTTCAACCAGCTTTTTGGCGGCAGCTTTACCTCGCGCCTGGTCGCGAACATTCGCACCAAGCTTGGCCTGGCATACAGCATCGGCGGTGGGATTGGCGCGGCTTACGACCATCCTGGCATCTTCCGCATTGCCCTGGGCACCAAGAGTGACAGTACCGCTGCCGCACTCGACGCGTTGAACCAGCAATTGGCGGACATCAGCAAGGGCGGGATCAAGGAATCAGAGCTGCGCACAGCCAAGGACGCAATCCTGAACTCTTTTGTCTTCGCCTTTGACTCCAAAGAGAAGGTCCTGGCCGAACGCATGGCATACGAGTTTTATGGATACCCGGCAGACTTTCTGGAGCGGTACCGCGCCGGCATTGAAAAAGTTACGGTGGCTCAGGTCAATGAGGTTGCGACCAAATACGTTCATCCGGAAGGGATGGCCGTACTCGTGGTCGGGAACGCCAAGGAGTTTGACCGTGACCTCTCCACTTTCGGCAAGGTCACGAAGATCGACATTACTATTCCCACCGCCGGCCAGCAGAACTAGGTGGCATTTGTATTTAAGGCAGTATCCTCAACTGTAACTGTAAACTGCTGATTTACAATGATATTACTCGACTCGCTCAGTTGACCTTAATTGCGGACGTCTACGCCGGAATGGCGATTGAAAAAAGCAGAAACTTGTTCTTTAATATGACCGAAATTCCACAAGCAACGCGTGCGCGCGAATCCGACCATGCCAGCAATTGAGATTCTTGGAATAACAAAGAGTTACACGGTCGGGTTCTTTCGCAATAAGCTGAGAACGGCGCTGCAGCCGCTGAACCTGACAGTGGCAGAGGGTGAGACCTTTGGCTTTCTCGGTCCCAACGGCGCGGGCAAGACGACAACGCTCAAAATCCTCATGGGAATTGTCTTCCCCACTTCCGGTGAGGCGCGGATCCTGGGCCATCACTTCCACGATCCCGAGATCAAGAAGAAGGTCGGCTTCCTGCCCGAGCAGCCGTATTTCTACGATTATCTGAGCGCACCGGAATTACTCGACTACTACGCGCAGCTCTCAGGTGTCGCGAAGGAACAGCGGCGCAAGCGAATTCCGGAGATGCTGGCGCGCGTCGGTTTGCCCGACGTTGGCAAGATGCAGTTGCGGAAGTTTTCCAAGGGAATGTTGCAGCGTGTGGGCATTGCCCAGGCAATCATTCACGATCCTAAGATCGTCTTTCTCGATGAACCCATGTCCGGACTCGACCCCATTGGCCGCCGTGAGATACGCGAACTCATCCTGGGCCTGAAGCAGGAAGGAAGGACGGTCTTTTTCTCCACGCATATTCTTTCTGACGCCGAAGCATTGTGCGATCGCGTGGGCGTAATCCATAAGGGAGTGCTGCGCGGCATTGGCGTAGTCGAAGACCTGAAGTCCCAGAATGCCGACAAGAGCGAGATCGTGTGGCACGGAGCGCATGCGCTGAACGCGGTAAAAGAAATGCTGGAGCAAACTCACGTCACCGGCGAAACGGTGCGCGCGGTGGTGCAGACCACAAATCTCGACGCGGTGCTGGAAAAGCTTAGACGCGAGCGAGCGCGGCTCCTTTCCGTAACGCCGCTGCACGGGACTCTCGAGGATTATTTTGTGGCCCATACGTCGGAAAAGGAGACGGTACAACGATGATCTCCCGTCTTTCCGCGATTACGTTCAACACCTTCCGCGAAGCGGTGCGCGACCGGGTTCTGTATAACCTGATTCTGTTTGTTCTGCTGCTGGTTGCGACCGCGCCACTCTTCGGACAGATCTCAATCGGCCTTGACCGTCTCATCCTCATCAATGTGGGCCTGAGCGCGATGTCGTTGTTTGGCATCGTGATCGCGATCCTGGTCGGCATTGGACTGGTGTCGAAAGAGATCGACAAGAAAACGCTCTACACCATCCTCTCCCGTCCGGTGCGGCGGTGGGAATTCATTGCCGGAAAATACCTGGGCCTGGTGATGACGCTGGCAGCGAACGCCTGCCTGATGGCAGCCGGATTCTACCTTGCACTGCTGGTGACCGCGCATGGCTTTCAGCGGGCAGACGCTGGATTGTTTGTCGCCATCTACTTCATCATTCTGCAGTTCTGCATTATGACGGCGATCACTCTGTTGTTTTCTTCATTCTCTACGCCAATTTTCTCTGCCATCTTTGCCTTCGCTCTGTTCGTGATTGGAACGTTCGCCGAAGACTTGCGCAACTTTGCCGCGTTATCGCACGGACCGGCGCGGTGGCTGGTCACCGCAGTGGCCTACATGGTGCCGAATTTTTCCGCGCTCAACGTCATTTCGCAGGTAGCGCATGACGTTCCCGTCAGCGGCAGCCTGATTTTGTACAACACACTGTACGCAGTGCTCTATTCAGCGGCGGCAACGTCGGCGGCAGTACTCATATTTGAACGGCGCAATTTGAAATGAAAACGTACCGGAAAATCACGTGGCCGGCCTTGCTCCTGCTGGGCGTGTGTCTGGGCGGCTCGGTGCTTATGCTGCGCGCCGTTGACAAAGTCCGCGGCAAACAAGGGACGCTTGAGGATATTCTCTACATTCGCTCGAGCAAGGCGCTCAAGCGGCTCAGCCTTGGATATTCCGGCCTGCTGGCCGACATCTATTGGACCCGCGCCGTCCAGTATTTCGGGACGAAGCATCACCAGGCGGAAGACGTGCGTTACGACCTGCTCTATCCTCTTCTCGACATCACGACCGATCTCGATCCTCATCTGATCGTCGCTTACGAGTTTGGGTCGATATTTCTTTCTCAGCCGCCGCCCGCCGGCGCGGGCCAGCCGGACAAGGCCGCGCAATTGGTGGAAAAAGGAATTCGCGAGAACCCCGATCACTGGCGGCTGTATTTCACTCTCGGCTATATCCATTACTTCGACCGCAAAGACTATAAGGCAGCGCAGCTTGCCTTCCAGAAAGGGTCCGAGGTCCCGGGCGCGATGAGCTGGATGAAAATAATGGCTGCCACCATGGCCCAACATGCCGGCGAAAGCAGCACATCCATGCAAATCTGGCGCAAGCTCTACGAAACCAGTGAGGAGCCGGCAATTAAACAAAACGCCGTACAGCATTTCGCCGCGCTGCAGGTGGATGAAGAAGTAAAGGAACTGGAGAACCGCATTCGAGCCTATCGCGAGAGGATGGGCCAGGATCCCGCAGGTTGGATAGACCTGGTGCGGGTCGGACTACTTCGCGGAATCCCACGCGATCCCAATGGGAAGCCTTATCTGCTGATGCCCGACCGGACGGTGCAGGTGCAGGACCCGGACAAGCTTCCATTCATCACGCACGGATTGCCGCCGGAAAGGAAGAAGACAAAACGACCCTAGAAAGTATCAGGGCTGAATCGCGCTCGTGGGCCGGCTGCGACGCATGGCGGCGAGCTGGCGCTGGACGAATTCAGGCTCGCGTGCAGACCGAACTCCCTGCTCGAGCAATTTGACTGCTTCAGCGGTCTTTCCGTCTTCCAGAAGCAAGTCTGAAAGTACGAGATAGCCAGGAGTCATGGCAGGACCAACTTCAATCGATCGCGCAAGCATTTTCTCAGCTTCCGGGCGGTTTCCGATTTTTGCCAGCGCCATGCCATAGGTAAAAAGCACGTCCCAGCGATTCGGGTCCATGTTGAGCGCGTCGCGATAGATGGCAAACGCCTGGTCCATCTGGTTGCGTTTCACGAACTCGGTGGCCAGAAGCACACGCGGGCGCACATTGTGCGGTGATACCTGAATTGCATGGACAAAGAGTGGAATATCGGCGCGCCAGGTATCGACCTGTCTCGCGGTAAGCAGACCCAGGACCGCGGCAATAATCGCCATGGCAATGGCGCTTGCGGCTTTGAAGCCAAATATCTCCGGACCGATCGCAGGCAGCTTACGAAGCACGCTGGCCACCAGCAGGCAAAGCCCACCCAGTGCGACGAAGGTAAAGCGATCATGCACAATTTCGAAATCGGGAAAGACCAGTACCGCAACCATCGGGACGCTCAGGCCCACAACCCACCAGAGCAGCAGAAATCCGATCAGCGGCTTGCGCACCAGCGCCCACAGCATGATCATCGCATACGCGAGGCAAATCGCAAGAGGCAGGTAGAAGTTAGCGGCAGTAAGCTGAGTGACAACACCCACGTCGTACCACATGGCCAGCTTTGCCGGCCAGAATGCCTGCTTGAGATACGTCACAAACAGCAGTGGCGCCGTACGCAGGACGTCTCCCCATGTGTGTCCGGCGCCGGTGGCGACTACAGCGTGAATAGCCGAAGTTCGCATGAGCATGTACGCGCCCGCAGTCGCGGCCATGGCAACCAGCGGCCACAAGACGCGCGAGCGAGATTCCGTTCCCCCATCGTGTAAACGGAAGATCAGCGCATGAGCAACAATCAACACCGGCAGCGCGGCTGCTGTTTCTTTGGAGAGCAATGCACACAGCGCAAAAAGGCAGCTCAAAATCAGCCAGATGGCACGGCCAGCTTCGCGCCAGCGCAAATACGCGAGAAGGCCGGCGAGAAAGAATGCGGACATTAGTGGCTCCACGCACGCGCCCGCGAGCCAGGCAACGCCTTCCACGTGCAACGGATGCAGGGCAAAGATCAGCGCCGCAGCCAGAGCGATTGCGGCGTCTTGGGAAAGCTTCCAGGCTATGCGCCAGAACAGCCATACATTCAACGCGTACAAGGCGAGCGCATTCAGGTGCCACCACGCAGGATGAAGACCAAATATCTGATAATTGATCAGAATCCAACTTGAGCTCACCGGACGATAAAAGGAAGGGATCTTGGAAATTCCCTTTTCGTAGAAATCACCCAGCCCGGGAGCAAAATATGAAGGCAGCGATTGCCAGTGATGCGCATAAGCATTGGTAACGATAAAGGAGCTGTCGTCCAGATTGAGAAATTTGAAAGTCGCCACTTGCGCGTAAACCAGAAGAGTAACCGCCAGCAGAAATATAGTGTGTTTGGCAGGCGGCGCGGCGATGGCGTTCTCGGATTGATTCATTCGTTAGCCAGTGATCTGGAGCGTATGATAGCCGCAAAGTTTGAGATTTGCACCAGCGCGAAAGTCCTTAGTTCTTCAGTAGTAAACCCGGGGACATCACGGGTGCTCGGGTCCCCGCGCGCGGACTGCCGCAAGGAGTTGATTAAGCTGGTATTGCAGGTCATCGGGAGCATCGGCGACGGTAATTCCATAGCGCAGCACCTGGATCGCGCCGTTGACGTCGCCGGCCTGAATCAGGATCCTCGCCCATCCGCTGTAAATAGCGGTTTGTCCGGGAGCGACTTCCGCAGCCTGGACCAGTGCGTGTACGGCCTCGCGTTTCTGTCCCGCGCTGGCCAATGTGATTCCATAGGCAAAAAGTGTGTCCCAGCGATGTGGATCTATGGCCAACGCCGACCGATCAAGCTCCAGGGCATGAGCAAAGTCGTTCCGCTTGAGGAACTCGTTGGCCAACAAAATTCGTGGCTTTACGGCGCGCGGAGAGACCTCGACCGCGCGTGAATACATTGCCACATCGTTGCGCCAGTTCGGTACCTGCTGGGCAGTGAGAGCGCCGAGGAGGATTGTGAGTACGGCCGTGACAGCGACACTCGAGGCACTAAAGCCAAACAGCAATCTGCCGCGCGCGGGAATCCGCGCCAGCCCGCAAGCCACCAGCATGCACAAGCCAGCCAGCGCCACGAAGGCAAAGCGGTCATGGAGAATCTCACCATCCTGGAAAGCCAGCACGCCGACAATTGGGGCGATCAGCGCAAGGGCCCACCAGAGCAGCAGAAAACCCGCAAGCATTCTGCGCCTAAGCAGCCAGATAGTCACAGCAGCGTAGGCTATGCAGCCAAAGAGCGGCAGCCAGAATTTAGGATCGTTGAGACTGGTGACGACCGGCGTGTCATACCACATCCCCAGACGCGAGGGCCAGAGCGCATGTTGGATGTAAGTCACAAACAGCAGCGGCGCGGTGCGCAGGACATCTGCCCAGTTGTGATGCGGCCTTGGAGCAACGACTCCGTGAATTGCCAATCGGCGCACCACCGCGTACAACGCTACGGTCAGGACCATCGTGACGACCGGCAACACCACGGAGCGGCGCGATGCGGCATTATCTCTTTCGCGAAACACCAGCGCATGCACGCAAATCAGCACGGGCAAAGCGATCGCCGTCTCTTTGGAGAACAGGGCACAGAGGGTAAGAAGAGCGAACCCCAAAAGCCATGCCGTGCTTCCACTCTCCCGCCAGCGCAGATAGGCCAGAAAACCGGCGAGAAAGAAGATATTCAATATCGTTTCAACGCACGCGCCGGAGAGCCACACAACACCTTCCACGTGCAAGGGATGAAGCCCATAGAGCAAGGCCGCTGCCACAGCGACAAAGTCGTTGCCAGTAAGCTTCAGCGCCACTCGCCAAACAAGGAAGACACCCAAGGCATACAGCAGAACGGCGAGCAGATGCCAGAGGCCGGGGCGAAGTCCCAGCATCTTGTAATTCAGAAGCGTCCAGGTCCCGGGCAGAGGACGATAGAGGTTCGGAACCTTCGCGCCCTCGCGACCATGGCCGGCGGCGCCAGTGAAATAAAAAGGAAGCCAGGACCAATCGTGCACGGAAGGATTCTGGACGATAAATGGAGTGTCATCCAGGACCAGAAAAGGATAACTCGCGGCCGGAGCGTACACCAAAAGCACTATGAAGACCAGGAACAGAGCGTACTTCCAGTGAATAGAAGCTATGGCCTTCTCCATTGGGCTGGCGGGATTCTCCTGAGGCAGCAATTGGCTGCGACGATCATATCCGGTGAAGCTCCGGTTTGCACGAATTTCGGACAGAGATGCGGCTCTCTTCAGGCCAGCAGCTCTCGTTCCTTCGGCGCGCCGCCGAGAAAAATGGCACAATGGCAGAAGTGATAAGGATGATCCAGAGAAGCTGTGCGATTCTCGTGCTCATGTTCGCAACGGCGCACCTGCTGGCACAGACGCCCGAGAGTCCGGCAAAGGTCGCCGGCCTGGCAGACGCCCACTATAACCATCTCAAAAGTTTCAAGGCCGCATTTACTGAGGGATACTCCAGTGCCGGAATCACCCGCAGCGAGAGTGGGATTCTCTGGCTGAAGAAGCCGGGCCGAATGCGTTGGGAGTACCACCAGCCCAGAGAGAAACTCTTTCTCACTGACGGCAAGACGGCTTATTTCTATGTCCCAGGAGAGCGCCAGGCCAGAAGGGCCGACGTAAAGAAGCTTGATGACATCCGCTCTCCGCTGCGCTATCTCCTGGGCAAGACTAAGCTGGAGAAAGAGCTCGACGGTCTCTCTTTTGCTCCGGATGCTAAGCCGCTTCAGGCTGGAGATGTAGTCCTGCGAGGGATTCCCAAGGACATGAAGGACCGTGTATCCGATGTTTTGCTGGAAATCTCGTCCTCCGGCCAGATCACCCGTATTGTGGTCCATGAAATCGACGGAGCAACCACGGATTTCCGCTTCTCTGGATTTGAAGAAAATATCCCGGTAGAGGACGCGCTGTTTCGCTTCACCGCTCCTCCCGGTGTGGAGATGATTCAGGACACGCAAGTCGCTCAATAGCGCACAAAAAATGCAATATTTACGGCCTTCGCCGTTCTACCTAAGCGTGGGCCACAAGCAGCGCGAAATGTTAGACTTAAGCAAGGAGCGGGAGCCTCCCCAAGTCCCTATTTCATGGCAGAATTCCTGGTCAAACTGGCAGATGAGCGCGGACGCGTGCTCGAACAAGTGGAAAACGGGGTTTCCGAAAAGGAGATCCGCGATCGCTTTTCCCACCAGGGCTATCTTGTCTATTCCGTCAAAGGACGGGACAGCTTCTCACTCTCCCGGGTTTTCGGGCGACGCAAGCCGCAAGTCAAGAAGGACGAGTTCATCATCTTCAACCAGCAGTTTGTCACGCTGATCAAGGCTGGACTTCCCATCCTGATGTCCTTGGGTCTTCTTAGCCGCAGGCAGAAAGATGCCTACTTCAAATCCATGTTGGAGGACGTGCAGCAGCGGGTCAGGAGTGGATCGCTTCTCTCTGATGCGTTTGCCGCGCAGGGCGGGGTTTCCAAGATTTACACCACCACGGTCCTGGCCGGGGAGCGCAGCGGTAATCTGGAAGAAGTGCTGGCGCGATTCATCGCTTTCCAAAAGATTACTTCGACTTTCCGCAAAAAGCTGATGTCGTCATTGTGGTATCCAGCGCTGCTTGTCATAGCGCTGGCGGTGATGCTCACCTTCCTCATGAGCTTTGTGGTGCCGCAGTTTGCCGAGCTCTACCATTCCATGAACACGCCGTTACCCGCGATCACGATATTCATGCTGGGCATCGGCGAGGGCATTCGCCACCACTACCTGCTCATTCTGACGGTGCTGGCGTTGCTGATCATCAGCCTGGTGACGTGGATCCGCTCAGAGAAGGGCGCTCGCACCATGGACACTCTGCGTTACAAAGTGCCCAAGTTCGGCAGCATCTGGATGAAGTACCAGGTTTCTATGTTCTCGCGGACGCTCTCCACGCTGCTTTCCGGCGGATTGCCGCTGGTGCCCTCGCTGGAGACGGCGAGTCATTCCATCAACAGCCCGAAGATCGCCGCTACGGTGGCGAAAGCCTCACAACGCGTGCGCGAAGGCCGCTCGCTTTCCTTCAGTCTGGAGGAGTCGAAGTTCTTCCCAGACCTGGCTGTCGAAATGATCGAAGTGGGAGAATCCACCGGAGCGTTACCCGCGATGCTCAACTCGGTCGCGGAGTTCTACGAAGAGGACGTACAGCTTGCCTTGACTGCGGCATTGCAACTGGTCGAGCCGGTCATTTTGATTTTCATGGGCGTTACCGTCGCGACTGTTCTGATCTCGTTGTATTTACCGGTCTTTTCGCTGGGATCGCAACTGCACTAAGGATGTTATGCACCAAAAGAATCTACTCATGACTGTGGACAATCTGGCCAACGGACTGGGCGCCGGTGGCGAACAGTGGGCCCGCGACATCGCTGCCCGTTACCGCTGCGAGTTTGTTGACCTGCGCAATTACCACCTCGACCCAGAGCTCTTTAAGTCCATTCCCGTGGACCTGATGTTCCGCTACAACTTCATTCCCCTGGAAGTGCGCGACGGAACTTTGTGGGTCGCCATTGCCGATCCCAGCAAGCTGATGATGATTGACGAGATCGCGCTTCTGCTGGACCGCCGCGTCAAGACGAAAGTTGCGACCCTGGCGCAGATCAGTGACATCCTGAAGAAGACCGAGCAGTCGCAGCGCGTGCTGGAAGAGGCCAGCGAAGGATTCGTGCTCGACGTGGTGCGGGAAGAGGAAGGCGCCGGCGACGAAAGCATCAACATCGATCGCCTCACGGCGGAAGCGGAAGTAAGCCCCATGATCCGCCTGGTGGACACCACCATCTTCACAGCGCTGCAAAAGCGCGCCAGCGACATTCACGTGGAAACCGAGAGCGAGTCCGTCCAGGTCAAGTACCGCATTGACGGCGTGCTGCAACAAGCCATGGCGCCCATGGCTAAGGAACACCACTCCACCATCATCACTCGTATCAAGGTCATGAGCGAGCTCGACATTGCCGAGCGCCGCGTGCCGCAGGACGGACGCTTCCGGGTGAAGTACAACAATCGCCTGATCGATTTCCGTGTCTCCATCATGCCGACCATCCATGGCGAAAACGCCGTGCTCCGCGTACTGGACAAAGAGTCCATGAGCGAAAAGTTTCGCAACCTGGTGCTCGACGTGGTCGGGTTTGATGAAGAGGACCTGCGCAGGTTCCGGCACTACATTGCCGAACCTTACGGCATGGTCCTGGTGACCGGACCCACCGGCAGCGGCAAGTCCACTACCCTGGCAGCCATGCTCGACAAGATCAACGTCGATCGTCACGATCACATGATCACGATCGAGGACCCGATTGAGTTCTT
>Ga0137392_10000848_pt1 | contig 16793 bp, 14 predicted proteins | sample 15con2h34AmetaG_FD_101394 | JGI IMG/M metagenome (GOLD analysis project Ga0137392, IMG submission 101394) | Vadose zone soil microbial communities from Angelo Coast Range Reserve, California, USA - 15con2h3.4A metaG | ecosystem: Environmental > Terrestrial > Soil > Vadose zone > Saprolite... | reverse complement strand
TAGCTGGGTGGCGATTCAAATATCTGCAGGACGTCGTGTGTCCGGCAGAGCTGCCGATAGAGATGACCGCGTTCAAGACGCAGCAGGCGCGCTGGGCCAAAGGCCTGATCCAGACCGGGAAGAAGATTTTGCCGCGCGTGTTCAGGAGCGACCTGCCGTGGCGCGTAAAGGTTGAAGCCTGGTACCACCTGAGCGCGAACCTGAGCTATCCGCTGATGATTGTGCTCTCAACGCTGCTTCTGCCGGCGATGATTATCCGCTCGTTTGGCGGATGGTTCCAGATGCTGCTGATTGATTTGCCGCTGTTCATGGCGTCAACCTTCTCGATATCAAGTTTTTATCTGGTTTCGCAAAAAGAGCTTTTCCCGCGAAGTTGGCCGCGCACGTTTCTGTATCTTCCATTTCTCATGGCCATGGGCATTGGACTCACGCTCACTAACACCAAAGCCGTGCTGGAAGCGCTCTTCGGGATACAGTCCGCCTTCAAGCGCACGCCCAAATACAGCGTGAAAGACAAGACCGACCGGGTCCTGGGGCAGAAATATAGGCGGAGGCTTGGCCTGGTACCGTGGTTTGAGCTTTTGGTGGGCTGCTATTTCGCGATGATGTGTGTCTACGCGACGTACAGCGGAAACTATTGGACCATTCCATTCCTGCTTCTGTTCGTCATCGGCTACTGGTACACCGGACTCATGTCACTCCTGCAAGGGCGCTTCGAGCGCAGATCGCTGGGTCGCGAGCCGCACACTAAGCCGTTCCCTGTAGGCGTGTAAGGGATTTTAGGGCAATTGCAGGCGGCCGGGTTTGATATCCTATCCAGGTGCTGATGAAAGCTCTATTCGTGTTGCTGGTGCTGTGCCTGGCGGCGATTCTGGTGGCTGCGGGGGCCATGTGGTGGCGCTTTTCCCGGCACTTGCGGCGCTCCGACCTGGCGCTTAAGGACGCGCTTGGCGAGATCGAAAATGAGCGCGACACCGTGGAGCAGAAGTCATAACCAGCGCGCCCCGCTATACAAGGATCATCAAACCCATGCCCTCATCGACTCTTCCTGTCCAAACCCGCGAGATCAGTGTCGCCCACAGCCCCGATTCCGACGACGCTTTTATGTTTTACGGCCTGGCCACCAACAAGGTCCGGGTACCGGGCTTGAAGTTCACGCACACTCTGACTGATATCGAGACGTTGAACCGCAAAGCCATGGAAGGCTTTTACGACGTGAGTGCCATCTCCTTCCACGCGTATCCCCATGTTCAGGACAAATACGCGCTGATGACCTGCGGTGGCAGCGTTGGCGAGAAATACGGACCCATGGTCGTCTCCACGCGTGCATTGGGACTTGAAGACTTGAAGCGGATGACAGTGGCCGTCCCCGGGACCCTGACCACGGCTTATCTGGCGCTGAAACTGTTTGCGCCCAAGATCGAGACGGTCGTGGTGCCCTTTGACCAGATCATTCCGGAGATACTGGCGGGCAAGCACGAGGCAGGCCTGATCATCCACGAGGGCCAGCTCACGTACGAAGTGTCGGGACTACAAAAGGTCCTCGATCTGGGAAAGTGGTGGTTCGATCTCACCGGCTTGCCGCTGCCTCTGGGCGGCAATGCGATCCGCCGGGAACTGGGAGCGGAACTGATGGGTTCGATCACGCGCGCCCTGCGTGACAGCATTCAGTATGCGCTGGACCATCGTGATGAGGCGCTGGCTTACGCCATGCAGTTCGCCCGCGATCTCGATACGCAAATGGCCGACCGTTTTGTCGGCATGTATGTGAACGAGCGTACGCTCGACTACGGCGCTGACGGCAGGGAAGCCGTGGACCGTCTGTTGGGAATGGGATACCGCGCGGGGATTATCCCAATGAAGCCGATGATCGATTTTGTGTGAGAGGATTTAGTAATTGGGTAATTGTTCGGAGCGGAGCCAGCCTAAAATTACCCAATTACCAACTTACTCAATTACCCAATTCTTTACAGTCGCGTCTGCTGGGCCTCGTAGTACTTGCCGATAATGATTCCCACTTCCACCGCGGACTCCACGTCGAGGTCCACGAACTCAAAACCCACGCAGCGTGGATCGGAGTAACGCACCTTGGCGCTGACGCGCACCTGAATATCCTCTTCCTGCTCGTGGATCACAAAGACGTGGACCTTGCTGTCGCGGGCATAGAGCTTCTCCGGCTGCATCATGAAACCGCCGCGCCCCAGTTGTCGCAGCATGCCGACCTTTTTGCCCTTGCCGTCGAGCACCAGCACCTGCTTGCTGAAGGCAATTTCAATCCGCTCGAACTTGCGGCGCTCGGCCGAACCGTAATCGCTAATTTTCTTGCTCATGGCACACGCTCTTTGAACGGACGAATGGCCCTTCCTCCAGCTGAACTTGTTTGCTGTTTGCTAGCGCCGATTTTAGCTCAGCGCCTCAAGTTTTCGTAGCTTTTAAAAAGAGAGCTGTGAGGATCGCCGGGCAATGCGGTCATCCATGGCCTGGTTCGGTTATCATGGGCAACTAGCTCCTGGACCCCACATGCCCGCCGACGTTCCTCAATCTCAACTCACGCGCGGACCCGGCGCGCCTGAGCGGCTTACGCAGGCGCAGACCCTGCTCATTGACGCCGACGACACGCTCTGGGAAAACAACGTCTATTTCGAGCAGGCGATTGCCGACTTCGTATCGTTTCTCAACCATCAGCACATGACGCGCGGAGAAGTTCGCGAAGTCCTGTACGGCGTGGAGCGGCAAACCATCCTGGAACGCGGCTACGGCCTGCACAGCTTCGCGCACTCGCTGGTCAAGACATTTGAGCATCTCTCGGTCGAGCCGGTGACGCCGGAGCTGCACCAGACCATCTGGAAGTTCGCCCACCGCATCTCCGAAACTCCGATCGAGCTGATTGCCGGCGTGCCAGAAACGCTCCAGTACCTGCAACAGCGGCATCACCTGATCCTGGTAACCAAGGGCAATTTCACCGAGCAGACAGGCAAGATCGAGAGATCAGGATTAAAAGAATATTTCGCGGCGGTTGAGATCGTACCGGAGAAGAACGCCGCGGCCTATAAAAGCGTTGTTGGCAAGTATGAGCTTGCCCACGCGACCACCTGGATGGTCGGCAACAGTCCCAAGTCAGATATCAACGCCGCACTTGCTGCCGGGATCAACGCCGTATTTGTGCCCCATGATCTGACCTGGGTGCTGGAGCATGAAACCATTGCCACAGCGCCTGACGGTCTGAAATTGCTGCACGTGGAGCGGTTTGGGGATTTGAGGGAATATTTCTGAGGACTATTAAGGTTGGCGAGACTGCGTGAGTTGGAGAGGGCCCAGTCCCGGACTGCGTCTGCAGGGAGCGAAATCGATGTTTACCAGAACCTAACCTCTGTTAATCATTAAAGCACTCTCACTTTCCTGTCGTACTTCAAGCTGCTACGCTGAAGAGGCTCTGGAGTTTTTCGCCACGCGAATTGGCGGACACTCTTGTTAACAAAACGAATTTTGCCTCGCAAGTCCTCGCCGATCTTGGGCCGGTATTGACGGGGGAGCGTGATCTGCGGACGACCGCCATGGCGGCTCTGCAACTGGTCATGGGCGGGTCCAACGCTACCGCCGGCGCGCTTTTCCGTTTTCAGGAAAAACCCGCGATGCTGGCTTCCATTGCCGCGTCCGGCTTTGCTCTCTTTCCTCAGACGGCCGTCTTTCCGCTGCTGCCCAAACATATTCATGCGCTCAACCATGCTGCCGGAGCGCAGAAGCTATGCCGGGAGCGCTGCGATACGTTTCTCAGCTCTACGGGCAATATTTCCAGCGTGTGGTTTCAGTGTATTGCTCCGCTGCGCGTACGCGGCAAGCTGATTGGCGCGCTCATGTTGGGCGAGCGTGCGGGTGGCGCGGCATATACAAACGAATTGCTGGAGCAGATGGGACATCTGGCGCCATACATCGCGCTGGCCATTCACAATCATCACCTGATGGCGTCCCTGGAGGAGCGGACCAAGGAGAATCTGCGCCTGATCGCTTCCGTACACTCCTTCTGGGACGACGCGCTTGCCGCTTTTGCCGCGACCATTGACGTCAAGCACGTGAACATGCACGGACATTCGCTGCGCGTTGGGCGCTATGCCGCCGGCATGGCGGAAGCCCTGGGCATGAGCATGTCGGAAGTAACGGAGATGCGCGCCGCCGGTTACCTGCACGATATCGGCAAAGTTACGGTCGACAAGCACATCTTCACCAAGCCGAGCGCGCTGGCTCCTGCCGAGTTCCAGGAGATGGCAGACCACACCGTGCTCGGACACCGCATTGTTTCGAACGTGCATTTCCCCTGGCCGAATATCCCCGAGGTCGTGCGCTCGCATCACGAACGCGCCGACGGTTCCGGATATCCCGACCATTTGCACAACGACGAGGTTTCTCTTCCGGTAAAGATCGTTGCCGTGGGCGACACATTTGATGCCATGTTGAGCGAGCGTCCGTATCGCAAAAAACGGACACTAGGCGAAGCGGCCAAAGAGCTGAGCACGCTGGCCCCGGCCAAGCTCGATGCTGACGTAGTACATGCGCTGTTGGTCCAGCTTCGTCGCGATGCGTCGCGCACGATCGGGCCGGAGCGTCCGTGGGCATCGGCGGAAGAGCGCTCCAGAAGGCCATTCCTTGACGCGAGTATCCCTTGCTCGATCTCGCCGACGGACATTGACACCCTGGTTTCCGAGATGCAACGCCGGGTCAGCCACGGGCGCGCTTACTCCGCTTAGACTCCCCGCGAAAACAGGGCCAGCCAGGGTCAAGGCTTTCCCCGTAACCCTGCAACTTTCCTTCAGTTTAGGGTTAATATCCTGATACCAGCGTACGTCTGGAGTTGATTCATGCCACTGACTCGCAAACTGTTGCTCTTCGTACTGGCCCTGTCGCTGCTCACTTCCGCAGGCTGGCTCATGGCGGGCGACAAGCCAAAAAGTGCCGCAACGTCCAGCACAGTCTCCGTACTAATGGATGAGAACAAGCGCGTTCTCCACGTGCTCAATCGCTTTGCCTTCGGACCGCGTCCCGGAGACGTGGAAAAAGTCCGCGCCATGGGACTGGACCAATGGTTCGAACAGCAGCTCCATCCGGAAAAGATTGACAACAGCGCAATGGAAGCCCGGCTGGAACCGTTTCGCACCCTGAAGATGAGCACGAGCGAGATGGTGGCGAATTTCCCGCCGCCGCAGGTGCTCAAAATGGTGGAGAACGGGCGAGTGTCCATGCCATCCGATCCGGCCAGGCGGGCGATTTACGAATCGCGCATCGCTGCATACCAGCAACAACAGAACAACAAGCAAGCCAAGCAAGATAACGCCGCCAAAAACGATCAGAACCAGGATCTGATGAAGCCCGACGACGTGGCCGCTGACCCGTCTATGACTCCCGAGCAGCGCCAAAAACAACAACAACAGGAAGAAGCGGCCATGTATTCCGATCTGGGCGCGTTACAGTTGCTCGAGATTCCTCCAGACGAGCGTTACCAGAAGATATTGAAGATGAGTCCTGAAGAACGGCTCTCCATGGGCCGCTCTTTGCGTGGTGAGCAGGGCATGAAGCTGGTCGACGGCATGAAGCCGGAGCAGCGTGAAACCGTGCAGGCAATCGTGCAGCCGCAGATTGTGGTCGGTGGCGAACTGGCCCAGGCCAAGTTGCTGCGCGCCATCTATAGCGACCGCCAGCTGGAAGAAGTCATGACCGACTTCTGGTACAACCACTTCAACGTTTTTATCGGCAAAGGCCCGGACCGCTACATGATCACGGCGTACGAGCGCGATGTGATCCGTCCGCACGTGCTGGGAAAATTCAAAGACCTGCTGGCAGCCACCGCTAAGAGTCCGGCCATGTTGTTTTATCTGGACAACTGGCAGAGCGTGGGACCGAATTCACAACTGGCGATTTATGGACAGGGCGGAGGTCCCAGAGGCGGCTTTAACGGCCCACTTGCGCGGCAGCGACAGCAACGGCAACGGAACAAGCAACAACAGCAGAACCGGCCCAGCGGGCTGAACGAAAACTACGCGCGCGAGATCATGGAGCTACATACCCTCGGCGTTGACGGCGGCTACACACAGAAAGACGTTACCGAACTAGCTAAGGTCCTGACGGGATGGAGCATTGACCAGCCGCAGCGCGGCGGGAGCTTCACCTACCACGATCGCGCACATGAGCCAGGCAAGAAGTATGTCCTCGGTCATGAGATCAAAGAACACGGCGAGCAGGAAGGCATGGAGATGCTCGATGTTCTGGCGCATCATCCTTCCACCGCCAGGTTCATTTGCAAGAAGCTGGCAATGCGCTTTGTCTCGGACAATCCGTCGCAAGCCTTGGTTGACCGCATGGCCGAGACTTTTCTGAAGAAGGATGGCGACATCCGGGAAGTGCTGCGCACGCTCTTCCATTCGCCCGAGTTCTGGGCCGCGGACGCCTATCGCGCCAAAGTGAAAACGCCCCTCGAGTTCGTAGCTTCTTCCGCGCGCGCTTCGGGCGTGGAGGTGCAGAATGCGCTGCCGCTCGTCCAGGCGCTCAACCGCATGGGCATGCCGCTCTATGGAATGCAGCCGCCCACGGGTTACTCGACGAAATCAGACGCATGGGTAAATTCATCAGCGTTACTGAGCCGCATGAACTTTGCCCTGACACTGGTGTCCGGACGCTTGCCCGGCATCACCACCAATCCTGAGTTGCTGTTGCATGGCGCTACGCCCCAGGACTCAGATTCAGCGCTGGCCGTCCTGGAGAACGAGATCCTGTCGGGTGACATATCCGCACAGACGCACGCGGTGCTGCAGAAGCAGTTGAGCGATCCGCAGGTACTGCAGCGCACGCTCGACGATCCCAAACGCGTGCCGAACTACGGCGCCATTGCGGGCTTGATCATGGGCTCGCCGGAATTTCAGAGAAGGTAAGCCGCAAGGAGTAAATGTATGGCAATCACTCGCAGAGTTTTCTTGAAGGGCGGCGCGCTGGCGGTTGTCGGCACCAGCGTGATTCCCAGCTTCCTCACGCGCGCGGTCTATGCGGCGGAAACGGCCACGGCGGGCACGGACAAGAAGCGCCTGGTCGTACTCTTCCAGCGCGGCGCCGCGGACGGCCTGAACATTGTTGTTCCGCACGGCGAGTCTGCTTATTACTCCATGCGGCCAAGCATTGCTATTCCGCGCCCGCGCGGCACTGAGGGCGCCATTGATCTTGATGGCTTCTTCGGGCTGCACCCTTCCATGTCGGCATTCAAGCCGTTGTGGGACGCCAAGCACCTCGCCATCGTCCACGCGGCCGGCTCGCCGGACAACACGCGCTCGCACTTCGACGCGCAGGATTATATGGAATCCGGAACGCCAGGCGTGAAGTCAACCGAAGACGGATGGCTCAACCGCGCTATTGCCGGAATCAAAGAGCAGGGCCCCTCGCCGTTCCGCGCTGTCGCCATGGGCGGAGCTCTGCCACGCACTCTGGCCGGTTCCACGCCCGCCGTGGCCATGGGAAACATCCGCGAATTTGCCGTCGGCGGACGCGGCCCCGGCGCAGCCGTCGCCAGCAACACCTTCGAAGCCATGTACGAGCAGTCGGTTGACACAGTGCTGCACGGTACCGGCAACGAGACTTTTGAAGCGGTCAAGATGCTCAAGTCGGCGAACCCGGAGAATTACACGCCGGCGGCGGGAGCAGACTATCCCCGCGGACGCTTCGGTGACAGCTTGCGCCAGGTCGCGCAACTCATCAAGGCCAACCTGGGCGTGGAAGTGGCGTTCGCCGATATCGGCGGCTGGGACCACCACGTGAACGAGGGCAGCGTACAAGGACAGATCGCCAATATTACCCGCGATTTCTCGCAATCAATCGCCGCGTTCTGGACCGACCTGGGCGATCTTGCCGGAGAGACGGTGATCGTGACCATGTCAGAATTCGGCCGCACCGCGCGCGAAAACGGCAACCGCGGTACCGACCACGGACACGCCAACGTCATGTTCGTCCTGGGTGGTCCCGTCAAAGGCGGCAAGGTTTACGGACGCTGGCCCGGACTTCAGCAGGAGCACCTCTACGAGGGCCGCGATCTGGCGATCACGACGGACTTCCGGCAGGTACTCAGCGAGGCCGTGTATCACCACCTTGGAAATAAGGAGCTAGCCAAGGTGTTCCCGGGCTTCGAAAAGAACACGCAAAAGGATTTTCTGAAGTATCTGGGGTAGGTTCTCGTAAGCTGGTATCCAGCGACCGCTCCGCATTTACGCGACAACACCCGGTCCCAATGCGCTCATCGTACAACCTGCGGGGGAGGTACGAGTATGAAGCAGCGCAGTCTTGCCCTGTTTATTCTGCTGGCGTTCGCGATCGCAGCGTGGGCGCGCGAAGACCGGCTAACCAACACCGGTTTGAATCCGGCGGCCGAGGGAAAGGTCACAACCGAGAATGACCGCAATGGAAATACGAAAGTTGAGGTTGAAGTAAAGCACATGGCGATGCCCCAGGCGCTCACGCCGGCGAAGCAGAGCTATGTGGTTTGGGTACAGCCTCGCGGCAAAGAGCCGGAACCCCTTGGCGGGCTCCGGGTGAATGACGAACTTGAAGGCAGCCTCAAGGCATCAACTCCCTACAAGGATTTCGACATCTTCGTGACCGCGGAGGACAAGCCGAATCCAGACGTGCCCTCGGGCATGGTTATCCTGAAGGGTACCGTGGAACGTAAGTAGCGAATTGATCATTGCGTCCCGGGTCTTTCGGCGGTATGGTGAAATTCGAACTCTCGTGGCGGAGCCACGCAACGCGAGAAGGCGTATTTACGTCTAAGCGAGCAGGCTGCTACTTATCGCCTGAGGCTCCCTATGAGTGCCCAACCGAAAATGGAAGCTACGCCAAAGATTCCGACGGAGGTCAGCCTTAAGTTGCGCGCGCTGGCCCACGATCTCAGCAACTCTCTTGAAGCCGTGATGCAGGCTACCTATTTACTCTCGCAGATGCCGCTCGACGAGAACGCGAAGCGGTGGACGGCCTTGATTGATCAAGCGGGCCGTGACGCTGCCCGTATCAACCGCGAAATTCGCGAGGTCCTGCGTTCATCCAGCTAACCCTCAAGCTGCTTTCGAACACTCTTTCATGGCACGCAGATAGTCCTGGGCGTTGCGGTATCCCTCAAGCGTCCCCACGTCCATATAGACCTCGCCGCAGTACTTTGCACGGACAACATTTCCCGCCGCGATAAATGCATTCAAGAGGTCGCCGAGATATTGGTCGGCCGGGTGGCGCGACTCCCAAAGCAACTTCAGGCGGTGGAACGCCTCGCCGCGGCAGGTGACCGCACCCCAGATCCAGTTGGAAGTTGCATCGGGCTTTTTCACCTGGATTTGCCGGACGTAACCCTGCTCATCGCAAACCACCGCGTCAAACACAGTCGGATCATCCACGGGAAAGAGCGACAAACAGAAATCCGCGCCATCTTTTTCCAGATCGAGTGAAGGCAAGTAGGCGTTTTCCGGGAACCAGATGGTGTCCGGCAGTCCGATCAGGACCTGCTCGTGTCCCTGTGCGAAAGGCTCTGCACGAAAGAGTGCGTCACACAGCCCGTTGGGCTGCTGCTGCACCACGTAGAAGATCTCGGCCGCGTAATCGCGTTCGGCATAGTACTTGACCATGTCGGTCTTCTCGGCGGAGATCACCATGCAGATCTGCTGGGCCCCGGCGGCGATCATTCTTTCCACCAGATATTCGGAGACGGCCTTAGGCCGCTCTGCGCCGTCCACCAGGCGCGAGCCCACGGGTAGCAGTTCCTTGGAGCAGCCGAGCGGCTGGATACGTTGGCCGGCTCCGGCGGCGGGAATCACACCGATCATCAGCCTACCTTTTCCAGTCTGAGCGCGGGAGCGGAACGCGCCTCTTCAAAGTATCGCAGCAACTGCCACGCCCGGGAGAACCCCGTGTGTTCATCGAGCGTGCGCTGGCGCGCGCGCTTGGCGCACGCACGCAAATCGGCGTCAGTCATGGCGAGGGCACACTCAACATGTTCCGCAGCGGAGACGGTTTGGAGTTCCTGTCCCGGGGCAAAGAACTGGTCCAGGCCCTCCCACCAATCGGTAATGATCGGAGTGCCGCAAGCCGCTGCTTCGAAGAAGCGCCCTGACGGACACCAGCCCCAGCGCGCCATCTCCGGACGCGTGAGGTTCAGGGTGATACGTGAGGAAGAGTAAAAGCGCGCATGGTCATCCGGTGAAACATGCTCTACTCGGCGGACGTTTTCCGGCCACTCCCGGTCCCAGGGATACATTGGTCCCGCGAGCACAAATTGCCTGTTGCGATTACGGCGCGCGGGATCAAGGAACAGCTTCTCGACCTTGGCCTCGCGATCGGGTGCGTACGTTCCCATGTAACTCAAATCGCATGCGAATTCCGGGCTGGCCGCAACTCGCGCGTAAACGTCAGGATCAACGCAGCCGTAGAGCGGCCGCGCCATGCGCGCTCCGTAGCGATGCTCCAGCTCGCGCAGAATTTTCCCGCCGGTGAAGGAAAGGACCAGGTCGAACTCCGAAATCTGGTCGGCGCGCACGTAAGTTGCGCCGCCCTCTTCTAAATTGCGGAGGGTTACCGGGGTGTCGAGATCGTAAAAAACGCGTAGGGGACGCGCAAGGTCAAGAATGTCATCAGAGATTTGCTGGCCGTCAGGAAGATAGCTGGCGGTCATGGCGACGTCGGATTTTTCGGCAACCTCAAGCGCGTGCTTCTTGACCTGCGCCCAATCCGAGTAAAACGTGACTTCGCAATAAGTGCACTGCTCAAAATCGCGTCGCGAACGGTAATAGGGAACGTCACGCTCGAAGAAGTGCACCTGGTGTCCCATGCGGTGCAAAGCTCGGATAATCGCGCGGTAGGGCGTGGCGTGACCGTTGCCCCAGGAAGATGAAATGGTGAGCCCAAAGACAGTAATTTTCACAAGAGTAGGCCAAGCGCCACTGCAGGTCGGCAAATGCCCATGCAGCAGCCAAGGTTAAGATGATTTTCAAGCCTGCTCTGTTGCCGGAAGGGAAAATTCCGCCTGCGCGGTTTCGAAATCGGGATTAGACTCACCGTATGAGCGTGGCAGACGAGAAAAACCCTGATCCACGGCAGAGCGACGAGCGGTCCGCACCCGCTGACGCTTCAACGTACTGTCCGAACTGCGGCTCCAAACTGCACGATTCACGATGCAAGCTGGTGTGCAAGACCTGCGGTTTCTTTCTGAGTTGCAGCGACTTCTATTGAGCACTTCCTACCGCGGATTTGCGCGAATATACACCGATCAAAATACCTGAGTGGGACTTTGCGTGTTGCCGCTCTGTTTGCGTGCCTTTGTCGCGTCATTTACTCTAGCTGGTTTGCTCTCACTTGCCATGGCTGACCCACTCAATAAACTAGCGACCAAAATCGATCCTACCTCCGTTCGGTTTGAGAAGAATATGCGCAGCATGGCGGAGTTGGTTTCGGCCATCCACAATGAGGAGCAGAAGATCCAGGAGGGCGGCGGTCCCAAAGCGATTGAATCGCAGCACGCCAAAAAACGCCTGACCGCACGGGAACGCATCGCGCTGCTGCTGGACCGCGATACAGAATTCTTTGAGCTGGGACTCTACGCCGCATATGAGATGTATGAAGAGTGGGGCGGAGCGCCGTCAGCCGGTGTGGTGACCGGCCTGGGACGAATTCACGGCCGCTTGTTCATGATCGTCGCCAATGACGCCACGGTGAAAGCCGGCGCATTTTTTCCCATGACGGCGAAAAAGGTGATCCGCGCGCAGAACATCGCGATCGAGAATCGGATTCCCACCATCTACCTGGTGGACTCCGCGGGCGTGTTTCTGCCCTTGCAGGAAGACGTCTTCCCCGATACCGACGATTTTGGCCGTGTCTTCCGCAATAACGCTGTCATGTCCGCGCGAGGAATTACCCAGATCACCGCGATCATGGGCATATGTGTGGCCGGGGGCGCGTATCTGCCGGTGATGTGCGATACCATTTTGATGACCGAGGGCAGCGGACTCTTCCTTGCTGGTCCCGCGCTGGTGCAGGCGGCGATCGGCGCGAAATACTCGGCCGAAGAACTGGGCGGCGCGGCCATGCACGCCCAGATTGCCGGCACGGTGGACTACCGCGAGCCGAACGACGAAGCTTGCATCGAACGCATCCGCTCTTTGGTCGAAAAGATCGGGCATAAGCCGGTGGCGCGTTTTGACCGCATCAAAGCTGAGGGTCCTGCCTATGTTGCGGAAGAGCTCTACGGGATTTACGAGGTCGATGCCGGCCGCACCTATGACATGAAAGAGATCATCGCGCGCATTGTGGACAGCAGCCGCTTTGACGAATACAAAGCCGAGTACGGCAAGACGATCATCTGCGGATACGCTCGCATCGGCGGCTTTGCCGTCGGGATCGTGGCGAATCAGGCCACGCACGTGCAGCAAACCGATCCGCATTCCGGCGAAAAACGCGTCGAGTTCGGCCGCGTGATTTACACGGAGAGCGCGGAAAAAGCCGCGCGCTTCATCATGGACTGTAACCAGAACCTGGTTCCGCTGATCTTCCTGCACGACGTCAACGGCTTCATGGTGGGCCGCGACGCCGAGTGGAGCGGCATCATCAAGGCCGGCGCCAAGATGGTGAACGCGGTCTCGAACTCCGTGGTGCCCAAGATAACGGTAATCGTCGGAGGATCGTTCGGCGCCGGGCACTACGCCATGTGCGGCAAGGCTTATGATCCGCGCTTTGTCTTTGCCTGGCCCACGGCGCGCTATGCGGTCATGAGTGGCGCGGCAGCAGCGGGCACGCTGGTGGAGATCAAAATCAAACAGCTCGAGCGCAGCGGCAAACAGCTGACTGATCAGGAAAAGAAGGAGCTGTTCGACTCCGTTAAAGCCACCTATGACCACCAGACCGATCCGCGCTACGGCGCGGCCCGCCTGTGGATCGACAAAATTATCGATCCGCTGGAAACGCGGCAGGCCTTGATCACCGCGCTCGAAGCCGCGGCATTGAATCCCGAGGTGCCGGAGTTTAAGGTGGGGGTGTTGCAAACGTGAGAGCAATTGGCGGCAATAACTCACCACTGATTTTCACTGATGACACTGATCAGATCCTGTTGGGAAAGCGGTGGTGAGCGGAACTCTCATTTCCAGGAATGAGAATGGCGCCTGGGGAACGCTACGATTCTTCGGTAAGTAGTTTGATCAGTGTAATCAGTGGAAATCAGTGGTAAGTTCAAGCTTCGGCTAATTGCCAATTGCTATTTGCTAATTGCAGCTCCGGAGGAGCTTCCATGCACTACCTTCTCAAAACCGAACCAACTGTTTACAGCTTTGCCGATCTTCAGCGCGAGAAGTCCACGATCTGGGACGGCGTGACCAATCCGGTTGCCGTCAAGAATCTGCGTGGCATGCAGAAGGGCGATGGCCTGCTGATCTACCACACCGGGGATGAGCGCCAGGCGGTGGGGACAGCGACTGTGGAATCCGTGGACGCCACCGATCCCAGAAATCCGGCTGTCAGGATCAAGGTTGGGAAGCCGCTTGCCAAATCGGTGACGCTGGGGGACATCAAGGCGCACAAATTGTTCGCAGACTCGCCTCTCATTCGCCAGGGACGGCTATCTGTGGTCCCGCTAACGGGCGAGCAGTGGAAGTGGATCACGGGAGACTGAAGCGCTTCGCTTTCGGGCACGTGCGGCAGCCCGGACCGTCCATGGCCCGGCGTCATTTATAATTTGAGGTTGCTCTTTACCATCCGATACACACCATTGGAAGGAACCAATGCCAACTGACGTAGTCATGCCCCAGATGGGGGAGTCGATTTTTGAAGGCACTATCACCAAGTGGCTGAAGAAGCCCGGCGACAAGGTGCAGCGTGATGAGCCGCTGTTTGAGATATCCACGGACAAGGTGGACGCTGAAATCCCTGCTCCAACCAGCGGGGTACTGAAAGAGATCAAGGTCAGCGAAGGCGCGACCGTGCAGGTCAATACCGTGGTCGGCGTGATTGATGCTGAAGGCAGCGCGGCGGCAGCTCCGCCGCCCCAGCCGGCGGCCACTCCGAAAGAAGCTCCGCCGGCGAAATCAGCGCCGCAGGCCGATGGCACCTCAGCCGCCAAGCAGCCTCCCGCAACAGAGGCCGCTCCACCCGTGCAAGCGGCCGCAAGCGGCAATGGCGGTCAAGGCGTTGACGTAGTCATGCCGCAGATGGGCGAATCGATCTTCGAAGGAACGATCACGAAGTGGCTCAAGAAAGTCGGCGACAAAGTCCAGCGCGACGAGCCGTTGTTTGAGATCTCCACCGACAAGGTGGACGCGGAAATCCCCGCCCCCGCAACCGGAGTGCTGAGCGAAGTCCGTGCGGCCGAGGGCAGCACGGTGCAGGTCAACAGCGTGGTCGCAGTCATTGGCGGAGCAGCAGGCGCTCCGGCCGCAGCGCCTCAAAAAGCTGCGGCGCCCGCTCCACCAGCTCCCGCGCCGAAGCCACAAGAGCAGCGGCAGCCGGAGAAAGTTGCGCAAATTCCCGCAGCCCAGGCTGAAGCCGAGAACGTGCGTTCGTCGCCGCTGGTGCGCCGCATCGCGCGTGAAAACAATGTTGACTTGACGAGTGTTCCCGGCACCGGCTTGGGCGGTCGCATCAGCAAGGACGACATTTTGGGCTTTATCCAGCGCCACGGCGCGGGCGCAGCCGCTCCCGCAAGACGCGAACCAGTGGAGCTGCCCACAGCGCCAAAACCGCAGCCTGTTCCTTCGCCGCGTCCGGCTCCCGTGCTGCACGATCTGGGCGACGAGCTGGCGCCGATGACGCCGATGCGCAAGAAAATTGCCGAGCGCATGGTGGAGTCGCGCCGCACCAGCGCGCACGTGCACACGATTTTCAAAGTCGACATGACGCGCGTTGTCCGTTTGCGGGAGAAAATCCGCAAACCATGGGAAGCGCGCAATGGCGTAAAGCTTACCTTCATGCCGTTCATCGCCCGGGCGCTGATGCATGGCATTCGAGTGAAGCCGATCGTCAACTCCTCGGTCGTGGGCGACTCGATCCAGTACCACAAGCACGTGAATATCGGGATTGCCGTGGCCCTGGAGTGGGGATTGATTGTCCCGGTGGTCAAGCAGGCGGAGAACCTGAGCTTTGTCGGTTTGCAGCGTGCCATCACCGATCTGGGCGAACGCGCGCGCAACAAGAAGCTGTTGCCGGACGACGTGCAGGGCGGCACTGTCACCATTACCAATCCCGGGATCTATGGCCCGCAGTTCGGTACGCCAATCATCCTGCAGCCGCAAGTTGCCATTCTGGGCATGGGTGGAATCTTCAAGGAACCGGTCGTGGTCAGCGACGAAGACGGAAACGATTCAATCGCGATTCGTCACATCATTCGTCTGGTACTGGGTTACGACCATCGCATCATTGACGGCGCGGACGCCGACCAGTTCATGGTCGCAGTCCGTGAGTATCTCGAAAACTTCAACGAGGACATAGGCTAGCGCTGGACCGCAGTTGAAGCCGCCAGAGTTACTGACCTTGCCAAGCCAAGCTGAGCAACGGAGGGAACTCTGGTGGCATCGAAGCATTGGCATCTCCGTTCGTCTGCACCACGATTGAGCTCAATGTAAAGACACGCCTGAGGTGAAAGGACGGCTAGGGCCATGAAATACCCTATTCAAACTGCGCTCATTTGTTTTCTTCTCCTGACGTTGGCTTCTTGCGGAGGCGGAAGCACTCCCGTCCAGCAGCAAAGCGGCATCAACATCGTTCCTACTACAGCGTCTGTCGCGCTCAACGGAACACAAGCATTCAATGCCTTCCTGAACGGCACGGGTACGGCCGCGATCCAGCAGGCAACCTGGAGCGTCAACGGCATTGCGGGCGGCAACAGCACGGTAGGGACGATCAGCCCGAGTGGCCTATACACGGCCCCTGCTTCTTTTCCGAACCCCAACACCGTGACCGTCACAGCGACGGTGCAATCCAAGGGAAGCCAGACGGCGAATGCGGCGGTCACAGTGATGTTTCCTAACGACAATTCCAAAGCCCAGGCAATTCCGGTCAAGCTGGGCACCACTGGCGGTAATTCCACTGACAAAACCACCAGCGGCAGCACTGTTACCTGCTGCTCCGGAACGTTGGGCGCGCTGCTCACGCGCGCGGGAGCATTTTTCATTCTGAGCAACAATCACGTGCTCGATAAATCAGATACCGGAACGGCTGGCGACCCGATTACGCAACCGGGCCTGGTGGACAACAACTGCAGCGGCGGCACGCTGGTCGCTAATCTGTCGCAGGCGGCCGCACTCAAACCCACGGCCAATACAACAACCGGTGCTTGTGCAGGGTCGGCGATCTTATGCGGGCCCGCGCCCAGCAACGTGGATGCCGCCATTGCCCAGATCGTTCCCGCCATGGTGGATACGAGCGGCGCAATTCTTGATCTGGCCCCGAATCCAGGAGCTACGAGTATTGGAGCAGCCCCGCCTTCGTCCACGCTGGCTGTTCCCTCAGCCGTTCTGGCGGCAAATACCCGAGTGGCCAAGAGCGGCCGCAGCACCGGGCTTACGTGCTCTACCTTGCAGTCCATCAACACGACGGTCACCGTCAACTACAGCGCTAGCTGCGGCGGCCCCAGTGCTTTTACCGCAGTCTTCAGTAATCAACTGATGATCAATGGGGGCACTTTCAGTTCCACGGGAGATTCCGGTTCGCTGATCGTTACGGCTGATGCGGCGCGTCCACTGGGGCTGCTGTACGGCGGAAATTCCACCAGCACGTCGGCTAATCCGATCGGGGACGTGCTGGCC
>Ga0137392_10000836_pt1 | contig 16872 bp, 16 predicted proteins | sample 15con2h34AmetaG_FD_101394 | JGI IMG/M metagenome (GOLD analysis project Ga0137392, IMG submission 101394) | Vadose zone soil microbial communities from Angelo Coast Range Reserve, California, USA - 15con2h3.4A metaG | ecosystem: Environmental > Terrestrial > Soil > Vadose zone > Saprolite... | reverse complement strand
CGGAGGTTGGTGCCTCGGTCAACGGCGCGCTTTCTCGAAAGCCAGCCGCTCGTGCGTCCAGGCTGGCGACTCCAGCGAGAAGAGTTGAACGATCAGACCCACTTTGCGTTTGCACTATCGGGCCGATTTTTTCACGGGCGTCGCGGACAACGCCAAACGTATCAATCCCGACGCACAAGGAAGACCGACAGCGCGGCCTGCGTAGCCCAAGAGCCGACGCTCAATTCATTTGATGCTTGTCGGGGAAGGGAAGCGGTGGCGCGCAGCCTAGCAGTGGCCTTAGCAGTGGCCTCTCTTGATCCTACACATCTTGCACCCGGATCTCGATCGTGATCGATTTAGGGAATGAGAGGTCAAAATCCTGCGGCAAGGGTCCCGGTACTCTCCTCCGAGGTCGCCGGTGCGGATCTCGGGGACGCGCGTCTTAGTCAGCGCCTCGGCCTACTGATCGACAGCATCGCGGACCGCTCGGCGGAGAGCTTTCCCAAGGCGCTCGACGACGCCTCTTTGGAAGCGGCGTATCGGTTCTTCGGAAACGCAAGCGTCACGCCCGGTGCGATTTTGGCACCGCACTTCAGACAGACGGCGCAACGTGCCGCCACGCGTCGGGATGTGTTGGTGATTCACGACACGACGCAGTTCGAATTCGGTGGAGATACGAAGCGGGAAGGCCTCGGCAGGCTCATCCGGCCCGGCCAGGGCTTCTTCGGACATTTCGCTCTCGCCACAAGTGCTGATGGGGATCGCGAACCTCTTGGGCTGCTGAACCTCGAGACGGTGTTTCGGCTCGACAAGGTGAGTTCGAAGCCACGTCCGCAGCGCCCCAATCGAGGTGAGTCTGCTCGCTGGCGAAGTTCGATTGATGCGGCCGAAGCAGTGCTCGACGGCCAGGTGCGCGCAATTCACGGATGGATCGCGAGGCAGATTCGTACGCAATCCTGTCCGCTCTCGACCTCGCCAAGCGTTCATATGTCATCCGCTCGTTTCAGGACCGCGTGCTGGCCGATGAAGAGAGTCGCCTCCGCGCCACCGCCAAAGCGGCGAAGCGAGCGTTTGCTCGCGAGGTGCCGCTATCGCGGCGTCCGGTGATCGACGGGCCCAAAGGTCAACGGCATCCCGCCCGCAACTACCGCATCGCGACTCTGAGCTTTTCTGCGAAGGCCATCGAGATTTCGCGCACGATCGATGCCAAGACCGCCGGCTCGCCGACGCTGGCGCTCAACGTCATCTATGTGTGGGAGCGCAAGCCGCCCTCTGGCGAGCCTGCTGTCGAGTGGTTCCTACTCACGAACCTGCCCATCCGTACTCCGAAAGACATCGCCTTCGCTGTCGACTGCTATCGGGGGCGCTGGACAATCGAGGAGTACTTCAAGGCTCTCAAGACGGGCTGCCAATACGAGAAGCGCCAGCTCGAAAGCGCGCACAGCCTCTTGAATGCTCTCGCGATCCTGGCTCCGGTCGCCTAGCGTTTGCTGCTCTTAAGGCACCTGGCACGCAACGCACCCAAGCGACCCGCGTCAGATGCGTTGACGCCGACCCAGCTCGTAGTGCTTCACGCGACAGCCAAGCGGCCGTTGCCAAAACGACCGACGGTGAGAGACGCGATGCTGGCCGTGGCTGGCCTCGGTGGTCACTTACCTCGCAATGGCGATCCCGGGTGGCTTGTGCTCGGGCGTGGCATGCACGACCTACTGCTCCTGGAGTTCGGGTGGCTCGCCAGCCGAGTTCGAGGAGCAGTAGGTCGTGCATGCCACGCCCGAGAACGAGCCAGCCAGGATCGCCGTCGCTCTTGAGGTGCCCGCCGAGCGCAGCAATCGCGAGCATTGCATCGCGCGTGGTCGGTCGCGCTGATAGTGGCTTCTTCGCTACTGCTCGCAGAACTTGAAGCTGCTTGGAGGTAAGCGCCGCTGTAGCCGGTGCCTTCGCGTCGCTTCGAGCCAGGTGCCGCAAGAGCAGCAGTCGCCAAGCGATAGGGGCGAAGATCGCGAGGGCGTTCAGCAAACTCTCCGCGCTCTCGAGCTGCCGGCTCTCGTATTGGCAGCCGGTTTTCAGTGCTTTGAAGAACTCCTCAATAACCCAGCGCGCCCGGTAGCAGTCGACCGCGAAGGCAATCGCTTCCGGAGTATCGATCGGCAGGTTTGTGAGCAGAAACCATTCGACAGCAGGCTCCCCAGTTGGCGGCTTCTTCTCAAATACGTGAATGATGTTGAGCTTGATCGTGTCCGATTCAGTCTTGCCGCCTCCGCTGGTGCGGGGCAGCTCGACCGCGGCCGCGGCAATACTCAGTTTGGCGAGGCGAAACCTTCTGGCTGGATGCCGTTCGCCCTTTGGTCCAGGAATCCGTGGACGTGGTGAGAGCGGCACTTCTCGACGAAGGGAGGGTCGGGCCGCGCGTGCGACCTCCCGGAGGCGATCTTCGTCATGGCCCACGAGCACACGATCTTGGAAGGAACGCACGACGAACTCACGTTCGTGCTCTACAAGACTGGCAAGAAGCGCATACGAATCGGCCTCGCGATCCATCACGTGGATTGCCTTCGTACGACCTCCGAGAACGGCCTCAGCGTCATCGATACAGTTGAGCCATCGCGCGCGTTCGCCGCGACTCTTGGCAGGTGTCCAGTTCTTGTGCCCTATCGACTTGTCGAGTCGGAAGACCGTTTCGAGAGCGAGCAGGCCAAGCGGCACTCGGGCCCCATCGGCACTGAGGGCGAGCGAGAAGTGGCCGAAGAAGCCCTGCGCAGCAGCCCGAATCAGCCGGCCGAGACCCTTCCGCTTCACGTTTCCTGGGAAGTCGAACTGCGTCGTGTCGTGCACTACCAGAACCCGCTCGTACCCAGCCGCGCGGCGAGCCGACTGCCGGAAGTGTGGCGCCAGAATGGCCTCGGGAGAGACGCGGTCGTTGCCGAAGAAGCGGTAGGCAGCCTCGAGCTGAGCATCGTCGAGCGCCTTCGGGAAGCTTTCTCCAGACCGCTCAGCTAGCTGATCGGCCAACAGGCCCAAGCGGCGGTTGAGCCGCTCGTCGCCTAGGTCTGCTGCGCTCAACTCGACGGAGATCGCCGGGATTTCTGCGGGCTTACTTGACATCCGCCCACGTGATCACGCCGAAGATCACTGCGCAAGATGTGTAGGATCATGAGAGCAGTCTGCTAGCCGCTTAATCACCTGATCAACGAGCACTTCTAACGGCTCTCCTGAAAAGGTTTCGCCGCCGCGATCTAGACACGTCCTGCGGCCGGGCGGGAAGAAACTCAGCTGAAAAATTCTCTCTCCGCCCCGAACCGGGTGGACGAAATAGATTACGTCGTCTCGTTTAGTCCAACTGATGGAAATTGCAGGTTCTGTTTCCAGGCGCAGCCTTTCAGATTCAGATCTCTTCAGGGTTTTGAGGTTGAGTTTCCCGCACAACCGCTCGAACTCTTCTACCAAATCCTTCGCAGACCCTAGGCCGTCGGGGGTTTTGTAGCCCCTCTTGTCCCAGTTTCGGAGCAAGGCTATCGCTTCGTCTAGAGAGTGCGCCATTTACCGAAGCGTAGAGCACGCCGGCGGTAGACAAAAAAGCGCTGGTTCCCCACGAAACACTAGGTGCGGGCTCTCGTTCACGGCCAGGGCGGCGCGCGCCCGGCGAGCAGCTTTGTTCGCGAGCTGCTCGACGACCTCGCGTGGGCGGGAACGGCCGGGGCTTGATCGCAGGATTTTCGTGCGCGTGCCTTCCTCGCTTGCTGGGGACCAGCAATCCTGGATGCGAGCACTTCACCGGGCTACTTGAACAAAGTTGATCGGCGTCCTGGGAGCTTTTACTGGCTGTTGGTCCCCCATCTTGTACTGGTTGTCGGTGGTTATGTGGCGTTGACGTTTGTTCACGGAAGGCGTATGGCTCGCGAACTTCAAGTGTTGTGCGCCACAGCGAGTTGGAGGGGAAGAAGAGCTGTGGTGGACTCGCGACGCTTCGAACTTCGCGAGTTCACGGAACGCTCATAGGTAGCATCTCGGAAAGCTGCAGTTTCCGCAAAATGGGAGGGAAAGACGATGCCGACCCCGATCATTACCACCACCACGTTCAGCCTCGACGACATTGGCCGGTATGTCTGCAACACCGTCGACGAGGCGCTGGCCAGCCAGGATCGAGCAATGCATCCCGACGCGCGGCCCTTCGATTTCATCGTCATTGGCGGCGGCAGCTTCGGTGCTGTGGCGGCGACGCACCTCTTCGACATCGATTCCTCGCACCGCTACCGCATCCTTGTGCTCGAGGCTGGTCCGCTCGCCTTGCCGGAGCACGTCCAGAACCTGCCGCCGGACCTGAACCCGCCGGGCAAGGGCAATCCTGGAACGGTATGGGGTCAGCCATGGGGGTCCGACAGCCCGATGGCGTTCAACCAGGACTTCCCAGGGCTCGCTTTCTGTCTCGGCGGACGTTCGGTCTTCTGGGGCGGATGGGCCCCCTATTTCATCGAGTCCGAGCTCGCCGATGCTTCTTGGCCAGCGAGCGTGAAGAAGGACCTTAGCCAGAAGGTCCTTCCGCGCCAGAACCCAGTCGAGTCATACCTCGACGCGGCGGCGCGCCAGATCGGGTCGGACACGACGAACGATTTCATCTTCGGGCCGCTCCATGACGCGCTTAGAAAGCGACTGTTCGAGAGCCTAAAGGGGCGAACCACGACCGATCCCGTCCTGACCGGGAATCGGGGAGTGCTCACCCTGATTGAGGACCTCGAGGCCCCGCTTGCGGTCCAATCCGCGGCGTCGCGGCCAGGGACGTTTCCTCTCAACAAATTCAACAGCATTCAATTGCTGATCCGCGCCTCGCGGGTTGCGCAAGCCGAGGCTCAGCAGGCCGCTCCGTTTTCCGATCCTCTCGCTGCTGATCCCAAAAGATGGGCGGCCGACGCGAAGAAGCGGCTGATGATCCTGGACAACATCTACGTGACGCGCCTCGTGCGTAGCGGCGGCCGCATTACCCGAGTCGAGACGAACCAGGGCGGCTTCGATGTGCCGCGCGGCGGTGCGGTCATCCTCGCGCTGGGGACGATCGAAAACACCCGCATGGCCCTCAACACTGTTCCGGAAAAGAAGCTGATCGGCCGAAACCTCATGGCTCATCTCCGCTCGAATCTCACTTTCCGAGTCCCACACAGCTCGTTCTCGAGCCTGAACCTGACAAAAGAGCTGGCTGTTTCGGCGCTTTTCGTGAAGGGTATTCACACGCGCAGCGACGGATCGAAGAGCCACTTCCACGTCCAGATTACTGCCAGCGGTCTCGGCGAGCTCGGGATGAATTCCGAAGCAGAGCTGTTCAAGAAAATCCCGAACATCGACGAGCTCGACCAGTTCCAAGACCTCAACGACAAGTGGATCGTCGTCACTCTCCGCGGCATCGGCGAAATGATCGGCGACAAGACCTCCGCCGACCCGCAGAACCGCGTGACGCTCGGGCCCGCAGATGGCAATGGCGTGCCACGGGCCACGGTGCGCCTGGAGACGAACCCAAGGGACGCGAGCGATCCGCGAGGCGACGAGGACAACAAGCTGTGGGAGGTCATGGATGCCGCTTGCGAGGAGATCGCCAAGATGTTCGCGGGCCCCGGACCCATCCAATATCTGTCGTCGCCCAACGACCCAGCCAATGCTGTCTGGCAGCCGAACCCGCCAGCGCGCAACAAGCGCCAGGACACCTTGAGTTCAACGCACCACGAGAGCGGCACGCTGTGGATGGGAGATAACGCCAGCAAGTCCGTTACGGACGAATTCGGACGCATCTGGGAGCTCGACAACCTCTACGTCGTTGGCCCGGCGGTGTTGCCAACGATGGGCTCACCCAATCCGATGCTGTCGGGTGTCGCTTTGAGCCGACGGACGGCAGACCGGCTGATTCCACCGCCGATCGTCGCAACGGTCGATGCCGGATTCGAATACCTGTTCGATGGCACCGAGAAGACATTCCAACGGTGGAAGTCGGCTGGGCCAGGCAGCTTCGCCCTCATCAATGGGACCCTCATCGCGCAACCTGGGTTTCCCAGCACCGTCGATGGCGTCGATGTTCCCGTTGGGCCTCACTCAGTCTTCTTTTATGCCCCCGAGGCGTTCAACGACTTTATCCTGCGGCTGCAATTCCAACTTGCGGGACCGATCGACAACTCTGGCAAGGCGGTCGACAACTCCGGCATCTTCTTGCGATTCCATGCTCCACATTCTGCGGGACCCGACCTGCCTACCAACGCGGATCCAACCCTGAAGCAGAACGTCGCCTCGGATGCCGCATGGGTCGCGGCCTACACAGGCTTCGAAATCCAAATCGACGAGAGGGCTGCTCCCGATGGAGCGGACAAGCATCGGACAGGCGCGGTCTACAACGTCCCCACTGGACCGGGTGGTTTGCAGAGCTTCACTCCGGCAGGGAACCTGAAACCCGGCGATTGGAACGAGATGGAAATTGCCGTGAGGAAGCACCGCTACACGGTGTCGATCAACAACAAACAGACGACTGACTTCACGAATCCACGAAACAACATCGTTACCGATGCTCCCGGGCTGCCGCTGAAAATGCGAGGTTCATCGTTCAGCGAAGATGCGTTGTCTGGCTATCTGGGAGTGCAGGCGCACACCGGCAACGTCGCCTTCAGGAATGTCCGCATCAAGAGATTGTGATTAAACTGCTCGTTCACAATCGTCGAATGCTGTTCGTGCAAGACATCCCGCCAGACGGGGCCGTGCCTTCGCTTGGCTGCGGCAGACGGTCCACGTTTTTGGAGGAATCTTTCCATAGGAATGGTGGTCGGCGTCCACAGCCAACCAGTTGACGGGCGCATTTGCTTTGGGAGGGGAGTTGATGGAAGCACAATCGGTTGGAGAGAGCCCGGCCGCAAATCCCGTGCAGAAAGCGCAGTACGACTATGACGTGCTGGTCATTGGCTCGGGCTTCGGCGGTTCAATGACTGCGCTCACGCTGGCGCAAAAACTCAAGGACAAGAAGCCGCGCATCCTGATTCTGGAGAGAGGCACCTGGTGGACAACTCCGGTCCCGACGGTTCAGGACCCCGCCGTCGCCACGTATGGTTTTCTCAAGAAACAGCCCAACCGGCCGCCAGTTCAATTCTGGCCCTCGGTCGAACATTTCAAGGGGTTCATTGACATCCTCACCCGCTGCCTTCGAAGGCCGGGGAACGAGGACGGCCTCTATGACTTGACTCAGTTCGGAAGGCGCGGAGTTCTTGGCCTATTCGGAGGAGAAAACGACGGCGTAACCGTGCTTCGTGCCTGCGGCGTTGGCGGGGGCTCCCTCGTGTATTCGAACATCACCATCCGCCCTCCAAACTTCGTTTTGGAAGACTCCCGTTGGCCACTGACTTGGACCTCGGATGAGCGCACTCAGTATTACGAGCTGGCCCGTCATGCAATCGGCTACGGAGTCGTGTCCGCATGGACCGAGGCCGCCCCTGATTTCCCTGCCAACAGCGGAAACATCCCGTACAAAAAAGACGCAGGGGCGCCACCGAGCAATGCCATCAACGCGGGGTTGAGCAACATCTCCGCCCGCTCGGCTCGCTTGAATCCTGGCTGGAGCCACCGCCAAGACCCCAAGGATGGCCGAGACATCAAGTACCTCAATCTCAATCTTGGGCCTGCCTCACCTGACCCCCAGAATCGCTACTGGATTGACCGCGCGCGGATATTCCAGTCGGCGATGGCCGGGTTGGGTGTTGAGCACGGCACCGTCGATTCGGCGATCAACGACCTCACACCGGAGGGTTCGCCGCTAGACCCACGCGATCCAAAGAACTACCCGGGCAAGCCAATCAACTACTGTGAGCGGCAGGGTCGCTGCAACGTCGGATGCCTGCCCGGAGCCAGGCACACCTTGAACAAGCAGTTGATGATGGCGACTTATGGCAAGTTCGACGGAACCCTGCCCCGCACGTTTGAAAACTTCGATGTCCAAGCCTTGGCGGAGGTGAATGTCATTCGAGCGCTTCCAGAAGGTGGATACGCGGTCGACTATTGGCAGCGCAGCGAAACAAACCCGAGTCAAAAGACAGAAAAGACGCTGCGGTCGAAGTACGTCGTGGTCGCCGCCGGCTGCCTGGGCACCAACGAGATAATGCAGCGCTCCAGCGTGCGACACGGCGGAGCGCTGTACTTGAGCCCCAAGCTCGGTTTCGGTTTTTCCACAAACGGCGACTACATCGCGTTCGCGGAGAATCTGGATTTCAAGGTTGGATTGTCGCGCGGACCGGTGACCACCTCGTTTGCGCATTTCAACTCGACGGAATCCGACCCCAACGCGGATGCGTCTAAGTTCCACATCTTGGAAGACCAAGGAATTCCGCGGGCGCTCGCATCGACCGTGGGATTCGGCGTACCCCTGATTAACTCCCTATCCAACGGTCGTCACCGTCAGCCAAAGTTGCTCCTCCTCTGGACCATCATTCTGTGGCTTTGGCACCGCGTGGCCAGCTTGATAGTCTCCTTATTCCGGAACGCACAGGAGCGCCAAAAGGACTTCGAATCCGAGGACGAACTGACTTACAACATGATGTGCGTTGTCGCGGCAGGGCGCGATCAGTCTCTTGGCCAGTTCCGACTGGGAGAAAGCCGCCGAGACTCACCGCTGCGCGTCCGACGAACCGACGGAAAACCATTTCACAAGGACCCAATCTACAAAGAAATCGAGGTCTCATTGCAAAAACTGGCGGAGAAGCTTCCAAGCAAAGAGCCCTTTCGCAATCCGTTTCTCTCCCCCGTCACAGGTGAACTTGTCGGAAAGTCTGTCACCGTGAGCCATCCACTCGGCGGCTGCCCCATGGGGAAGAGCGCCGATTCGGGTGTGGTGGACGAATACGGTCGAGTATTTAGGGCTCAGCCCAAGGGCGGGGAGTCCCCGTTCTATGATGGTCTGTACGTAGCCGATGCGGCCATTATCCCCACGGCGCTCGGGGTCAATCCCTCGCTCACTATTTCTGCTCTGGCACTTCGCATCGCGAACCGACTTTCGGAGGAACTGGCATCCAAACTTTGAAGGACAGAATCCGGCTTCCCCGGAAAATCGACGATGTCACGGGATATTAAACAGATGAGGAGCACACCCCGGTCGGCGGCCATGTCGCTGTGGCGTACGTACAGCCGCAAACCTGGGAACTTTCTGACCGAGCATCTCTGGCCTTGGCTCATTCACTACCTCAGAGTTGCATTCCTGCCTCGCAAGCCGTTTCGGACGTACAAAAACGACGGGTCTGCGCGGCCGGGCGTCTTTGAGATTCCTGAATCTTGTGCGGTTGGGATCGCGGGGGATTGGGGAACTGGGACTGAAGCCGCATATCGGGTTGCGGACCAGATGAGAGAGCACAACCCCGACTTCACCATTCATCTGGGCGACGTCTACTACTCTGGTACGGCCTTAGAGTTTCAAAGGTACTTCGTGAACGCCTGGCCGAAGGGAAGGCTCGGGACGTTCGCGTTAAACGCCAACCACGAGATGTACTCAGGCGGGGAGGGATATTTCGACATCGCTCTACCCGCGCTCAATCAGGAGACGAGCTATTTCTGCTTGGAGAACGCGCACTGGCGAATCCTCGGCCTGGACACGGGCTACTACGCGCGGAGCTTCCCCTTTCTCGAACTGCTTCTGAGCGGATGCATCCGACTCCATCCGGCAATCCAAGCCTGGCTCAAGGACGTCGTCTTTACCGACCCGACGGATCGACGTCCAGTCATCCTTCTCACTCATCACGAATGGTTCAGCGCCTTCGACACGGAATACAAGCGGGTTGGATCCAATCTGGCCCCCTATCTTGATCAGGTAGTGGTTTGGCTCTGGGCTCACGAGCATCGGTTTGCGGGCTATGGTCCGTTCAGCTTCGAGGGGGCGCCGAAGGTCCGCGCTCGGTGCCTCGGCCATGGTGGGATGCCCATTGAACTGCGCCGAGCCCCAAAGCGCTCCAACCGAAACCTCGTCTTCTATGATGGTCGGCAATCCGGGCTCGTCGATGACGACCCAATAGGTTACTGTGGCTTTGCGCTGCTGACCCTCAGCGGAACGGAGTTGCGCCTCCAATACCTGGACGAAATGGGGACCAAGCTACTTGAGGAGCGTTGGGTTTCGCAGCGCCCCTCTATTCCGACCGGAGAGGTGGTTTTTGCGTCTTCCTCACTGACGCTCGTGTCGGGTCGAACGATCGATGGGATTATTCGTTAGCTTCGGCAAACTCCCAACGCAGGACTTTCGCCCCGAAAGAGGAAGGCCTGCGTTGGCCGCTTTTTTGGTGATCATGTATGGCAGGATTTGGGTGATCACCGAGGGGACACTCCCGAACAAGCGCCCGGCAACGCCATTCTTACCACGGACTTCGGTATGCCGTTCTGGCCCGCCGCTCCGCCTTTAACTCCGACTGCATTCGCCGAGAACGCCTTACCCGCGACGAGCTCGAGCGGGTAAAGAAAGCAGGAGAACAAGGGTAAGCCGTTCCCGAAGCGGTCTGGCGAACTCAAAGGCGGCCGGCCGATCAAGGCTTAGAGACGGGGCCGGGACAGCGAGCCGGATACGGGCCGGCGATCGAACATGGCTTTCGCAACCCCGAGGAGCGCCTCGACATCACGCGGACGAAGACGCAAAGTTCCAAGGTATGCGATGAGGGGAAGCTCGTTTGTCTCTCGCCCGCCGATTGGGGCTTCATTCACCCTGCGGAAAAGTTGGGAAAGCGTGATGCCCAAAGCGCTTGCGAGTTCGGCCAGTGTTTCGACATGCGGCATGCGCTCCGCGCGCTCGATCATGGAGAGAAAGGAAACGCTGATACCGGCTCGCCGGGCGAGCTGCTGCTGAGTGAACGAGAGCGCCCCTCGCAGTTCACGGATGCGTTGACCTAGTCGCGAGCCTACCGTAGAAACCCTCCGTGCACGGCTCTGCCGGCCTGCGCACCGCCGCAACTTGCTTTATAGCCGAGCTGGATGAGTCCCTCAATAGCCATTATCGGACTCATCGCCCATGACTCTGTATGCAGTAGCGCACCTCAAGAGAAGATTTGGAAAATGGGCCCGGCGAGATCAATCCCGAGCTCTTCGATTGCCTGATTCACTCTCGTCGCCAATGACTGCAGTTCGGCCTGTCTCGCGTCAGCGGTCATCGCTCGTGAATCCTTCGGCTGCTCTGGATACTCTTCAAGCAAGGGTCGAATACCTTCGAAGTCTGGTTCAAAGTACGCCAACGCTGCTGTGGCTGCGAGGCGCGCCAATATCGTCAGCTGCATGCACTCATCAGACGCTGCGGGGGCTACACCGGCTCGCACGAAGGCGGTTGGGTGGATTACCCGACCCTTCGAATCACGGAACGGGTGTGCCATGGCCTGGCTCCGGTAGGCGCGGAGCTGTGGCCAAGCTCTGAGCCGGCGAATCAGCGGCCTGACTGCGGCACACAATTTCTTCACCCGGTCGTCCGACTTTGCGAGCCCGTTGAAGGTGTCCCAGGCTTCCACAAATTTATCGATCACGATCACGGCGTGGTTCATCACAGTAAATACGAGTGAGCCATTGCTCTTGCGATCTTCGTGGCCGAAGAAGACAGCAGCAAAATGCTTCGCTTCTACAGCCACCAGGTAGAGACAGAACAAGCAACGCTCCAGCTCCCTCAATTCCCGTCCGCTGGGATGCCGCGGCTCGACCAAGTCGTCTGGCATGGCGGTCTCATTTACCATATGCCCCGTTGTACAAGGCCACGAAGAATGTCCGCGCGATCGACCACGCCTACCAGACGGCTATCGCCATCGACGACGGCGACGAGCTTGTGAGTGCCGCGCAGCATGGTGGCGATCGCCTCCCGCAGCGGGGCACCTTGCCGCGCCGTGGCCACGTCGGTGCTCATCAACCCGGCGGCCGTTCGCGCCGTAGCATGCTGCTCAGCTCTGAGCTCCTCCGGGTTCGGATGCATGAAGGGTAATCGGTGCATCAGCGACCGAATAGCGCTCGGCCGCAAGCTCGGGGTGACGCGATCGAGAAGCTCTTCGTCAGTTACCACCCCGACGACGCGATGGGCACCGTCTACAACTATCGCGCGGTTGAGGCGAGTCGAGATGACGGCTTGCATGACTTCGGAAAGCGGCGTTTCGGGATGGACGGTTGGAACATCGCGGCGCATGACTCGGGAGAGCGGCACATCGCCTGAAAGCATCGGAGCTCGAGGCGCCGCCTCCTTGGGCTCGAAGGCTTGCGCTGCAGTCCGCAGCAGGTCCAGGCGGCTAATCATCCCAACCAAAACGTCGTGATCGTCCACAACTGGAAGTCGCTTGAGGTGGCGGTGGACCATGATTTCGGCGACCTCTCTGAGTGTGGTTTTCGCGTTTACGGTCACCGGACCAGCGGTCATTATTTCCTCCGCGGTCTTGTGATTGCGGGTGAGCCGCTCGAGCTCCGCATGGAGTTCCGGAGTATCCAAGCTCGGCAATAATTCCATTCGGACCGCCAGGCCACCCCGGTTGACGAGGTCGCTGTTGGTGATGATTCCGATGGGAACGCCGGACTCGAGGACCGGCACCGCGCGGTACACTTTTCCAAGCATCAGCTCAACCACATCCTTGATGGGAGCTTCCTTGGTCACTGACGCGACGTCGCGCGACATCACCTCCACAGCGGTGAGAGCCGCAGCCACGTCGCGGACGGGGTGGGGGTTGTAGAGCACGACTTCGGTGTCATCCACGGTGATGAGGCCGCGCTTAACCATCTCTTTGACGCGCGGAAGAAGACGCTCGACATTCTCTTGTGTGTCAATCCACTCGATGAGGATGGGAAGCCTCCACTGAACGTCCACAAGGCGCGAGGTGTGAATTTCGCCGGAGCCGCCGAATCCCTCGATGCCTCGAAAGACGGTGGCGCCTGCGGTGTTCTCACGCCTGAGGAATTCGAGGACCGCCAGGGGGGCAGGTTTGTGCCCAACGAGGTCGCCCTCGTTGACCCAGATGCTGACCCGCTTGGCTTTTCCCGAGAGGTTCGCCATCGCAACACCTCCTGTAAGTGGACGCTCCGCAGCCCCAAGGGCCGATGGTGAATATGCCGACGCCGACCTTGGGTTCCTGTTATAGCTCCACAGCGAATTAGGGGCGATGAGGCCCGCCCGCATCTTCACGGTGCGAACCACCCTTGGCCGGGTTGATGGCTTCTTTTGCTAGTCCGCTTAAGGACTACGGAAGGAGCCCGAGCGTGAACAACCCCTATACCGTCGCCGCTATCTGGATTGGATTCGCGTTCGTCGCTGCGGTCATCGCGGCCCGGACCGGGGTTTCTGTTTCGCTCATCGAAATCCTCGTCGGAATAGCCGTTGGAAATCTCCTAGGCCTGAAGAGCACGCCCTGGATTGATTTCCTGGCTGGCTTCGGCAGCGGGTTGCTCACGTTCCTTTGCGGGCGCGGAGATCGAGCCGAGCGTGGTTCGAAAGCACTGGCGGCAGACGCTGTCGATTGGTTTCGTGAGTTTCCTTCTGCCGTTCATGGGCGCGCTCGCTTTCGCGCGATGGATAGTCGGCTGGGACTGGCGAGCCGCCCAGATTGCAGGCATTGCGCTCTCGACCACTTCCGTTGCCGTGGTCTACGCAGTGATGGTCGAGACCGGGCTGAATGAGGCCACGCTGGGAAAAATCATCTTGGCGGCCTGCTTCGTCACCGACTTCGGGACGGTGCTGGCACTCGGGCTGCTCTTTGCGAACTACAGCTGGTACCTGCTTGCATTCGTGGTGGCAACAGCGGTTGTGCTTCCGCTGGCTCCGAGATTGGTGCGGTTCGTCATCCGGACAACCGGAGGGCGCGTCAGCGAGGCGGAAATCAAGTTCGTCCTCGTCATCATGTTCGCCCTCGGTGGAATTGCCCAGGCCGGCGGGAGCGAACCAATCCTCCCTGCTTACCTGGTGGGGATGGTGCTCGCGGGGACCTTCTTGCGCGAGCGAGCGCTGGTTACCCGGATGCGGACGATTGCGTTTACCATCCTCACCCCCTTCTACTTCATCAGAGCTGGAACTTTTGTCTCGGCGACGGCGGTCGTGAGTGGGGCGGGCCTCATCCTGCTGCTTCTGGGCGTGAAGATGGGCGCGAAGTTCGTCGGAGTCCGGCCGTTGACCGCTCTGTTTCGCATGCCGAGCCGTGAAGCGATGTACACCACGCTCCTGATGAGCACCGGTCTCACGTTCGGGACCATTTCCGCTCTGTTTGGACTGACTCACGGGGTCATCAATCAGGGCCAGTACACCGTACTCGTCACCGTCGTGATTCTCAGTGCCTTGGTGCCGACCCTGATTGCGCAGCAGCTATTCAAGCCGAGTACCGAGGAGCATCTTGCCGCGGAACGGGAAGCCGCGGCCGACCAGGGGTGAGGCCAGCCCGTGAGCGAGCACCGAGATTGCTGCAGCCTTGGCTAGCGCAGCGACGCTCAGGACGGTCGAATGACGTAAGTCGCCGTCGCGAGGTCGTTGCCGCGAGGTCGTTGCCGGAGTTTGGTGGAAGAGCTAATTTCTGGCCCATAGCGGCGGTGGAGTCCGCCCTAAACTGCTGCCTCGGGGCAGCCGATGACTCCTGCGGCAGGTGCCAAGCGCGCCGTGGGGGCGTGCTCACGACGAAAATTTGCGGCGCCGCACAGCTTTGGAGGTGGGAGGACGGGTGCAAAAAGTACTTCTTGTCTTCTTTGGAAGTGGCGCGGGAGGCGTCGCGCGGTTCCTGATTGCGAGCTGGGCGGTGAAGACATTGGGGCCGGCGTTCCCGTACGGAACCATCGCGATCAATGCAATCGGGTCTTTCCTGATCGTCATCATCATGCAGGTCTCGCTTAGGACGGACCTCATCGGCCCTGACCTTCGTCTTGCGCTCACCACCGGTGTCATGGGCGGATTCACCACCTATTCAACGTTCAATTACGAGTCCATTTCGTTGTTTCAGGATGGCGCCATCCTATTTGGCGCCGTCAATATCATTCTCACTGTACTGGTTTGCCTTGGAGCCGGCGGGTTGGGGCTTGCGATCGCCACCTGGCTTCTTGGCGCTGGTTGAGGAGTCTCTCATGGCAAATGAAATCAGCGAAAACTGCATCTTTTGTGAGATTCGAGAAGGGAAAGCGCCCGCCTACCGAATTCATGAGGATGAGCATTCATTTGTCATTCTCGACATCAATCCGTTTACGAGAGGCCACTGTCTTGTCATCTCGAGAAGACATGTCCCCTGGTGGAACGACTTAGCGGAGGAGGAAGCAGGAAGTCTCTTTCGCGTCGCCCGACTTACAGCCGCGAAAATCAAAGAGGCATTCCATCCGGATTTCGTCTGCATGTACGCACGTGGCAGAAGAGTGCCCCATACCCACATTTTTCTGGTGCCCACGTCCGGTGGTGACATGCTCGACCGCTTTTTCAACGGCCTGGAGCGAGCTCAGGAATCATCCGAGGAGTTGGCTGGATTGAGAGAGCATCGTTCTCTGCAAGAGGTCGCCGCACGTCTAAGAGAAATCTGAGAGAGCGGTGGAGCAGTGGATGGAGATGCGAGCGACATCCTCGGCCCAGGCCGGCGTCCTCGATGGATGCGGTGGCCTGAGAGGTCAATCGTGAGTATACGAAAAGAGTTCGTTCAGAAAGCGTTGTCGAAGAACGCGCCGATCGCGGAGCTGTGCCGCGCGTTCGGCATCAGCCGCAAGACCGGCTACAAGTGGAGTCAGCGATTCCGACAGAGCGGCAGGGACGCGCTCGTCGAGGATTCGCGCCGACTGCACTCCTCGCCGGTCGAGATCTCGGGCGACATGACGCTGAAGATTATCCGATTGAGGGGAGAGCGCGTCGCCTGCTGTGACTCCAACTTGCCAAGCATCGAAGCCAAGCGGTCGTCGTCGTGATCTGAAGTGATGTGGCGGCAAGCTGGCTGCGTCGCTCTAAATCGCCAGGTGAGCGCTGCCGGCGTCACGACGATGCCCGGATGGCGCAGGTGCGCGGCGAGCGTGAAGAGCCAGCGCGTGGCGGGCACGCCAAGCGTGATCGCGACGGCGAGAAAGGCGGCGGCCTTGCCGAGCACGATCATCGAGGTCGTCACCGCTGCTCCATCGGGAACTTCCAGGCTCTCGGCGTCTTCGACTTGGCGAACTTCACGCCGCAGTGAGCGACGCAACCATGACGCGGAGGCTTTTCGACGTGGGCGCCTGCGCCCAAGCCGATCTTAGAGTGCCCTCCTGAAGAGAGGTCCGGCGCCCCAGACTGCGAGGTAGATGGCGTAAAGCCAGCCAATCCGTTCAAGCGATACACCCCCGCCGGCTCTCGCGCGACACGATGCGCAACATCGGCCAGAACCTCTTTTTTCGCGTTCATCTACAACATCCCCATCGCTGCCGGTGTCCTCTATACCGTCTTCGGGCTCCTCCTAAGCCTAATGATCGCGAGCGCGGCGATGAGCTTCAGCTCGGTATCCGTGATCGGAAATGGCCTTCGGCTCCGAAGGCTCGCGTTGCAGCTCAGGGAACCTGCAGCGGTCTCACAGCCGACAACATTCGACAGTAGGGTGGTCTGCGCTCAAGGCGTAGGCGCGCATGCCTGTCGCAAGGCGGCTGCGTGATCCCCCGCAAACGATCCTGGGAGCGCGTCTTCAATTTCATGTCCTCTCCATGTCCTCCTCCAGCGCGGTTTTTGATGGAACCGAATGGAACGACGAGGGACAGGGCGGGATGACGAGTTCCGGTAATTCAAGGCGTTATGAAGTAAGGGCGCATCCTGCTTAGGGTTTTTTTCGCCTTGAATCGGGTTCGAGTCCCGCCCTGGGCATGTAAGCAGTTGAAATCGCAACGATCTATTTCGTCAAAATCGCCATGTTGCCCCAGTGCTGCCCTGCATCGCTCTAAGGAAGCTCGGATTTACCCGCACTGGGCAACGACCGT
>Ga0137392_10000835_pt1 | contig 16890 bp, 14 predicted proteins | sample 15con2h34AmetaG_FD_101394 | JGI IMG/M metagenome (GOLD analysis project Ga0137392, IMG submission 101394) | Vadose zone soil microbial communities from Angelo Coast Range Reserve, California, USA - 15con2h3.4A metaG | ecosystem: Environmental > Terrestrial > Soil > Vadose zone > Saprolite... | reverse complement strand
GCCGTCCTCGCTGTTGGCGAAAACGGTCCCGTTCCCGTCGATGGCCGGCGCGTTCACGCACCACTCGAACCCGTTGGGATGGTCGGAGACGCAGGACAGCGTCCCGTCGGCGTTGCGCTTGCAGGAAAGCTGGTTGGTGTTCTGGAAGCGCCAGTTGACGTTCAGGTCGGGCGAGAGCGAGCTGATGAAGTACTGCTCGGGGTAGCCCGGATTGGTAGCGTTGCGGTTGGGAGGGCAGATGATCGCGTCGTTGCAGTAGGACCCGACGTTGCCGTAGTGGTTCTCCTTGGTGACCACCTGGAACGTCGAGCTGCCGTCGGCCGCCGGCAGGATGGCGGGTGTCGTGTCCCAGCCGAACTGGAAGCCGCCCCAGGGCGCCGCGGTGGGAAGGTACTCGCCAGAGCTCGACCAGCGCATCAAGTGGCCCTGCGCATAATTATACCGGGTGTACGCGCCGTAATAGATCGAGCCGTCCGGCGCGATCGTCGGCGCGGAGGTCGAGTCATCGAGCACGCGGCCGCTGCCGGGCATGCCATCCGGCGGACTGAAGCCGGTGGGCGCTCCGGCGCGGCAGCCTCCCGGCTGGCCATTCGGGGGCAAGAACGGCGTGCCGCAGCCGTCGTGGAACTTGTTGCGCATCGACGAGGCCCACCTGGGCGTCAGGTTCGGGTTGATGGCGATCAAGTACCCGTAATAGTCGGTGAACGACGCGCGGCTGATGTCGTAGATGGTGCCGTCCGGCGCGATGGCCGGTGCGGTGTTGACCGGCGGCCGCTGCGAGCCGCACGTCAGGCTGATCGGCGGCGCCGGCTGCCCGGTCGCATCGAGGACCGGCCAGGGCAGGTTCGCTGTCGAGTACCGCCAGAAGCACCGGTCGGCCGGCGCGGGCGCGCCCGGGACCAGCGACGCCCACGGCACCGCCGTCGGCACGCCGGCAGCGGTCACCTTGACCAGCCACGACTGAGGAACGTCGACCAGCCACGGGTCCTTCACGCTGCCGTCGAGCTGCATCACGTTGTAGTAGATGTTCCCGAACTTGTCGGCGCTGAGCGGACCGACCGCGTACGTGTTGGGGTCGAGCGTCGAGCCGAACGGCGTGACGTGCGCGATCACCGCGCCGGTCCCGCGATCGAGCTTCCAAGCCGCGCCGCCGAATCCAGGTACCCACATCGCGTCCGCGGTGAGCGCGCCGTGATAGACCGGCTCCCAGCCGGGGCCGTCCTTGTCGGGGGAGAAAGGCGCCGGCTTCCAGTCGTTGATGTGCGTCCACTGGAGCGTGAGCTGGCCGTTGATCCAGGTGAACTTGTTCTCGCACCAGGTCTGCACGGTCCAGTCTTTGATGTTCGAGTACTGGCCGGTCTTGCACTCCATGAAGACATCGTTCCCGTCGACGAGCGGCGTCTGGTAGTGCACCAGCAGGCCGTCCTGGGCGTACGGGCCCGCTTGCTCCTTGGAGACGAATGGATCGTAGACGATCTGCGCCTGGATGTTCGAGCCCGTCTGCCCCGCGACGCTGACGTTGCCATTGTGGGTCGGGCCGCGGCCCCATTGGCCCCACCACGGCGTTGGGCCCCCCGCGGCATACACGCCTGCAGCAGCCAACACGGACACGAGCGCCCCAAGCACTCTTCGCGCAGTCATGCGGATCCCCCTTGTTGCGAAAGGGCGTGACCCTAAGCTTGCGCGAGGAACCGTCGCAACAGCCGTTAGTCGTAGTGTAATACTTCATGGTAAGCGGCCCGGCCCCTCGGGCCAGCTGTTCGATGAGAACGACCAACGAGAACGGCCTTTCGGTTCTAGTTCTCGTTCTCGTTTATCGTTTTCCTTTGTCGTTCTCCGGCATGTGCAGCCACGCGGCGCCGACCTGGGCAACGCCTGAGCGCCCAAGGCATCAGACGAGTTTCAGGAGAGGACCGCTATGAAGCTCTACTTCAAGCCGGGCGCCTGCTCGCTATCGCCGCACATCGTGCTGCGCGAGCTCGGCCTTCCGTTCGATCTCGATCGCGTCGACACCAAGGCCGGCAAGACGGCCGCGGGGCAGGACTTCCGCTCGATCAACCCGAAGGGCTACGTGCCCACGCTGCAGCTCGATGACGGCGCGGTGCTCACCGAGGGGGTCGCCATCGTCCAGTACCTGGCAGATCGCAAGCCCGAGGCACAGCTCGCTCCCAAGTCGGGCAGCCTGGAGCGCTACCAGCTCCAGGAATGGCTCAATTACATCGCTACCGAGTTGCACAAGGGATTCGGAGGGCCGCTCTTCGCCAACGCGTCCGAAGAGGGGAAGCAGGCGGCGCGCGCGTCCTACGGCAAGAAGCTCGACTTCCTCGCCCAGCGCCTGGAGAAGGGCGAATTCCTGCTAGGTGAGCGCTTCACCGTTGCGGACGCGTATCTCTTCACGGTGCTGACCTGGTCGAAAGGCCGCGGCATCCAGCTGGAAAACTGGCCCGCGCTGAAGAAGTACTTCGATCGTATCGCAGCGCGGCCTGCGGTCCGCGAGGCGATGCAGGTGGAGGGTCTGCGTTGACGCCGTTTTGGGTCTGATAATGGGCATTACGTCAACTCCGGGTCAGAACCGGTAACTGGCGCCCAACCCGAACGAGCCGGAGTTGGTGGCGTTCGAGTATTCGTCGACGTCCCTCTGTCCGCCGCCCGTCACCCACATCTTGAAGGCCTTGCTGAACTTGTACTGGAGCTTGATGCCGGCGCCGGCCGTGCTCTGCCCCGTGCCGGGCTCGTACTTGCCCGCCTGCACCCAAAGCTTGGCGGAGAAGTCGCCGAAGCGCTGCAGGATCTCCGGCCGGATCTGGTAGTGCAGCGGCGCGATCGACACGCCGTTGCCGCCCGCCTGGCTGGGCGAGCGCCCGGCCACCACGAAGGTGAAGTACGCCACCTGCGCCGGGTCCTGCTGGTAGATGTAGTAATCGCCCGAGAGCGTCAGGTCGGTGTCCTTCGAGATGATCGCCGTCGCCGAGAGCGAGAGCCGCTCCCAGTCCAGCGGAGACTGCTGCTCGACCAGAAGCCTGAGCAGCGCGCCCGGGCACGTCGCGGGCGAGGCAGCGCAGAAATCTTTCACCTGCTGCGCGCTCGCCGTCCCGGTGGGGGTGCGCACCAGGGTGATCTTCTGCAGGGTTTCGAGGTGCGAGAAGCTGGCGGCGGCGTTGAACGACCACTCGAGGTCCGACTCGCCCGCCGTCTCGTACCCCACTGACAAGCCGGGCGAGAGCTGCGACGTCTGCGAGCGCACCAGCACCGGGTCGACCTCGCAACCCGGAGCGGGATTGGGCATCACGCACGGTAGGTTCGTCTTGGGCGCGAACTGCGTCAGCAGCACCTCGGTGCCGGCGTATTGCGTGCTCCGCGGCGAGAGATCGAAGTTGGCCGCGAAGGTCCAGTGCTCGTTCGCTTCGAAATCGAGCCCGAGCGAAAAGAGCGAGATCAGGTTTCCGCTGCTGCCGAACTGGCCGCGCTCCGACGCCGGCGACTTCCCCTGCAGCGTCACCATGGCCCCGGCCGAGAGCGACCATTGGTCGCTCAAGTCGAAGTTGGCGTCGAACGAGTCGGTCACGCTGCCCACCCGCGGGGAGGTGTCGGTGGACTGCGGCCGGTAGACGCTCACCTGATCGGAGATGCTGTTGGCGTGCGCAGCGGCGGCAACCAGCGAGGTGGCGAGGAAAAGGCGGCAACGCATTCGTGCGAACCTCCCTAGCGCAATCTACACAGTGATGACCCGCGAATGGCGCGAGCGGTAACGCCCACTTACTCCCACTCGATGGTCGCGGGCGGTTTGCTGCTCACGTCCAGGGTGACGCGGTTGATGCCGCGCACCTCGTTGGTGATGCGGCTGGAGATGCGCGCCACCAGATCCCAGGGAAGCCGCGCCCAATCGGCGGTCATGCCGTCGAGGCTCTCGACGGCGCGGAGGACGCAGGCCGAGTCGTAGGTGCGTTCGTCGCCCATCACGCCCACCGAGCGGACCGGCAGGAGCACCGCGAAAGCCTGCCAGAGCCGCTCGCGCAGGCCGGCGTTGGCGATCTCCTCCTGCACGATGACGTCGGCCTTGCGCACCAGCGCGAGGCGCTCCTCGGTCACTTCGCCGAGCACGCGGATGGCGAGGCCCGGGCCGGGGAACGGCTGCCGGCTGACGATGGCTTCGGGCAGCCCCAGCTCGCGGCCGAGCGCGCGCACCTCGTCCTTGAAGAGCTCTCGCAATGGCTCGACCAGCTGCATCTTCATGCGCTCGGGCAGGCCGCCGACGTTGTGGTGGCTCTTGATCACCTGGCTGGGGCCCTTGAACGAGACGCTCTCGATCACGTCGGGGTACAGCGTGCCCTGCGCGAGGAAGCGCGCTTCGCCGTGCTCCTTGCGATCCTTGTCGACTTCATTTTCGAAAACGCTGATGAATTCTTTACCGATGGCTTTGCGTTTCTGCTCGGGGTCGGTGACGCCTTTCAAGGCGTCGAGGAAGCGCTTGCGCGCGTCGATGGCTCGCAGCGGCACGTGGAAGCGGCCGGCGAAGGTGGCCTCGACCTGCTTCGCTTCGCCCTCTCTGAGGAGCCCGTTGTCGACGAAGATGCACTGCAGCTGCGGCCCGATCGCCTTGTGCAAAAGCAGCGCGACGACCGCGCTGTCCACGCCCCCGGAGAGCGCGCAGATGACGCGCTCCTTGCCCACCTTGGCGCGGATGCGAGCGATCTCTTCCTCGGCGAAGGCGCCCATGCGGAAGCCGAAAGAGACCCCGCACTCCTCGAGGAACGCCTGGTAGATCTCGCGGCCGCGCGGCGTGTGGGCCACCTCGGGGTGGAACTGGATGGCGTAGAGCTTCTTCTCGACGTTGGCGACGGCGCAATATGGTGAATTGGCGGTGCGGCCGATGGTGCGAAAGCCTTTGGGCGGCGCGGCCACCTTGTCGCCGTGGGACATCCAAACGTCGATGTGCTCGCCGGGGCGGAACTCGCTGAAGATACCCACGGCCTCGGTCACTTCGAGCCGCGCCGGGCCGTACTCGCGATGCGCGGTGCGGTCGATGGCGCCGCCCAGCAGCTTGGCCATGAGCTGCAGGCCGTAGCAGACGCCCAGGACTGGCACGTGGAGGTCGAAAATCTTCGGGTCGACCAGCGGCGCGCCCTCCTGCTCCACGCTGAACGGGCTGCCGGAGAGGATGATGCCCCTGGCGCCGAAGGCTTTCACCTGCTCGAAGGGCATCGTGCAGGGGTGGATCTCGCAGTAGACGTGCAGCTCCCTCACGCGCCGGGCGATGAGCTGCGTGTACTGCGACCCGAAGTCGAGGATGAGGATCTTCTCTGCGTGAACGTCGGCCATCGAGGCGGCGCAGTCTAGTGGGAAATCAAGCGAGGCGCACGCCCTCGTCGTAGAGCGCTCCGCCGCCGCCCAGGTCGGTGGCGCGGGCGCGAGATAGCAAGTTGGCGCAGCGGCCGTCCTTCACGTGGCCGCCCTTGGCGAGGATGGCCACGTCGCGGCGCTGCTGGGCGTCGTGGCGGACGCGGACGGCGATCGATCCGATGGCCGACTCGAGCCGGGCCACCGCGCCTGCGGGGATGCCGCTCGACGCTTCGGGATGCACGGTGACGACCGCCGGGCCCTCGAGCTTTGCCGACCATTGCGAGGACTGCGCCTTGTCGGTGGAGAGCGCCATGAGGAAGAGCGGATACTCCGGCGAGAGCTGCGAGCGCGGCGGTCTTTCGCTGATCAGATTCACCCTGCCGCTGGCGGTGGCAAATTTGCGATCGGCAAAGAGCACCTGGGCGGCGATGCCGCTCCGCTGCGGGCCCTTCGACTCGAGCTCTGCCACGCTGAAGCCGGCATCGCGGCGCAGGATGCGCTCCTTCCACTCGCGCGGCGTGCCGGACATCCGGGCGCCCAGCCCTACCCGCTCCGCCAATCCCTGCAAGATTTGCAAATCGCTCCGCACGCCCGGCGGCGGCGGCACCACCGGCCTCGAGGCGCCGACCCAGTGGTGCCCGTAAGCGCCGAGCAGATCGTCGTCCTCGAGCAGCGTCGTCCCGGGCAGCACCAGCGTGGCCGCGCGCGCCGTGTCGGTCATCCACGCGTCGGTCACGCAGACGAAATCGCGCGTGCGGAGCGCACGGTCCACGGTGGCCGATTCGGGCAACATGGCGACGGGGTTGCCGGCGGTGATCCACACGGCGCGGATGGGCGGCTCGTCGAAGCTCAGCACCTCGGGTCCGAACAAAGGCTCCAGCACCGTCCGCGGCGGCTTGTTCTTGATGAAGGAGAAATCGAACGTCTTGCGGCGTTTGAAATAATAGGAAACGCCGCCGCCCGGCACGCCCAGGTTTCCGCTGACAGCGCCGAGCGCGTCGAGCGCGCGGATGGTCCCGCCGCCGTTGACGCGCCGGCCCAGTCCCCACCCGACCAGGATCGCCGTCGGACCCTCGTGAAAGCGCACCGCCAGATCCTCGGCGACGGCGGGCGCGACGTCGGCGTCCAGGCACCACTCCTCGAGCGAATGTCCCAACGCCATGGCGCGGAACTCCGGCAGATGGTCGCAGTACGAGTCCGCCGCCGGATCCGTCCAGCCTCGCTCGAAGAGGAGGCGCGCGACCGCCATCGCCAGGGCGAAATCCCCGCCCGGCCGCGGCTGCACGTACGCCTCGCACAGCCGAGCCGTCTTGTGCCAGACGGGATCGATCAGCACCTTGCGCGCCGCCGACTCGTTCAGCACCGGCACGGTGTGCGGCGAGGAGACGACGACGTTCTTTCCCCAGAGCAGGATGTGCTTCGAGTTGAGCAGGTCGAAGAGGTCGTGCGAATCCTCTTCGCCGAAGTCGATCATCTGCGCTTCGTCGCCCGCGCCGGAGCAGATGTCCCCGCGCTTCACCGCGGTAGGTCCAAATTCGCTGAAGAAGTAATCGGTGAGATGTTTCAGCGCGCCGAGCGATCCGCCGCTTCGATAATTGAAAATCGCGGCCGGCCCCGATTCGCTGCGGATGCGCAGGAGCTGGGCCGCCGCGAAATCGAGCGCCGCGTCCCACGAGACCGGCTTGCCGCGCAGGAGCGGCGTGGTGAGACGCTCGGGCGAGTACTGCAGGGGGAGGAAGTTGTTCGTCCGCCAGCAGAGGAAATTGTTGGTGACCGGGTGATGGGGATCGCCGCCCAGCCGCGTGACGCGCCCGTCCTCGACGTGCGCAACGATGGAGCACGCGTCAGGGCAGTCCCGGTTGCACACCGTCTTGCGAATCTCACCCATGGCCAGTCATTGTAGCGCGCCGCCCGCCGGAATCGGCCTGCGCTTGATCCGGTACGTACCGATCTGTACAATGGTCCGTACATGCGCAAGAAGCTGACGAAGACCGGCAACAGCCTCGCCTTGGTGCTGGACAAAGCCCTGCTCGAGCAGCTTCGAATCGACGCCAGCACGCAGCTCGAGGTCTCGACCGACGGAAATGTCATCGTGGTCTCTCCGGTGCGCGACCGGAAACGCGATGCCCGACTGAAGAAGGTCATGGAGCGGGCGCACCAGCGCTACGCTGGTGTGTTCCGCAAGCTTGCGGAATGAAAGAGCCCGTCTTTCTCGAGTTCGATGAAGTGCTGGCGATCCATTCCGATCAGATCGGTCGATACGGTGGAGACCCCGGAATCCGCGATCCCGGCCTGCTGCAGTCCGCGCTTGCGATGCCCCGCGCCTCGTTCGGCGGGCAGTACCTGCATGGCACTCTCTTCGAAATGGCCGCCGCATATCTCTTTCATCTGGTGAAGAACCATGCGTTCGTTGACGGCAACAAGCGCGTCGGTCTGGCTGCGACTATTGCCTTTCTCGGAATGAACGCCTCCTGGTTGGAGGCGGACGAGGAGGAACTGGTCGAGCTCGTCCTTCGAGTCGCAAAGGGCGAGCTGGGCAAGGCCGAGGTCGCGGTGTTTCTCCGTGAGCACTGCGAACCGTTTACTTGAGCAGGTCGCGGGCGATGCGGCATTGCGGTGGGTCGGGGCAGCGGACCACCAGCGGAGCGCCCGACTTGACCGCGTAGATGTCCTGGCAGCCCGACACCAGCGCCGAGGGCCGCACGCGAAAATCGATTCCGCCGCGCAGCCACTCGACGGCCGAGACCGTCCCGTCGCAGTCGAGATCGCGCAGCGCCGCCGGCACGTCTCCCTCGGCGGCAAGCTGTACGGCGCGCACTCCGCTCAAGATAAAGAGCGCCAGCGGAAAGCCGAGGATGAAGAGCACCATGGCCCGCGACTTGCGCCGCTCTCCCGCGAGCGACCGCACCGCCGTGTGCATCAGCTGTCGACCCGGTAGTTGGGCGCTTCCTGCGTGACCTGCACGTCGTGGACGTGGCTCTCGCGCAGGCCGGCGTGCGTGATGCGCACGAACTTCGCCTTGGTGCGCAATTCCTCGATGCTGCGGCAGCCCGAGTACCCCATGCCGCTGCGCAGACCGCCCACCATCTGGAAGACGTTCATCGCCAGCGGGCCCTTGTAGGGCACGCGGCCTTCGATGCCCTCGGGCACCAGCTTCAGATCTTCCGCCTCTTCCTGGAAGTAGCGATCGCGCGAGCCTTTCTTCATGGCGCCGAGCGATCCCATGCCGCGATACGACTTGTACGAGCGGCCCTGGAAGAGAATGACATCGCCTGGCGCCTCCTCGGTGCCGGCGAAGAGCGAGCCGATCATCACGGTGTGCGCGCCGGCGGCGATGGCCTTGACGATGTCGCCCGAGTACTTGATGCCGCCGTCGGAGATGAGGGGCACGCCGGCCTTCTGGGCGACGCGGATGCAATTGTCGATGGCGGTGATCTGCGGCACGCCCACGCCGGCCACCACGCGGGTGGTGCAGATCGATCCCGGCCCGATGCCGATCTTCACCGCGTCGGCGCCCGCCTCGCAGAGCGCGGCGGTGGCCTCGCCGGTGGCGACGTTGCCCGCGACCAGCTCGATGCCGCGGAAATTCTTTTTCAACTCCCTGACCGATTCGATGACGGTGCGCGAATGCCCGTGCGCCGTGTCGACCGCGATGACGTCGCACCCGGCCGCCAACAAAGCGTGCACCCTCTCCTCGCGGTCGGGCCCCACCCCCACCGCCGCGCCGACCAGCAGCCGCCCCTTGCCGTCCTTGGCCGCCAGCGGGTGGGCGAGCGTCTTCTCGATGTCCTTGATGGTGATGAGGCCCTTGAGCTCGTACTTGTCGTCCACCACCAGGAGCTTCTCGATGCGGTTGCGGTGCAGGAGCTCCTTGGCCTCGTCCTGCGAGATGCCTTCGCGGCAGGTGATCAGCTCGCGCGTCATCACCGCCTCTACCTTCTGGTCGAGGTTCTTCTCGAAGCGCAGGTCGCGGTTGGTGAGGATGCCGACCAGCCGCCCGTTCTTGGTGACGGGGATGCCGCTGATCTCGTGCTGGCGCATGAGCGACACCGCGCGATGCACCGGCGCGTCGGGGTCGATGGTCACCGGGTCGACCACCATGCCGCTCTCGTACTTCTTGACCTTGGTCACCTCGAGCGCCTGCTGCTGGATGGTGAGGTTCTTGTGGATGAACCCCATCCCGCCCTCCTGCGCCATGGCGATGGCCGTGCGCGCCTCGGTGACGGTGTCCATGGCGGCGCTGACCAGCGGGATGTGCAGGCGGATGTGGCGCGTGAGCTGGGCGCTCACGTCGACCTGCCGCGGCAGCACGTCGCTCTCGGCGGGCAGGAGCAGCACGTCGTCGAACGTCAGGGCCAGCGGTACGTTGCGGTCCAGCATTGTGGGCTCCCAATAAAGGGGCGGAGTGTATCCGTCGCGAGCTGTAGCGGCAATCTCCAAAGGATTTCTTGCGGGTCCGGTATCGCTGTACGAGAATCGCCGCCTATGCCGACGGGCCCCGGCTCCACAGGACCGCCCGGAAACCCTCCGAGCTCTCCCGGACAGCCCGGCTCTCCAGGCGGCAAGCGTCCTGCCATCGGCCTGCAGATCAAGCTGCCCTGCGCGACGATCGAGCAGGTCAAGGCACGCTATGGCGAGGACCTGCGCAAGGGGCAGTTCTTCATCCGCACCAAGACGCCGCGCGCGAAGGACACGCTGGTGCGGCTGGAGGCCCAGTTCTCCAACGGAACGCCGTGCTTCCGCGCGGCGGCCGTGGTGGAGCGCGTGCAGGATCCGCCGGACGCGGGCATGGGCCTGCAACTGCTGGCCGCCGACGACGCGGGGCGCGAGCTCATCGCCTCTCTGGGAGGCAAGCAGCTGCCGCAGCTCAAGACCGAGGCGCCCAAGGCCGCCGCGCCCGCGCCCGCGCCTGGCAAGACACCGCCGATCACGTCGATGCCGGGGATCAGCGCGCCTCCTCCCGCCGACAAACCGGCCAGCGCGCCGCCGCCCGCCGACAAACTTGCCAGCGCGCCTCCGCCCGCCGCCAGGCCCCCGTCTTCCCGGCCGCCACCGGCCCCTTTTCCCATCCCGACGCTGGGCGGAACGCCGCCGCTTCCCGCTGCCGCCGCGGCGCCGCATGTCGAGGCGCCCAAGGCGGCCGCCGCTGCGCCGGCGGAATCGCTCCATCCCCACCCGCCGCTCACCGCGCGGCCGCCGGCAAAGAAGGGGCCGATGATCGGGATCGATCTCGGCACCACCAACTCCGCCGCCGCCGTGGTCAAGGACGGCAAACCCTTCGTGATTCCCTCGCGCGAGGGCTACAACACCATCCCCTCCATCGTCGCCATCAACGACAAGGGGAAGTTCATCGTCGGCCACCCCGCCAAGGGGCAGCTGCTCATCAACCCGAGGAACACCGTCTACGGAGCGAAGCGGCTCGTCGGCCGTCTCTTCACCTCGACGGTGGTGACCGAGCTGATGGGCCGTTTTCCCTACCAGATCGTCTCCGGACCGCGCGGCGAGGCGGCCGTGCAACTCGGGGACAAGCAGTTCTCCCTGCAGCAGATCTCCGCGCTGGTGCTGCGCGAGGTGAAGGAGATCGCGCAGCAGTGGCTGCAGACCGAGGTGAGCCGCGCGGTCATCACCGTCCCGGCCTACTACAACGACAACCAGCGCAACGCCGTGCGCGAGGCCGGCGAGCTGGCGGGGCTCAAGGTCGAGCGCATCCTCAACGAGCCCACCGCGGCGGCGCTCGCGTTCGCCCACGGGCGCCAGCTCGACCAGCGCGTGCTCGTCTACGACCTGGGCGGCGGCACGTTCGATGCCAGCGTGCTGGAATTGCACGGCGACGTCTACGAGGTGATCTCGACCGGCGGCGACACGTTCCTCGGCGGCGTCGACTTCGACAAGGTGATCGTCGACCACCTCCTGGCCACCTTCAAGGAGAAGAACGGCCTCGACTTTCCCGGCGACCGCGTGGCGCTCCAGCGCATCACCGATGCGGCGGAGCGCGCCAAGATCGCGCTCAGCGAGCAGCTCGAATACAAGTTGAAAGTTCCCTTCGTTGCCCAGGTGGGCGAGAAGCCTTACGACCTCGACACGACGCTCACGCGGTCGGAACTGGTGCTGCTCACGGGACATCTCGTCGACCGCACGCTCATGGTCTGCGAGGAAGTGCTGGGCGCGCGCGGGCTCAAGGCGGCGGACCTCTCCGAGGTGCTGCTGGTCGGCGGACAGAGCCGCATGCCGCTGGTGCGCGAGCGCATCCGCACCTTCTTCGGGCGCGAACCGTCGAAGGCGGTGCACCCCGACGAGGCGGTGGCGCTGGGCGCGGCCATCCTGGCGCACTCCATCGACTCGGGCGAGATCGGCGGCGTGGTGCTGATCGACGTGCTGCCCATGAGCATCGGCGTGGGCCTGCCCGGCGGGCGCTTCCGCAAGCTGATCGAGCGCAACACTTCGCTGCCGCACAAGAAGACGCTGTCCATCTCGACCACCAGGGACGACCAGGACGTGCTGGAGATCGTCATCTTCCAGGGCGACAGCGAGAAGGCGCAGGAGAACGAGTACCTCGGCACGCTGGTCATCCCCAACCTGCCCAAGGCGCCCAGGGGAACGACGTCCTTCGACATCGTCTTCTCACTCTCGACGGAGTCGCTGCTCACCGTCACGGCAGGGGACCAGGCGTCGGGGCGAAAGGTGAGCGCGACTTTCTCGACCAAGGACACGCCGGAGGAGATCAGAGAGCGCCTCGCGGATTCGGCGGTGACCGACACCGGCCTCGCCGCCGAGCCGGCCGCGGCCGCCGGCGGATTCCTCGGGTGGCTCAAGCGCCTCTTCGGAGGCGAGCCCCAACCTCGCGCTTAGTAGAGGGTCATCGCCGCCGCATCACCGCGCGCCGATCGAGAGGGCCGTTGACGGCGCGGAGCGAAGGGACCTCTGGCGGCGTCGAGATATCCCCGCGCCTGCGGCGCCGGCGCTTGCGCAGCACGGCCCCGCCCACCCACGCCACGATCAACAACGCGATGGTTATTAGGATTCCCTCCTGCGCGCGCGACGCCCACATCCATGCGCGGCTGAGCATGTGGTGCTGGCCGGCCCACCAGCCGAGGTAGACCCAGGCCGGCGCGGAGACGCACGCCGCCAGCCCGTCGTAGAGGATGAACTTCCAGTACGGCACGCCCGTCGTGCCCGCCACGAAATACGTACAGGCGCGCAAGCCGGGGACGAAGCGCGCCACGATGATGAACTTGGGCCCGTGCTTCTCGAAGAGGTGGATGGTGCGCTGGACGCGCTCGCCGGAGATGTGCCGGCCGAGCCGCGTGTCCAGCAGCTTCTCGCCGTAGATCTGTCCGGCGAGGAAGATGATCGAATCGCCGATGAGGATGCCCGCCAGCCCGGTCAGGACCATCGCCACCAGCGACCCGCCCTGGCGCAAGGCGAGATATCCGCCGGTGATGAGCGGGACGTCCTCGGGCAGCGGGACGCCCAATCCACAAGTGATGAGGATGAAGAGGACCCCGACGTAGAGGGCCGGCCCCCTGAAGTTGAGCAGGAATTTGAAGAGAAAGTGCTTAAGCAGGCTCGACCCCTGGGGACGTGCGTCTCAGCCTATGCGCGACGGGCCGGCGAGGCAATTAGCCGCCGCCCGCCTGCTTCTTGCTGACCTGCCAGACGAGAAACTCCCGCAGGGGCCCTTTTGCTTCCCGCAGCCGCTCGGCCAGGTCCTGCGCGAGCGCGAGCGTGAGCTTGAGAATTGCGCGCGGGTGCGATTTCTGCAGGCCGTCGTATGCCTCCTTGGAGAGCGAGAGCAGCTCAACGTCGGTGGCGGCCAGTGCGGAGAGCAGGTGCTCGCCCCCGACCAGCAGCGAGAACCCGCCCAGCGTGTCGCCGGCCGACACTTCGCCGATGGGCGTGCCGCCCTCGCGCGGCAAGAGCTGCAGCTTGCCGCGGGCGATGAAGAGGAGCTCCGCCGAGGGATCGCCCGCGCGGAAGGCGTAGGTGCCGCGGCCCACCGAGCGCGCCTCGCACCTGTCGGCGAGGATGCGCAGGCCTATGTCGGTGAAGTCGCTCAGCAGCATGCAGCTGCTCAGCGTGGCGATTGGGTCGGCTGGCGCTACCGGGTTCACCGCTGGTCCTCCCGGTATCTTGCCCCGTATCCCGCGTAGCGGCGGGCGCTGTCGCGGATGGATGACTTCTCCGCCTCGGTGAGCGTCCGCCGCACTTTGCAGGGCGACCCGAGCGCCAGCACGCCGGAAGGGATCTTCGTGCCCGGCGATACCAGGCTGCCCGCGCCGATGATGGTCTCGGCGCCGATGTCCGCTCCGTTCATCACGATCGATCCCATTCCGATGAGCGCCAGGCTGCCGATGGTACATCCGTGGAGGATGACGCGGTGGCCGACCGTGACCTGGTCGCCCACCAGCGTGGGAAAGCCCCCGCTGTCGACGTGCACCACCGAGAGATCCTGGATGTTGCTGTCCGCGCCGATGCGGATCTTCTCCACGTCGCCGCGAACCACCGCGCCGAACCAGATGCTCGCGCGCGCCCCCAGTACCACGTCGCCGATGACGGTGGCGTTCTGCGCCACCCACGCGCAGTCGCCGAGCTGGGGGCGGTGGCCGCCGTGCTCGATGATCATGCTTTTTCCCTCGTGCCGGGGGCGGGCGGCGCGCCGCCGGACCCGCCCGCCGGCGCCTGGACCACCTTGCGCATGCGGGCCGCCTCACCGCTGTTCACCTTCTCCAGCGCGTCGGCGAGGGCGTTCACCTCTTGCGAGAGCATGTCGAGGCTGCGGCGCAGGCCCGCGCCCGCCACGTCCGCGCTGGCCGAGTCGGCCGAGCGCATGCGCACCACCTGCGTGTGCAGGCTCTCCAGCGTGTACGCGATGCGCGTGTGCTCCGCGTCGAAGCGGGCCGCGGCGCGGACCAGCTCGGAGCGCTCGTTGCGCTGCTGATCGAGGGCGGCCAGCGCGGAGGCGAGGCGCATCTTGGTCACCTCGTCGGACTCGTTCTCGATGCGCCGCTGCAGCGCCTCGCGCTCGGCGGCCAGCCTGGAGTCCTTCTCCGGCGAGAGGAAAGTGCGCAGCTCGCGCTCGCGCCGCGTCAGGTCCCGGCAGGTCGCGCGCAGCGCCGCCACCGTCTCTTCGGGCTTGATGAAGACGTCCTTCACCACCTCGGGCGCGGTGCGCAGCTCGGCGAGGATCCGGTCGCAGATGGCGTCGACGCGCGCGTCGCGCGGGTCCGGCTGGGACGATGAACCAGTCGGGGCGGCCGTGCGCAAGGGCGGTCCGTCCAGCACCTGCCGGATCCCGCCAAGCGACCCGAAGCGCTGCGCGCGCTGCTCGGCCTGCGACGGACCCTTCGACTGGGTGGGGACCGCCGCCGCTTCGGCCATCGGGCGCGTGACGCCGGTGTGGCGCGCGATGACGCGCGTGCCGCGGCTGCCCAGGCCGGCCGCGGGGAAGATGAGCCACCAGAGGAGGGGCAGCGACGAGAGCGCAATGATGAAGAGGATGATCGCGCCCAGCAGCCACAGATACCCCTCGAACAGGCTGGCGTTGGCGATCTTCGCCTCGCGCTCGGCGCGCCGCCGCAACTTGCGCTCGAGGCGACGCTGCCACCGCTCACGCCCCCAGTCGGGATAGGAGCTGCGCAGGCTCTCCGTCCAGGCCCGCACCATCTCCTCCTGCTGGTACTGCCCGCGCGAAATGGCGTCCTGGGCCCGGCGCAGAGAGGCCTGGAGCTGTTCCTGCCAGTCAGAGGGGTCGCGGGCGCCCAATCCCGCGAATTCCTAACATGACTCGGGGGTCAGGGCATCAGTTCCGCCGCGACCCGCGCCAGATCGTCCAGGGAACGGACGCTCTCGACGCGGTGGCAGTACCGGGCGTAGAGCGGCATCTCGCTGTCGCCGAATCCCCAGGAGTGCTTCTCCTCGGGGCATAGCCAGACCAGGCGCTTGCACTTTCGCTGGATGTCCCCCAGGACGTACGCGTGGGGAGGGTTGTAGTTGGTGCGGCCGTCGCCGATGACGATGAAGGTAGTGCGGCGGGTGATCGACCCCAGATACGCGCTGTGGAACAGTTTCAAGGCGTGGCCGTAGTTGGAGTTGGCGGCGAGGTTGATCACCTTGCCGGCGGTAGCCAGGTCGACGGCGCTGTTCACGTCCGTCTTCTTGAAGAGGTGGGTCACTTCGCCGATGTCGCTGACGAAGACGAAGCTGCGCACGCGCGCGTAGAGCTCCTGCAGCGTGTAGACGAACTGGAGCATCAGCCGCGAGACGTTGCGCACGCTGTCGGAGACGTCGCAGAGCACGACGATCTCGGGGCGCTCGAGGCGGCGGGAGCGAAAGACCAGTTTGTACAATTCTCCGCCGGTGCTCAGGTTGCGGCGCAGCGTGCGGCGGACGTTGAGCTGGCCGCGGCGGCGCACCTTCCGGCGGCGGGAGAGGCGCGCCTTGAGGCGCTCCGCCAACCTGCGCACGACAGAGCGCATGCGCTGCACTTCGTCGGGGGTGAGTGAAGCGAGGCTGCGGTGCAGGAGCGACTTGTCGCCTTTCTGCTCGGGATCGCGCGCCTTCTGCTCGTGGTCGGCAACCCGGCGCGCCGCCTCCTCCAGCGCGCGCAGGGCCTGGCTCGCCTTGCGGTTCACCAGCTCGACCGACTCCGGGTCGAGCCCGCGCTCCTTCAGGGTGGCGAGGAGCTGCTGCAGTTCGGCCTCCGCCTTGGAACCGCCCGCCGCTTGCAGCACGCGCCACGCGTAGAACCCGCGCTGCAGCGGGCTCTGCAGGCCGCGAAAATCGATGCTCAAGGTGGCCTGGCGCAGGAGGCGCGCCAGCTGGTCGGTGCGGCCGTGCGCCAGCGCCTGCGTGAGCGGGGACATCCGCGAGAGCAGCCGCGCGATCTCCTCCAGCTCCAGCTCGTTCAGCTTCTCGGCGGCCAGCGCGTCGAGCAGCGAGCCCTGCAGGCCATCGACCAGGTCCTTGGCGCCGGTGAAATACAGTTCGAACAAGCGATCGAAGACCGGCACGTCCTGGCCGCGCTTGACCATCGTCGCACGCAGCGCGCCGCGGAACACCGCGCGATCCTCGAGGCCCGTCAGCAGCGCCGCTCGCGCCGCGTCGGTCAGCTCGGCGGGCGAGATGCGCAGGCCGTTCTGGCGCAACAGGCCGGCGAAATCTTCCAGCCGCTCGTCCATCCCTGGATGATACGCAAATCACCGCTGCGCGACACCCCTCTCGAAGGTGGCGACGATTTCGAAATGCGCGGTCTGGGGAAAGAGATCGAGCGGGACCGCTTTCACGAGCTTGTACCCCGACTGCGCCAGCAACTTGCCGTCGCGGGCCAGGGTGGGCGCCTCGCAGCTCACGTAGACCACGCGCGGCGCTTTGAGCGCTTTCACCGCGGCAGCCGCGCCGGTGCGCGGAGGATCGAGCAGGACAGCATCAATTTGCCCGGTGAAGCCGCGCGCGATCTCCGCCGCATCGCCGGCGATGAGGTGGACCGCGAGGCCCGCCTCGTCGGCGCTGCGGCGCAGGAGCGCCAGCGCGGGCCCGGCGCTCTCGACGGCG
>Ga0137392_10000827_pt1 | contig 16935 bp, 8 predicted proteins | sample 15con2h34AmetaG_FD_101394 | JGI IMG/M metagenome (GOLD analysis project Ga0137392, IMG submission 101394) | Vadose zone soil microbial communities from Angelo Coast Range Reserve, California, USA - 15con2h3.4A metaG | ecosystem: Environmental > Terrestrial > Soil > Vadose zone > Saprolite... | reverse complement strand
CGTGACCGGCAACGCGGGCGTGACCAGCGGGGCGAGCGTGACCAGCGGGGCGAATCTGACCGGCAAGGTGATGAGCCCGGACGACGTCATCGGCCAGCTCCGCTCGGGCATGACGATCGGGATCGGTGGCTGGGGATCCCGTCGCAAGCCGATGGCGCTGGTGCGCGCCATCCTGCGATCCGGCCTGACCGACCTGACGATCGTCTCCTACGGGGGCCCCGACGTCGGGCTGCTGGTTTCCGGCGGCCGGGTCCGCCGGGTGGTCTGCGGTTTCGTCTCGCTCGACACGATCGCCCTCGAGCCACATTTCCGTCTGGCCCGCCAGAGCGGGACGATCGAGCTCACCGAGCTGGACGAGGGCATGCTGCACTGGGGCCTGCTCGCCGCCGCCCACCGGCTGCCGTTCCTGCCGATCCGGGCGGGCCTGGGCTCCGACGTGCCGCGGGTTAACCCGGAGCTCCTCACGGTGCGCTCCCCGTACGCCCACGGCGAGGAGCTGGTCGCGATGCCAGCTCTGCGGCTTGACGCGGCCCTTGTCCATGTCAACCGGGCGGATGAGCGGGGCAACGGGCAGTACCTGGGCCCCGACCCGTACTTCGATGACCTGTTCTGCCTCGCCGCGGCGCGCGCCTTCGTGTCCTGCGAGCGCATCGCGTCGACCGCGAGCTTGCTGGAGTCCGGGCCGCCGCAGAGCCTGCTGATCAACCGCGCCATGGTGGACGGCGTGATCGAGGCCCCTCGCGGCGCGCACTTCACCAGCTGCGTGCCGGACTACGGCCGCGATGAGGCGTTCCAGGCGCACTATGCGGCGGCGGCCGCCGACCCGGACGCCTGGTCACGGTTCACGGCCGAGTACCTGGCCGGCGACGAGGCCACCTACCAGCAGGCCGTCCAGCGGTTCACCGAGAGCCAGGCGGCCCCAGCATGAGCGCGCCGCCGGGGCGCAGTGCTGCCTGGACTGAGGAGCGAGGAACGAGCGACGAGGGAAGGCGGCGCCTCAAAGCGCCCCGGCGGCGAGCGGGAAGCAGAGCATGAGCAGCCCGAGCCTGGCTGAGGTCTGCGTGGTGGCGTGCGCCGAAGCCTGGCGCGGCGACGGCGCCATCCTGGCCAGCCCGATGGGGCTGATCCCCACTCTGGGCGCCCGGCTTGCGCGGCTCACCTTCGCGCCGGACCTGCTGCTCTCCGACGGAGAGGCCTACCTGCTCGCGTCGGCTGACCCTGGCGACCCAGCTGACCCCGGCAACCCCGCGTCTGACGACACGGTGGAGGGCTGGCTGCCGTACCGTTCGGTCTTCACGATGGTGGCGGCCGGCCGCCGGCACGTCATGATGGGGGCCGCGCAGATCGACCGGTATGGCAACCAGAACATCTCCTGCATCGGCGACTGGGCCAGGCCCCGGGCTCAGCTACTCGGCGTGCGCGGCGCGCCCGGCAACACCATCAACCACCCGACCAGTTACTGGGTGCCCCGGCATTCGCGCCGCGTCTTCGTCGAGCGGGTCGACATGGTCTGCGGCATCGGCTACGACCGGGCGGCCCGCGTCGATGGGCACGGCATCGATGGGCACGGCATCGATGGGCGCAGCATCGATGGGCACGGGGCCCAATTCCATGAGCTGCGCGTTGTCGTCACCAACCTGGCCGTCCTGGACTTCCAGACCCCGGAGCACACCATGCGGCTGCGCTCGGTCCATCCAGGGACCTCGGTGCCCGATGTCGTTGTCGGCACCGGCTTCCCGCTGGTCGTTCCGGAAGAGGTTCCGGAGACCCGGCCGCCGACGCCCGAGGAGCTGGCGCTGATCCGCGGCCCACTGGATCCCAACGGGCTGCGCGAGCGGGAGCTGGCCTAGTGGCCGGCCGCCGCAGGCCAGCGAGCCCGGAGCGGATCAGGTGTCGTCCTGACGAGCCCGGTGCGGATTTGGGCTCGTTGCGGCCACCGTTGCATCAGCCGGAGGCGGGATGATCCACACGCGGCTGACCGGCCTGCTCGGCATCTCCTGCCCGATCATCCAAGCCGGGATGGGCTATGTGGCTGGCGCCCGGCTGGCGGCGGCCACATCCGAGGCCGGCGGGCTCGGCGTCATCGCGTCGGCGACGATGAGCACCGATGAGCTTCGTTCGGCCGTAAAAGAAGTGAAGGAGCGGACCACCGGTCCGTTCGGGGTAAACCTGCGCGCCGACGCCCCGGATGCCGCTGAACGGATCGGGCTGATCATCGCCGAGCAGGTGCCGGTCGCCTCGTTCGCGCTCGCCCCGAGGCCGGAGCTGATCAGCAGGCTGCGGGACGCCGGGGTGATCACCATCGCCTCGGTCGGCGCCCGGCGGCACGCGGAGAAGGTAGCGGCATGGGGCATCGACGCCGTGATCGCGACTGGTGGAGAGGGCGGCGGGCACACCGGCTCGGTGCCGACCAGCCTGCTGATCCCCCAGGTCGTTGACGCGGTCGACATCCCGGTGATCGCGGCAGGCGGGTTCTTCGACGGCCGGGGGCTGGTCGCCGCGCTCGCGTACGGCGCGGCCGGGATCGCGATGGGCACCCGGTTCCTGCTGACCAGCGACAGCCCGGTGGCCGACGCGGTCAAGCAGGCCTACCTCGCAAGCGATGTCACCGGCACGGTGGTCACGACCCGGGTCGACGGCGTGCCCCACCGGGTGCTGCGCACGCCGCTGGTGGAGCGGCTGGACCGGGCCGGCCGGGTGACCGGGCTGGTGCGGTCGGCCCGAAACGCGGCGGCGTTCCGCGGGGTGTCGGGGCTGACCTGGCCGGAACTGATCCGCCAGGGCTGGGCGATGCGCCGCGGCACGGACCTGACCTGGGGCCAGGTGCTGATGGCGGCGAACACTCCCATGCTGCTGCGGGCGGCGATGGTGGACGGCCGGCCCGATCTCGGCCTCATGTCGGCCGGCCAGGTGGCCGGGCTGATCGACGACCTGCCGTCCTGCGCGGAACTGTTCGGCCGGATCATGACCGAGGCCGAGCAGTGCCTGGGCAGACTCGCCGAACATACGGTCGCCGGCACTTGATGATCATCACGCATCCCGCGGCCGACACCGGATGTTCGCGGCGCGCCGCCTGGAGCGTTTGACCGGGTTCGCCTACACTCGGCCCCCATGAATAGGAATTCAGGCATCGGCCTGACGTTGCTGGGGATCGTTCTTGTGGTCGTCGGAGCCATCCTGAGGTTCGCTATCACCGTGCATAGTTCTGGATTCAACATCCACAAGGTCGGCGATCTCCTGCTCCTGGTCGGGGTCATTCTCGTCATCCTGACCGTTGTCCTCAGGATGATGGGGGCGAGGAGCCGTAGCACGACTCGAACATAGCCCGGGAAACTTCCCCGGGTTAGCGGCGGCCTGAGCAGCAGGACGGCTAAGGGCACACCCTTAAGCGACACGTAAGCGTGTGAGTTACTGCTGCCGTAAGGACGCGCGTCACGCCGCTTGATCGCTGAGACGCCGATTCGCGGAATCCACCCGAGCGGTTCCGGAATGCGTTTTGTGTTATGCGCGGATCGCCAAGCGGTCGCCAATAGGGTAATAGTGGCTGGCCATCTGCGGCTCACCAGTCGAGGTGATTCCCCCGCGCGATCGCCGACCCACAGCCTAACTATTCAAACAACGCCCGACCCTCAACGTCCGGATCTGTCACGGTGGGGCCGACGGCGTCCGCATCGGAATGGCCAGGATGCCTGGCGTGGCCGGCTCAGGTCCGCTGGTGCGGAGTCGAGTCGACCGGCTCACGGCCGAGGCCGAGCGGCACCTCGGCCGGCTGGGCGGGTATCGAGCCTGAACTGGCCTTTCATTTGGCTAGGGGTGTGTCCCGCGGATCTTCAGCCTGCTGCGCGGCCAAGATCCACGGGACACACCCTGGTGCGGTTACCTCCCGAAGGAGAACGTGGCGACCTCGAGTGGTCCGGTGAAGACCAGGTAGAGGTCGTGGTGGCCATGGGCGCCGGTTACCTGGCCCGTCGCGGTGGCCCAGTTGTACTGGCCGCCGGTGCTGGTCACGGGCACAGTTCCGACCACAGGGCCGGTCACCGGGTTGTCAAGGCGCAGCTCGATCGACGCCGCCGATGTGTCGGCCTTGGCCACCTGGGCGGAGAAGCTGGTGACAGCGTCGCCGAAGTGGACGTCACCGAACTTGACCCACTGGCCGGCCGCGGTGGCCTGCACGGCGGTGCCGGTCGCCTGGGTCTGCGGCGCCAGCGTTATCCCGCTGTAGTCGTCGAAGTTCTGCGCCTCGGTGGAATGGCCGGCCAGGTCCTGCGGCGGGATGGTCTCGCCGTGCACCGCCAACGTGGCGGACTGGCGGATGTCAGCCGATGACTGGCCGACCATCAGGTCGTACGCGCTGGTCTCCACCACCCACTTGCTCCGGGTGACGTCCCAGAAGGCGAGGTCGCTGGCCTTGACGGCGAACCGCACGGTGACGGTCTGGCCCGGTGCCAACGACACGTTCCGGAACCCGATCAGCTTCTTCAGCGGCTGCTTAACCCGGGACGTCTCCTGGTGAACGTAGAGCTGCACGACGTTCTTGCCGGCCCGGCTCCCGGTGTTGGTGACGTCCACGCTGACGTCCGCCGTCCCTTCCCGGCCCATCGAGGGCGAGGACAGCCGCATCTTGCCGTAGCCGAAGGTCGTGTACGACAACCCGTATCCAAACGGATACAGCGCCGGCTGGCTGTCGTACATATAGGTCTGGCCGGACTTGATGATGTCGTAGTTAAGGATGTTCGCCACCTGCGACTGCGACTGCGGCCAGGTCTGGGTGAGCCGGCCGGAGGGGTTGTAGGCACCGAAGAGCACGTCGGCCAGTGCGTGACCGGTCTCCTGGCCCGCGTGAGTGGTCCACACGATGGCCGGGTCGTTGCGCTGCTCCCAGTTGATCGTGGTCGGGTAGCTGTTCTCCATGACGACGATCGTGTTCGGGTTCGCCTTGGTCACCGCCTGAACCAGGGCCTCCTGTCCGGAGGCCAGGTTCATGTCGGTCCGGTCGTCGTTCTCGCGGCCGTTGATGAACGGCATGCTGCCGACCACGACGACAGCGGCATCGGCGCCCTGGGCGGCGTTGACGGCGCTGTCGATCCCGCTGCTGATCACCTGCTTGCTGAACTCGGTCGCCTGGTCGGCAGTCTTCGCGCCCAGGTTCAGGCTGCCGTCCGACTGCAGGGTGAGGTAGTGGCTCGGGTTGAACCAGGTTTCCCGGGTCTCGTAACCCGCGTACCTGATCACGTAGTTGCCATCTGGCCGGGGCTCCAGTGCGAACTGCTGCTGCACGAACCAGCCGTTCGGCTGAGCCTGGTCGTTCTTGAAGTTGCTGAAGTTGTAGCCGACATACTTGCTGTTGGCTGCGCTGCGCAGGGTGAGGACCCCGCTGCCCCAGTCGAACACGTCGAACTGGGAGGTGGCGGCCGGCGCCGTGTCGCCCTCGCCGAGTACGCCACCGGACGGGCCGGTGCCGGCGGTGATGTACTTGCCGGTGGTGACGTCCTTGAGTGCGATCCGGTCCACGCCTTCGCTGGAATTGACCGTCGCGGCCGGGCCGAGGCGCTCCTTGATCCCGTCCAGCGGCGTCACCTTGTACGGGAGGTTGCTGCCGTACCAGTCGGAGTAGAGCGTGTTCGCCAGCGGGCCCACTACCGCGATCTTCTTGGTCGCATCCGCGTTCAGTGGCAGGGCGCCGCCGGAGTTCTTCAGCAGCACCATTGATTCGTCGGCCACTTTCCGCGCCAGCGCCTGGTGCGCTGGGGTGCCGATGACGGCGGGCGTGATCGAGGCGTATGGGTTGCTGCCGGGCGGGTCGAAGTCGCCCAGCCGGAAGCGGATGGTCAGCACATGGGACACGGCCCGGTCGATGTCGGCCGTGGTGAGCAGACCATCGTTCAGCGCGGACGTGATCGCGGTGGTGGTGTTGGAGGGGTTGGTGCCGTCGGTGGTGAAACTGTCGATCCCGGCCTTGATCGCGGCGGCATCCACGTGCTCGCGATCGGGATAGTAGCTAGGGAACAGGTTGTAGTCCGCGAACGCGTCGCTGACGTTCATCAGCGTGTTGGGCGACCAGTTCCGGACGAGGCTGCCCAGGTCCGGGTTCACCGTGTTGGGACGACCGTTCACCAGGCTGTAGGAGGCCATGACGCCGGTGGCCGCACCGGCCTGGAGCGGCGCCTGAAACGCTGCCCGCTCATACTCGTTGAGCACCCGGGGTGGCTCCATGGAGGAGGTCTGGCCGCGGCCCGCTTCGTTGTTGTAGGCCAGGTAGTGCTTCAGGGTCGGCGCTGCCAGCAGGTACTTCGGGTTGTTGCCCTCGATGCCGAGCCCGTAGGAGGTGGCGATCTGATCGGTGAGGTACGGGTCCTCGGAGTAACCCTCCTCGTTGCGTCCCCACAGCGGGTTGCGCAGCAGGTTCACCACCGGCGCCCACAGGTTGAGGCCCCAGACCGCCGGGTTCTGGGCGTTGTAGCCGCGGGCTTCCTGGCCGACGACGTTGCCCATCTGCTTGATCAGGGCGGGGTCCCAGGTGCTGGCCATCCCGATCGCCTGCGGGAACGTGGTGCCGTTGGCGGTTACCACGTTCCCGTTGTTGTTGATGTCGTTGGACCAGGCGACGCCGTGCAGCGCCTCGGTGCCGTTCTTCATCATCGGCAGGCACAGCGGCGCGGTGATGGCGGGCTGGTACTGGAACAGAAAACCGATCTTCTGAACGATAGTCAGCCTGCTCAGCAAGTCGTGCGTTCGCGTGCTCAGCGGCAGGCCGGGGTCGCGGAACGGGTAGGACCCGCACTGTGCGGCGCTGGCCGCGACCCCTGGAATGGAGACGAGAGCCGCCGCAGCCAACCCCGCGCCCGCGGTCAGGGCGGCCAGCCGCGACCACCGTCTCCGGGGGTATGGACGGCTGGCCGTGATCCTGGCTGGGGTCAGGAGCCTGGTCTTCATTGACATGCTTACCTCCGAACTCGCTCCGGCTGACTGTGCCTTCCGGCTCGCCTCCGCGGCGCTTTAGGGCGCCGCCTTCCGTCGTCGCTCGTTCCTCGCTCCTCAGTCCAGGCAGCACCGCGCCCCGGCGGCTCGCTCACGTTCCGCTCCTCAGTCCAGGCAACGCCGCGCCCCTTTGGGTCGCCGGGGCTGTGCCTCCCGGCGGCCGCCTGGCGAACGATCGTCGACGATAAATGCCGCGCCAATATTGCCGGTGGCGGCCTGGATGTCATTTATTAACAATGTTGAACACCAGTCGAACTATCACTCGTCGAAGCGCTTCGATGACAGCGCGCGTCGTATGCAGCGAAGCGCTTCGATTTACCCGTAGGCTAGACCTGGTGCGAGGACTTGTCCAGGGAGTAAATGGCGGCAATCACGGGTTGATTCCTGAGCCAACCGGGAGTGCCCGCTCACGGCGTGTCCCCCGCTCGCCTGCGGGGCGTTTTGGGACGCCCCTCCGGCTCGCTAATATCCTGCTCCAGTGTGATCACCAGCGCGTCTCCCGCTGCGCTGATGAGCGTGCCCTGCTCATCCGGTACTGCCTCACCTCCCACGATAGATGCCAGCGAGTGGACCCCCACGAGGAGGACCCGCCAGGCCCCCGGTGCGTCAGCGGCCTCGACCCGGATGCTGCCCGCCTGCCGCGAGGTGACGAAAACTGCCGCGTCCTGCCCGGTCGTGGCGGGGATCGTGGTCGTCACGCGGGCGCCGTCAGGCAGTTGATACACCCGCAGTGTCACGCCATCGGCATAGTCGTAGTCCGGACGGTCACCGATCGCACCAACCGGTATCACCGCGCCTGGCCGGACCAGCAGCGGGAGGCTCATGAAGGCGTGCCGCTCACGGTGCCACCGGGCGCCGGCCACCTGCTCGCCGGTGAGGAAGTGCGTCCAGGTGCCCTCGGGTACGTAGAACGCGACATCGCCCGGGCCGTTGAAAACCGGCGCGACAAGCAGGTCGTCGCCCAGCATGTACTGCCGCTCCAGATGAGTGCAGGCCGGATCCCAGGGGAACTCCACCACCATCGCGCGCATCATCGGGATGCCTTCCCGGTGCGCCTGCAGGGAAGCCTGGTACAGGTACGGCATCAGCCGCGCTTTGAGCTTGGTGAACGCGCGCAGAACGTCCACCGCCTCCTCGTCGAGCAGCCAGGGCACCCGGTAGGAGGAACTGCCATGCAGGCGGCTGTGCGAGGACAGGAGCCCGAAGGCGACCCACCGCTTGAACAGGGCGGGTTCCGGGGTTCCTTCAAACCCGCCGATGTCATGGCTCCAGTAGCCGAACCCGGACATCCCAAGGGACAGTCCGCCGCGAAGGTTCTCGCCCATGGCCTCGAAGGTCGATTCGCAGTCGCCGCTCCAGTGGACAGGAAACTGCTGGGACCCGACGGTCGCCGAACGGGCGAAGACGATCGCCTCTCCCTCGCCGCGGCGCTCGCGCAGCAACTCGAAAACGGTCTGGTTGTACAGGTAGGTGTAGTAGTTGTGCATCCGCTCCGGATCGGAGCGGTCGAAGTACTCCACGTCGGTAGGGATCCGCTCGCCGAAGTCGGACTTGAAGCAGTCCACCCCCACGTCGAGCAGCGCGTCCAGCTTGGCCGCATACCACTCGCGCGCTTGCGGGTTGGTGAAGTCCACGACCGCCATGCCGGGCTGCCACTTGTCCCACTGCCACACGTCACCGCCCGGCCTCCGGAGCAGGTAGCCCTTGGCCTTACCCTCGGCGAACAGGGGGGAGCGTTGCGCGATATAAGGATTGATCCAGACACAGATCCGCAGACCTCGTTCCTTGAGGCGGTCCAGCATGCCACGCGGATCCGGGAACATACGCGAGTCCCATTCGAAATCACACCAGTTGAATTCGCGCATCCAGAACGTGTCAAAGTGAAAGACGTGCAGCGGGATGTCGCGCTCGGCCATTCCCTCAACGAAGCTGGCCACCGTGGCCTCCTCGTAGGACGTGGTGAAGGAGGTGGACAGCCACAAGCCGAAGGACCAGGCCGGCAGCCGCGCCGGGCGACCAGTCAGCGCTGTGTACTTACGCAGAATGTCCTTGGGGGCCGGACCGTAGATGATGAAGTACTGCATCGACTGGCCCTCGATGCTGAACTGCACCCGCGACACGGCCTCGGAGGCCACTTCGAACGACACCCGGCCCGGGTGATTGACGAAGACGCCGTAACCAGCGTTGGTGAGGAAGAACGGGATGTTCTTGTATGCCTGCTCACTGGCTGTCCCGCCATCGGCGTTCCAGATATCGATGACCTGCCCGTTCTTGACCAGGGGGCCAAAGCGCTCGCCGAGACCATAGACGAAGTGGTCGACGCCGAGGTCAAGTTGCTCGCGGATGTAATGGCCGCCGTCGCCCGTCTCGACGAGGGCCATCGACCGGGGGCCGCTCCTGGTCAGGCACTTGTTGTCGCCGAGGAAGCTGACCGACCAGTCTTCACCCAGGCTGACCTGCGCTGAAAGGGCTCCCGAGGTGAAGGTGGCCAGCTTGTTGCCGTCCTCCGCAGTGGCTTGGCCGACCGTGCCCCCCAGCAGTCGGAACCGTGGCTCCTGTGGGGTACCGCCCGCGAAATGGGTGATCTCGACGCCGATGACGTCTGGCCTGGGGGCGGAGAACGAGACCGTGACGGCAGGACCCCTGAGCAGGTCGCCTCGGTGCCGGATCCGCTGCGTCGGAGCGTAGACCTGCAGTGAGCCGGGGGCGGCCACGGCATCGAGGACCTCGACCGGGTAGGACGCGTGGACCCCGGCGCGCATTTGCCAGTAACCGTCGCTGAACTTCATGAACGTGTTCTGCCCTTTCAGTGCGAGGGTGTTCCGTCTTCAGGGCGATGGTGTTCCGTCATCGGCGGCGCGGGTCACTTGACCGCCCCAGCTACGATGCCGCGGGCGAGCGTGCGCTGGAAGATAAGGAAGAACAGGATCGCCGGAAGAATGCCGAGCAGGGCAGCCGCGCTGGTTGTCGTGGGGTTCATGATGTGCTGGCCCTGTAGCAGGGCCAGGGTTACTGGGACCGTCTGATTCTGGTTCGAGATGAGGAAGATCAGCGGCAGGAAGAATTCGTTCCATGTCCAGATGAAAAAGAAGGTCATGAGCACGGCGATGGTCGGGCGGCTGACGGGTACCACGACTCGCCAGAGGACCCGCCATCGGCCCGCCCCGTCAATCCGGGCCGCCTCGAGGATCTCCCTCGGGAAGGTGGACAGGACCGACGAGAACAGGTAAGTGCCGAACGCGGCCTGGATGACGGTGAAGATGATGATCACGCTGAGCTGCGTGTCGTAGAGGTTCGTCTTCTTGGCCAGGAAGTACAGCGGGTAGACGAGTGCCTCCTGGGGCAGGAAGTTCGCGATGAGGAATACGGCGATGATCGACCTTCGGGCCCTGATCCGGCCGATGCCCAGGGCGTAGGCGTTCAGCACAGAAAGCAGGACCGCGGCGACGGCCACCGAGGCGCTGATGAAGAAGCTGTTCCACAGCGCGCGGCCGAAGTCCTCGGTAGTCCAGAAATTCCTGATCCCCTGGAAGGAGATGCCGGTCGGCACGCTGATCGGGCCGTGGGAGGCGAAGTCCGTGGGCGATTTCACCGCGTTCATGGCCACGATGGCGAATGGGAGCAGCATCGCCACGGCCAGCGCGGCGATAGCGAGCAGGAGGACATATGCGGACGGCCCCCGCCGCATCCGCCGCCTCCCGGTGGGCCGAGGCGCCCCAGCCGAGACCGGGGCCGATACCGGAGCCGGGATCGTGGACATGTTCAGGCCTCCCCGCCCTGGTTCCTGTTCTGCACGCGGATGAAGATCGCTGACAGCAGCACGATGATGAGCGTGAGCACCGTGGCGATCGCCGCGCCGTATCCCACCTGGGAGTACTGGAAGAAGTTCTGGTAGGAGAAGTAGGAGGGCACCTGGGTCGCGGTGCCCGGGCCGCCCTGGGTGAGCACGAAGACCAGCGCGAAAACCTTGAGCGCGGCGATGGTGCAGGTCAGCAGGACGACGTAGATCTCCGGCCGGATCTGGGGAACGGTGATACGCCACAGCCGCCGCCACCACGATGCGCCGTCGATCTCGGCCGCCTCGGTGAGCGCGGGATCGGCACGCTGCAGGCCCGCCATGAAGATGACCACGGGGTAGCCGATCTGCACCCAGACCAGCACGGCCATGAGCGTGAGCAGAGCCGTCTTCGGGTCGCCCAGCCAGTCCTTGGCCAGGCTGCCCAGCCCGACGTCCTTGAGCAGCCGGTTGACGGCGCCGCTCTCCGGGTCCAGGATCCAGCCCCACACGATCCCGGCCACCGCGATGGGCAGCACCTGGGGCAGGTAGATGCAGGCGCGCAGCACGCTGGCGGTCCGCGATCCGAATCTCTTGCCGATGAAGTCGAACAGCGCGGACGCGAGGATGAGCCCGATGCCAGCCGGGACGACTGCCATCGCGATGATCATTGCCACGCTGTGCCAGAAGGACGCCCAGAACTGCGAGTCCGACAGCAGATGGCGGTAGTTGGCCAGGCCAACCCATTTCATCGGGCCGACTCCTTGCCATTGCGTGAGGCTGATCCCGATGTTCATTACCAGCGGCACCGCGATCACGCCGACGAACAGCACGGCGCTGGGGACCAGGTACAGCGGATATGGAGCGGAAGGACGGGGGCGCCCGGCGCGCAGGGGCCCGGCGGATGGCGGACGGTGCCCCGCAGCGGCCGGGGCCGCCTCGACCCGGGCTGGATGTGTCACGGTGAAGCCCTGCCTTCCTGCTGGGTTGCCTTACCAACATCGGGGGCGGTGCCCGTCACAGCACACCGCCCCGTCCGATGGACCGCTGGCTCCGTTCCGGTCAGTGGACAGTCCGGTCAGTGGATAGCCCGGCGGATAGTCCGTTATGGAAAATCCGGTCAGTGGATGGTGGAGACGTACTGGTCATAGGTGGACTGCAGGGTGCCGAGGACCTGGCTGGGGCTGGCGCCGTTCATCAGGTTCTGGGTCTGCTGGAGCAGGGCGTTGTAGAAGGTCGGGGTCGGCCAGTCTGGGTAGTAGGCGAGCCCGTTGTTCTTCGCGAGCGTCTGGAAGTTCTGGATCAGTTGCTGGTTCAGCGGGTTGGTGACCCCTGCCGTGCTGGCCGAGACTGGCACCGCGCCGTTGTTGCCGAGCAGTTTCTGGATGTCCGGCTGCATGGTGATGTTGATGAAGTCATAGGCCAGCTGCTTGTTCGCCGCGTTCTTCGGAACGACCCAGAGGTTCCCGCCCGAACCGGGGTCCATCGTGTTCCCGGGCCACAGGAACGTGCCCCACTGGAAGTTCTTGACCTCACTCTCGAAGAGGCCGAACCACCAGCTGCCTGATACCAGCATCGGGTACTTCTGGCCCTCGAAGGCGGTTCCCATCTGGGTGGCCGTCATCCCGACCGAGTCCTTGGCGATGTAGCCCTTCTTGACCCAGGCCGCGAGCGTGTTCGCGGCATACGTCCAGGCCGCGTCGTGGAAGTTCACCTTGGCCGTGTACCGCTGGTACGCGCTCACCCACGCCGGCGTCGCCCTGCTCAGCGCCAACTCATAGAGGTACTGCATGGCCGCGTAGTCGTTCCCGGCGTTGGCCAGCGGGGTGACGTGCGCCTTGACGAACTTGTCCATGGCCGCGGTGAACTCAGCGAACGTGGTCGGGACACTGATCCCGTACTTGGCGAACAGTTCCTTGTTGTAATAGACCATCAGGTACTCGGCGTAGTTCGGTACCCCGTACCAGTTGCCGGAGCCCATGACCCCCCGCGAGTCGTAGCGCGAGGTCACCTGGAGAGTCGGCGAGAGAAGCTTGTCCCAGCCGTACTTGGTGACCTGCGGCGTAAGATCGGTGAGCAGCCCCTGCTTGGACAGCAGGCCCGTGGTGGCATCACCTTTGTTGTATTCCATGACATCGGGCACGTTATTGGAGTTGAGCACCATGGGCGCGGTCTGCTGCATCTGGTTGAAGCTCTTCTCCGAGAATTCGACCTTTACCCCCGGATGCGCCTTCTTGAAGTCTTTGATGGCCTGGCTCCAGGCGATGTAATAGGCGCTGCCAGGCGCCTCGTACCACCAGACCTTGAGCACCTTGGAAGACGACGAGGTGGAACCGCCACTACCGCTACTACCGCACGCAGCTATACCGGCGAGGCTCGCGATGAGGGCCGCCGCGAGCGCCGTTCCCTTTCTTAGCCCGAACATTGTGTTCCTCCAGCGGGAGATGGATTTGGCCGCGTCGCCCTGGCTGGCGGCGTCTTCGGGGCGTGGAATCTGAGACATCGAAGCGCTTCGACGCGGGTCCTCTTCATTGGGGCCTCCGATGGATATGTCTGATCTATGCGAGATACACGTGTCTACGGGGCATATATGGTCCGCGCGGGGCGCGCACTGCGGCGCGGGCCGGGGTGCCAAGTGGGCTCGATGACATGTTCGTTGCGGGCAACGACACCGCCGCCTGGCCACTGCCGGGGGATCGACCAGTCGGGGATCGACGGACCGGGGATCGACGGACCGGGGATCGACGGACCGGGGATCGACGGACCGGGGATCGACGGACCGGGGATCGACGGACCGGGGATCGACCGCTCGCCGGTGAGGGCGCGGGAAGCCGTGCTCGGCGAAGCCACGGCGTGGCGAGCGACGTCCGAAATCCTAACCAAGGTCCTGCCTCAACTATCGAAACGCTTCGATTCGACACGATGCTAGACGCGGGTTGGCGGCCGACACAACGGATGGTGTCGATCTTTTCGGGAACGGCCGTCCTGGCCGGGCTGGGTTCCGGGCCGGAGTCTCTCGGCCGTGACCATGTCGAAGCGGCCAACGGTGACCGCCCGCCGAGTGCCTGGAAGGCCAGGTTCGGCGGCTGCTACGGCTCTGGACAGCCCCCCATCCCGGGTCTAAGGTACGGATGAATCGAAGCGCTTCGCTGGTCACTCACGAGGTGCCAGTCGAAGCGATTCGACCCGCCGGATGGGCGCCCTGACCCGGGGCGTGCCGGGCACCGAACCGGCCGGGGCCGTGGGCGGCCTGGACGTGATCCGAGCACCCAGGCACCCTGCACAGCCGACACCCTTGGAGCGGGGTAACTCCGGAGGCAGCCCATGGCCCGCATCACCAGGCACCTGATCTCGCCCCAGATCCCAGGCGGGACCAAGCCCGGCGCACTACGCCGCCGCGTCCACGGATGGGTGCCCGCCACCGCCATAAAGCACCCGCGGACGCTCCTGATCATTCTCGTCGTCGCCGCTACGGCCCTGGTAACCCAGCGTTCCATCGCCACATCTCCCGCGGCCGCGGCGGCCGGGACCACATCCGGCGCCGCCGCGGTCCACCACACGATCAGCTACGACCACTATTCGCTGATGGTCGACGGCCGCCGCGTGATCCTGCAGGCCGGGGAGTTCGAGTACTGGCGGCTGCCCAGCCCCAGCCTGTGGCTCGACGTCATGGAGAAAATGAAGGCCGGCGGGTTCAACGCCGTCTCGGTCTACTTCAACTGGGCTTACCACTCGCCCAAGCCTGGCGTGTACGACTTCACCGGCGTGCGGAACGTCGACCAGTTCATGAGCATGGCACAGCAGGCCGGCCTGTATGTCATCGCCCGGCCGGGTCCCTACATCAACGCCGAGACGACCGGCGGCGGCTTCCCCGGCTGGTTGAAGGAGGTCCCGGGGCGGGCCCGCTCCAGTGCGCCCGGATACACCCAGGCCTATACGGACTGGCTCGGGCACATTGACAAGATCATCGCGCGGCACCAGCTCACTCATGGCGGCTCGGTGATCCTGTACCAGGCCGAGAACGAGTACGCCGTCAACACCGACGCGCAGTACATGACCGACCTCCAGGCCAAGGCCCACGCCGACGGCATCGACGTGCCGATCATCTCCAACGACTGCTGCGACGCGGCCAGCTGGACTTCCTCCTGGGCATCCGGGCCCGGGGCGGTCCCGCTCCCCGGCGTGGACACGTACCCGCAGTCCTTCGACTGCGCCAACCCCACCACCACGTGGGGGCCGTGGGGGGCGGGCATCACCGAACGGCTGCGCTCCGACACGCCGGTCATCACGCCCGAATACCAGGCGGGAGCGGTCACCTCGTGGGGCGGCGCCGGCAGCCAGGGGTGCCGCGAGCTCACCGGACCCGGCTACATGAAGGTCTTCTACAAGTCGAATCTGATACTGGGCGGCGTGACCTCCTTCAGCTATTACATGGCTTACGGCGGCACGAGCTGGGGGTGGCTGCCCGGGCCGTGGAACTACACCTCCTATGACTATGGCGCGGCGATCACCGAGGACCGCCAGCTGACCTCCAAGTACGACGAGTTCAAGCGGCAGGGCTACTTCGTGCAGGCGATGACGCCGGTACTGGCGAAAATCGACCCGGCGGCGGCCCCGGTCTCAAGCAACAGCGCTCTCCAGACGGTGGCGCGGGCCAACCCGGACACGGGCACGCAGTTTGTCCTGATTCGGCACGCAACCTCGGCCTCGACCACCACCGAGTCCGGCACGCTCGACTGGATGACGCCTGACGGCCACTACTCGGTACCGGTGCAGATCAGCGGTCATGACGCCAAGGTGCTCGTGGCCGGCTATGACCTCGGCGGACAGCGGCTGGTCTACTCCACTTCGGAGATCATGGCGAACGCCTTCATCGGCGGCCGCGACGTGGCGCTGCTGTACGGGACGGATGGCGTTGGAGGCGAGACGGTGCTGCGGTACTCCAGCCAGCCTACGGTCCATGTGCCCGACGGCACGGTCACGTCCTCCTACGACCCGTCTTCTGGCGATCTGAAGCTGGACTACACCCACAGCGGGCTCGCCCGGGTGCTGATCACCGGTGGCGGGCGCCGCCCGCTGCTGTTGCTGCTCGGTACCGACGCGACCGCGGCGACGTTCTGGCAGGCGGACACCGCCGCCGGGCCGGTCCTGGTCCGCGGCACGTCGCTGGTGCGCTCAGCGCGGCTGGACGGCGGCACCGCGGTCCTGCGCGCCGACCGGGCGAGCGCCGGGGACGTCGAGGTGTTCGGCCCGGCGTCGCTGCGGCGGCTCGTCATCGACGGTCAGCAGGTGGACACCGAGCCGACCGCCAGTGGATCGTTGCTCGGCCAGGTCGGGGGTTCCGGGCCGGTGCACCTGCCCACGCTGACGAACTGGCGTACCCACGCTGAGGCACCCGAGGCGCTGCCCGGCTTCAACGACTCCGCCTGGATCTCAGCCGACCACACCACCACCGCGCTTCCGTACCCGCCGAAGACGCTGCCGGTCCTGTACGCCGATGACTATGGCTTCAACTACGGCAACGTGTGGTACCGCGGCCACTTCACCGCCACCGGGTCGGAGACCGCGGTGAACCTCAACGCGATCACTGGCGGCGGCGGGATCTACGAGGTCTGGCTCAACGGGCACTACCTGGGTTCGGCCAATGGCGGCACCCAGGCGGACAGCGACGTCCACAACCCCAACCCGGGACCAGGGAACTTCACGATCCCGGTGGGCCTGCTCAAGCCGGGCGAGAACTCCGTTCTCTCGGTCCTCGTCGGGAACATGAGCAACAACGACGACTGGATCGCCGACGACAACCGGTTCAAGCAGCCGCGCGGGCTCTACGCCGCGTCGATCGCCGGGTCAAGCGGGACGATCACCTGGAAGATCCAGGGCGCCCGTGGCGGGCAGAACCTGACCGACCCGGTGCGCGGCCCGCTGAACACGGGCGGCCTGTACGGCGAGCGGTCAGGCTGGAATCTGCCCGGCTACCCTGACTCCTCCTGGTCAGCGGTCCCTTCGATCGCGCAGGCGACCGTGTCCAGCGGGGTGACCTGGTACCGCACCACGTTCCGGCTCGACCTGCCCGAAGGCCAGGATGTCCCCGTGGACCTCCGGTTCGGCGGGTCGACCGGGCGCTACCGGGTGATCTTGTTCCTCAACGGCTGGAACCTGGGCCAGTACATCAACGACCTGGG
>Ga0137392_10000823_pt1 | contig 16974 bp, 14 predicted proteins | sample 15con2h34AmetaG_FD_101394 | JGI IMG/M metagenome (GOLD analysis project Ga0137392, IMG submission 101394) | Vadose zone soil microbial communities from Angelo Coast Range Reserve, California, USA - 15con2h3.4A metaG | ecosystem: Environmental > Terrestrial > Soil > Vadose zone > Saprolite... | reverse complement strand
GCAGTGAGCACCGCAACGGATGGCGCCCAGGCCCGTGCCAGCGTAGCGCAGTCTCTGCCCGAACTGGTCATTCTTGATTTAGTCCTCCCCAAGATGAGCGGTTTTGAATTGCTCGCTGAATGGCGTTCTAATCCTCGCACGGCTGATCTTTCCGTGTTTGTACTCACCAGCAAGGATCTGACTAAGGAGGAGGAAAAGTACATCCACGCGCATGCCGAATCACTTTTCCGGAAGCAGAATTCCTGGCGCGAACCATTGATAAAGCAATTGGAGCGCGTGGTGACTTCCCCGTCTTTGGAGAACGCTTGAAACATTGCATCCTCGTTGTCGAAGACAATCAGCTCAACCGGGAGCTGCTTCGTGACTGGCTCGAAGTGGAAGGCTACGAAGTCTGGTCCGCAACAGACTTGAACGCCTGTTACGAGGCTTTTGCGAAGCGGCTTCCCGACGCGGTTTTGCTCGATATCAATCTCGGTGCTGAAAACGGCCTTGACCTCGTCGCATGGATGCGCCAAAAACCGGACATGCGCGAGATCCCCGTGATTGCCGTGACGGCACATGCTCTAGTGACGGAGCAGGAAGGGATCCTGCAGGCGGGATGCAGGGCGTGCCTCTCGAAACCAATCAATTTTCAAAGCCTTCGAGAACAGTTGAATCACTGGTTGCAGGACCGCACTGTGTCTCGGCCGAATCCCTAGCTTCCCCATTGTGTCGTGGTCTCGCCGGAATCAATGGGCCACACGAGGAACGATAACGTGCCCGCACGCGTTCTTGTCGTTGACGACGATGCACCCACCTGCGAACTCATTCGGGAAATCCTGTGCTCGGCGGGGATGGAGGCGGTCACTCTCACCGACAGCACGGAAGCAGCCTTGCGTCTACGAACTGACAAGTTCCATGCCATTTTTCTGGATGTCCGCATGCCTCCACCGGATGGGATCGAGCTCGCCAGGCAGACCCGCGCGTCTCGCGTGAATGCGTCTACGGTTATCGTGATGATTACGGGAGAGGAAGATCGTACGGTGATGAAACGTGCCTTTGAGGCCGGCGTCGAGTTTTTTTTATTCAAGCCAGTTGAGCGCAATAAGCTACTAAGGTTGATCCGTGCCACAGAAGGCCCAATCGAGCGCGAAAGGCGGCGCTCCACGCGGGTCGGGCTGCGCTGCGGGGTCTCTATAGAGTCAGGCAAGGATCATCTCGACGGGATCACGGTGGACCTCGGCCTTCGTGGTATGTTGGTTCAGTCCAAGCGCCTTCTTGCTCCCGACACCCGTGTCACCGTCAGTTTGGAACTTGAAGCGGGCAGGGCGTCCTTGCCTTTAAACGCCCGGATAATTAGTACTGTCGGAACGGACTGCATGGGCATCCAGTTCGAAAACCTTGGGACCAACGAAAGCAAACTGCTGCAAGAGTTTCTCCTTCCCCTGATTCTCGCAGCCACTTGATCCAAGATTTTCAGGCTCCTTCGTCAGAAACTTCAGTCACACTGAGCCTTGAAAGGAAAATAAGCAGCTGTCTGTCGCGCCTCACTTCGGGCTGCTGCCCGTTCAGGCATTTGACGGGCTGGTCTGCAATCCGCTACGGTGTTCCTTCATACGAAGCCGGAGCATAATCGAGGTGGCCCCATGCTTTTTTATCGGCTGGCGCTTTCGTTTCCTGAGTGGCTGCCTCACTTCGCCTTTCTTGACACCGCGCGGGCCAACGAAATGATGGCGCTGCGCTGGCTGCACCTCGTCTTTGGAATCATCTGGATCGGGCTGCTCTATTTTTTCAATTTGGTGCTGACTCCGGCGATGAAGAAATGTGATCCCCAGTTGCGCATCAAGATCTATCCGGAGCTGATGCCCGGCGCGATGGGCTGGTTCCGCTCGTCGGCGTTCGTGACTGTGCTTGTCGGCTTGCGCTACTTCACGATCCATCTGGCCGCGGATGCAAGAGTTGCGGGGGATCGTTCGCTGATTGGCAAGTGGTTCGGCTGGTGGTTACTAGTGTGGGTCACCGCGTATGTTTTCATCTACGCCTTGCAGCTTCCCGCGAAAGGATTCCTCAATATTCTGTGGGTGCGTGTGATTGGAATTTCCGTGGTGGTGACCGGCGCGTCCTGGCTAGTTCTTGCGCTGAACGGCGGCCCCAATGTTTCAAACGCGCACCTGGCCATTAGCGTTGGCGGCGGACTTGGGTTGGTGATGCTGCTGAATACTTGGGGAGTGATCTGGCGCGTACAAAAGCGTCTGATTGCCTGGACGCGCGCCGCTGCTGCACAGGGCGCGCCCATGCCGCCGGAAGCGGAGCGCTTGATGCGCTGGAACTATCTCACCGCGCGTACTTCCTTCTGGCTGTCGTTCCCCATGCTTTTCTTCATGGGCGCCGCCAGCCACTACCCATTTTTGAGCACCGTCGCTCGATAAGGAATGCGGGATGCTCTCATGTCCGACGAAAAGAATTACAACGTACTGACGGCTGCGAATGGCGCGCCCATCAAGGCCTGGACCAAGGGCGTCCAGCTCGAGGATCAGGCGCGCCAGCAACTTCTGAACGTGGCGCAGTTGCCGTTCATCTTCAAGTGGATCGCAGCCATGCCGGACGTGCACTGGGGCATCGGCGCTACGGTCGGCAGCGTGATTCCGACGAAGGGCGCGATCATTCCCGCCGCCGTTGGCGTGGACATCGGCTGCGGCATGATGGCCGTGCAGACGGATCTGAACGCGCGTGATCTGCCAGACAATCTCAAAGGCATTCGCAGCGCGATCGAAAAAGCAGTTCCGCACGGGCGCACGAATCATGGCGGGCGTGGCGATGTGGGCGCGTGGGGAGAAATCCCGGCGCGCAACAACGAAGTTTGGCAAAGACTGAAGCCACGTTACGATGCGATTCTCGAAAAGCATCCGAAGCTGGACCGCGGCAATCACTCGAACCACCTGGGCACGCTGGGCACTGGCAACCACTTCATCGAAGTTTGTCTCGATGAGGCGGAAAACGTGTGGTTCATGCTGCACAGCGGTTCGCGCGGAGTCGGCAACCGCATGGGCAGCTACTTCATTGAGGTCGCCCGCAAAGACATGCAGAAGTTTTTTATCAACCTGCCGGACAAGGACCTGGCGTATTTCTCTGAAGGCACCGAGCACTTCGAAGACTATGTCGAAGCTGTCGAATGGGCACAGGACTTTGCCCGGTTCAACCGCGACTTGATGATGGAGCAGGTTGTTGGCGCGGTGCGTACCTCCGGCGAAGTGCATCCGTTCATCGCAGAAGTGAAGGCCATCAATTGCCACCACAACTATGTGGCGCGCGAACGCCACTATGGCCAGAACATCCTGGTCACGCGAAAGGGCGCGGTGCGCGCGCGCGCAGGCGACATGGGGATTATTCCCGGAAGCATGGGAGCGCGTTCCTATATCGTCCGCGGTAAGGGCAACATGGAAAGCTTCATGAGCTGCAGCCACGGTGCGGGCCGCGCGATGTCCCGCACGGAAGCCAAGCGTCGGTTCTCCATTGAAGATCACAAGCGCATGACGGCGGGAGTCGAGTGCCGCAAAGACGCTGACGTGATCGACGAAACGCCAGCGGCCTACAAGCCCATCGAGGCAGTGATGGCCGCGCAGAGCGATCTCGTAGAAATCGTTCACACGCTCCGCCAGGTTGTTTGTGTGAAAGGTTGACCGGGAAATGAAAACCAAAATGAAAAGGGAGGCGGGCCAGGTCGTCCCGCCTCCCTTCTTTCCCCTCTCGGGGAATCCGGCCAGTCTGACGGAGGGCGACCAGCCGGTCGTGTGTTGGCCTGCCTATATAATCCCGGAAACTCGAAAAAAGTTCCTGCGAAACCGAAAAAAATGAATAGAATTACAGTGGAAATCCGGCGCCCGCCTTCTGGCGCGACATCTCATGCCACGACCCTCACACCTTAGTCTCGATAACATATTGCGTTTTCTGCAAGTTAGAAGCGAGCCCGCGTCCACGAATGAAATCGCACTGGGGCTCCATCTTAAAAAAGCCGACAATCGCCCGCTTTTCAAAATGCTTGCAAAACTCAAAAAACGCCGCGCCATCGAGGAATTGCCGGGCGGACGGTACCGCCTCCCGAGCCGCAAGTCGGAACGGGAGGCTCCCGGCAAGATTTCGCCCGCGAACGCGGTTCGCCCTGCTCCGCCCTCCGCACTCGCGGATCGCTCGGAAGTAAAAGGACGCCTAGTTCTCCACCACGACGGCTATGGCTTCGTGGTCCCGGATTCGCCGATGCCGCAGCTCGACGGCGATGTTTTCATCCCGCGCGACGCCATCCAGGACGCCATGCACGGCGATCATGTTTTGGCGAAGATTCAGCGGCTGGGCGGGGTCACCGGAGCGCAGCGAGCGGAAGGCCGTATCGTTCGAATCCTCAACCGCGCGCACCCCACGGTGGTGGGATTGTTTCGCTACGGCGCGCAGCACAATGTGGTCCTGCCTTACGACGTTCGAATTCAGCACGAGGTCGAGATTCCGCGCGGCCAGGAACTCACGCCGGGCCTGTGGAAGAAACTGGGCTTCAGCGGCGCGGATGAAACCAGCATTCGAATGCGGCGCATCCCGCGGCTGGAAGAACTGGACGGCGCCGTCGTAGACGTGGAGTTGCTCCGTTATCCGCAGGGTGGCGCTTCGGCGACCGGCCGCGTCATTGAGATCCTTGGCCGCCCCGGCGATCTTGGCGTCGACACTGAAATCATCATCCGCAAGCATCGTCTTCCGCATTCCTTCTCCCCCGAAGCTCTGGACGAGGCAGAGCGCGGCGCGAAGCCCGTGAGTGAAACCCAGCGCGCCGGCCGCGAAGATTTCCGCCACCTGCCAATCGTCACCATCGATGGCGAGACCGCGCGCGATTTCGACGACGCCGTGTACGTCGAACATCGCGCCGATGGCGGCTGGCATTTACAAGTCCACATCGCGGATGTGGCGCATTACGTTCGAACGGAGAGCGCTCTCGACCGCGAAGCTCGCCTCCGCGGCACTTCCGTTTACTTTCCCGATCGCGCCGTTCCCATGCTTCCGGAAGCTCTTTCGAACGGCATGTGTTCCCTCAAGCCCCACGAAGATCGCCTGGTCATGAGCGCGCTCATGGAATTCGACGCCGCCGGCCGCATGAAATCCTCGCGCATGACTTCCGGCGTGATTCGCTCCGCCGAACGCATGACCTACACGAACGTCAACAAAGTCATCGAGGGCGACCCGGAAATGACGGAGCGTTACGCCGCGCTGGCGCCCCGCTTTCGCGAAATGAAGGAACTGGCGCTGCTCCTCAATGCCCGCCGCAACGAACACGGCTCCATCGATTTCGATCTCCCCGAGCCGGTCATCGAATTCGACGACGAGCAGCGCATGACCAATATCACGCGCAGCGAGCGCAACATCGCGCACCGGCTCATTGAAGAATTCATGCTGGCCGCCAATCGCGCCGTCGACGGCTATCTGTTGAAGCGTGGCATCGAGTCCCTGCATCGCGTTCACGAAAAGCCCGACGCCCGCAAAGTCCTTGAGTTCGAAGAGCTCGCGCGCGCCTTTGGTTACTCACTCGGCGTCGAAAACCTACACCAGCGCGAAGTCGCGGTTCGCCATGGCCGCGTCCCGGCGCCCGCGAAAGCCGGCCGCCCCGACTCCTACGGCCACGGGCGCGAGCGTGGCATGAAGGTGGCGCTCCCAGGCGGCGACCTGCGCATCACGCCGCAGCACTATCAGCGCTTGATTAAGAAGGTCGTTGGCAAGCCCGAAGAACGCATCGTCTCCTACCTCATGTTGCGTTCCCTCAAGCAGGCGCGCTACGCCGCCGAACCTCTCGGCCATTTCGCGCTCGGCTTCGACGAATACACCCACTTCACTTCACCCATTCGGCGATATCCGGACCTCTTTGTTCATCGCATTCTGAAATGGGCGCTCGAACATCCCAACGATGCTCCGGTATTTTCGAAATCCCAGGTCGCCACCCCACCCGGCGCCGAGGCCGCGCTTTACTCGCACAAAAATCTTGAAGAGATCGCTTCGGAAACGTCCGAAGCGGAGCGCCGCGCCAATGGCGCCGAGCGCGAACTGATGGACTGGAAGACCGCTCAATTCATGGAGGAACATCTCGGCGAGGAATACGACGGCCTGATCATTTCCGTGCAGAAATACGGCTGCTTTGTCGAGCTTTTCGAAGTCTTCGTGGAAGGTCTGCTGCCGGTCAGCGCGCTCGAAGAAGCCGCCAACGCGCGCTGCGTCTACCGCGAGAAGGATCACGCCATCGTTGCCCTGCCCGGCGGCGACAGCCGCCGCGGAGCACGCGGCGCTCACCGTAGTCCCGTAGCGGCACGGCTTGCCACGCCCGTCCGTGGCCGCGGCGCAAAACCCCGTCAGCTCGAATGGCACCACGGCGATAAGATCCGCGTTCGCGCCGAGCGCATCGATCCCATGCGCAAACGCGTCGAATTCGCTCTAATCCCTTAGAGGCCGCCTTCTGAGGCGGACCGCTCTGCTTGACCCTGCTCCGCCTCTTGTTTCAGGCGGAGCGCTTCAAGCAACTAAGGTTTTGAACCCACATCTGAATCTGACTTGGCTGCTACATCGGTAGTAGCTTCTGTCGACGAACGCTCCCCTTGCCGGGTGAGATACAGCACGAACGGAGTGACCTCGAACGGCGCTTTCTCCGATTCCGCCACTGTGCCGACTGGCTTGGATTTGAGCATTCGCAACTGGTCATTCCAGGGATCGACCTTGATGCGTCCGCCGAGCGGCAGCGCCGCAAGGGCGTTGCTCGCCGGCTTGGCATCCCCATCCGACGGCGGCGCGGAGAATACCGCGGCGACGATGGTCCAGCTTGTCGAGACCCTGTCACCCAAATGCGGACTGATGAGGTTAGGGATTTCCTTCGACCGGTTCTTGAGCGCTTGCAGAAAGAGTTGCGAGGCGCCAGGCTGTTCCTTGTAAGGCGAGTTGCTCAACAGTTCGATTCCCTTTCGTTTGGCCGCTTGTTCCTCTTCCGGAGTGCGCGCGAAGTCAAAGTGGCGAAACGTCTCCTTATCGTCGAATCGTACGCGATTGAAGAACGCAAATTGCGTGTCCATGCGATGTCCGAGCACCACGTGACCGAGCTCGTGCGCCAGGATGGCTGCCAGGCTGGCCTCGTCGGGCAGCACGTCCACCAATCCGCGGCTCAAGACGATGGTGTGGCCGATGGTGAACGACTCCAGCGTCGAGGTCATCAGCACGCGGCAGCGCACTTCCGGCTGGATCTCCAGATTATTCGTCACCTCCAAGTTGTTGACCACGGTCTCCAGCACTTTATCCACTTCTCCACGCGGCGCCAGCAAGCCTTGCCGCTCCAGCCGCTCGGTGACGTTGTCTTCGGCCTGCCGGTCCCAGGAACGCTCCGCTTGAAACGGCGAGTAGTCGTTGGACGCTTCCGTCCGGTCATTTACGGGCGTCGGCCCCTCCACAAGCACTTTACTCAGCTCTTGCTCTTCCCGAACGTTGCCCAGGTCGTAGCCCCACAGGCGCGTCTGCGCCCGGAACGCCCTGAGTCCCAGCCTTCTTGTCTTTGGGTCGCGCACGCTGCCTTCTTCGCTGTAGACGAAGGCGGGAAGCCACAAGTTTTTTCCGGCATTCGTTCGCCAGCTGTCGAAATTGAAGTAGTTGCTGGTCAAGGACGAGCCGCCGTAGGCGCCGTTGAAGCGCACGATGTGGTAATCCTGATCCTCCACCCAGATGCGGCCCACGAAGCGTCCTTTGCCCGCCTTCGGCAATGGATCGACGTCAAAGACCAGGCAACGAACCTCGCCCAGAAACTCGCGCCGGACATATTCAATTCTGTAGTGCGCACGGTCGAAGCCGTTCATGTCCAGGTAGATCATCTGCAAAAACCCGCGCGGGACAAATTCCGTGGAGAAAAAGCCGGCCCATCCCCCGAAAACCTTGTGCTTCATCCCGGCGTCGCGCTCCAGCGGTTCCAGCTCCACACCTTTGCCCAGCTCGGCTCGCCCAAGAAAGTATTTGTCGCCGTCCGGCACGGTCCCCAGTTCCTTGTCCGCGCGGAGATTCTGGATGTACGTTTCCACCAGCGGCGAATATTGTCGAAGGAGTTGCACCTCCACCTGCTCCTGCGCAACGATTTTGTCCACCACTTCGCTCACCGTCGTCGGCTGCTGGGCGGTTACGGCCATCGGCATCGCCAGAAGAATCAGAATCGCAAGAAGCGTCAGAATTGCACGCAGTATCTTGAGGCTGCGCATTGTGCCTCCAAACTTGGACCTTATTAGATAGGGCTGTGTCCCCCACACTAGACCGCGGCGCCGCGCCTGCCATCTGTACAAAGGTCCAGTTTAGGAACAGCCGTATTCTCGTTTGCCAGCCCGTACGAACGACTCCTGGTGGCCCGCCCAAAAGAAAAACAGAGTCGCGGCTCCACGTTTGCGCAACCTGTGAGGACGGTACCACTGCGTCCCACTGTCACATTCATGCGAGCGAACCACACTGCAAGTGTTGACAACAGACGCACGGAAACACAATAATTCTGCCGCTTTGATAATCCACCCGGGCGTCCTTTCGCCCTCGCGCACGAAGGGGCACAACCGCGGCCAACAGGAGGTCCCCAATGAGTTCCATTCTATTTTCGAGACGCAAGCTTTTCGAAGCAGGTGCGGCGGCAGTAGCAGCAGCAGGAGTTGCGGCGATTCCCGGAACGGCGTTAGCCCGGCCGCCGCAGGAGAGGGACTTGGAATCCCCCTTTCCTGAAGGCGCCGAGGAAAGATTTCGTTTGTCCCTGCAAAACGCGTATTTGTTCCTGGACACCATGATGGACGCCTACGCGCAAGGGTCTACGACCCGGCTTTCGCAAAGTTATTCGGACGAAATTGGTTTGGAGAGTACCGCGTTCGTTTACGACAACGCCGTGGAGATCATGGCTCGCCTGCTGCGCTCGAGCGCACAGGACCTGGACCGCGCCAAGGTGCTGGGAAACGGCTTGCTGTACGCGCAACAGACCGATCCAGCCGCGGACGGGCGCGTGCGCCAGGCTTATTTCGTGGACCATGCGGACGCGAATGGAGCTTTCGTCATTCCGTCGGGCTTCCCTTTCTTCTTTCTAGGCAGCGCCACGGGAGATGTGGCGTGGACCGGAATGGCGCTCGCTCAACTGGCGAATCGCACCAGGATACAGGCCTATCTGGACGGAGCCGTCCGGCTGGGCAATTGGATTTTCAACAATACATTTGATACGCGCGGCGCAGGCGGCTACAACTTTACGGCTGGCGCCAACCAGGTGAAATCCACCGAGCACAACATCGACGTCTTTGCGCTCTTCACCATGCTGGCTCGCTTGACCGGCGATGCCGCGACATGGACTGGCAGGGCCGACCACGCGCACATTTTCGTTGACGCCATGTTCAACGCCGCGGGTGGATTTTTCTTTACCGGCACCGGGCCAGACGGCGTCAGCGTCAATCCCAATCTGAGCCAGGACAACATTCCCGAGGACGTGCAGGATTGGTCTTTCCAGGCGTTTCTCAACCCCGACCACGCCCCTTCCATTGACTGGTGCAAGACTAATCTTGCGGTGACCGACACGCCCCAAACCTACAACAGCGACCTGGTTCCGGCGTTCAGCAACAACCTGACCGGGAACATCCGCGTTTCCGGAGTTAGCTTCGCCACCCAGAGCATGCGGCCCCCGCTCTCGGAAAACGAAAAGGCGGAAAGCGCTTGCTTCATCGCGCCTTCGGACCCATTTTCCAATCAGCCGAGTCCCAGCGCCGTTTGGCTGGAAGGAACGGCGCACTTGGCGGCGGCGTTGCTCTCCCGGCGTTTGCCGCGGAGCAAAGATATTGATGGCTTTAACGGCGACGTGGACACGGCGCGAGTCTTGCTCGACAATATCCGCGTCGCGCAGAACAACCTGGGCAGGGGGCAGCACGTGGGCGGCGGACAGCCCTTTGTTGGCCTGGGCAAACCCGCGCAAGCCATTCCGGACGGACTGGGGGTGGTCGCGGCGACCAGCGAACTGAATACTGGATTTGGGTTTTCCTTCAAACGCTTCCAGCATGTGGGAGCCACTGGCTGGTACGCCATCGCGGGACAGGCTGGCAATCCGTTTCGGCTTGGCCTGGGGAAGGACAGCCAATAGAACCTCGGCGTCATTCTCTTACGAAAATAACGGGAGTGGGTGGATTCCTCAATTTGGAACTAGCTGTTCGCTAGTCTTCGTTCACTACCTTGCGCTGGGTATACCTCCTCCCGGCCAAGATCGTAAAGATTCTCTGTAAGACTCACGTCGCTGGCGGCTTGCCAGCCGAGCCCCTGTTACTTCTGCTATTCTGAAAGTCCAAGAACAGCGGAACCGTCTTGAGGATCCGCTAGCTCTCTCAGAGAGGAAATCTTTATCGTGAGTTCGTCCATGCTCTCCCCCCAAACCGCCAAGCGAGCCTTCAATTTCAACGCTGGCCCCGGGGCGCTGCCTCTTCCCGTTCTCGAACGCATCCGCGAGGAACTCCTCGACTGGCGCGGCAGCGGCATGTCCGTCATGGAGATGAGCCACCGCTCGCCGGAATTTGAAAGCATCAGCGCGGGCGCTCAACAGCGGCTCCGCAATCTACTTGGCATTTCCGACGACTACGCGGTGATCTTTGTGCAGGGCGGCGGCAGTATGCAGTTCACCATGGCCCCCATGAACCTGTGCCTCCCCGGAAAACCCGTTGATGTTCTTCATACCGGCGCTTGGACCGCCAAAGCCATCGACGAATTGAAAAAAGGATTTCTCCACAAGATCGCCGCCTCCACTGAATCGGAAAAGTTCATGCGCCTTCCCCGCCATGATGAAATGAGCTTTTCCCCGGACGCCTCTTACGTCCACCTGTGCACCAACAACACCATCGAGGGTACGCAGTGGACCACCTTGCCGGAAACCGGAGGCGTGCCGCTCGTCGCGGACATGTCCTCCGACATCGCCTCGCGCCCCGTCGACGTGAAAAAGTTCGGCCTCATCTTCGCCGGCGCACAGAAAAATCTCGGCCCCTCCGGCGTCACTGTCGTCATCGTTCGCAGGGATCTTGCCGAGCGCGCCGACAAGAATCTCCCCACACTTCTGCAATACCGCACCCACATTAAGGAAAACTCGCTCTACCACACGCCACCAGCTTTCGCGGTCTACATCGTCGGCCTGGTCCTCGAGTGGATCGCATCGGAAGGCGGACTTCAGGGCATGGAAAAGCGCAATGAAGCCAAAGCGCGGCTGCTCTACGATGCCGTCGAATCCAGCGGCGGCTTTTATTCCTGCCCCATCGAAAAATCCTCGCGCTCCAAAATGAACGTAGTCTTCCGAGTGGCCGGTGGAGACGTCGCCATTGAAAAGAAATTCGCCGCCGAAGCCACCGCCGGCGGCCTCGTCGGCACGCCCGGCCACCGCTCCGTAGGCGGCATGCGCGTTTCGCTGTACAATGCCGTCGAACTTGCGGCCGTCGAAGCCCTCACCGGCTTCATGCGCGAATTCCAGCGCGCTCACGGCTAAAATCCATGAATGAAAATGACTATCTAAAGCAGGTTGCCGCGCTGACGGGACTCCAGCACTATCCGCAGCAGGGGCCCTGGGGCAGAAAATCCGGGACGGTTATCGGCGCGCGCGATGGTTATGTCACCGCGATTGGATTTGTGCGGAGCCGCGAAGCGAAGATTGTCATTCTGGTGCGCTTCAAGAAGGTCGAAAACCCGGAAGTGGTCAAGTCGGCTGTGAATCAAAGTACGGTCCCCAAAAAGGGTGGCAAACTCGCCGAGGTCGGCACTGATTTCCTGCGGTGGGAATGGAAATATTCATTCACAAAGCCCAAGGCCGAAGATGTCGCGCAGTTGGCGGACGCCTTGCGGGAATCCATCAAGCCCGCCGCCCAAGGTTTTGACGGACGCTGCGAGCACTGCACTTCCGCGTCCACGCCGGCATTGACGCTCCTGAACGGTGTGCCGATCTTCGTTTGTGCTGGCTGCCAGGAAAAAGTGCATCACGAGTTGGACCAGGCAGCTATCAACTACGAGGCCATTGTTCCCAACTATCCTAACGGCTTGGCGCTGGGGATCGGCGCGGCCGTGCTTGGCGGGGCTGCGTGGGGACTCGTGGCCTACGCCATCAACCGCATTTTCCTGTACGGCGCGATTCTGATTGGGTACTTCGTAGCGGGCGGCGTTTTGAAGGGCACGGGAAAGGTGACGCGCTTCGGCCAAGTGATTATTCCCATTTTCACTGTTGCGAGCGTTTTGTTCGGCGATGCCATTTTCTATACACTGGCTATCATGAAGCAAGAGGGCGCGCCCTTCTCTACCAAGCTCCTGGGCGCAGTCCTCTCGCATCTCTGGGAAATTGAGCGCGAAGGAAATGGAGTGCTGACGATTATTTTTGCGCTCGTCGGAGCCGGATACGCTCTGTACGCCGCGCGCAAGCCCAAATTCAAGGCCACCTTTCAAGCGCTCGGCATGCCCAGCGCCTGAAGTGCAGCCGTTGCCGGCTTTGCGCGAGTTGCACCTCGAGCGAGACTGAATTTTTTTCGCGCCCCGGCCGACCGAAGTCAGGCGGCGCTTTCACCCAAGTTGCGCCCTCGGCCCAGCTCCACACCGACGCCCACGAGCGTCAATACCAGGAACACGAGATCATCGCCGCCATTCTAGGGCCCCTCTTCTACCGGGCTGGTTCTCCCGCGAACCCCTCAACGACCATTTTGTGAAAAATGTCGTCACCAGAGCTCTCGCCGCCCTACAGGAGTCGTAGCACGTCTCTGTTTTGGGCAATTATTCTTCTTCAATCGCAGTTGATGGTATTCCGGGATGCCGAAACAGGAATGCGCAGGAAGGGTCTCAAGAAAAGCCCCCTCCTGCGCATTTCATTTTGTGCCGCCCCCGCACCCGGTTTCCGGAGGGCCCCGCTTTGGTGTACAGTGATAAGGAACCTGCGGCCATCGCTCCGCGGTCCGAGGATTTTTCAATGGACTCCCCATTGTCCGCAACTGCCACGCGAAAGCCTGAGGGCGCCCTCACGCCCCGTGAAACCCTCACCGTTACCGACAATCGCACCGGCAAATCCTACGAGCTCCCCATCACTCACGACACCATCCGCGCCGCCGACCTCCGCCAGATCAAGGTCGACCACAAAGACTTCGGCATGATGAGCTACGACCCCGCCTTCAATAACACCGCCTCCTGCATCAGCAAAATCACTTACATCGACGGCGACGTTGGCATCCTGCGCTATCGCGGTTATCCCATCGAAGATCTCGCCGAAAAAAGCACTTATCTCGAAACCGCCTACCTCCTGCTGCATGGGGAATTGCCCACGCCCTCGCAGTTGAAAGACTGGACTTACAACGTCACGCACCACACCTTCATCCACGAAAGCATCAAGAAATTCCTCGACGGCTTTCATTACGACGCCCATCCCATGGGCATGATGATCTCAACCATCGCTGCGCTTTCCACTTTCTATCACGACGCCAAGGACATCTTCAGCGCCGAATCGCGCAAGAAACAGACCTATCGTCTCGTCGGAAAAATTCCCACCATTGCCGCTTTCTCTTATCGCCACACTCTGGGCATGCCGTTCGTCTATCCGGACAATGAACTGAGTTATCCGGGCAATTTTCTCAACATGCTCTTTCGCACTACGGAGCCGAAATACCGGCCCAACCCCACGCTGGAGCACGCTCTCGACGTTCTCTTCATCCTGCACGCCGACCACGAACAAAACTGTTCGGCCAATACCATTCGCGGCGTCGGCAGCTCGCACGTCGATCCCTACTCCGCTACCGCCGCCGCCATCGCCGCGCTTTACGGCCCGCTGCACGGCGGCGCCAATGAAGAAGTTCTGCACATGCTCATGGAAATTGGCTCGATCCAGAAGGTTCCGGAATTTATCAAGCGCGTCAAGGCCGGCGAGGTGAAGCTCATGGGCTTCGGCCATCGCGTCTACAAGAATTACGATCCACGCGCGCGCATCATCAAGCACATCGCTTACGAAGTGTTCGAGCTGATGGGCAAGAACCCGCTCCTCGAAATCGCTCTCGAGTGCGAGCGCATCGCCCTCGAAGACGATTACTTCGTGAAGCGCAAACTCTATCCCAACGTCGACTTCTACACTGGCCTTATTTATCAGTCGATGGGTTTCCCGATGACCATGTTCCCCGTGCTCTTCGCGATTCCCCGCACTTCCGGCTGGATCGCGCAGTGGGAGGAGATGCTCCTCGATCCCGAGCAGAAAATTGCCCGCCCGCGCCAGATCTATCTCGGGCACGATACGCGCCATTACATTCCGATCGACCAGCGCGGCTAGAACACCGGGTATTTTCTTCGAAACTCCCTCGGGGGAGGCCCTCGACAATCCCACTCTCTCGCGTATAGTTATTTTGTAGAGAGGTTGTATGGCTCAAGTCTCGAATACCCCCACGCGCACCGGCGCGCGGCGCCGCAGCCAGCGCGTGCTCATGCAAGTGCCCATCCGCATACGCGGCAAAGACGTCTTAGGTAAAGATTTCGAGGAACTCACGGAAACTCTGGCCATCAACGCCCACGGGGCCCTGGTTCTGCTTACCGCTCGTCTCACCAGCGGCGGCCTGGTTCACATGCGCCACAATAAAACCGAGGAGGAGCAGGAGTGCCATGTGGCGTTTCTCGGCCCGGTGCGCAGCGGCAAGGCAGAAATCGGTTTGGAGTTCACTACCCCGCGTCCAACCTTCTGGCGCGTGGCTTTTCCTCCCGAAGACTGGACTCCCAAGAGCCCCGAAGCCCGCACCTTTATCGGCAACCGCGCGGTGAAGTAGCCCACTCTTCGGAGCGCCCGCCGTTTTGCTCCGCTCTGTGAACTCTGTCTAACTTATTTTTTGGTGGAAGAAGCGAGCGGGGGTATGCCCTGCGCGAAAAATTTCAGCTCTTAGTCCCTTTTTTGGAAATCATCGCCGACAGCAGCCATTTCCGCAGCACCATGAGGTGATAGGGTTTGGTCTCTCGAAACATCAGTCCCATGCCTTGCTCCGGCCGGGAATAGATGACGGTTGCCTGGGCCTCAAAAAACTCGGTCTCCGTAAACAATTTGATCGAAAGGGACGATCCCATCGGGTAAGGGCTTTCCAAATCCACATAACAACCGTTCAGACTGAGCTCTTTGACCCGCGCTGTCCGCTTGTCTTCGGACGTGCCTTCGCGCATCTCGATGGATCCAACGAACGGATACCGGGGGTTTCGGCGCCGATCCTGTTCCATGGGACTCCTGGGAGAGAACCGCGACGATTCTACTCCGGCAGCCCCAAGTGTGCTCCATAAATCTCATTTATATTGTTCGACGGGATAAAACTTGGCGACGTGAAGGCTTACGGTTGGCGTGCTGCTCGGTGCTCAATCTCCGCAGGCGCACTCCGCAAACGCCGCGAGTGGAACTCTCTGTTCGCGTTGGCGTTCTTTGCCGCGCCGGGCCATCCGCGCCGTTGCTGCCGCGCGCGCTTGCCGCCTGACGGGCTGCAGTGCCACGCTCAACATTTCCCGGAGCCTGCGATGCGCTCGGAAGAGCCTCAGCCGCACGGCCATCGCCGAAATCCCCAGCCGTTCGGCGACTTCTTGCGTCGAGTACTGCAAAACGTCGCGCAGCAAGCAGGCCTGCCGTAGATCTGGAGCAAGCTGGATGATGGCCTCCGCGATCAACTTGCGCATTTCCCGCCGCGCGAAGCGTTCTTCGGGATTGTCTTCGCATGCCGTCACAGTGCTTCCGAGCGTTTCATCTCCAGCGCCATTCGGCTCTTCGAGCGAGAAGAGCTTGCCGTCGCGCCGCTTGCGGATTACGTCGATCGACGCATTCGCTGCAATGCGCGAAACCCACGCGTGCAAGTCGTCGCGATTTTCGCCAGGCGTGCCGGCAAATTGCTCCAGCCGCGTCATCGCCTTCAGGAACGCATCCTGGCGCACGTCTTCCGCATCCGCGGGATTGCGCGTCAGCCGCAGCGCCCCCAAGTACAAGCTGGGTGAATAGGGCAGGATCAGCTTGGCCAGCGATTCGCGGTCGCCCTTGCGCGCCTGCATCAGCAACGCGGAGCGGGTCGGGCCATCGAGGCATAAAGATGTGCTGCACATGATGAGCTGAAGATTGGCAGGCCAATCGCCACCGAAGCGGCAGTGGTAAACGCTTATAAATAAAGCTGTTAGCGACGATCTGGAATTGGCCGCCCGCGGCAGAAGTGACCGTTCTTGGGACGAGAGGTGGCGATTTCGGTCATTCCGGCGAGCGAGAATCTGGAGCTATTATCTCCGTACCGCGTGAAGGAAACTCGAAAGGGGATGACCTCGCAGAGGGCTTTCGAACGTGAGCCAAGGATCGCGCCTAACTTAGTCGGCGATCTGGAGTTTATCGCCTTGCATTTCCCATTCGATTCGAATGAGGAAATCGAAATGCATGCCTTCGGTCTTGAGCCACGCCTCCAGGTTTTCGCGCGAATCGGCGCGGAACTCCACGAACATTTTTCCCTCCAGCATGTTGACGAGCACGCGTTCCGCATGCGCGAGCCCTCCGGCCTGCATGCGCTGAGCAAGAGCTTCGGCTCCCTGGCGCGTAAGGCAAGCAAGTGTGTGCTGCGTAAGGTAGCGTGGCATCGGAACTCCTGAGAGCAGCTTGGAGTCCAAGTATTTCATAGAAGGGGATTCGTCTGCACGATTGGGCGAGCAGGAGCGCTATCAATAGCAGGATTTCACAAAGAAAAATCTGCAGAACCGGACAACGCGAGCCCGGTCATGCGCATCTTGATTGACAAGTGTGTCATCCATTTGGGACGGGGGTGGTTCATGAGGCGGTTCCTGCCGGTACTGAGTCTCTTCGTCTGTTGCCTTTCAACTTCAGCACAAGAGAAAACAACTCCAGCAACAAAATCGCAAAATGCGGAAGCAGCGAAGGAGGCGCGTGAGTATGCAAATGCATCAGCGGCGAAGCTGCCCGTGCGGCGCGTGGTGCTCTACAAGAATGGCGTC
>Ga0137392_10000820_pt1 | contig 17027 bp, 12 predicted proteins | sample 15con2h34AmetaG_FD_101394 | JGI IMG/M metagenome (GOLD analysis project Ga0137392, IMG submission 101394) | Vadose zone soil microbial communities from Angelo Coast Range Reserve, California, USA - 15con2h3.4A metaG | ecosystem: Environmental > Terrestrial > Soil > Vadose zone > Saprolite... | reverse complement strand
TATTTCCGCAGATTATCGACCACGGCACGGAAGTAAGCCGCGGAGTCTTGTCGCGCCGCAACCTTCGCGTCTCGATAATAGACTCGTGCGAGCTCGGTGATCAGCTGCGACTGCCAATTCGGAAAACCAGTCGACTTGATCTCCTGATCCAAGACGGGGATACCCCACTGTTTGATCGGAGGTAGAAGCTCACGATACCGACGGTCGCCCGGCCAGTTGTAGGGACTGGTAGCGGCCAACTCAGTCACCTTACCTGCGGTAATCAGTTGCCGCTTGACGGGCTCAGATAGGTTGTCGAAGACCATCATCCCGAAGTTGGTCTTCTGGTAAACCTCTCCTGAAAGCATGGTCCCAAAGACCAGATAGTTCTTGCAGTAAAGGGCGACTACCAAAAGACACGGCAGCGCAGCGGCAAGGATGAGTTGGCGGCGACTTCCTTTGCAGACTAACCAGAGGGCCAAAAGGACCAGAGCGAGCCACGCCGGATGGAAAACGCCGCGAGTTAGAACAATGACTGCCAGAGTTGAAAAGAATAGGGCAGCATCTGCAGTTCGCTTGCTGACGACGTAGCGGTGCAGAAATAGCGCCGAAAGAACGAGCAGGAATGTGAGAGGGTACGTATAAAACAGCCAGTTCTCGTAGAGAATCGTGATCGGACTCACGCAGAAAAACGCAGTTGTCAAAAACGCAAGCGCCGGGAAAATGCCCAAGCGCAGCAAAAGCGAAAAGAGGACGACCGCCAAGCCAAGCCCGAATCCGTAGTAGACGACCTGAAATGCCCCGTCGACATGGCTGCCGAACGATTGCAGCATAACGCCGAGGAATAGATTGAAACCCGGAGGCTGGCTGTTCAGATAGAAGGTGCTCTGCCAAAGTGCCGTCTTAAGCAGGGCTGGATCGATAAATTGCAGATACCACCTCAACGGACTGCCGTCGAAGCGAACACCCAGATAAGAAAGGTAAAACCAGCGGGAAGCAATCCAGCAGACAATCAGGGCCACCAGGTAGGCGTGTCTGGAATTGCGGATCTTCATACCTTTTCTAAGTTTACGAAGGTCATCGTTCCAGGAGACAGCTTGCCAGACACTTTCCGCCTAGACCAGCTTGGGTCAGGTCCGAATAGGAGCGTTTGGCCGGTTTCCCGGTCTCGATGGGGAGCTTCTGGGCGGCCCAACCCGGCTCCGCCACCCGACCCATTCCGTCGCGCGCACCTCCATAGCCAGCGCGCTGATCCACGACTTCTGCTAGAGCGCTTCGGTAGCCGCCGTGACCATGGTGTTCCAGCAACCCGGGCTGTTGACTCACCTCGCCCGGGTCACTTATAGCAGTGATTGCTCGTATGGAAGGTGGGACCGAAGGCTTGAATCAGAATTCGCCCAATTCGATGACGTTGCAACCTCGAACGCCGAAGCACTCCGATCCTGGGGCGGTCGTAAGCAGGTCGCCGACCCCGCGATCGGAAGGAACGACACCCGCGGATACTGCTCCGTCGGCCCCGAGCGGCAAAGAATCAAGTTCGCCCTGCCTGGAATGTGCTGCCCTCAGAGATGAGGTGCAGGAGCTCCGGATCTCTAGGGATGACGCGCTGCTCGCCCTGGCCAAGGAGCGCGAGCTCCTCCAGGCCCTGCGGGCGAAGTATTCGACGGCAGAACACGTCTTCACCGCCCAGGAACCTCCGCTACGACACGTCGTTGTGGACAAGATGAACGATACCTTCAAGAACCAATTTGCGATCCTGCACGTGGGAGCGCGGAGGCTGTTGGCGCTCTTCGTCGGCTCGACCAGGAAAAAGGGTTGACGCTCGGCACGCACCGGAAACCGGATGAAGGCCGACCCTCCGCGATTCTGAGATGACCGCCGTCTCTTAGGCCTGAGCAGACCAGGCATGCTCGTCCAACCGCGGCAGACTCCGCAATTCGCTGGCAGGCGGCTCCTGTTCCTCGGCCTTGCCATTTTCGTCATCGCGAGACAACTGACCTGGTCGCTGGTCAATCCTCTGTTCCAGGCCCCCGACGAAGTCGCACATATCCAGATGGCGTCTCAGATGGATAGACATGGCCTCGCCTTTTATCGCCTGAGCGGCCCGACAACCTGGAATGATGTGGCAGCATCCTATGACTTCAACGAGGACTGGTACCAGCAAAAGGGGATCATCTGGCAGCTGGACCGGAAGCCGACGTACCTGGAGCACTCGCGCTAGGGAGTGAATGAAAAGGCAAACCTCCACCGATCCCAGTTCGATGACGAGAGCCCCCCTAGCCGGTATTCCAACCAGCCTTACCAAACCTATCGGTACCCTCCGCTGTATTACTGGGTCACGGGCAAGGCGGTGGGAGTACTGAGACGCTTCGGAGTGAGTCTGATTGGATACCAGTCAACGATGACAATGGCCTTCTGCCGTTTGCCTTGCTGTTGTTGCTGGGCGCTATCCGGCTGCTGAAGCACCCGGACCGGCGAGCTCCGATCTGGATTATCGCCGTCTCGGGTCTCTGTCTCACCCTGAGCAAGGCGTCCGGATTCTTGTTGGTCCTGGTCACCTACCCAATTCTCGCTGGCCTGCTGGCAGTCTCTAGACGGTTTGGACCAGCACTGAGGCTGTTGCCCGGGTTGGTGACATGTTTTGCGCTCTACCTTTGGTTGCCAAAGTGGATTGGACAATATTGCCTCTATGGCGGTACTCCCGGTAGGCTCACTTTGTCACAGTACCTGGGGGTAATTTTCGGCTGGCTCGGGTGGAACATGGCAAGGAACTCGCTCGGTCAATTTGCCTGGTTCGAAATCAATTTCCCTACGCTTTCATATGTCCTGTTCATAGCGCTCCTTGTCGTCTTTCTGATCGGCTCACTTGCATATCTGGCGAGGGCGGTGGCGAAGCGCGATGACGATCCCGATCTAAAGCCCTCCCTGCTCCTATTCCTCACGTTTGTTGCCCTCGTCGTGGGCACGTTTGTCTATCAGTACGTTGTTGCTCCCAAATACGGCCTGGTCATCCAAGGCCGGCATATTCTGTTTGCCCTTCCGATGGTTTACCTGTGCCTGGGCATGCTCTTGTCGCTAAGCACCTCTAGAGCCCGACACTTGCTGGTCGTCGCGTGCGCCTATCTGGTTGCCACCGGCTTTCTGCTCTTCTTATTCTTTTCGAGTATTGGCGGGCTCTGGTTGATCATCGAGCGGTTCTTCTGGAACCCGGGGATCACTCTCAGAGCAATGACGTACTGGATGATGCAGTACAAGCCGGAATTCATGAAGAACGACGCCAGCTTTGCAGCGCTGAGTGCTGCCTATGTTCTGGTCCACCTGGGCATTTTGATCTACTTCACCTGGCTGAGCAGGGATTGGGTTGGACAGTTGAGTAAAGGGTCGCGGGTCGCGTAGGCTCTACAGCTGCGGCTGCGAGATCAAGAACTTCTCCTGGCAGATTGCGCTCTCGCGTCTATTTGACGAAGACGCAGAACTGCGACGGACTGTGCTCGGCGAGGAAGAATTCGGCATAGGTGCGGGAAACGGCTGATAGCGCATCGACAGCCGCCGGGTCGGTTTCGAGCGGAGGGATCTTCCCTTCCTTGGCCAGGCTCGCGAGGATGTCGAGTGCAATATCGCGCATCACGTTTTCGCGTTCCGGCGAAAAATCTTCGTACACCGACGCGATCTCCACCTCACGGAATCCGGTGTCGCGGCCGATGCGCCGGAGATCGTCGCGGATGAAGAGGTGCTTGTCATCGTAGGTCTCGAGCTTCTCCGGAGCGGTTCGATGCTGGTGCCGGTACTCGATGTTGCCCATCCAGGAATCCACCAGGGCGTCGAACGCAGCCAGCCTGGATGGCCTATGGCGCCCGTGACGGCGCATCTCCCCCAGTAGGAAGCGCATCATGAAACCAAGCATCCGGTTGCCGGCATAGAAGGGTTCCATGAAGAGGGCGCAGCCTCCGGGCTTCAGCACGCGCACAATCTCGCGCAGGCAGAGGCGCACATCGAGAAGGTGGTGCAGGATCGAGCCCCCCGCGACGACGTCCACACTTTCGTTCGCGAGGTTGAGATCGTGGACGTCGCAGACGAAGAAAGCCACCCGATCCGATGGCGTACCCTTGACGGCCTCGACCAACATCTCCGGGGAGATGTCGGTGGCGAGAATGAACTGGGCCATCTCTTGATGGAGCCACCCTCGCGTGTGCACGCCGGTGCCGCAGCCGATCTCCAGGGCCAGTCGCGCCGGAAGCTGCGAATGGCGGGCGAGCCTCGTCTTCGCTCTGGCGGCAATCCAATCCGAGTACGTCGCGGTGAGGTTGTGGGTCTCCTCGTATGAGGCAGCCCCTTCCCGAAACCAGGCACCGTACGACCCTGGGTCGCCGGGTCTCGCCTTGGCTGCCTTGTCCGCTGGGGACACAGGCGTGTGCTCGATCACCCTTCCCACCGCTGCGAAGCGCGAAGCGCACGCGGCACAGACGAGCTCATTGCTTCGCCACCCGAGCAGACCCTTGCACCGAAAGCAGCGCAACGCGCGCTCGATCTCAGCGCGCAACCCTCCGACTGACGGCTCATACACGGTCATCGCCACCCTCAGGCACTTCGAGCGATCAACGTTCGCGCTTCGGTGGAGGGTCGCCGCGAGTAGAGCCGAAGCGCGTGTATCTCGTAGTCGCCTTTCACCCTTCCCAGATCAAATCGAAGACGACCTGTCAGGTTTGCCGTCAAGTTCACAGCGAAGAGGTTACGCCCGCGCTTTACAAATTGCGGTAGGCTTGCTTCCTGGGAATACTCCGTCAGCGGCCCGCTCCGATAAAACAATTGAGCGATCGTGTCTTCCGGTACCGAGAAATCAATCCAGCCAATCGTCGTTCCACCCGGGGGCCAGGGTACTTCCGGCAGAAGCAGGCTCGGGCTGTGGCCAAACGCTCGGAAGAGTCCTGCTGGACATCGCAGGAGATCCATTCCCTTTGCGAGCAACTCTGTCCTCGTCGACGGCCCCAGGGTCCAGCCCAGCGTCTCGCTGGCATCAAACCTCTCCTTGAGGGAAACCGCTTCACTCGAAGGGTCCACCCCACGAATTTGTAGCGAGCTCAGGAGTGTCTCGTTGCTTCCTCCAAACACCAAGCTCAAAGGCTCTCCCGGCCCTCGTGGAGGAAGCTCGATCAGGACCTCATTCCACCCGTTTGCCAATTCGAAATCCAAGGGCTGTTCCGGGTCTCCAAGAGAAGGCAGACTCTGCAACAACCGCTCGATCGAGCTTCCTCGAAGGCTTGCGAACTGTCTGACCGCGCGCGCAGTGGAGCGAAGATAGGCCGAAAGATCTGGAGAAACTGAACCCGTTTGGGAGCGAAGGGGAATGGTTACGACTTGCGGTTCCGAGCTGAAGATCTCAAGCCTCAGGACTGGCTCGGTCCCTGTCGGGAGGCCGTACCCTGGGATGGTCAGGGACGCGTGCCGTCGCCTGGGTCTGAGAATATAGGACTGCTCCTCGTTGGGAAGGAGATCTTGCACCACGCTGATCCCAGGGTCACCCGCCACCCAATCGACGATTGGCGCCTCGGTCGTCCATTCCTTTGCCGTCGCAAGGCCACGCTCGAAGTATTCCGCATATCCTTCGTAGCAGAGTGAAGCCGAGTAGTGGCGCGCAGTATTGAGGGCCTCGGCCCGAAGAGCCGAAAGCAGTCGGCGATCGTGGACCAGCCTGATGATCTCAGCCACGAATCGCTCCGCTTTGTTGACCTCCTTGACGATAAGGCCATTGTACCGGTCTCTCAGAAAGTCGTTGATTCCCCCGGAATCGGAAGCAATCACCGCTGCACCGCAAGCCATTGCCTCGAGGGGAATCAGCCCAAAACCTTCATGAAGTGACGCGTCGACCAGGATGTCGCATCGCCGCAGATGGCGAGCGATGGTACCCTTGTCAACGGGAATCCGGACAACACTCGTGTCTTTGTCATTGAGCCAGCCGCGCGGTATCGGTTGCTCCCCTGAGAACACGGTCAATGAAATCTCATCGCGATAAGGCAGTAGACGGTCCAGCATATCAAGCAGTATCGCCTGACCCTTCTCTGGCTCGCGCCTCAGAAATACCGCAATCCGGACCTTGGCACGGAGAGTTTGCTCTGCGGGGGGAAGAAAAAGGTATGGCTCTACGCCGAGTGGCAGAACGGCCACTGGCTTCTCGGGCGTTCGCAATCTCACGCCGGCCTCGAGCCAGGACGAGGTGGTCACCAGCCGATCGGGAAGCCAGTAAGACTGTTCAACCTTGTCTCGAACGCTGCCGTTGTCGAACAGAAACTCATAGCCTTGGACAAAGCTTACCAGTGGCACGCCCCGCATTCGGGCAGACAGGTATGCGGAGGCGGTCGTTCGGAACAGAGTAGCAACGATCATTCGACTCACTATCGAACGATCGGCCAGGAAGCTGGCCTCGCTCTTGTCACTCAACAGGCCAAAAAGGATGGGCTCAGCGAAGCCCTGAAGCGTTGATTGATCCAGCTCACCCAGAATCAGGCACTTCGCATTAATCCCATGCCGGATCAGATAATTGCAGATTTCAATTACAACGTGCACGCCGCCGATGGTTTGGGAGATACCCTCTAACACAAAGAGCACGTCTGCTCTGATCGGTTCTTCCTTGAAGTCTTTTAGTCGGTCGGTGATTGTCAGAATAGGGTCGCGCTTGCTGCATCGCTGGCCGTACTCGATAAAATCCGGTCCCCACCTGGAATGAAACAGCGCGAGGTTCCGTTTCTGAAGCTCCTCGTGTCCCGTCTGGTAACGAAACGAAGCGTTTCCATAATGGTACACGTAGGTATTGACCAGCACGACCCCGCGAAATCCCAGACGCATCGCACGAAATTGATAATCGGTTTCTTCCCCGTATCCCAGTCCCCAACCCTGGTCAAAGGGCCCAGTGGTCTCCCAGCACTTGCGTGTTATCAGCAGGCAATTCCCCACCACCGTGCAGGCATCGAAAACAGCGTCCGCCAAGGCCCTGCCCTGATTGATGCGTTCGAGCAGCTCGTTCATTTCAAGATAGGAGAGTCCGGCGATCATCGGCAGTGTGAGCTCGGGGGAGTTGTTCGAAACGGGGCAGGCCATTCCGATCGAATCGTCAGCCTCGCAGGCGAGAAGGAGCTTTTCGATGGTCCGTGGGGTGAGCAGGCAATCGGTGTTGAGGAAAAGCAGATTGGGCCCGCTGGAGCGTGCGGCCGCGAAATTACACGCACCGGCAAAACCGGAGGGACCTTCATTCTGCAGCAACTCAGCGCAGTGAAAGCGGGAACAGATCTCCTCGAGTGCTATCGATGACTCTCGTGAGGAGCGATCATTGATAACCAACACCTTTCCCAGAAGCGCGGGATCGGTGCACCGGAACAACTCCGCGAGGCACTTTTCCACCCACCAGACAGAATCTTTGACTGGAATGATTACGTCGCAGCGCGCGCTCACCGTAGGGCCTTTTTCGTAAAGGACTGATAGCTCGACTCCACAGGAGACGAGCCGATAGCACCGCGAATGAACCTATGCAACCTCGCGCGCCACGCGCATAACAAGGCGATCTCCACTCAGTTCTTGACTGGGCGGAGCCAGGAACCTAGCGTAGGTGCGCATGTTAGCCATCGGCCGCGACGCCCGCGAGCGTTCGGGGACAGTGCCGGTGGGAACCCGACTCGCGAGCTTACTGGCCGCCGCCCTCGGCGTTGTTTTCACTGTAGCTAGCTTCTTTCCCGGCTACATGTCGCCCGATTCGGTGTGGCAGCTCCAGCAGGGTCGCGCGATGCGCTTCAACGATTGGCACCCGCCGGTGATGAGCTTCCTTTGGGGCGTCATCGACCGCGTCGTTCCGGGCCCAGCCGGCATGCTGGTCCTGCACAACGTCATGTTTTGGGCTGGTTTGAGCCTGTTTGTCTATCACCTCGGGTTTGAACGAGCCTGGGCTGCAGCCGCGATTCTTCTCATCGGTCTCTTCCCACCGGTGTTCGCGCTTCTGTCCACGATCTGGAAGGACGTCGGCATGGCTTGTTCGTTCATGCTCGCCTGCGGGCTTCTCTTGCGGGCTGAGCGGACAGACTCGAGGCTCGCCTGGGTGATCGCCCTGATCCCGCTGTGGTATGGCTTGACGGCGAGGCACAACGCAATCGTTGCCGCCGTTCCATTGATAATCTGGGCGGCGCTCATTTCTCGTTCCCTCTTTCACCGCGAAGGAGGCGATCCGCGCTTGTCGGCAGGTCTGCGCGCCTGCTTCCTCGTCATTTTCCTCGCCGTTACCTCGGCCGGCGCGAACAGGCTCCTTTTGCGATCAGGGTCTTCCCTGGCGTTGCAACAGATCCTGATCCACGATCTGGTCGCGGTTTCGATCGAAACAGGCGATTTGCACCTGCCGGACTATTTGATCGAGGCTCTGGGTTCCCGAAAGGTATCCGACCTCAAGCTGCTCTACACCCCAAACGAGATTGTTCCCATGTTCTGTTGCGACAGCAGCGTCCGCCGCTTTCCGCTCGTCTCGGATTCGGCCAGATTCTCGAGCTTGTGGGCGAAATGGCGGTCAACCATCCCACGACACCCGGGTGCGTACATCAAACACCGCGCGAGAGTCTTTGAATCCCAAATGGGAATCGGTAGGCCCACCGTCTGCTTGCCTTTCTGGGATGGGATCGAACCGAGCTCGCTCAATCTGAAGTTTTCCCCCACCGCCTTGAACCGCTGGGCGATGAACGTCCTCTCCTCGGTGAAGGACGGTCCGCTCTTCAGGGGATGGTTGTACCTGGTCCTGCTCAGCGGCTTGGTGGTCGTATTCTGGCTCGGATCTGCTCGGGACCGCGTGGCTGCCCTGCTGATCGGCCTCAGCGGTCTTCTCTATGCCCTCGCCTACTTCTTCGTCTCCACGACTTGCGATTTTCGAATGCACTGGTGGAGTGTGGTGACGGTGTTTCTCCTCGTGATGATGACGATCGCAAGCAGGCTCAATGCCGCGCGCCCTTGACGATTTCGATATCCACGAATGCTCCGAATTCCGTCGAGACTTTGAGCAGCAAGCCGTCCGCGGCGCGGACCCAATCCAGCGCCCATTTGGGCACCAAAGACCAGCGCTTCAGTCCTCCGGAGAGCCAGTAGGTCAGCGGGGTGTGCGGCTCGTACTTGAGTAGCTCAAGTGTTGGAAAGAGCGCCTTGAACTTGTCCTGGTCACGTCGGAAAACGATCAACGCAAGGGCCCCGTTCGCTCCCGACAACGGCCCAGTGGATTGAAATCGCCAATCCGCGGCCTTGGCGTCGAAGGGCTCGTGGTGAACAAAGCGATAGATTGGCCAGCCGATCCACCCCGGATGTTGATCGACGATCAACAATCGCCCCTCGGGCTTGAGACATCGCGCCGCTTCTTTCAGGAAAGCAGAGACGTCGGGAATATGATGAAACACGTTCAGCATGAAGATCGCCTTGAGGCTGTTGTCTGGAAAGGGCATCTTCGTTGCGTCAACGACGCGATCCACCCCCGCATAAGGCAGCGTATCGGAGGTGACTATCTCTGGAATCATTTCTTTCACGAACCCCCCACCGGAGCCGAGCTCGAGCGCGATTCCCTCCAGCGGACAGCGCTGCAAACATTGGGAGTATCTGCGATAGGCATCCAGGTAATAACTCCTCAAGCCAGCCTTTTCCTGGATCAGGGTGCGGAGCTCCTCCACCCTTCCTGGATCATCTAGTTCGCGTACAGGCCCGCTCATCATCAACCTCTAGATCGCTCCAAGGAATTGCGATTGTTACTTTCGACCCAATCAACGCTGTTCCGCGCGGCTGGGGAGCGGCACAGCCGTCGCGGCGCATGCCTCAACCACCGCCTTGCGTTCGCTGGTATAACGAACGAACAGGTTGTCGAGCTGCAGCTTTTCGTGTGTCGAATCTGGCAAGCTGTGCGACAAGCTCAGGCATCCGTACTCCCAAGGGATTCGTCTGGAGTCATCACATACCACGAGCTCCGGTGGTTTCCACGCCGTCTGGACGCGATCCGGCCAGAGCAGGTCTTGCCGGTGGAAGCGGCCAAAGAGGCCGCCCGTCGAGGTGACGGACGCATCCGATGGAAGGTCGCGCCCCAGACAGATAAGGAATGCGTCCTCCGCGCTGCTGAGCGCCGAGGCGACAAACCTCGGGGTGCTGGTGAATGCCTGCAAAGTAAACCTGGGGACGAACTGATAGTTTCTCCGCGCTCCGAGAGCGACAACCTGCGCGATCATGGAGCCGGCGACGGCGATGGCCAGCGCCGTTCGCCGCAGGCGCCTCGCGGCGAACACAGGCGTGCGGATGCGCTCTACCGCAAACAAGTAGCCTGCCAGCATCACACTCCAGAGCATGGCAAAGCGCGGGGGCCAGGTGATGGCGTGGGCGCGGAAGGCGTCCCCACTATAGGTCAACGAACCCAGGCTGCTGGGGACAATCAGCGCCAGCGAGACCACCGCGCTCGCCGCCAGGCCGCGCAAAGGGATCCCGGCCAGGTAGACCACACCACCGGTGCCGAGCAGCAGCACGGCGTCACCCAGTGATTCGATTAACAGAGAGCGCGTAGACGAATCCTCGGCCAGCCCACGCAGTCCCATCAGTGCTAAACCCAAGCGGCCGTGGCTGGCTCCCATCGCCAGCAGCAAGGCCATCCCGGCAATGAACACGAGCAGCCAGGTTCCGGTGATCCATGCCAACCGTCGTAGCAGCGCCGAGCGCGCTCCCAGACCCCCGGTTCCCGGCTCCGAATTCAGCACCTCATGCAGGACGTGGATGCACCAGGCAACGATAGCGCCTTCTTCGCGGGTAAGGACGATCAGCGCCGCAAAGATCCACGCCCACCTCGAGCGCTCCGACAGACTTACCGCGAACAACGCCGAGAGCGGCACCAAGGCGAGTTCGTAGTGAAAACCATAGATCGGATTGTCCCAGATCCAGAAAGCGACTGGACCCAGGCCGATTGCTGCCAGGACTGCCCAGTAAAGCTCCCGCCGATAATCGGTGAGGAGGGACGCGCGGCTGAGGATTTTGTGGATCGCCCACCCGTAGAGAGCAGCCTCCGCGGCGAAGAGACCGTAGGCGCCTAAGAAACGCGTGAAGGGATAGAAGAGAACGGCGATGTAGAGGTTGTGAATCGCCTTGTGATCCCCGAAGCCGTTTTCCCAAAGGAGCGGGCGTCCGTCGAAGAAAGATCGCGAGAGCTCCAGATTGGAGAACAGATCCGAGGTGTACTCGAGGCGATGGAAGAGGACGGACTTGACCACAAGCCAGTAAGCGATGACCGCTAGCGCAAGGGCCGGGGGCAGCCAGCTGACCGTCTGACCGATCACCCCTCGCCTTGATTTCCCGCTAGGGCCGTTCATGAGCTTGAAGGCACCTGGACCGCCAGAGAGGAAACTGTCAAGAGGCTCCTAACAAGCTGCGTGCCTAAGCTGTCCTGTTGTCCTGCAGTTATCTATGTTATTACTCATCTCACTTCACCCCCCGGATACCATCTCCGGCCCCGCTTTCGTGGCGCGAGCAGCTCTGTTATAAGGCCCCCGCCATGTCCTACTTCAGCGAGAAGCGGGTAGTGGTCACCGGGGGCGCGGGATTTCTTGGCTCAGTACTGGTGGCTCTGCTGCGCGAACGAGGCGGCCGCCAGATCTTCATCCCTCGTTCCCGCGAATACGACCTCACCGACGGCGACGCCGTCCGGCGCCTGTATCGCGACGCCCGTCCGGATCTGGTGATTCATCTCGCCGCGCGCGTTGGAGGCATTGGGGCGAATCGAGCCAATCCTGGCAAATTCTTCTACGACAATTTGATGATGGGCGTTCAGCTGATCGAGGAGGGGCGCAAGGCTGGACTGTCCAAGCTCGTTGCGGTGGGTACGATCTGCTCGTATCCCAAGTTCGCCCCGGTGCCGTTTCGCGAGGAAGACCTCTGGAACGGGTATCCGGAAGAGACCAACGCGCCCTATGGTTTGGCGAAGAAAATGCTCCTGGTGCAATCGCAAGCATACCGCCAGCAATACGGGTTCAACTCGGTGGTGCTCTTCCCGGTCAACCTCTACGGCCCAAACGACAATTTTGATCTGGAGAGCTCACACGTGATTCCGGCGATGGTCCGAAAAATCGATCGGGCGATTACCCGGGGCGATCCCGAGGTCGAGCTTTGGGGCGATGGAAGCCCGACGCGCGAATTCCTCTACGTAGATGATGCCGCCGAAGCGCTGCTCCTCGCGGCGGAACGCTACGATCAATCGGAGCCGATGAACCTCGGCTCGGGGCACGAGATCTCGATTCGCGATTTGGCGTCCACCATCGCGCGCTTGATGGGGTATCGGGGCAAAGTTCGTTACGACACCTCCAAGCCAAACGGTCAGCCGCGGCGCGGGCTGGACGTGAGTCGAGCGCAAAAGATTTTGGGGTGGACCGCTCGCACAGGCCTCGAAGACGGCCTGCGACGCACGATCGATTGGTGGCGTAGTCATGGGGAAAAATCATGAGTACACGCAAGCGGGCGTTGTTGACGGGGATCACCGGCCAGGACGGGTCCTACCTGGCCGAGCTGCTGTTGAGCAAAGGCTACGAGGTTTACGGCATTATCCGGCGGTCGTCGTCGTTCAACACCGCTCGCATCAACTCCATCTACCAGGACCCTCACGAGCCCGACTACCGCCTGAAGCTGATGTACGGCGATCTCAATGACGCCTCCTCGCTCAATCGAATCCTGCGAGAGGTAAACCCAGACGAGATCTACAACCTCGGCGCCCAGTCGCACGTCCGGGTCTCATTCGATGTCCCCGAGTATACCGGCGAGGTTACCGGGCTAGGCACGGTGCGGCTGCTGGAAGGTATTCGAGAGACCGCCATCGCGCCCAAGTTCTACCAGGCCTCCTCCTCCGAGCTCTTCGGTTCGTCGCCCGCCCCTCAATCGGAAACCACGCCCTTTCACCCGCGCTCGCCGTATGCCGTGGCCAAGCTTTACTCCTACTGGGTCACCATCAATTACCGAGAGTCGTACGGACTTTTCGCCTGCAACGGCATCCTCTTCAATCACGAGTCGCCGCGGCGGGGGGAGACGTTTGTTTCGCGGAAGATCACCCGCGCCGCCGCCCGCATCAAGCTCGGCCTCCAGGACAAGCTCTTTCTTGGCAATCTGGACGCGAAGCGCGATTGGGGCCATGCGTCTGATTATGTCCAGGCGATGTGGCTGATGCTGCAGCAGGATCGGCCCCAGGATTTCGTTATCGCCACCGGAGAATCGCACACCGTGCGCGAGTTCCTTGACCTCGCTTTTGACCATCTGGACCTCGATTGGAATCGACATGTGGAGATCGACCCTCGCTATTTTCGTCCAGCTGAAGTGGACGAGTTGAGGGGAGATATGTCCAAAGCACGGCGGGTTCTGAATTGGGAGCCGCGGATCAAATTCAAAGAGCTCGTACGCACGATGGTAGACGCCGACCTGGAGGATTTGCAAAAAAATGGCGACAACTATGCCCAGCAACAAAGGGACTCAGAGTATTTTCCAGCAGCGCGAGGAGCAGGCACGGAAGCAGCGCGCCGCTGAGTTTGATCGCTACGCGCCGGAACGCGAGCGCTGGCTCGCCCGGAATGCCGCGTATTACCGCGCGATCGAGCGGTTGGTCGCCTTCTGCGTGCCCCCCGGGGCAACCGTGCTCGAAATTGGTTGCGGCACCGGAGATCTGTTGGCAGCGTTGCGCCCTGCCGAAGGCATGGGCATTGATCTCTCCCCGAAGCTGATCGAGCGAGCTCGGCAGAAGCATCCGGAGCTACAATTCGTCGTCGCCGACGCGGAGAGCTTGGATGCGCCGGAGCTTCACAATCGCCACTTCGATTATGTCGTTCTCTCGGACGTGGTCGGGTTGCTGCCCGACGTCTGGGCCGCATTTCGCGCGCTGCGTAAAGTCTGCGGCCCGCATACCCGCGTCGTCGTCACTTATTACAATTTTCTCTGGGAACCTTTGTTGAAGCTCGGTGAGCGCGTGGGTCTGAAGATGCCCATCCAGCAGCAGAACTGGTTAGGCATGAACGACCTCGCCAATCTGTTGGAGCTGAACCATTTCGAAATCGTTCGCCGTTCCACCGCCCAGCTGATTCCGGTGAGGGTTCCCGTGCTGGCTCCGCTCGCCAACCGATATCTCAGTGGCATGCCCGGGCTGCGCCACCTCGCGCTTACTCATTTGTTCGTTGCCAAGCTCGCCGGCTCAGGGGGGCCCATCCCCACGCGAGAGTACAGCTGCAGCGTGGTGGTTCCGTGCAAGAACGAGCAGGGGAACATCGACGAGATAGTTGCCCGCGTGCCGGAGATGGGCAAGTGGACCGAAATCATTTTTGTCGATGGCAATAGCAACGACGGAACCGTGGAAGCGATTACTCGGCATCTCCAAGCAAAGACGCGGCACCGACTGTCGTTGATACATCAGGGGGAGGGAAGGGGTAAGGGAGACGCGGTACGCAAGGGGTTCGCAGCCGCCCAGGGCGATATTTTGTTCATCCTGGATGCCGACCTCACCGTGGTGCCCGAAGAGCTACCGAGGTTTTACGCAGTTCTGGCAGAGGGCCGTGGAGAGTTCGTCAACGGCTCGCGCTTGGTTTATCCGATGGAGCAGCAGGCGATGCGCTTCTTGAACTCGGTGGGGAACAAGGCCTTCGGCCTGGCGCTGTCGGAGATTCTGGAGCAGCGTTTGAAAGACACGCTCTGCGGCACTAAGGTGTTGTTCCGGCGGGACTACGAGAAGATTGCCCACAATCGGGGATTTTTCGGCGATTTCGATCCATTCGGAGACTTCGACCTGCTCTTTGGCGCCGCCAAGCAGAATCTCAAGATCGTCGAGATGCCCGTCCACTACGGCGCGCGCACTTATGGAGAGACGAAGATCAGCCGTTTTCAAAATGGCGCCGAGTTACTGCGGATGACGATCCACGCTTTCAGGAAATTCCGATCCGCCCATTGAGCGGCCGGCGAATGAGGGGCGATGCACCCCTCTGTCGCTCGGACAATGAGCGCGAACCGTCGATCGCTGGCCGGCGAATGCGGTGGTAGGGCGCCTCAATTCCCTTGATCGATGCGCTTTAACTTTCCACGCGCTGGAGAGTACCTTTGCATCACTCCTTCCGCTTCAGCTAAAGAGGTGCCAGTGGGACTCAATGAGCTGATTCCGCACGGGGGCAGCCTTGTCGATCGCATCGTTAGCGAAGAGGAAAATGCCGAGCTGGCGAGCGAGCTTCCCCGCCTCCCTGCTCTGACGTTGGATACACGGGAGCTCGCGGACCTCGAGCTCATCGCCACCGGAGCGGCCAGCCCCTTGGAGGGTTTCATGGGCTCCGCCGATTATCGCTCGGTCCTGGAACGGATGCGGCTCGCGAACGGAACGGTGTGGCCTCTGCCGATGACCCTGGCGGTTGATCCGCAACAAGTCAGCCGCGTCGAGCCCGGGCGGCGAATCGCGCTGCGGGATCCCGGTGGCCGGTTGTGGGGAAGCATGCAGATCCGGGACGTCTACGAGCGCGATCCCGCCTCTGAAGCTCGAGCCGTGTATCGGACGGACGACCCCTCTCACCCGGGGGTCGCCTATCTGCTCGGAAGACCCACGCTCCTCGCCGGCGGGACCGTCAGAGTACTTCCGCTCCCTGATGATCTTCCGTTTGCAAACTACCGCCTCTCTCCGCGCCAGCTGCGTCGAGAGATTGCGGCGCGGGGCTGGCGGCGGGTCGCCGGTTTTCAGACTCGCAACCCCATCCACCGCGCGCACGAGCATTTGACGAAACTGGCGTTGGAGTTCGTCGACGGCCTGGTGATTCACCCGCTGGTGGGCGAAACGACAGCGGACGATGTCCCCGCCGACGTTCGATTTCGGTGCTACCAGATCCTGATCGACAAATACTACCCGAAGGACCGTGTACTCCTGGCCGCCTTTCCCGCGGCGATGCGCTATGCCGGCCCCCGTGAAGCGTTGTTTCATGCTTTGGTCAGAAAAAATTATGGCATTCAGCACCTGATCGTCGGTCGGGACCACGCGGGCGTAAAAAACTTCTACGGACCGTTCGAGGCTCAAGGCGTTTTCGATCATTTCTCACCGGAGGAGCTGGGTGTAGAGCCGCTGCGTTTTGATGCGATGTTTTTTTGCCGGGCATGTGAAAACCTGACATCGGCGCGGAGCTGTCCTCATCCACCAGACCAGCGCGTCGAGCTTTCCGGCACCCAGGTCCGCCAGACACTCCGCGCTGGTGGTCAATTGCCGCCTGAGTTCACCCGCTACGAGGTAGCGGAGGTATTGCGCGCCCACTACCAGGGCGCTGGGCAAGCGGGAGCAGCCAGTCATTCGCGCGCTCGCCGGGGATTCATCGTCTGGTTTACCGGGCTATCCGCAGTCGGAAAGAGTACGCTGGCCCGAGAACTGTCGAAGAGGCTCGAGGTTGGGCGAGCCGTTCACATCCTCGATGGCGACGAGATTCGCCGTCACCTGTCCAAGGACTTGGGATTCTCTAAGGCGGATCGAGACGCGAACATTCGTCGCCTGGGATATGTGGCCACCGTCCTTGCGCAGAAGGGCGTGATTTCCGTCTGTGCAGCGATCTCCCCCTATGCCGAAATTCGAAACGAGATCCGCCAGGCCGCGGGGCAGGAACGCATTCCCTTTCTGGAAGTATTTCTCCGGGCCGATCTGAAAGTGCTGATCGAGCGGGATCCGAAGGGGCTCTACCGAAAGGCGCTTGCTGGAGAAATCCAAAAATTTACCGGCATTTCCGATCCCTATGAGCCGCCGGAGCATCCGGAGTTGGAGCTGCACACCGATCGCGAGTCGATTGCGGAAAGCACCGATCGGATTGTTCAACTGCTCCGCGATCGCGGCCTGGTGATCTGATCCTCAGGCGGTCGTCTTCGGCGCTTCGTGGATTTGAGCCCCGTTCTTCTTCTGTGTCGCGGCGAAGTACGTTCTGGGGAGCACTGCGGAGCACCAACGCTCAGCCTGCGCGAAAAGGGAGTAGTCCTGGAAGAAGAAGGCGTTGCCCCACGAGCGCTCAACCGACCTGCCAACGTTGCAGTAAAAG
>Ga0137392_10000811_pt1 | contig 17103 bp, 13 predicted proteins | sample 15con2h34AmetaG_FD_101394 | JGI IMG/M metagenome (GOLD analysis project Ga0137392, IMG submission 101394) | Vadose zone soil microbial communities from Angelo Coast Range Reserve, California, USA - 15con2h3.4A metaG | ecosystem: Environmental > Terrestrial > Soil > Vadose zone > Saprolite... | reverse complement strand
GATGAAGCTCGCGCACCGCTGTTGCCGCGGGTTGACTTGACCGGAATCTACTCCCGCAGCACCGCCAACTTCACCGCGCGCCCGGGGGCTTTCCCGTCGACCCAAACCACCAATGCCGGCACCAGCTTCCGGAGCTTCAACTACTACCAGCTGGGCGCCACCGCCTCCCAGCTCCTTTGGGATTTCAATTTGACCTGGGACCGTTGGCGCTCCTTCCAGTCCGTTGCCGAGGCGCAGCGGTTCAGCGAGTACAGCCTCCAGCTACAGACGATCCTCTTTGTCCAGGTGGCATACTTCACGGTGCGGGCAAGGAAGGATCTGGTTGCGGTGGCTCGGGATACGCTGGAAAACCAGCTTCGCCACCTGCACCAGATCGAAGGATTCGTCCGGGTGGGCACTCGTCCGGAGATCGATCTGGCGCAGGCGCGCACCGACGAAGCCAATGCCCGGGTGATGCTGATCACCGCTGAAAACAATTATGAGACATCCAAGGCACAGTTGAACCAGACGATCGGTATCGAGCGTTCCACCGACTATGAAGTGGGGAATGAGACATTGCCGCCGTTTCCAGGCGAGGACGAGCGGACTGAACCGCTACTCGACCGAGCCTTGAAGGCCCGGCCTGAATTCGTCAGCATCGAGCAGTTCGTCCGTGCCCAGCGCTTCATCATCAACTCGGTTAAGGGCGCGTATTTTCCGAGCTTCCTGCTGGGTGCAAGCTTCACCGACAATGGGCAGACGCTGGACAGCCTCACCTGGAATTGGAGCGGCCAGCTGCAGATCCAGTGGAACATCTTCCAGGGGCTGCTCACCAAATCGCAAGTGCGTGAGGCGAATTACAACCTGGTCTCCATCCAGGCGCAGCGCGATGGTTTGCGGCAGTCGGTGCGGCTTGAGGTCGAGCAGGCGCGATTTTTCTTGCGGGGGGCCAAAGCGGCCCTGATTGCCGCGGGCGAAGCGTTGGAGAACGCGCGGATCCGCCTTCGATTGGCCGAGCGCCGCTACCAGACCGGGGTAGGGGACGTGATCGAGCTGGGAGACGCGCAGGTCGCGCTGACCGCTGCCGCGGCGCAAGAAGTCACCGCGCGTTTCAACGTGGCAATCGGGCGGGCGCAGTTGATCAAAGCCGTCGGCGGGCCCGGATAACTCAGGGCTGATCGATTCTCGACAGGTGTCGATGGGCCGAGCGCCTTTGTACCTCCGATTCAGGCGGGAGCGGCCTGGCACAGTTCGTGAACAACACGGATGGAGGAGGTGTCACCATGAAGACGCGCCAGCTTGCGCTTTTGATCGCGGTGGTTTTTTCGCCGGCGATCTCCTTCGCCCAACACATCTTCATCGATTCACCGGCACAAGGTGACACGGTGACCAGCCCGACGGTGCTTTTACGCATGTCGGTCTCGAGTGATTTTGAGTTGGGAAAAGATGGCAGGATTCTCATTCGAGTCGATGGTGTCAGGGTCTTCGAGACCGAGACGCTGCGAGCGCCCGTCGCCATCCCCCCTGGGACGCACGAGGTGGAGGCGCAGCTCGTCGATATGCGGAGCCGGCCGATCTCGACTTCAATTCCCGACCAGGTCAAGGTCACCATGGACGACTGGAGTGACTAGCAAGGTGTTGAAAAACTACTGCGCAGCCCACCTGCTTCGTTGCAGTCCCCCTGGCGTGCTTACGTACTGCCTCGTACGCTCCGCGCGCCAGGTCCCACCGCGCCTCGCATCTGGGCTTGCTCGCGACGTTTTTCAACACCCTGCCTGGCTAGCGCTCCGTCGTCGCCAGGGCCCCCAAGATCCGGGCCTGGTCTTTCTCGTCAGGCTCGATCAAGAGGTAGGAGCTGGAGGGTGCCGTCGTGGTGGTGCTGCGAGACCTGGCGAGCTCGATGCCTTCGTCCGAAGGAAAGCAAGAGCTTGTCGCTGACTTGTGACGGGCCCGGCTCAGCGGGGAGCAGGCGCAGCAGTTTCACCAATGACTTCATCTGCCCGTAATACGCGCGGCAGTGCCGGCACGAGCTGAGGTGAAGAGAGACGCTCATCCTCAGCGCGAGCGACAGTTGCCTCTCGAGGTGGTCCGTCACCAGCTCGGTCAGCTCTTTGCATCTGAGCATGTCGCCTAGACTCCAATCAGATGCTCCTCCAAAGCTCGCCTGAGCTTTGACCGCCCTCGGTGCAGGAGCACTCGCTGATTGGTCTCGCCGATGTCCAAAGCGTTACAAACCTCGTCGGAATCGAGGCCTTCGACGTCCCGCAAGGTGACCACCGCACGCTGGGCGGCCGGCAATTCCTGAAGCGCTCGCTCCAGGCACCCCATTGCCTCCTTTTGCATCAGCAGTTTTTCAGGGGTGTTGTGATTCCAGCGGTGCGGAGCCTCGGCCCACCCCCCGTCGGACGAAAACCGTGCCGGATCCACTGCGTGCTCGTCCGAATCGGAGTCCTTCAGGGCGGAAAAGGAAACCGAGCGCGCCTCACGAATCAAGCGCGTCTTGGCCCGGTTGGTGAGGATTCGGCAGATCCACGTCTTCAGGGTGGACCGACCCTCGAACGAGTCCAAGCCGTCGACCACGCACGCCCAGGTGTCCTGAACCACCTCTTCGGCGATCGCCCGGTTGGGGAGCAAAACCAGAGCGATTCTCAAGAGAGCGCCGTGGTAGCGGCGAACCAGCTCGGTGAGAGCGGACTCTTCTCCTGCGCGCAGCCGAGCGACCAGGCGGAGCTCGGCTGATCTCGCCGGTGCGATCGAGCCATGGTTGATTGCCGCTCTTCGGGGAAACGCATTGTCCTGCGTCAGTCGGAATGCCGATGCCGTCTTGCCCATGGTGAGCTTGTCTTGCAGCCGCCGCGCCAATCGCGAAAGTGCGGAATTTCGCTCCTGAAACGAGCTCCGTACCGCCGCGCTGTGCAGTTGTCCGACAGGCAACCGGTGGATTTGCGCAGCCGTCCGACACCCTCTGGCCGAATCGCCAAGAAGGCGTAACGGCACCGGGTGGGGGAGGACATAAAGACAACTCAATCAACCCAATCAAGGAACTCACGATGACGAACAGATCAGGGACCGCGACAGGCAGTGCCGCGACTCGGACGGGGAAGGCGGCGACACTGCCCACACGACAGCTCGGTTCCAGCGGCTTGGAGATTACCAAGGTCGGTTTTGGCGCCTGGGCCATTGGCGGTGGTGGCTGGGCCTTCGGTTGGGGGTCACAGGACGATGAGGCGTCTCTGGCGGCAATGCGCCACGCGATAGAGAGAGGCATCAACTGGATCGACACCGCGGCGGTGTACGGTCTCGGTCATTCGGAAGAAGTCGTCCGTCGCCTGCTTCGCGAGCTAACCCCAGACGAGCGTCCGCTCGTATTTACCAAGTGCGGTCTGGTCTGGGACGAGCGCGATCGGATGGCACAGCCGCGGCGGGTGCTGAAGCCGGAATCGATCCGCGCCGAATGTGAGGCATCGTTGCGCCGGCTCGGAGTGGAGCGAATTGACCTCTACCAGTTCCATTGGCCGGACGAGACCGGCACGCCGGTCGAAGACTCGTGGGGAGAGATGGCGCGCCTGATCGACGAGGGGAAGGTCAGGGCGCGATGTGAGGCGATCCGCCACGTCGATTCTCTGCAGCCGCCGTTTTCATTGATTCACCGCGAAGTGGCGGCCAAGGAGATTCCGTGGTGCGCGAGCCACAACACCGGCGTCATTTGCTACAGCCCGATGCAGTCTGGCCTGATCACGGACAGCTTCACCGCGGAACGGGTGTTGTCGCTCGCGGACGACGATTGGCGGCGCCGGTCGGCCGACTTTCAACCGCCGGCCATGGGACGGAATCTCGCGCTGCGCGATGCGCTGCGACCGATCGCGAAACGACGCAGCGTCTCGGTGTCCTCGATCGCCATCGCCTGGGACCTTTCCTGGCGGGGGGTGACCGCGGCGATCGTCGGCGCGCGCAATCCAAAGCAGGTGGATGGCTGGATTGGCGCCGCCAGCGTTGAGCTCAGCCAACAGGATGTCGATGAGATCGAGTCTGCGATCCACCGCACCCGGGCGGGATCAGGACCGGCGCGGCCGAGCCCGTTGTCCAACTCCAAGAAAACGGCTGCTGAAGCCCTTTAGAACCCTCGAGGCGCGGCTGCTGCCGGGGTGTTCGGGCTGGCGCAGGCTTGCGCATCCTCTGGACGAAATGCCCGAAGGGTGACGCGGAACGTCGTTCCCTTCCCCAACTCGCTTTCGGCAGAGATCGAGCCCTGGTGCTTGGCGACAATGCGATGACAGATGGACAAGCCAAGCCCGAGGCCGGCGCCGGCCGGCTTGGTGGTGAAAAAGGGCGTGAAGAGCTCCTTCAGCGTGTCCGGCGTCATGCCCCGCCCGGTATCACGGATCTCGACCGTGACCCGATCCTCGTCCTGCCGCGCGGTGATCTGGATCTCATGGCCTTCGGTCCTCCCATCCTCGATCGCGTCCCTTATCGCATGGGCTGCGTTGACCAATAGGTTCAGGAAGACCTGACCAAGCCGCGCACCGTTGCCGATCACGGGAGGGATCTCTTCGGCGTTGATCACCACTCGCGCTCGGTGCCGAACCTCGTTTAGCGCAATCCGCAGCGAGGACTCCAGGACGCGGCGCAGATCGACTGCGGTTTCGATCTCGTCGGACCGAGAGAAGGTGTTCAGATCGAGAACGATTTGCCGCACCCGCTCCGCTGCGTCGCGGGTATGTTGAAGCTGATCGATGAGCTCACCGGGGTCGATCGATCCTTGGGGCTCGGCTCTCCGCTTCTGGCAGTGACGCAGCAAGAGCGCGACGTTGGCAATCACCGCCGAGAGGGGACTGTTGATCTCGTGTGCGACGCCGGCGGCGATCGCTCCAAGGCCAGCCATCCGTTCGGAGACCAGCAGCTGGGCCTGGATCCGCTTTCGTTCGGTGACGTCGCGTGCGAGGATGAGCCTAGCCATCTGCCCCTCGAATTGAATGATCTGAGCCGCGGAAAGCTCGAGCGTCACCGTTTCGCCATCGCTCCGCAGGAAGCGCAACTCCTGAAACCATCCCGGGGAAGAAGATTCGAGCGAGGCGAGCACCTCCCCTGCCCGGGCGACGTCCATCGGGTGCATGTGCTCCCAGAAGTCCGTTCCGATCAGCTCGGAGCGATCGAAGCCGAGGCAATCCGAAAACGCGCGGTTGCCATAGAGCAGCTTGTCTCCGTGGACCACCACCACCGCGTCGGGAGCATTTTCAATCGCCTGTCGAAAGTCGCCCTGGACGCGGGCGAGCGCAGCCTGCATCGCCTTCTCCGCGTTCACGTCTCTGAAAACGATCACCCCGCCCCGCAAGCTGCCCGACTCGTCCTTCAAGGGTCGGCCGTGGACGACGACCCACACTCCCTCCGGCTTCGTCCCCGCCTTGAGAAAGAGCTCTCTTCCATCAACCGAAGATCCGCGCATCGCCTGGACCAGGGGAAGCTCGTCCGGCGGAACGGGGGTCACCGCGTCCGCGCCGTAGATACCATGATGGCGGCTCCACTCCTCATATCGAATATCGACCAGTTGTACGCCGCCAATCTCTTCTGCAGCGGCGTTCCAATAAAGGAACTTGCCGTTTTCATCCGCGACGATCACGCCGTGTGGGACGGATTCCAGAATGCACCGCAACATCTGTTCCGAGCGGGCGATCTGCGACTCGCTCCTTCGCCGAATGCTCTCGTAGAGCGCCTGCATTTCGGCGGAGCTGATGCCGAGCGATCGCTCAAGCGTGTAGCGGTCGTGGTCGGCTTCCGTATAGCTGCGGTCGATTCGCTCGATCAGCGAGAGCCATTGCTCAAGGCTCGAAGGTGGGCTGTCCTCGGAAAGACCGATCCGTTTGAGCTGCCGTTTCAATACCGGATGCACGTTCAGACCTCGACGATCGTCGTGACGGTCATCGTCTGGTTGTGTAGGTCGCAGCTTCCGCTCGCGTAGGGCGAAATCTCGCCGAAGGAATAGAACCCTATCTGACGGACCCCGGCCGGAAGGATGTCCAGCACCGCTTCCACTTCCTCTTCGGTCCGCTCGCCGAGAACCAGCCGCCGTCCGACGCAACTGATCGCCACCGCCAGGGTTGGCCCAGAGCCGGCGCCGGACTTCCTGGTCATCAGAGCGGCATCGGATGCTCCTTGTATGAAGCGTTCGAAGTTGGCCTTCATCAACTGAGCGAGAGCGCCTTCCTGAATGTCTCTGGCGAAGGTCATCGATTGATTCGTCTCGTCCACCGCGAGAACGGTGCGGACCAGGCTCTTCGAATCGGAGGAGCTCGTCCGCAAGGAGAGCGGGAAGAGCAGGGCGGAAGCGGGAAGCTCCGAGGCGCGCTCTCCGAGGTATTGTTTGTAGAGCTGCAGCGCTGGTTTCCCGTCCAGCTCGTAGAGAACGTTGCCGCGCGAACGCGTCACGGTGCGCTCGGGCCCGAAGATGTCCCAGCCGCCGCGGCTTCCGTGCCCGATCCGGATGCGATCACCGTAGAAGCCTACCGCCGACACCAGGCCGGTCGTCGGTACGCCCCGATGAATGACCCAGGTTCGCTTGAATCGATTTCCATCGCCGGCGAGGCCGCCGGTCACGATCACGCTCTCGGGGAGCACCGAGTTGAGGCCGCGCACCAGCTCGCTTCCGTTCATGTTCAACCCATCGCTGAGCACCAGCGCGCCGCGAAGGTTGGGCTCTGCAAGGTCTCGCGCCAGGTTCTGCCCCGCGGCGAAAGAGTCGGCCGCCGAGCCGACGCCCGCGAACGAGGTCCGCAGCGTTCCGGAGGCGAATCGGGACACCGCGACCGCGATGCCGTTTTCGCTCACGTCAGTGCCCGAGATCTCGCCCGAGGTCGAGCAACCTAAAAGACGGGACTTCGGGTAGGCGCGCGCGAGCTGAGCGATCGGAGCGGGCTGATCGAAAAACTTCGAGTCGCCGAAGCCGAGCACCAGGGTCTCTTCCGAATCGAGCTGCGGGAACCCGCCCGGGGGCCAGCGGCTGTTCTTGAACGAGAACGTCTCGACTTGCATGGCGCTCTGGTAACTTACAGCTCGGCGAGGCGGCCGGCCGAAAATACTGGCCGGCCCGCTGTGGATCAATGCACTGTGTGCGGGCCGACACGGGACGTGATCTTCAGTCCTACGCGCCCTGGGCAGCGACGTTTAGAGCGTCGAGCCGGTGGCCAAACCGTATTTCTTGAGCCGATCGATGAGCGAACCGCGACTCACTCCCAGTCGCCGGGCCGCTTCGGACTGGTTGCCGGAGACCGCCGCCATGGTCCGGGTGATCAGGCTCCGTTCGAGCGCCTCGACCTGTTCGTGCAGCGAGAGCCCCTCCGGAATTGGATTTGCGTCCGCTTCGGCCGACGGTTGTCCGGGCGTGTTGGCGAATGCCTCCATACCGAGCTCGCCTCCGCCCCCCAGCGCCACCATCCGCGCCACCGCATTCTCCAATTGCCTCACGTTGCCTGGCCACTCCCCCTGGCTGAGCGCTTCGATGAGCACCGGTGAAAGCCGAACGTCCGGATTGCCGAAGCGCTCGCCGTAGCGACGGGCAAAGGCGACCGCGAGCGCCGGAATATCCTCGCGATGCTCGCGCAGCGGCGGGACGATCAACTCGACCACCGCCAGCCGGTAGTAGAGGTCTTGCCGAAAGCGCCCGGCGCTCGCCTCTGCCGCCAGGTCGCGGTTGGTGCAAGCGACCACGCGCACGTCCACCCGCTCGACGCGCCCCGCGCCCACCGGCTGAATCTCGCCTTCCTGCAAGGTTCGCAACAGCTTGGCTTGTACTCCCGACGGAAGATCCCCCACCTCGTCGAGGACCAGGGTGCCGCCGTCCGCCTGGGCGAAGAATCCCCGGCGGGTCTTTTCCGCGCCGGTGAACGCGCCGCGGATATGGCCGAACAGCTCGGCTTCCGCCAACTCGCCGGGGATGGCGGCGCAGTTGAATCTCACCAGTGGCGCCGCCGCGCGCTTGCTGTGGGCGTGCACCAGCGAAGCGATCAACTCCTTGCCGGTCCCCGTTTCGCCGCGCACCAGCACGGTGATGTCTTTGGGCCCGAGGCGCGCCACCGCATCGAGCAATTGCCGCATCGGCAGCGAGTCGCCGATGATCGATCGCCCGAGCGCCTTTTCAGCCGTCAGTTTCCGATTCTGCACCCGAAGGGCACGCGCTTCGAGCGCGCGTTCAATCACCAGCGACATCTCGTCGATGTCGATCGGCTTGGTCACATACTCATAGGCGCCGGCCTTCATTGCGCGAACGGCGAGCCGCTCGGAGCCATGGGCGGTGAGCAGCACCACCGGGAGGGACTGATCGCGCTCGCGAACTGCTTGCAGCAATTGCACCCCGTCCATCTCCGGCATGGAATAGTCGGTGATCACCGCGTCGACGCCATCGAGATGGGCGAGCGCCTCCTTGCCCGAGCTCGCCAGCACCGGCTCGTGGCCGCTCGATTTGAGCAGGGTCTTGAACGCGAAGAGCATCGATGGCTCGTCGTCAACCAAAAGCACGCGCGCCATGCTCGCTCCTTTCCTGCTGCCGCAGCGGCAGCGTCCCGGTAGCCGTGGTGCCACGGCCTTCTTCGCTCTCGTATACCAGCTCGCCGCCGTGCTGGGCGAAGGCGGCGCGTGCCATCGCGACACCCAGGCCAGTTCCCTCTGGCCGGGTGGTAAAAAACGCCGTCCCCAGGCGCTGGAGGACTTCGCGGGACATGCCACGCCCCGAGTCGCGCACCACGATCCTCGCGCCGCTTTGCCGCTCGCTGATCTCGACCTCCACGCGGCCGCCCCTTGAGCATGCCTCCAGCGCATTGGAAATCAGATTGTGCAGGGCCCCTCGGAGCCGTCGCGGGTCGGCTTCGGCGTACGCTTCTCCCCTCCGACGGAGCTGAACGCCGGCCGCGGCCGCCGCCCCCTCGAGCACGGCGATCACCTCATCCGCCATCATGCCCAGCGCCACCCGTCTGGGCTGCAGCTTGTCGAAAGGCCGCGAGAACGAGAGGTAATCTTTGATGATCGAATCCATTCGTTCCACCTCCCCTTGCGCGACCTGCAGGCGCTCGCGCGCCTCGGGGTCGCACGCGTCGCGCGCGGAGAGCTGTACCAGGATTCCGATCGCCTGCAGCGGATTCTTAAGCTCGTGGGAGAGCTGCGCGCCCATCTGCTCGAGCTCCCGGGCGCGCATGTCCATCTGCGCAATCAGCTGTTCCCGGGCATGGTTGAGCGCGAAGCGGTTCGCCTCCAGATATTCCATCAGGGTGATGATGTGCCCGATGCCGAGGGCAGCCGAGGCGACCACCGTCGTCGCTGCGAGGAGCGCGAAGGCAGAGGGCGGCAGTCCGGGCCCGAACCAAACCTGTGGCAGCGATGCCATCGCCACCGTGGCGGCAACCGTCAGGGAGCAGGCAACCCAGGTGACCCGCGACCAGCCGTTCTGCACCGCCACCACGGTCGCCACCCCGATAATCGCCGCCACCATCGGACTGTGCAGCCCGCCGGTGAGCGCCACGACCAGGATCCCGATGGTCAGGCTTTGAACCAACCCCCAGCGGGAGATCGTGGGTGGTCGCTCGCGACGGCCGAATCCCGCGGTTCGCGCCACGCTGTCGCTCAAGCCGGCGGCCGCGGGGTCCGGGAGCCAGATCAGGGCGGCGAAAAGCGCGGCGATCGCGGCCAGCCGCCACGGCGGGTAGCCCGCGCCCCAAAGCGTCAGCTCGATGAGCAGGCCGACCACAAAAAACATTGGCCGCCGAAAGAGGGTCCAGAAACCAGGCGCTTGACCCGCGCGGTCGCTTTTCAATTGATCCCGCTCCTCGAAGCTCTGCACGCTGTCGCCTAACTCCTCAGGGATTAGCCGCCTTGCCCTTGGGTTCGGGGCCAACCCGGTCCTCGAGCATTAAGCCCGGAGTGCAACCGCCGCGCCACGATCAGAATGATACGGCTCGTTTTGAGCCGCGGCCGAATCCGCGAAGCGGGTTGCGCCTTTGCGCTTCACCCGGGGATGGAGTGAGGACGACGGTTGATCCGTTCGCGACATGGATTGTCGAACCGAGATCAGCTTGGCGGTTTCGATTGCACGAATCGAACAGTGAGCAAGACATGGCGCTAAACGTGCATCCGTCCCTCCTGCTGCTTTCCATTGGCGGTTCCCTGCGCGGCGACTGACTTCAGAAGGCGCTTGACCGGGATGCCAGGTTGCCCGTGTCTGCTTGCCGTCAAGGCGTTGCTAAGGTTGTTGAACCCCTCGAAGACTGCGCGTAAAAGCCGTGAGCGGAACATCCAGACGGGGAGAGGACCCCGATTGGCGGAAGATCAGCCAGGAGGGCGAAGATGACTGAAATCATGGCGGAATCGGTGGACCCTATCCGTTTTGCAGGGGCACCGCTGGCCCGAAATCAACACGTTTGCGCATTCTTTCACAGCCGGGATGAGGGATATCGAGTCCTTTTGCCCTTCATCAGAGAGGGGTTTGAGCGGGGCGAAAGAGCATTTCACGTCATTGACCCGAAGCTTCGAGTCGATCATTTGGAGCGGCTCGAATCGGCCGGCATCAGGGTGGAGGAGACCCAACAAACGGGACAACTCGACGTGCGGAATTGGGAGGATTCAACCCTGCGCGAGGGGCATTTCGATCAATATAGGATGCTGGGTTTGATCGATCAGGTTCTCGCCCAAGGTAAGTCCGGGGCTGCTGCAGTTACCCGTTTTATCGGTTACATGGAATGGGCGTTGGAGGACCGTCCTGGTTTGAATGACTTCGTCGAGTTTGAAACCCGCGTCAATCATGTTTTGAACAAGTACGCGGACCCGGTTATTTGAATTTACGATACCGCCAAGTTTGGCGGGGGAATCGTGATCGACATCATGCGCACCCACCCACTGATCATCATCGGCGCAGTACTTCAAGAGAATCCCTTCTTCGTACCTCCAGACGAGTTTCTCCGTGAGCTAAAGGAGCGCGCCACAGGACGCGGAAGTGTCTCTCGCCAACCTGCGTTCGGTTGAACGACAAATTCCGGGAGATTGGTTGACCGGGGAATGGAGGGCAAAGATGGCTGAAACCAGGGCACAATCGACTGACCCCATCCAGTTTGCCGGGGGTACGCTGACCCGACATAAACATGTTTGCGCATTCTTTCGCAACCAGGATGAGGAATATCGAGTCTTGCTGCCATTCATCAGGGAGGGGTTTGAGCTGAGCGACAAGGCATTTCACATCGTTGACCCGAAGCTTCGAGGGAGTCATTTGGAGCGGCTCGAGTCGGGTGGAATCAGGGTGAAAGAAACCCAGCAAACGGGGCAACTGGAAGTACGGAATTGGGAGGATGCGTACCTGCGCGATGGACATTTTGATCAACATAGAATGCTTGCTTTGATCGAGCAGGTTTTTGCCGAAGGTAGGTCGGGGGCGTTTGCGCTTACCCGTTTGGTCGCTCACATGGAATGGGCGTTGGAAGACCGTCCCGGTGTGAATGACCTGATCGAGTATGAAACCCGGCTCAATCACATTTTGCCCAAGTACCCAGACCCGGTCATTTGCGCTTACGATACCGCCAAGTTTGGCGGTGGAATCATGATTGACATCATGCGTACCCACCCGATGATCATCATCGGCGGAGTGCTTCAAGAAAACCCCTTCTTTGTATCCCCAGACGAGTTCCTCGGTGAGCTACAGAAACGTGCAACAGGACGCGGAAGTACCTCTCTCCAACCTGCGTTGGTCTGAGCGGCAAATTCCAGGAGATCGGCTCCGTCCATGCCTTCGGGATCTCCTGTGCGTACTGGCCCTTCCGGCCATGTGGCAGGGGAGCAGCTCGCCCTCGATCATTGAGACGCTGATGGACGCCTTGACCGCCCTGCTGCGATTGGACTTCGCGCATGTGAGGATCAAGAACGGGGACAAGGGGGAAACGGTTGAGTACAGCAAAAGCTCAACGCCGGCTCGTGCGATTCCTGCAACGCTCATCGGCCAACTGCTCGAAGGTCACCTCAAGCAGAAATCCTCGATGGTCCTCGACAATCCGCTGGGAGGCGGCACGCTCCACCTTGCCTCGGCGTCAATTGGGATCAATGGCAAATGGGGGACCATCGTCGCAGGTTCGTCAAACAGTCAATTTCCAACCGACGAGGAAGTCCTGCTCCTCAGAGTGGCATCGAATCAGGCAGCCATCGCACTGGAGAATGCTGAGCTCTACAGAGTAGCGGAGGAACTGGCCGAGGAGGCACGGCAAAGGGCCGAATTTGAGCAGCGGCTGATTGGAATCGTGAGTCACGACTTGAAGAATCCGATCGGCGCGATGGTCACGCTGGCCTCGATGCTCTTGAAGTTGGGGAAAGTAGACGACCGGCAAGCCAAATCTCTATCCTTGATTGTTTCGTCTGGTCATCGCACCGTTCGCCTGATCCGGGATCTCCTGGATTTTAGCAAATCACGCACCGCGACGGGCATTCCCACCCAACCGCGGCGCGTCGATTTCCATGAGGTTGCCCAGGAAATAATCGACGAATTGCAACTGACATTTCCAGACCGGAAGTTGGTGGTTCACCTGAATGGGGATGGACAAGGGGAATGGGACCCGGATCGACTCGCACAGGTGATAACCAACCTCGGAAGCAATGCCTTGCAGCACAGCCCTCGAGACAGCGAGGTTCATATCTCGAGTCAATGCGATGAGCATTGCGTGCGATTCAAGGTGCACAATGAAGGCAGCATCGACCCGGACGCTCTTCCCAGCCTCTTTGAACCGTTTCATCGAGGCAAACGTTCAGTCACGCCGGGAAATGTTGGGCTTGGTCTCTACATCACCAAATGCATCGTAACGGTGCATCGGGGAACCATCGAGGTCGACTCAACCGCCGAGAACGGAACCACGTTTACGGTGGTACTGCCACGGTCCGCGTCGGTGAATGAGCCGGTGATTTCTGCTCAATCGCCAAGGACGAGCTTCCTCACCGATCGATGATGCTCCGGCGGCGCGCCCGGCAATCGCGTCGAACGCGTACGCCATATCGAAGGGCTCGGCCAGTTGGGTCACGGGCGCTGTCCCGCTGCTCAGGCGCTGGAGGACCGCCCTTCGGGTCGGGTCCACCACGTTACGCGGCGGCAACGCGAAGCTCGCCTGTGTTGCCGCGGTGAAAACATCCGGTGTGCCCGCAGGCAAAACCCGGGGAAATTCCTCGATGTGCGGCGGAATCGCGCCTGGCGCGACCCATGCACAAGAGTCTGAGCAAGGCCGCCGGCCAGCACCCCCGAAACCCAAGACGGCATCGGACGGTGCTGGCCACCGGCGTGACGGACGCTCAAGAACGAGCAGCTCAGGGCGTAGCACTTGACCCCAGCCATGGCCCGTGGGCGGGCGCTCGTGCCAGCCGACTGGCGGTCGCCGGAGCGCGATCAGGTTCGAATCGCCTGGTCGGGAAGTCCGATCAGCAGGGCGAAACGACGACGGTCGCCAGTCGTGAGGCCGGCGAGCGTTACCCAGGCGATGGCGTGGGGACGACCGGTCCCGCTGTCGATGGGCGACGGCACCTGATCGATTTCACAACACGGATCGTCTAAATGGCGAGCAGCTTGGCGGTATCGATTGTTTGTATTGCGCGCTGAAATGAGCTTTGGCGCGAGACGTGCATCTCGCTCGGACCATGCGGGGCGTGATTACAAGTTGGGATGTTTTGAGAAACCCGCTGTTGGTCTGGCGGGCGTTCGGCGCCCGCTGCTTGCTACGCTGCCTTTCAGCCATCCTGCTCGGTCGCTCCACCACGTTTCTCGAGTTGGCGATGGGCAAGCACTGAACAAATACTGACTAAGGCTCGCTGCACCGCGGCGCTCCCCGCGAAGCGACGATCGTGAGCTGTAACGTCCAGGCGCGTCGCGAGACTCTGTAAAGGCTGCTCGATGAAGGGGAGGCAACGATGCCTGAAACCAAGACAGAATCGGCCAACCACGTACATTCTGCAGCGGTCTGAAAGCGCGGTCATGATCGACGCGCGTGCGTGCATCATCCTTGCGTCGGCGACTCTGACCACCGCGTGTCACAAGACGCAAGCGCCCGCGCCCCCGCGTCCGGCCGTCCAGGTGACCGAAGTCGTCCAGAAGGATCTGCCCATCTACCGCGGGTGGACTCGAAGCCTCGACGGCTTCCTCAATGCGGAGATCCATCCTCAAATACCCCCTTTCGACGGAGTTTGAAGATGAAAGTGCGTGTCCTGCTTGTCTGCGCATCAATGCTGTTGATCGCTGCTCGCAAGAAAGTCCCGGCCACTCCGCCCCCTCCGACCGTGCAGGTTACCGAGGTGCTGCAGCAAGATGTGCCCATCTACCGCGAGTGGGTTGGCACCCTCGACGGGTTCGTCAACGCCGATATCAAGCCTCAGGTCACGGGGTACATCCAGAAGCAGGCGTACCAGGAGGGTTCATTCGTGCGCCAGGGGGCGGTGCTGTTTTTAATCGATCCGCGCAACTACCAAGACCTGGCGGACCAGGCCAAGTCCACGCTCGACCACAATATAGCGACGCTCGCCAAGGTGCGCCTCGACGTCAAGCGCGACAAAGAGTTGATTGCGGCGCAGGCCATCACTCGCCAGCAGCTCGACAACGACGAAGCTGCTGAGCGCGAGGCAGCCGCCAACGTCGAATCGGCCCGCGCCGCCCTACGACAGGCCCAGCTTAACCGCGGATGGGCGCAGGTCACTTCGCCGATCACCGGCATCGTGGGCATCGCGCAGGTCCAGGTCGGCAACCTCGTTAACACCTCGACCACCATGACGACCGTGTCGCAAGTCGATCCGATCAAGGCGCAATTCAACGTCAGCGAGATCGAGTACCTCGATTCAGCCCAGGGTAATCACTGGCTGGAGGCTGGGCCGTCCGCCAAACCGACGCTCGACCTCATTCTCGAGAACGGCACCGTCTACCCGCATCCTGGGGTCGTGATTGTGGTCAATCGTCAGGTCTCCCAGCAGACCGGGACGATTGCGATACAAGGTTCCTTCCCGAATCCGGGAAACATTCTCCGCCCGGGTCAGTACGCCAAGGTTCGCGCCGCGATCAAAACCCGAAAGGGCGCCCTTCTCGTGCCCCAACGCGCGATTACCGAAGTCCAGGGTACGTACCAGGTGGGAGTCGTCGGAGCAGACGGCAAGGTCGATATCCGCGTGGTTCAGACCGCGGAGCAAGTCGGCACCCTCTCGATCATCGATAAAGGATTGAGCGCCGGAGATAAGGTGATCGTCTCGGACATGGCGAAATTGAGGCCGGGCATCACGGTGCGCGCGGTGCCGGCGTCCGACAGCTCTTCCCCATCGGCGGCGCCGCCGCGCGCCAGCTCGTCGTCCCCCGGACCCTAAGCCATGTCCCGCTTTTTTGTCGGCCGACCCATCGTGGCAATCGTGATTGCCATCCTCATGGTCATCGTCGGCGCCGTGGCGCTGTTCGGCCTGCCGATCGCCCAGTACCCAAACATCGTGCCTCCGCAAATCCAGGTGCAGTCCATCTACACCGGAGCGGATGCGGTCACCGTCGAGCAATCCGTCGCCACCCCGATCGAGCAGCAGATGTCCAGCGTCAAGGACCTACTCTACATGCAGTCCACCAACGCCAACGACGGCTCCTTTACCCTGACGGTGACCTTCGACGTCGAGAGCAACATCGACATCGACCAGGTGAATACGCAAAACAAGGCGTCCCAGGCTCAGGCCTTCCTGCCGCCTGACGTCACCAATTACGGGCTGACATATCTACAGTCGACCGGGCTTCCGCTGGTCGCCTTTTCGCTCTACTCGCCCAATAACACCTACGACACGCTCTTCCTCGGAAACTACGCGACGATTAATGTGAATGACGCGCTCCAGCGCGTGCCGGGCGTGGGCCAAATCAGAATTTTCGGGACCGCCGATTACGCGATGCGGATCTGGGTCAAGCCGGACAGGCTCGCCAAGCTCGGTTTCACGGTGTCCGACCTCGTCGCGGCGGTGCAGGCGCAAAACAATGTGAATCCCTCCGGCCGGCTGGGAGCGCCGCCCTCTCCCTCTGGCCAACAGTTTACCTACAGCGTCCGGGCGCAGGGTCGCCTGCTCAAGGCCGAGGAGTTCGGCGACATCGTGGTGCGCCTGAACCCGGACGGCTCCACGGTGCGGCTGGGCGACGTTGCCCGGATCGAGCTCGGTGCCCTGACCTACACACAGATCGGCCGTTTCAACGGCAAGCCGGCAGTCGTCATTGCCGTTTTCCAGACGCCGGGCTCAAACGCCCTCGCGGTTGCAAAAGGCATCAAGACGACCATGGCGGAGCTCAAGCAGCGATTCCCGAGCGACGTCGACTACGGTATTTCGCTGGACACGACGCTGCCGGTCACCGGAGGCATCCGCGAAATCCTCATCACCCTGCTGGAGACCACGCTGTTGGTCGCTTTCGTCGTCTTCATCTTCCTGCAGAGCTGGCGCGCCACCCTCATCCCTCTGATCGCCGTGCCGGTTTCATTGGTCGGGACGTTCGTGGTGTTTCCGTTGCTCGGGTTCTCCGTCAATACACTCTCGTTGTTCGGTCTCGTGCTCGCTATCGGCCTCGTGGTTGACGACGCGATCGTCGTCGTTGAGGCGGTCGAGCGTCACATCGAGGAAGGCTTGTCTCCGAGGGAAGCCACCCTTCAGGCGATGAAGGAGGTCACTGCGCCGGTGGTGAGCGTCGCGGTGATCCTCGCGTCCGTCTTCATCCCAATGGCCTTCATGAGCGGGATCACCGGCCGTCTGAACAAGCAATTCGCGCTCACCATCGCGGTCTCCGTCCTGATTTCAGCGTTCAACGCGCTCACCCTCTCTCCCGCGCTGTCCGCGCTGCTTCTGCGTCCGCGCGCGGAGACGAAGGGCGTACTGGCCGGCCTCTTCGGGGGGTTCAACCGCGTGTTCGAGCGCGTGCGCGAAAGGTATGTCGGGATCTCGGGCTTCTTGATCCGCAAGGCAGTGATCGGCGTCGCCATCCTGGCCGGCTTCTTTGTCCTCGCGGTATTTATCGGTCAGCGGGTCGCCTCCGGGTTCTTGACCGATGAGGACCAGGGCTTCTTCTTCTTGAACATCCAGCTCCCCGACGCGGCTTCGCTCGAGCGGACCGACGCCGTGTGCCGGAAGGTCGAT
>Ga0137392_10000803_pt1 | contig 17142 bp, 13 predicted proteins | sample 15con2h34AmetaG_FD_101394 | JGI IMG/M metagenome (GOLD analysis project Ga0137392, IMG submission 101394) | Vadose zone soil microbial communities from Angelo Coast Range Reserve, California, USA - 15con2h3.4A metaG | ecosystem: Environmental > Terrestrial > Soil > Vadose zone > Saprolite... | reverse complement strand
CCATCCACGGCGATCCCCCGGGCAACGTCCAAACCATTACCCCCGAGGTAGGTGGAGTAAACAAGGGCGGAGCCTGTGGAATTCAGCTTCGTCACGAAGGCATCCGAAGAGCCACCGAAGGTCGTCTGGAAGGCTCCCGCAGTCGTCGGGAAGTTCGTCGATAATCCGGTATCGCCCGCCACGTAGGCGTTGCCGGAACCATCCACGGCGATCCCGAAGCCCGCGGCAAAGGTATTCGCACCCCCGAGGTAGGTGGAGTAAATGAGCACCGGGTCAATGACCAGTGGACGGCTGGTATTATAGGCCGCGACCCAAAACCCGACATGCTTCCTGCCTTTGAGCACGTAGGCGCCCGGGAGCTCCTTCTTGACGCCGTCGAACTCCTGATAGACGACAGGTTTTCGCTGGCGGATCGCGCCGGCGGCCGTGTGCAGGATGAGGTCGCCCTCCGCGTCGAGCTCCAGGCGGTCCGCTCCCTTGAAGCCGAGGACGATCCGATTGGGATCGGCACCGGCGCGCACGACGAAATCGTATTCGAGCTGGCGATGGTTGCCGTAATAAACGACGTCGACACCGGGGTAGACTTCCTCGTACCGCACCTTCGCGTAGGTGGGAACGTTGGTCCGCCACCCCGAGGGATTCGCCCCGACGAAGTAGTTGGCCTTTCCCGGCAACTCCTCCAGCCCCGTCACCCGCGGCGTCCGGTTCCCACCGACGAAGCTGATGCGCAGGACGGCCGCGGTCGCTGGTTCTCCCTCCAGCGGTTCGCGTGGTGCGGCGTGCACCCGTGCTGGCGCGTCCCGCCTCGTTGCGACCACGACGGCTTCGGCGCCCGTAAGAAAGAGGGTGCCGTGCGGCCCGCGGGCGAGAAATTTGACTTGGCGATCGGCCTGGCCACGGTTGGCCTCGAAAGATACGGGGAGCTTCCCGTAAGCTTCGCTGACTTGGAGTCGGAAAGCCTCAGCCAGCCCAGGTTTGGCCAAGCTCGCAAGAGCTCCCCCCGCCTTCACGCTGGGAAAGCCGCTCGTCGTTTCGGATGAGAGCAGCTCGACCTGCTCAGCAAGCGGGAGCAGTCGCTTCGCTGGGCTGGGCGTCGTCGGCTGCTCCCGAAGATCGACGCTCTCGTGCAGCGTCGCGTGTTTCCTCGCAGTGTAGACGGTGGGCTCCGCGGAAAGAATCGCGAAGAGCACGCTGAAGCCACTCGGCCAAACATTGGAATGCATAGGTCCCTCCCCTACCAGAAATGCAACCGTTGGCCCTGCGCAGCCCTGATGGGCGCAGGTTACCTTCCGACGCTAGCGCTTCGTTTTAACCGGTTGCAATGACTTTGCGTTAAGTCGCACAGGCTACGCGTAGGCTCCCTCTGGGCCTCGCTGGAATTATTGCGCGCCCGGAGGGAGTTGAACCCCCGACCTTCGGATTCGAAGAACGGGAACACTAATCGGGCAGACGGGCGTCATTGCTGGATTCTTGTGAAACGTCCCGCAGTTACAGGCAGGACCTGGTCCACGCGAGTCCACTGGAGTTGACTTAATTCCCCTCTATTTTGGACACGATTTGGACACTGTTTGCGGACCGGGACCATCGGATAAGTAACCCGATGGTCGCTTACGTCAGGCAACTACGTTGAGGGTGAGGAAGATCAACTGCGGGAAACTTGGTGCTAGCGTGCTGGCGTCTCTTGCTCATTGCTGGCCCCCCCATTGTCGAGCCTTTTGAAAAACCGAAGAGCGCGGACGCCCGCGATCGGTCCTTCTGATTGGATCATCCTTGATACGAGTATTATTCGCGGCCTCGTTCAAGGCGAAAGCGAGTCCATCAACCTCGTCAAGGAACTTCGGACGCTCCGTGGCCAGCACTATATTTCCTTGGCGGACGGTGCTCCGGTGGAGATCCTTTATTGGCTCGAACGCGCGCCCGACGAAACGATCAAGCGGGTCAAACCAGCGCTTGGAGAGCTGAGCCGGATCCTTGATCCCGAATTTCCGATCGCCCCGGGACCGCTGGACCTCGCCGAATTCACCGGTTTGATTCGGTATTCGCCGGGGAAGAGCCGTAGCGACCTCAAGCGGTTCTCAAAGGCACTCTGGAAGCATCTCCGAACGATCGCATCACGAGAGGATTTGAAACGCGATCTGCGATACCGCAACTCGTCTGACCAGGAGGTCATCAAGCGGTACAAGGGTACGGAAGGCGTGCTCCGGCCACTCCAAGACACTTGGATTGACAGCCTGATCGCTGCGGATGCCAAGCGGGTTGGTTATGAAGGACTGGCAGAAGAGCACGCCGAGCGTATAACTCAGCGCAATCAAAAAAGGCTCGCGGAACTAATACACCTGCCACCCAGCAATGGCGTCCGGGCGCGACTGGAACTCCTAAACCAATACATGGTGGAGAGGGTCCGGATGGTATCCGCAAAAGGCTATTCGCCCCCCAAAAAAACCTCCTCAAACCCCGCCGTTGATGCGATCCTCCTCTTCTACATGGTCTTGCCTGCCATCGTGTGCACTGCAGATAGCAGATTCGTCAATTCGGTGCGTTCGCTGAAGCCCCCGGATCGCCTCCGCGTAATGCTGCCGGCGGAGCTACTTGCCTGGCTTCGAGAGGGCATCCTGCCTTCGTAATGGAACAGGAACCGTTCAAAGAAGAAGCACTTCTCGACCATGTGTTGCGTCAGGCACTGGACAAGGGAGAAGGCACGCCGAAGACAACGCTTGACCGCGTAGCGCGAGGGGAATCGTGGGAAACAGTTAGCGCGCTGATCGAAGACGACATGCTCCAGCGGGGTGTAGAGACACAACTCTACTTCCCATCGCTCCGAGCAATGCTTCGCGAATGGGAAGACTTTAAGGATTCGATTGCGCCTTTACAGAGCGTGATCAGCCTTGGGAGAACCATTCTCGAAGATGACGCCCGGCTGGACAAGACGGCCACCTTCGCGGAGATCGTGTCTAATCTTCTGGAACAGTTTCCTAGACTCGCTGATCCTATGGTCCACCGCCGTTTTGGATGGGCGCTTTTCGGGTTGGAGCCCTTTATTAGCGTGTTTAACGCGGCGCGACCCCTCGAACCGCGCTCACTTTCATTTCAACCGAGCCTCCTAGGAATCAAGACGCTCGAAGATGTGGTTGCCGCTAAGGATCTCCAACGTCTCGAGGAAGAAGAGAAAAAAGCGTTGAGAGCCTATGCGAATGCATTCACTCAAACAGGACGCCGGCACTCGACGGCGCTTATGCTCGGTGAAGATCCGCGTCGGGATGTAGGGCTTCGCAGCCTAATCACGAAGGACGAAGCCGAACTGCTGGATACGAAGCGGGTCATCGTCACAGACAGGGGGTTGCGTCGAGGGCAGCAAGTCGTTGCCGGCTTCATGGCCGACCAAGAACCTTCCCGAGCCGCCAAACAGCCAGATGAGCGGAGCAGCCACCTTGAAGAATTGATCGAACAGCTGCGCCAGAACGGCGCATTGACTACCGACCTCGCGCGGATGTTCGCCCGAGACGCAGAAGAGGTCCGCCGCTGTACCACTGCAGCCGCATACAAAGCAGTCTTGATACTCTGCGGTAGCATCCTCGAAGGTGTGCTTGTTGACCTGCTGAATCGCTGCCCTGCGCTTGCGCAGCCGATGTTCGCCACGCTGGGGAAAGGCAAGGCTGGACACGGCTTTCCAGACGCCGCCAGTCTGCCCGAATTGCTTCAACTGGCCACCGTGTCACTCGGCGAGAACCTCCTCCCATTGCTTCGATCGACACACGCTGACCTCGTGAACCTGGTGAATAGCCATAGGGATCTAGTACACCCGCGACGCGAACTCCGCGGCGAGGCGTTGCCTGTTAGCCGGGGAACCGCGACGCTACTCTATGGTGCGCTTTGCTCGGTGCTCGAACAAATCAATGCCGCAGTCGCAGAGGGCTGGCTGGCAGAATATGAACGGGCTGGAAGCGTAGTGCCCTAGTCCGACATTCAAAATTGGCTGCAGATCGGCACCTGAGGACGTGCCGTCGTCGTTGACACCAAACACGATTGTTCCGCCGCCTGAATTAGCCATAGCGACGATGTCCTTTACCAGTTCGCACCAATCCTGCGTTGAATCAGGGTTTAGGTTTGCCTTGAAATCCAGAGTAGCCGATTCAGTCGTCCCTGCGTGTATGTCGCCTGCGGGATCCATCTTGCTCCCAAACAAGAGTGTCCTTCGAACCAGCGATCACTTTCACCCTGAACAAGTACACTACCCGGCTGCGCCATCCCCGCTCGCCACGTCTCACCGAAGCCTGTCGAGCGCGGAATTCTTCCCACTCCGTCAACAATCGCTGTGTTAACACCGCCGCCATCGGCGACGGTGAAGGTTTGTGCTTGTCACCAGTGCCTTGTGAGGCCTTCGGCTCCACAACTTAACGGCCTGCGGTGCTAAGCTTGATGCCCGTAGAAGCCCGATGCGAGAATCCCGGCCACTTGAAGGCGCCGGGATCCTGAAGTCATTTCGGCGACTTAGTCACTGGAATGTTTCCTTCGGTGCATCGTGCGTAGACCTCCCGGCAGGTTCGCTTTCAACGCGAACTTGCGTGGAGGAGGCCACTATGGCAGGAAGACCTCATCCGCGATGGATGGGGGTTCCTTTGAAACCCTCTCTGGGGATGACTGACTCCAATCGGTCATCCCCAATTTTTCGCTCGAAGCGTTCCCCTATCGTGTAGGTCTGCACGTGTCAACTCACCGCAATTGGCCCTCTTTGCGCAACGGCCAAGCCTTCGGCTTCCATCGTTGCTCCTGTTCCCTCGGGGTCTGCCCAAAACTCCCCATGATCTAGTTCAGGCGGTTCGGGGCTCTTCCTCGCTCGCTTCGCCCGCTTGCTGCAACAAAAGGGCATGTCAGGGAGCTACTTGCGAGCCGTCAACTCTCTTGCGTTCAAGTAAATGACAGCGTCAATTCCATGCAGGATGTCGCCGCACGCCTCTGGAAGGGCGAGCGTCTCATGCCAGGCCCGCATTTTTGAAATGTCGTCAGTTCCAGTTGCCACGAGGATCGCGGTCATTGTGATGCCTCGAAAATTCGTTCGACGTCCCGTCTCCATGTCGAGAAGAGCAGGTCCCCTCCACTCGGCAAAACGTTCCAGCATCTGTCGTTCGAAGTGGTCCTCCTCCCAGTCGGGAAGCCACCAACAAGCCCGCATTAGCCATCGACCAAGCCTTGAGCGACGCCTCGGTCGGTGCGGGTCAGCATTGCTCAGCCGAACGTGTCCGCCCAACGCGTTCCGAACGATCTCAAGCTTCTTGGCGGTCTCTGTGATGACCTTGCCAATGCGGATAAACTCCGCAGTTGCCTTTGGGTCCAGTTTGGACCTCTTCACCATTCGACCGACATGGCGAGTCCATAGACTCTTCAACTCAGCGATGCTAACGGAGATGCGCCGCAAGAAGTAAACATTTTCCCACGCTCTGATTGGCTCAGCGTCCTTGTCCATCGCTAAACTTCGAAGCTCGAAATCGAGGTCATCCCGGAGGAGCAGCAGCCGGTACAGCCAAGGACTAGCGGGGGCGCCGTGCGGAAGAAGATCTCCCAGCCTGGTCATCGGGAGGTCTGGTGGCAGCGGGGTCTCTTCGAGCATGGTGCTGAGCATCGCTCAATCGCCTGACGTCCTAAACGACATATCCGGCGGGGCTTAGTGTGCCTTAAAAGCCCGCCGCGATGTAAAGGCCGCGCTTTCAGCAGATCGTTTCCACTACTACACTTGACGAACAACAAGGACATTTGTGACAGAAGGTACCGCACCTGCCGGACCTTGAAGACATTGTGCGGAGGCCCTCGGCTACGCGCGCATCGTATCTTTCGAGTTCGTCTCTAAACAGTAGAGCGCAGACCGCTTCTACTTCTGTCGCCCGGCGGATTCCCCGCGACCGCAAAAGATGTCTTGGTTTTGGGGCGCATAGACGTAGAGTCACGAGGCAAACGCATCGGTTAACCGCGAGCGAGGCGTCGGTTGGCAATCGGTAGAGGCGACGTGATGGATGTGACCTTCCAGGTGAAGGAAGTGAGCTCCACGCTCTTGGACAAGAAGCAGGGTGAGATCTTCTGGCGCCAATTCGCAGACAACACCTCTCATGCTCGGTCCGTACGGCTCGGCGAGGGCTCGTTGGAAGTCGTCGCGGACGCGCTCGAATTGGACGCCGATGGCGTGGCCCTCGATTTGGAACGGTACGTCCAGGGTAGGTATCGATCGAGAGCCAAGGGCCCTGGAGGCAACCGCCTAGGCGATTTCGGCGAGTGCCTTACTTACCTGCTCTATCTGGGGGCTGGCCGGCAGCCAGTGCGAGTGGTTTCGACCCCAGGCCGGAAGAAAAAAGGACAAAAGTTCCCCCAACCCGACTTTGTCCTTCGGGAAGGACGAACCGTTATGGCTCTTGAGGTCAAGACCACGGAGGCACTTCAGCGCTCTCGGCTCCTCGCTGCACGCTGGAAGCGACTTCAACCTTGCTGCGAGGTTGAGAAACTGAGACAAGAAGCCCTGCCCCAACTCGGATTTAGCCAGCGGGGGGAGCCGGCGGGTCCGTTTACTCACGCTCTCAAATTCGCCGATGGGTCAACCTCGCCATTTCCCGTGGACGGAGGCGAAGCAGTAGCAGTGCTGGCGGTGGATGGCCGCGTTGCGACGCTGCAGAGTGAGCCGCGATTTAAGACACCACACCACTGTCTAAAGCAGAGTCGTAGCTGCTGGAGATGCCTAGAGGCAGACCGCGTCCCCGTCCACGCGGTAGTGGTGAAAATGCACAACGAACCAGGCAGGCTCGGAGTGCTCGGAAGCGGCGAGTCGGGAACGGATTGGCTGACAGCGTACTCCTTCTGGGAGCAGGCCGTGTGGTCTCGGGAGCTGGCGGCTGTCAGGAGAGCCACACAGGTACTGTCGGCCCGTACGGTTACTTGGCTGCGATCCTCGCGTGCATCGCGACAACGGGCTTTGGAGGCCCGCGTAAGCTCCCGAAAGGAGCGCCGTAGTCAGGAACTTGAATGGGACGGGCTCGAAGAGGCGTGGGGACAGTACCTTGCGGAGGGACTTGCTGAACACGGCCTCGACAATGCTTTCGAAGCAATCCAGGAATTGCGCATTCCTGATCCAAGACCAGACCCTCTGCATCGAGGACGGTCCGAGCCCCTAGTGGCAGAGCAGATCGATTTCGTTGTTTCGGCCGAGTTAACGCAACCATATCGCTTCAGTTCTCGCAGCCGGAGGATTCCGAAGGCCACTTTTAGCTTGTATGATGACGGCCGAGCGCTGGATTTTCGCCTGTGCTCCTCCTCATGGTGGGATGCACATACTGAAAGTCGAAGTCCACGAATGACTGAGACTGCAGCCTCAGTTGCAGCGGTCGAGGGAGTCACGGCGCTGTTAGAATCGACTGGCGGCACGTGGGCCGGTGTTGAGACGCCAATCGGAGTCCCGCTTGAGCCAGCGCGCGTCGCGGTCGACGGTGAGGCCCTGGACGTTGGATGGCGGTCGAAGACAATCGATCACCGTGGTCGGTGGGACCCTCTCGGTGTCAACGTCCCGCGCTGGATCAAATGGCTGGCGTATGGAGACCCTCGTGCAACTCTATTCGTCCTGCCCGACGGTCGGGTCCACATCAAGAGCGCGCGGGTTACTGATTTGTAATCGGTGGAATTGTTTCCTACGCTTGGAGTTTCAATTCAACGCTCATCTTAGAAATGTTGGGACGCATATGGCAGTCGAGATGCTGCTTTCGGGCTTGGCCAAAGAAGCGCTCTCTTGATTCCAGCTGAAATGAATCTAGAGTAACCCATTGTTCTTTAGGATCTCGGCCAGATCTCCTACGAACCGATTGCGCTCGCGGACAACTTGCACGGCACACACCTTCACTTTCTTCGACCCAAGAATCATGTCGCCCTTTGGCGGCGGGCGGGGTACGCGATGAAAGCTGACGGCGATGCCCACGACCAAGTGTGAAGAGTCGGGCATTGAGCCCCAAATGTCTTTTCCTTCTGACCATCTGTCGTGGTGTTCGTCGCCATGCGACCGCGCACCCCCACTTCTCTCTGCGGGATGGAAGTGCTCAGTAGCAGCGCGAAGTTGTTCAAAGGCCACCTCAGAATAGGTCCCTTTCATTTCCACGAAGCAGACGATCCAGTCCGCACCGAGTCTTGTGACGAAGACTCCATCGGGGTGCTTCTCGCCAGGCCGCCAGTGGGCTTTTTCGAGATCGAAGGCCAGGATCTCCTTTGAGCTCCCGAAGACGATTTCCTGGCCGGTGCGATCATCTCGCACTGATGCATAGTACCAAGTGCCCTTAAGCTTCTCTTTCCCCAGCAGGTCTGGGGGCGCGCAGGCAAGCGCTGAAAGTTCTTTCAACCTCCTTGACCCTCCGCTGTTCTCGCTGCGGAAATGCGGTTGTACTCTTCGGCCAAGCTTTGGCTAACGCGCCCTAGTTCGCTCTCACTGATGAACCCAGTTTCTTCGTCTACGAGTGACTCGGGCGATAACCCTTGGCGGAAGCGATAAACAGAAACCTGCTCTCGTTTGAGACGAACGTCAGTCGCTGGAAGGTTTGGTCCATTGTGCTCAGTCAACGAACCTGCCTGTACCAGATTGTTCACCGCGTACAGAACGTCAAGTGAATGTGTGGTTACCACAACCCGAAAACCCAAATTCACCATCCGCGCCAGTAATCGCACAACTCCAACCTGCGCTTCAGGGTGCAAATGGATCTCCGGCTCTTCGACAAAAAGCACGAGCCCAGGTGCAACGCTTGATCGTCCCGCTTGAATTCGAAGGGCGCGCGTTAGGTAAGGAAGCGACCAATTCGCTCTTTGGCCAGAGGACGCGAGGTCGAGGTCGAACTGACCTTCCTTAAACTTCCATTTCCAGTCGTCACCTCGCCGGAGTACCTGCCCCCCTAGGATGTTGAGCAACTCTGTTTCAAACGGATCATTGTCCTCAGATTCAGATTCCACTCCGTGCTCGACCAGCCAGTGATCGAAGAGATCATAAGTGATGGGCAGGCGAACCACGCGGAGGGCACCGATGGTGCGCAGCAAAGGAGTAACGATTCTTTCAGTAGGAAAGAAGAGCGCATGGTGCCTCACGTGCCTTCTCTGGCCCGCGTAGTCGCGTAGATGCTCCACTTCGCGACGATCTTTGCTCGATAACTTGACCAACCGGTTCACTCGGTACATCCGAAACCCAAGCGCCGCCTTATTTTCTAAGCTCTGAATCTCCCACGGTTCTCCACGCGACCAATCGATACGAACCTTCTTGTTCGCGAATGTTGCGAATCTTCGTCCGGCAGATCGAAGCTGATCGAGAAGAAACCCAACTATGTGCTCAGCCTCCCAACTCGCGGATCCACGCTCCGTCGTAAGGAGCCATTGGACGAGGTACGGGAGCTCTTCGAAGAAGTACAAGACCTGCGCCGCTAATGACTTGCCGGAGCCCTGAGGCCCCACGAAAACGGTTAGCGGCCGCAGCTGAAGTTCGCACGCAGGCAGAGGTCCTAATGCGCCGTCTTTGATTCGGAGGATCGCGGTTCGAGTATCGACCTGGTCAAACGTCTTGCGCATAACTGATGTGCAGGATAGCGAGTCCTATCCCTCCCTCAAGTTCGTTTACAGCGCACGAGCGACGAAGCACAATCAAAGGAACCGAAAACTACTCTTGCAGGCACATAACGACGGACCTGTGAAACTGTCGAACCGCTTAGTGCCGTTTGCTTGGGCGGCGCGGTTCCGCTGACGAGAGAGAAGACCTTCTGCGACTCGGGGATCATTCTATAGCCACGTGCTACCCGTCCCTTTTGCGCTCCGTCAATCAGCGCCGATTGGCCCTTTCTAGGTGGCATTCCTATTCAGTCACGAAAACCGTTGTACAAAGTGAAGAGCGATTCGGAGACGAAAGCGAAAGACCTAGTGTAAGGATCGCCTCAGCCAACCCATTCTTTTGACTGGCCCTCGCCCTGGCGTCAATGGGGGCGTCCTCTACTGTGCGATCGGCCGTCGCGATTCCTGACCCCTCCCTCCCTACGACACTGGAGGAAGGGGTCAGGAATCGCTCCTGGAAAATTGGTGCAAAGGAGAAGGCATTGAGGGCCAGGGGCAGTTGACCATGAATATTCTTTAATCTAAAGTCTATTCCAAGATGAACCCAGAAACGAGAGTCGAAGAGAAACGGGAGGAACGGGTTGAAGTCGGGCGCGGGAGAGGGCTTCGGATAACGCGGAGGGACCGGGAGCTGCTGGCGATGATGGCGATGGCTCGGTATCTGTCGTCCGATCAAATCCAGCGGCTGTTCTTTTCGGGGCGAACGGAGGCAGCGTGCCGCATTCGGTTGTTTCAGCTTGCAGGCCTGGGGAAGCAGCCTCAGCCCACACCGTACATTCGGCGGCTTCGGTTCCGGTCGTTTGAAGGCAAGTGGTTCTCCGCGTGGGCGCCTACGCCTCTGGGCTACGTGGTCACCCGAGCCGTCTTGGGCACCGAACCTAAACTTCCGGCAGGCGATATCAGCGCCGCATTTCTCGAGCATTGCGTGCGGCTCAATGACTTGCTCGTCGCGCTGGTCGCGACGGGAAGCGCTCGAGTCCCTTCTGCCCGCAACCTCCCCTTTCGTTGGCTTGCTTCCGACTCCGTCCGCCTGCCGTGGCGCGACTACGATCGGCAAACGGGCATTCATCGCGCCCGCATCATCCAACCGGATGCCACGCTCGAGCTGCCCGCCATCTCGAAGCGGTATTTCCTCGAGTGCGAGATGGGTACCCAACCACTCTTGAGCGAAGACCCGACGAGAGCGGGCGCCACGGCACACAAGCTCGGCAGGTACTCCCGATTCATGGACACCTACGTCGATGCCGGGATGAAGACGACGGCCTACGCGGTAGTTTTCCCCGATCGTTGGCCAGCTCAGCTTGTTTTCCTGGTCAACTCTCCGACGCGACGGGACCACGTCCGGGAGCTATTTGAAAAATGGGGCCGGGAGCGCACTCTCTCGATTCCTGTCCTAGCCCTCACATTCGATGAAGCTATCAGCCACTTCCGATCGCTTTTGGGAATTGCCTCGCCCCCGCGAGCGCTGCTAGCCACCGACAGCATCGTGCTCACGCGAGCCGAGTATTTGCAGCTCGCTCACTTCTTCGAGTCCGCCACCCGCCGCTTGCGGTACGCTCGGGACCAAGCCAGAGAGCTGAAGAACCCACGGCTTGAAGTGCCGGACTACCCTTCAAATACGGATGAGGTCCTGCATCTTCTCCGGCACCTTTCATCCAGATTCACAAACCCGTCTGCTCGACCCCAATAAGGAGTCCCCCCGTGCCCAAAACCCCTGCCCGTGACGATTACTTCGCCCAATCCTTTCGCTTCACGCCGGAGCAAGCCGCGGTCCTCAAGGAGGAGGCTCAACGCCTCGGCAGCACCACAACCTTCGTTCGGCAGCTCCTGGACGACTACCGGACGCTCTACGGCCTGCCCGAGGTCCTCGCCGAGCAGCTCGACGCGGAAGCGGCGGCGCTCGGGAAAAGCCGACGCGAATACGTCATCCATTTGCTTTCGCAGCGAGGAGCGCAGCTGCTCAAAGGCGAGATTCAACTTCCATCGAAGAAAGCATCAGGCAAGCCAAAGCGCTGAAAGAGGTAGAGATGGAGACGCCCGTACCCACCAAGTCTGAGCCCTGGCTGACCGCGGAGCAGGCCGCGGCGCACCTTGGATTGCCGTCCCGAAAAGCTCTGTACCAGGCCGTTCGCCGAGGCCAAGTCCCCGTCCATCGCTTCGGCAAGCGCCTGCGCTTCAGTCGCGCGGAGCTCGACCGCGCGCTGCTCAACGCAGCTTCGTGACCGCGATCTCCTTTTCTGCTATGGGCGCCGGCGACGCCCGTCTGCCCAAGGAGAAAATCCATGGGCGTCAGTAAGTACACTGCAAGAGGTAGAACCTGGTGGCGGGTGGATGAGTGGCTCTCGCTTCCCGACGGGAAGCTCATCCGCTACCGAAAAAAGAAGATCCCGACCAAGGAGCAAGCAGGAGTGCTGGCAGCCAAGAAAAAAGCCGAGGCCTTCGAAGGCCAATTCTTCGTCCGCCAGAAGAGGGAAGCCACCAAGACGGTGAAAGAGCTCTGGGAAGCCTATGAGCCGATCAGCAAGCGAGACAATGACTCCTGGCAGACCAACACCGGCAGGGCACGGCATCTTCTCAGACACCTGGGCAGCCGCCGCGCAGCCCAGCTCACCCTCAAGGACGTCGACGCATACCGAAACGCACGGTTCGCGGAGAAGTCCCGCAGGAAGACAACTCCAGCTCCAGGTACCCTGGATCGTGAGGTAGCCTTGCTTCGGCGCATCCTGAACTACGCGGTTCGATGCGGCGATCTCTCGCGTAACCCACTCGACGGAGTTCAGCTTCTCCGTAAACCGAACATCCGTCGGGTCGTGGTCTCGGAAGAGACTTTCCAGAAACTCCTCCAAGCTGCCGAGAGCGTCTTCCGTCCCATCCTGCTCGTGGCCTACGATCACGGGCTGCGGAAGGGAGAGATTCTCGGCCTGCGTTGGGAGCAGCTCGACGTGCGCGAGGGGGTCATCCGCCTCGCACCGCAGGACACGAAGGGTGGAGAGCACCGGGTCGTCTACCTGACGGCGCGGACGCTTGAAGCACTGCGCGCCCTGCCTCGGCGGCTCCACGCCGAGCACGTCTTCACCAACCCTGCCACCGGCGAGCGCTGGTGGGAGATTCGGAAGATGTTCCGCCGAGCCTGCAGAGACGCAGGCCTGGAGGCTATCTGGTTCCATGATCTTCGCCGGAGCTTCGTCACCGATGCTCGGCGACGAGGCGTCCCCGAATCGGTGGTGATGAAGCTGTCGGGACACCGCACCCGGAGCGTCTTCGACCGATACAACGTCGTGTCCGAGGACGACCTCCGTTCCGCAGTACGCCAAATCGAGTCCGGCGCGGCCGCAGAGCTGGCCCGCGTTTCTGGACACGTTTTGGACACACTTTGGTCGGGCGCGCCGAGAAGCCCCAGCCTCCCTCCGCCTAACCCGGCGGGAAATCTGGGGAACTCCAGCGCGCCCGGAGGGAGTTGAACCCCCGACCTTCGGATTCGAAGTCCTCGCGCGAATCTGGCCAAGTCCGCGGGATTACGAAGGAAGCTCGCGCCGGAAGCCTTCGACTGTAGCGCCGGTGCAGCAGGCTGCGAGCGATCGGGCGATGATTGCCATCACCCGAGTAGGAAAAAGGTGGAGCCGATAATTGGTGATCACGCCCGGACCGACCTTGCCGCTTCAGGTTCGGCAACGCTCAACCTGCTGCTGAAGACGTTGATCTCGGCAACATCGAGCGGAAAACGTCGGCAACGTCCCATCTACGGCCCCCCGCATCGGCTAGCGTACGGTCGTCGCCCTGCGCAGCGCTAAGATGCCGCAGGGTATTCTTTCTCCCCCCGTGGCTGATTCTGTGCGGTCGGATTCTCTCGCAATTGTTGCGCACCCCCTTCACGCTGGTCTACTTCAACTCGCACATGGACAATGCAAGTCCTCCACCCGAGATTGGCGCCGATGACTTCGCCCGGCGGTTCTCCTTACGCACCCAAAACCTCATGTGGCTACTCGGCGCTGGTGCGTCAGCATCTGCTGGAATCCCAACTGCCGGAGACATGGTGTGGGAATTCAAACAGCAATTGTTCCTAAGTCAACGTCGGGTCTCGCTCCAGGCAGTTGCCGACCTCTCGAGTCCCGTGATCCGAGCCCAACTGCAGGCTCATATCGATTCCGCGCGGAGCTTTCCATCGCCCGGCGCCCCAGACGAGTACGCAGCGCTCTTCGAGGCGGTCTATCCCGCCGAAATGGATCGACGTGCTTATCTGGACGCAAAAATGGCTGGGGCGAAGCCTTCCTACGGTCATTTCGCTCTCGCAACGCTGATGCGAGCGCAATTGACCCGTTTGGTGTGGACTACCAACTTTGATCCACTCGTCGCTGATGCCTGCGCGAAGGTTTATGACGGGACTGGGTCGCTGACTACCGTGGCTCTCGACGCGCCAGACTTGGCGGCACAATGCATCGCTAACGGGCGTTGGCCAGTTGAGATCAAGCTGCATGGTGACTTCCGCTCGCGCCGCTTAAAAAACACTGGTGATGAGCTGCGTCATCAAGACAAGCGCCTGCGGCAAGTTCTGGTCGACTCCTGCCGACGGTTTGGTATCGTCGTGGCCGGCTACAGTGGCCGTGACGACTCGGTAATGAACGCACTAGACGAGTCTTTTGGACAGCGTGATGCATTCCCGTCAGGTCTATTCTGGCTACACCGCGGGGAGGAGCCACCGCTTGCACGAGTACAACAATTGTTGACGAGGGCGGTACAGGCCGGAGTCGAGGCATCGCTCGTGCGTGTGGAGAACTTTGACGAGGTCATGCGCGATCTGCTGCGGCTAACAAAGAACGTCGATACCAAGGTACTTGACAATTTAGCTGCTGCGCGCCGCCACTGTAGCGGTGCCCCCAAACCCAGTGGAAAGCTTGGCTGGCCAGTAGTTCGCCTCAACTCTTTGCCACTACTTCAAACCCCGAGTGTCTGCCGACGCATTGTTTGTGGGGTCGGTGGCCAAACCGATGCGCGCGACGCTGTTCAGCTGGCGGGCGTGAACGCGCTGGTCGCGCGCACGAAGGCGGGCGTTCTAGCGTTCGGCTCCGACAACGATGTACGGAAAGCGTTCGAGCCTCACCAGATCACCGATTTCGACCTCCACACGTTTGATACCAAGCGCCTTCGCTATGAATCAGGCGAGCGTGGCCTGCTGCGCGAAGCTCTAACTCGGGCAATGAGCCGGCAACGTGGGATGGATGTCATTCACCGACGAAGCTCGGACCTGCTGGCGCCGGCCAATCCGAAGGAGAATGCTTGGGTTTCGCTGCGGCGCCTCGTCGGACCGATCAGCGGTGAACTGGTGGATGTTCCCGGCCTGTACTGGCGCGAGGGCATCGGTGCGCGGCTCGACTGGGCCGACGACCGCCTGTGGTTGCTTATTGAACCTCGCACCGTCTTCGAAGGCATCCGCGACGACAACAAAACCGCCGCGGCTGCCTTTGCTCGTGAGCGAACCATCAAGCGATACAATCGCCAGCTGAACGACCTCATCGCCTTCTGGGCGGCTCTGCTCGCTGGGGATGGAGGTGATCTCCGGGCGTTGGGCGTCGGAGATGGCGTGGATGCCGTATTTAGGCTGTCGTCCGATACCGGATTTTCACGGCGAGTTGGCCCATGACCAACCCGAATGCGCCTCACATTTGGCTCCCTGAACCTAAACTCGCCTTTCATCCTGACCGTACCTCGGACCAAGACATCCACCCGCTTCGAGGACTCTTGCGATTCGGGCCTCATTCCAGCGGGCTCGTGCCCGCCCCAATCCGCGTAGCGACCATTGCGCCCGCTGGCGAGAGTGGTCGGCTGTACAGTTTCCTGAAGGAACTCAATTCGGTGTCGAAGCCGACCGAGCGCGCTGATTATCTGCCCGAGTGGCCCGGCTTTCAGCCCGTATTTGGTCTTCACGTGCGAGGGGCCGGTACTGGCTGCCATGTCGAACTTGATCCCGCGCTTGAGGCCGAAATTCGGGCCTCTCCAACTCCGCATATAGGACTCGCCGACCGCCTGCTACGAGCAATTCAGGGTCTCGAAGCCCGACGAGCTCACCTCGACGTTTTGTTCATTTACCTCCCCCAGCGTTGGTCACGCGGTTACGTTGGCGGGGAAGGCGATGACTTCGACTTGCATGATCATGTGAAGGCTGCTACCGCGGCACGTCGGCTCCCTGTCCAATTAGTTCGTGAGGACCAAGCGCTCGCCTACCTCGATCGCGCGAGCGTAATGTGGCGTATTGGATTGGCGCTCTATGCCAAGGCTGGCGGGGTACCCTGGAAGCTAGCTGATACAGATCGCGACACAGCATATATCGGCATTTCCTACGCTGTTCGCCCACCCGAGTCTGATCGCCCGCGGTTTGTCACCTGCTGCAGCCAAGTTTTCGATGCGGAGGGCTCGGGTCTTGAGTTTGTCGCTTACGATGCTCACGAGGTCGAGGTCCAACGCGACAATCCATTTCTCTCACGAACTGAAATGTTCCGGGTTATGACGCGATCGATGGATCTTTACCGTCGCCGGCACGCCGGTCGGTCGCCCCGGCGTGTGGTGGTCCATAAAACCACTGAGTTCAAACCGGATGAGATCGACGGCTCCATGGAGGCTCTTCACTTATGTGAGACCGTTGATCTTGTGCAGATTGTTGAAGACGTGGGTTGGCGCGGCGTTCGTATCGATGGCTCCGGTAACGCCAAAAAGGGAGCGCCCGCTGCCTTCCCCGTTGAACGCGGCACACTCGTAGGCCTGGGGCCACGTGAAGCACTGCTGTGGACACATGGTGATGTGCGAGGCATTGGGAAACGTGGCTCATACTTCCAAGGAGGTCGGAGTACTCCTCGCCCCGTGCGCCTGATCCGTCACGCGGGCCACGGGCCTTGGGATGAAACGGCGCGCGCCATACTGGCGCTTTCGAAGATGAATTGGAACAATGACGCATTGTATGACCCTCTGCCCGTCACTGTCGGGTTCGCCAAAGTGCTCGCTCGAGTCGTTAAGCGTATGCGCGGCTTGGGGAGCGGACCTTACCAATTCCGGTTCTTCATGTAACTGAACAGCGAACAACATTTTAACTGCTTCTTCCGAGATCGGGTGGATTGCTACTGGAGAGTTCGCTTCGTCGACGGGCGTCGCGGCCAAATAGATGCCGACCGAATTCGAAAGGCCGGACACTTGGGTCAGCAGAGCGCAGCGATCAGCGGCAAATCCCGCTCGATGAGCCGCCCATAGCTGCTCGTCGCCCGTCGCCGATGTTTACTGAGTCGCAAACAATTCGAGTATGCGCGAAATCTCGGAATCCACATCTGCCAGCTCTCCTTCCCGATCAATGACCGAACAGCAGACCTGAGCGAGGCTTCGCGCTGAGCCCATGGTCATGAAGAGCGCCTGACCTAAGCCGTCCTCTCCCTCGCCAATCAGAGCTCGAATATTTGCCTGTACTGTCGGATGAGCGTCCAGGCACATCCTTCGATAGAACAAGGAGTAGTTCTCGGCAAAAGGGGGACCCGCCTCCTTCGCACGCTCCAAGATGTT
>Ga0137392_10000780_pt1 | contig 17390 bp, 20 predicted proteins | sample 15con2h34AmetaG_FD_101394 | JGI IMG/M metagenome (GOLD analysis project Ga0137392, IMG submission 101394) | Vadose zone soil microbial communities from Angelo Coast Range Reserve, California, USA - 15con2h3.4A metaG | ecosystem: Environmental > Terrestrial > Soil > Vadose zone > Saprolite... | reverse complement strand
TCAGCTCAGCCAAAAGCTGGTGCAGTTGGAATCGGGGGCTGTACGCCGGTTCATTCGGTTGGATCTTGGCCAGGGGTTCGACATCAAGGCAGGCACCGCGGCGGATGCATTCGCGCGAATGACCGCGGTCTCAACCCCTTTCACTGCCGGGCTCACTTATCGATATGACCTTCGCGCCAACCGGCTGGCACAGCTTTCGTCGAATTTCGGCTTCGACAACGGTCGAGGCCTCTCGGTCGCGCTCGCGTACGACAATCTGGTTCTGTCCGGACCGGACAATCTACGCCGAGGAATTGATGAGCTGGTGGGGCCAGCGGCGCGGACCGATCAGGAATTAAAACCCTTCCGCGCCCAGACGGTGACCGCGCGTGCGGGAATCAGATTCAATTTCGGCCTGGGTCTTCTGTACGAGGTTACGGTATCCCCGCAAGTCGACTCGCGATGCATGGGCCCCGCGCCACCGGCCTTCTGCCCAGTCGACATCGGGTCGGGCGTTGTCAGCTCGCTTCCGCCCACGCCGTGGACGATCCTCCAGCAGGCGGTGACGCTTTCCATAAATCCGTCATGCGATTGTTTTCGGCTGGATGTCCGCGCTGGTATTCGGCGGGATTTCATCCTCCCCGACTTCCGGGGCAATCCAGCTCTTCCCTTCAGGCCGGATTTCTCCTTCACTTTGACCCTGGCGAAGTTCGGTTCGTTTGGGATCTAGTAGCTGTGCTACCACTGGAAACCGAAAGTTTCGCGACAGCAGTGCCGTTGACGAGAAGCTGTTATAGGTTCACTCTCTGTCGCTGGCAGGCGGAGCCGACTCTGTTACGTATCCCCGCGGGTTGAAGTGTTTTTAATGCAAAGCGATCACAATGAATGTATTGAGGAAACGTGTCTGAAATAGGAAAGCGATTAGGACAGCGGATTCGAGAGCTTCGAACTCAACGAGCCGAGCGGTGGACCCAGGAAGATCTCGCGGAACGAGCCCGGATCAGCGTTTCCTTTCTCTCGATGATAGAGCGCGGCGAGCGGGTTGCCCACGTGGAGACGCTAGCAGCCCTCGCCGATTCGCTGGATGTTCCATTGTCAGAGTTGTTTTCGGGACTGGACAGGGAACCCAGTGGTCCGCCGGACTTGCTGCGTCCACTCTCGGATTTCTGTCGAAGTCGCCGACTCAACTCCCGGGACGTTGAAAAGCTTCTCGGTGTCGCCCGGGCGATGTTCAACGGCAAAGGCTAACAACACAGCCTTTAAATTCTTGAAGTTATTCTGCCCGGGTGGGTGCGCTTGACCATTCGGCGGCCCGGCACTTAGTGTCCTGCGCTTCAGGCGAAGGGTCTAAGGTCTCTTGAGGCGAAACGGAAAATCGACGCCCTCGGCGCGCCGTCAGGACACCGATAGCTATAAGGCGATTCTGCGCGCCGCGATCGAGGTTTTCGCGGACAAGGGTTATCACGGCTGCCGGATTTCCGACGTCGCCCGAACGGCAGGTGTGGCCTACGGGCTCGTCTACCACTATTTCCACGACAAAGAAGCGCTTCTCGAGGCGGTGTTCGAGGTGGGGTGGGGAGGATTTCTCGCTAGAGTGCACGAGGTCGCGGTCAGTACCTCAACCCTCGAGGAAAAGGTCCAGCGAATCGCGCAGATCGCCTTCGAGGCCTACCGCAGGGACCCGAAGGCGGTCAAAGTGATCATCCTGGAGATCGCGCGCAGTCCGGCATTCGAACAGGCCCGCCGTCGCTCGGAGCTGATGGATGTCATCCGGGTGAGCGAGGGGATGTTCGTCGAGGCGAAGCGAAATGGCGACCTCAACCCCAACCTCGACCCATTGCTGTGCGCCGCCCAGTTGTTCGGCGCAATCGAAATGACGTTGACCACTTTTGTCCTCGGGCTGGCCGATTCGCACACCGATCAAGCGCTCGAGCGGGCGCAGGTTCAGCTGACGGAATCCTTTCTTCACGGAGTTCTCGCTGCAGGCGCGGAGCTTTCATGGAAGGAACCCAGGTCCGCCGGCGGGTCGAAGACGACAAAGCAATCCCGACCGGCAAAGCAAGTCTGACCATCAAACGCTAACGGGTTTGAAGACGCGCTGTCCCTGAAGTTATCGTGGAGTTGAGCCAAGGATGACTCAATCCAAGGACCGGGTGATCATCACCTGCGCACTCACCGGCGTGGTCGCCAACCGCGACCAGTGCCCTGACCTCCCCTACACCCCCGCCGAAATCGGCGAAGAGGCGCGCCGCGCCTGCGACGCCGGTGCAGCCATCGTGCACATCCATGCCCGCGATCCGATCACCGGCGAGCAGACCTGGTCAACGGAGATCCATCGCCAGATCAAGGAGGAGGTGCAGAAGCGCTGCCCGGTGATGATCAACTTCTCGACCGGTGGCTTCAACATGGGCGTGGAAGACGACGCGGAAAAGAAAAAGCGAATCGAGTATCTGTGGAAAACGCGCCCCGAAATCGCCGCCCTGAACATGGGATCGATGAACTACGCCAAGTACTCGGAACGCCGGCGAGCCTTCGTCTTCGATTTCGTCTTCCTCAACCCGTTCCACGACATTCTCCTCGTCGCCGCCGCGATGCGAGAGGGCGGGGTGAAACCGGAGCTCGAGTGCTTCGACCTGGGACACGTGCGAAACGCCGAACCGCTGATCTCGATCGGCGCCCTCAAGCCGCCGCTTCAGTACAGCTTCGTCCTCGGGGTTCTCGGAGGGGCTCCGCCGACCGCCGAGACACTGGCGCACATGTCCCGGCAGCTCTCGGACGCGGACGCTTGGGAAGTCATCGGGATTTCCAGAGTGCAGTGGCACCTGCTTGCGACCGCGCTGGTCCTCGGCGGGAATATCCGCGTCGGCCTGGAGGACAACTTCTATCTCGACGCCGCCGGGACCCAGATGGCCAAGGGCAATGGGCCGCTGGTAGAGAAGGCGGCGCGGATGGCGCGCGACGTGGGGCGCGAGCCGATGAGTCCGAACGAAGCCAGGATCGCGCTGAACATTCCGCAGCAATGGTGAGCGGCTAGTCGAACCTCAGCTGCAGAAGGGACTCCGCGTTGACGTAGAGGCTGTTCACTTTCGAGGCCCAGTGCAGATGAGGACCGGTGACCCTCCCGGTTTTTCCCACCAGGCCGATTCGCTGCCCCCGGACCACTTTCATTCCTGGATTCACCTGCATCCTGGACAAGTGGAAATAGGCGGTGAACAGGCCGCCCCCGTGGTGGATGATCACCGTATTCCCGGAGGCGTAGCAGGCGCGGACGAGCACCACCACCCCGTCATTTGCGGCGGCCACCGGATCGCCGACCCTGCCATCGAGGTCGGTTCCAAAGTGCTGGCTTTGCTTCTGTCCATTGAAAAGCCGCAGGTCGCCGAAATGCGCCGTGACCAGGGGATCTCGAGGCCAGGCGAAGCTTTGACGGAAGAGCAGGCCAGTCAGAGGTTGATCGTACGCGCGCCGGAACGCCGCCTGATCCTGGGCCATCCAGCGCTTCGCCTTGGGAGGGGGATTGATGTACTGGTTCGAGACTTGAAGCTCCCGGCTGGGAAACCCCGGTTCGACGACGTCCACGGTGAGAGCGATTTCGCTGCCATCTTGGGTTCCCGCGCCTTCGGGGAGTTGGATTTGCAGGCTCATCTCGCCCGGCGGCTGCTCAACCGGGATGCCGACGAGCGCGCAAAAGCCTCGCGGGCTGCGAACGAAGACGAGAGATTTGTCTCCCACCTGGCCGCCGACGGGAGCCTTCTCACCCCGGACGGTGATCAGCACCACGTCTCCTGGCCGCGCGGTCCCCGGCTGCAGCTCGACCATGGGGCGAGGGCGCAGCGCCGCCGCGGAGCCGGCCCAGAAAAGGGCGAAGGCGGCGGCAGACCGGATCGCGCGTGCGCCCATCATCGGTCGATCTGCCAGGCGGTGAATCATGCGCGAATCTGACGACACCATTCACCCGCCTGCATACCTACGTCAAGAATGCACCCGCGGCCAGGTCGCGAAACCTGCGCCTTTACGTTAAGAGCGAAGCAATGAAAGTTCTGATTGCAGACGATCTCTCGGCCGAAGGCACCGAAATCCTCCGGAAGGGTCCGGGCCTATCGGTGGATGTAAAAACCGGACTCAAGGCCGCCGAGCTGGAAGCGATCATCGGCGATTACGACGCGCTGGCAGTTCGCAGCGCAACGCGCGTCACCTCGGCGGTGATCCGCGCCGGTCGAAAGCTCCGGGTGATCGGCCGCGCGGGCGTGGGTGTGGACAACATCGATCTCGACGAGGCCACCAAGCAGGGCATCGCGGTGATGAACACCCCCGGTGGCAACACGATCACCGTGGCGGAGCTCGCGGTGGCGATGATGATGGCGGTTTCCCGGCACATCCCCCAGGCCACCGCCAGCGTCAAGCAAGGCAAGTGGGAGAAAAAGAAGTTTCAGGGGCGCGAGCTGTTCAACAAGTTTCTCGGCGTGCTCGGGATCGGAAACATTGGATCTGTGGTCGTCGAGCGGTGCCTGGCGATGAAAATGAAGGCGCTGGCTTTTGATCCCTACATCTCGGCGGATGCCGCACGCCGTCTGGGTTGCGAGCTGGTGAGCCTGGAGGAGCTGCTGGCAAGATCGGACTACGTGTCGGTTCACGTCCCCCTGGCCGAGCAGACGCGGAACCTTCTCGGCAAAGAACAGCTGCAGAAGATGAAGAAAGGCGCCTTCTTGATCAACTGCTCGCGCGGCGGGGTGGTCGATGAGCTGGCATTGCACGCGGTGCTCAGCTCGGGCCATCTGGGGGGGGCGGCGTTCGACGTATTCGCCTCGGAGCCAGTCGCGGCCGACCATCCGCTCCTCCGATTGGACAATTTCATTTGCACCCCCCACCTCGGAGCGTCGACCGAGGAGGCGCAGCGCAACGTGGCCATCGCTCTGGCGGAGCAGCTGGTGGACTACCTTTGCAATGGAAATATCCGCAACGCGGTGAACGTGCCTTCCGTTTCGCGCGAGCTGCTCGAGCAGCTCGGCCCCTGGTTGGAGCTGGCGGGCAAGCTCGGCAGCCTTGCCGGGCACTTTTGTCCGGAGGCATTGACCTCGGTGGAGATCGAGGCAAGAGGGGACATCAACCAGCATCCCCTGAAACCGGTGACGGTGCAGGCCCTCAAGGGCCTTTTCTCCCAGATCTGGGGAGAGGGAGTGAACGAAGTGAGCGCGCCCGCGCTTGCCAAGGAACGGGGGATCGAGGTCATCGAGCAGCGCCGTGGCGAGCACGAGGATTTCGCCTCCAGCCTGACGCTTCGATTGAAGGGCAAGACCGAGCTCTCGATCGAGGGCACCGTCTTCGGCCGGCGCCATCCGCGCATCGTCCGGTTGAACCAGTTCGATGTCGAGGCGGTTCCCTTCGGTCACCTGATCGCCATCCACAATCAGGATGTGCCGGGTGTCGTCGGGCGCGTTGGAACCCTGCTCGGGGATGCGGCGGTGAACATCGGCCGCATTCATTTGTCGCGCGACCGGGTACATGGGGAGGCTTTCTCGCTGATCAACATCGACACTCCGGTGCCGCAATCGGTTCTCGACGGACTCCGCCGTTTGGGCGGGGTGCTGAGCGTTCGCCAGCTCTCCCTCTGACCACAGCCCTCTGCCCGGTCAATGTCCGACCCGTCGCACGGCGAGCTGCGATCGCAGCCGTGCGGCGAGGGGCGACTTAGCTTCGTCAGATGCTGAGACCGCAACGAGTTGCCACCGCCGCGCCCGAACCGGCGAAGACCGAGGGCGGGTTGCACTATGGCAAGCGGCATGCGGAGACAGAGGATCTGGCCAAGGCCCCGGCGGAGAGCGCTCAACACCTACCCCAGTCCCCCGTTTCCCTGACAACCTGCCGGTTGCCGAACACCCGGGCAAGCGGCGAGTTGCTCCCTTTTTCCGCCCTGGATAGGTTCGTGAAGGTGCCGAGGAGACCATGCCTTTAGCGATGAAACCGAACAGCGACGGGAAAATTGCGACGCTGCTGACGAACATAGCGGACGGTCTGGGGCACCTGATCACCGAGCACATCGCCCTGGCCAAAATCGAGAACACCGGGGCTGCCACGGCGCTCGCCAGCTCGCTGGTCCAGGCCGCCGCTTTCCTCGCGCTGGTTTTGATCGGTTATGGATTCTTGTCCGCGGCGCTGGTTACCTTCCTTGCCCCGGAACGGATGTCCTACTCCGCCGCCCTCCTCATCGTCGGAGGAGGAAACCTGATCGTCGGCGCGATCGGCGCGTACCGCGGGTTGCGCAAGATGTCCGCGCGGCCGATGATGCGCGAAAGCATCCGGGAATTGGACCGCAGCGCCGCGGCACTCTCAGCGGGCATCGGTTCAAACGGCTTGGAGGTCACCCATGACAAGAGATTTTGAACGGCAAACCCACCGGGCTCCGGATGAGGTCCGGGCAGAGATCGAGCGGACTCGCGAGCAAATCGCCTCATCCGCGGAGGCCTTGCGGCACGAGGTGGCAGTGCACACCGATTGGAGGGAATGGGTCAGACGAAAACCTGGCCCCTGTCTCGCCGGAGCTTTTGCGGTCGGGTTTTTCATCGCCAGGCGTTGGAAGTAGGCCCGCAACTCACGCAGCATTTCAGGAGACACGTATGGACGCGACACAGCAACTGCAGCAGAAGGCACGCGAGGTTCAGGAGAAGCTGGGTCCACAACTCGACGAAGCGAAGAAGAACTTGAGCGACTTCAACACCCGCTTCACCTCGTTCGTTCGCGCGCGACCGGGGGTTTGCTTGTTGGGAGCTCTCGCCTTCGGCTTCATCGTCGGTCGCATTGCCTCACGGCACTGATCGATCGAGGCCAACCTTTGCGGAGAAAAAACGGAATGAGCAAGCCCTCAGGTAATGGAACCCACGGCAAAGAGCATCGCGGCTTGGGCGAGCGCGTGGAGCACATCGGTAGCAGCGCGCAGGAGTTGCTGACCGAAGCACGCGATACCGTCAGCGACCTGAGAAAGACGCTGGATCTCACCGCTCGAATGGAGCGCCATCCGTACGCGATGCTCGCGGCGGCGGCGGCGGTGGGCTACGTGCTCGGAGGCGGACTGTTTACCTCGGCCACGGCGCGGTTGGTGCGGCTCGGCATCAAAGTTGCGGCCTTTCCTCTGATCAAAAACGAGCTGTTCAATCTCGCCGAGAGCTCGCTGTCTGGCTTCGGTGCTTCCAGCGGGTCGGAGGCGTCGGGCTCCACTGAGCCATCCTCGGAGACGGGGTCGTCGGGCGCTTAACGCGGCAAACCAATATCAAACGAAGACAAGGGAGAAGCTGATGAATCTGAAAAACTTGAAGGACTTCGACAAAGACGAGTTGCTAAGAAAAATCGGTCTGGAAACCAAGCGCAGCACCGGCGACACGATACTATCCGTGCTCGCGATTTTCGGAGTCGGTATCGTGGTGGGCGCGGGTGTCGGAATGCTGCTGGCTCCCAAAGCCGGTCGAGACTTGCGAGAGGACCTGCGACACCGGCTGCAAGGAGCAACCAATTCAATGGGCGAGACCTTCTCAGATGAAGGATTCTCCTCGGCTGATCGCCCCCGCGCCACCTGACCGACCGTCGTCCGGATGACGCCCGGTAGGGCGCGACCTTTTTCGAGCGCCGTGCATCTGGAATGCACGGCGTTCGTTTGCGGCGCTCCGCCAGCGAATCCGGTGCGGAGGTTTTCAGGTGCGAGCATGGGTCATCGCTGCGCTGCTGCTCGGTGCCATCTGGCTTGAAGCCCTGGCCGAGCGGCGATGTGACTGGAGCGGGCTCGCCGAAATGCCCCGGAATGCGCGAGGACCTGAGTCCTTGCGACCCTCTTCCAGGCTGGTGCATCTAGGCTGCGTGACCTTGTCGCCGATCTTCGCCGAGAAGCAGTGAGACTATTCCTGAGGTGAGCAGAGCCCGTCTTCGAGCCGGCCAAGCAGCTCCTCTGGAACCCGTCCTTGCGCCACGTGCTCCTCGACCACCCGAACCATCTTGGGCACCGTCATCGCCGGATAGTGAAACTCGCCGGCCAGCCCGGTGAGCTGAAAGTCCTCGCGCCGGAGCGGATCCTTCGGGCGCGGATTTTCCCGCAGCACGATGTTCGGCCCCAGATGACACAGCCCGTAGCAACCGGCGCGGTAGACCTCGCAAAGCCCGGTCATCCCACCCTTGGAAACGAGGTCGCGACAGGCGGCAAAGACTTGATCCGCGCCGCCTTCACGGCAGTTCGGACCCTTGCAGACGGCAAGGCGATAGGTCTTCACTACAGCAACGCTACGGGCTTTGCGCTTCGCTGAGAAGGGTCGTCGCCGACCTGCTGGAGACGGTTTCCGCGTGCTGGAGGGAATGGTCGTACCTACGCAGAAACGGCCAGTAGATCGCGAGTGCGAGAAGCAGGTTGGCCATCTGCAGAATCAAGGCTCGAGGGTCGCCCCCGGTGGAGAGGAACGCGCCCGCTGGAGCGGGCAGCGTCCACGGTACTTCAAGGTATGGTCGAGTCACCCAGTTGAGATGAAAAGCCAGATACGCCGAGGACGCGGAGGCGAGCGGTGCGAGAAAGAACGGAATCGCCAGTTGCGGATTGAGCACTACCGGCACCCCGAAAAGGACCGGTTCGCTGATGTTGCAGAGGGCGGGCACGATCCCCAGCCGGCCCACGGCTTTGAGCTGAGTCGAGCGGGAGCGCAGCAAGAGCAAGGCAAGCGGCAGCGCCGCGCCCGAACCTCCCTGCCATACGAACCAGAGATAGAAGTGCAGGGACGCGACATGGGGCAGCGCGATTCCCTGGCTGGCTGCCTCCATGTTCTGCAGCAGCATTGCCTCCCACAGGGGCTTCATCGTCCCCAGCGCCGCGGTGGCGTGCACCCCTACGAGCCACAGGCCGCTGTCCACCAACACCACCGCGAGCGCAGCCGGGAAGCTGCCGGTTACCCGCAGCAGCGGAAGCGCGAGCGCGGCCGCGAGGTAAACCAGATCGAATCGCAGAACATGGGTGACGACGAAAATGACCAGGATCGCAGCGAATCCAGGAATCAACGCGAGGAAGGACCGGATCACCATTTCCGGCGCGGTCTTCGGCATCCGGATGATCCAGCCGCGGCGCACAAACAGACGACCCAGCTCCACCGTGCCCAGGGCGATGAGCAGCCCGGCGAAAATACCCTGGGCGCCGAGCCGCTGGAGGGGAAGCATTGACGCCAGGGCCGGCTCCGCCGGGTTCGGCGTGGGCATTGCCGCGACGAGGTACGACGCCATCGCGATCAGACCGGAAGCCGCGGCATCCAAGTCGTATGACTTCGCCAGCGAATGCGCCGCGCTGAAGGTCACGTAGAGACTGATCATCCCCCCCAGAGCGCGATAGGGCACGAGCAGCGCGGGGCTGAAGGGAGCGACCCAGCGCTGAAGGGCCGCGGAAGGAGGTTGCGCGGCCAGAAGGAAGACCGAACCGATCAGCACCAGCGGCAGCGCACCGACGATTCCGTCCCGCACCGCGACCAGATGTCGCTGGGTCGAAAAAAATTCGCCGATCGCTTGCAACGCGCCGCGAGCGCCGGAGAGTGGGGTGCGGGACGGGTCGCCAGCGTTTCGCACCCGCCGACTCTAGCTCCGAACCTCGGGCGGGCTCCAGATTCCGGCTTTGGATTAGGTCTCGCCGATTCGAGTGTGCGGCTCGAGGGCCTGGTGCTCCGGTGCTTCGGAGCTTTCTCTGCGCTTCCACGGGTCGGAGGAATGAGAGACCGGCGGTCCGTTGAGAAGCTTGGGGATGTCGTAAACGAAGCCCTGGCGCGTGTACTCCGACGGAGCGTGGGTCGCGGTATCCATCCGGATCGCGTCCTTGGGACAGGCTTCGACGCATAGGCCGCAGACGATGCAACGCAGCTCATCGATCACGAAGGTGGTTGGAAATTTCTCGATCACCCGCGACGCAGCCGAAGAATCAGCCGGGTCGTACTCTCCCGCCTCGATGTAGATGCACTGCGCCGGACAGACGGTGGCGCACATGTAACAAGCGACGCAGCGCGGCTTTCCGTCCTCTCGAGGAACCAGTCGGTGGAGGCCGCGATACCCTGGGGGATAAGCGACGCGCTCCTCGGGGTACTGAACCGTGGTGACGAGGCTCCTTCCCTTCCGGTTGAGCACGCTCGCGTTGGTATCCCGCTGGCCAAAGAGGTTTCGCAGAAAGTGGCGGGTGGTCACTGCCAGACCACGCAAAAGCTCCGGGAGGTAGATTCGTTCCCGCACGTCCTGGCTGGGGTTGCGGCTCGCGTCGTAGGCCATGGGCGAAGCTTAGTCGTGTCCCGTGGTGGATGCACCGGTTAGCGCGGGTACGCTCGGCGAGGAACCCGCTGGGGAGTCAATCTTCGACGGGTGTCCTTCGCCTCGAACGGTCAGCGCTGCGACGATCCCGATCTCAAGCAGGCCCACCACCGCCAGCGCCCGCAGGGAGGGATCCCAAAGAACCAGGGCGCCGCTGATGAACACGTTGAGCAAGCCGAGCGGCAGGAGCATCTTCCACCCGAGCGCCTGCACCTGGTCGTACCGGAAGCGGGGGAAGGTCCAGCGAATCGCCAGCTGCAACCAGCAAAGGACGACTACCTTGATCCAGAACACGGTGCTGAGGATCACCCCGAGGATCCATGGATGATTCGCGATCAATCCCCGTCGTGCGAGCCATCCTTCCCCGATGGGCAGGTGGTAGCCGCCGAAGAAAATCGCGGTGGATACTGCCGACAGCACCACCACCTCGATGAATTCGGAGATCATGAACATCCCGAACTTCATTCCCGAGTACTCGACGAAGTAGCCGATGATCTCCGAATCCCCCTCCGGCAGGTCGAAGGGAGTCCGCTTCGTTTCCGCGAAGGCCGCGGTGAAGAAGAGCACGAAGCCCACCGGCTGCAGGAAAATGCCCCAGGCCGGGAGCCCCAAATCGAAACGCGGGGAGAATAGCCAGAGGTAGCGCGCCTGGCCGTCGATCAGCTCGGGAAGTTGCACGGTGGAGAACGCGACCATCATCCCCACCAGGGAGAGTCCGAGCGCCACCTCGTAGCTGATCATCTGGGACGCGGCTCGGACCCCGCCGAGGAGCGCAAGCTTGTTGTTCGACGACCAGCCGGCCAGAGACGTGCCATAGACCGCCAGCGAGGCGATCGCGAACAGGAAAAGCACGCCGAAGTCGGGGGTGGCGATCACCATCGGGACCACGCGGTCGAGGACGCGGACCGAGGGTCCCACCGGGACGATGGCGAACAGAGCGAAGACCGGTCCGAAGGCGAGGATCGGAGCGAGATTGAAGAGGAAGCCGTTGGCCGCCTTGGGGACGAAGTCCTCCTTGAAGAGCATCTTCAGCGCGTCCGCGGCGAGATGGGGGACGCCCATGAGGGCGGAATCCCTCAGAATCGGCAGGTCGATTCGCGCCCGATTCGGGCCAATGCGATCCTGCATCATCGCGCTCCACTTTCGCTCGGCGATCGTGAGCAGTGAGGCAATGACCATCACGAACACGAGCATCAGGATGACGATCTGAACCAAACGACCTGCGCTCGGAAGCAGGGCGGCAAGAAAGTAGGCCACCCCCATCAAGGATGCGATTGCGCCCAGGATGAACAGCATCGCGCCAACGATGGTGAGAGGGCGGGCCACTTCAGATCCCCCTGACCCGGGGAACTCCCCACTCGCGGTATCCCGGCGGTCGTCCGTCTGCGCCGGCGGGTGCCGGGCTTAAGCCGGGAACGGGCTGCGCCGGTGGAGCCGCCTTGTCCCAGTCGAAGGTGGAGAGCTCTTTGACTTCCACCGCCAGCTTTCGGAAGACCTCGCGGGCCGAGCCATGGGTGTCGGTCAAGCCCAGCTCCCGGGAAAGGTGCGAGGCCCAGGCCCAGTGCGGCTGGCTCTCGCCAATCGGCGGATATGCGGGCCGGAATCGCTGAATGATCCGGTCGACATTGGCGAAGCTGCCCTCGTCCTCCACGTGCGTGCACGCCGGCAGCAGCACGTCCGCGAGCGCAGTGAGCGGCCCGTGATTCGTTGCCTGCGCTACCAGGAGCTCGGCCTCTTTCAAGGCGTCGGTCAGGGACAGGACGTCGTTCGGGACCTCGGCTCCAATCGCGTACAGCGCGTGGAGAGAGCCATTCTTGAGCCCCTCGAGGAGCGCGGAAAACGGCTGGAGCTTGAGGCCCAGGCCCTCGGCGATCCAGGTGAGCCCGGTCCGATTTGGATTCTTGTCCGCCGTCATCAGCAGTTGATCGGCTTCCCCTTCTGGCCGACCCCCGACGTAGACCACCTTGGCGCCCAGCGCATCCCGGGCGAAGGCCAGACAGGCGAGCAGATCCTCATTGGAGGCGACCGGTGAAGCGAGCACCGCCAACTCGGGTCGCTGGAAGAAGGCCTTGAGCTTCCGCGCGGCGAAAGCGAGGGCCTCGGCGCGGGTCGCTTCTCGCGAATCGCTGCCCTTCCCCAGCTGCGGCGTGACGACGCGCTCCTTGTTCACGTATTTGTAGGAGAGCCGCCCCTGATCGCACATCCAGCTCTTGTTGACCTGCTCGTTCTCGCGAGGGCGGTATCGGTGGGTCTCCTCGCCGAAGAAATCGACGAAGATGCTGCAACCGCGCGAGCAGCCGGTGCAGATGCTGGGCGCTTCCGACAAAAACCACGCGCGGGCCCGAAATCTGAAGTCCCGATTGAGCAGAGCGCCGACCGGGCAGATGTCCACCGTGTTCCCGGAGTAATTGGAATCGAGCGCGCTGCCGGGAAAGACGTCGATCCGCTCGGCGGAGCCCCGGCCGAACATCCCCAGCTGCGGCTCCTGCGGGACCTCGCTCATGAACCGGACGCAGCGCGTGCAGAGGATGCACCGCTCCTGGTCCAGGACCACCATCGGGCCGAGGACCCTCCGCTTCTCTTTGAGGATCTTCGGTCCGCCCGCCCGCGCAGGCATGAAGTCGTAGCGGGCGTAATAGTCTTGGAGTTTGCATTCGCCCGCCTGATCGCAGATCGCGCAATCCACCGGGTGATTGAGCAGGATGAACTCGAGAACCGAGCGCTGGCTGTCCTTCACCACGCCGGTATTCGTCTTCACCGCCAGACCTTCGCTCAGAGGCGTCTGACAGGCGGGAACGAGCTTGGGGCTCGAGGAGACCTCGACCAGGCACATCCGGCAGTTCGCGGCGATCGAAAGCCGCGGGTGGTAGCAGTAGTAGGGAATGTCCGCGCCCGCCTGTCGGGCGGCCTCGATCATGTTTGTCCCGGGCCGGGCAACGACTTCCTTGCCGTCGACGGTGCAGGTCACAAAGCCGGGGTTTTTCGGGGGTGCCTTCTGCGGTCCCGCCGGGGACGGTGGCTTGACACCCGTGGACCCCGGCGCGTTGGTCGGCGCCCCCGAAACGGGCTTGCCTTGACCCTCCAACGTTCCCTTGCCGTCTTTCTCGCTCACTGCTCGACCTCGCCGCCGATCATATTGATGGTGTCAAACGTAGGGATCAGGTCTCCCAGGAGTCGGCCCTCCACCATTCGCGAGATGCCGGACAGAATGGCGAAGCCGGGCGCCCGAACGTGAACCTTGTACGGCCGTCCACTGCCATCGCTCACCAGGTACCATCCAAGCTCTCCATTGGCCGCCTCGGTGGAATCATAGATCTCGCCGGCAGGCACCTGGATTCCCTCCATGATCAACTTGAAGTGCGCCATCACCCCTTCGATCGTCCCGTAGACCTCGGGTTTGGGCGGCAGCGAAATACGCCAGTCATCCACAATCACCGGGCCCGGTTTGATCAGCTCGATTGCCTGACGCACGATCCGATTCGATTGTTTGATTTCCTCGACACGCATCAGGTAGCGATCGAAATTGTCGCCGTTGCGTGCAATGGGCACATCGAACTTGATCCGGTCATAGATCCAATAGGGCTTGGTCTTGCGAACATCGTAGTTGATCCCACAAGCGCGAAGGCATGGCCCGGTAAAACCGAAGTCGAGCGCATCCTGCGCGGTAATCACTCCTGTCCCCTTCATCCGATCGACAAAGATCCGATTGTTGGTGAGCAGAGTGTCGACCTCGGCCGCCAGCACTTCAACCTTCTCCAGCGTCTTGAGCACAGACTCGAGCCAGCCCGCGGGCAGGTCCCGATTGAGGCCTCCGACCCGGCCGAAAGTAGTTGTCAACCGGGCTCCGGTGAGCTCCGTGACCCGGTCCACGAGCAACTCGCGGGCCTCGATGCAGTAGAGGAACGCCGACATTCCGCCAAGCTCCAGCCCGATCGCTCCTACGCAGGTGAGGTGATCAGAAATCCGGTGGAGCTCCGAGCCGATCGTCCGGATGAACTGGGCGCGCTCGGGAATCTCAAGACCGATCAGCTTTTCGACGGCGTTGAGGAAACCAAAGTTGTTCATCAGCGCCGAGACGTAGTTGAGCCGGTCGGTGTAGGGCAGGCACTGAGTCCAGGTCACGTTCTCGCAGCTTTTTTGGAATCCACGGTGCAGGAATCCGATTTCCGGATCCGCTCGGGCGATGGTCTCGCCGTCCAGCTCGACCTTCATCCTCACCGTGCCATGCATCGCCGGGTGCGAGGGCCCCAGGTTGAGCTCCATCCGCTTGGTCGGAAGGTGCGCTTCCAGTTCCGAGTCTGCGGGGATCAGCTGCGCATCGGCAGGGCCCTTGGAAGGAGTCGAAGGTTTCGCCATGGTGGTTGGAGGTTCGAAGTAACGGCTCAAGGGCGGTTGGTGCCCGGGCCCCGGAAGATGTCCTGAATGGGACGCTCGGGAACCAACGGTTGCCTTTGTCGAAGTGGATAGTCCTTCCGCAGCGGATGACCTCGGAACTCCTCGTACATCAAGATCCGGCGAAGATCCGGGTGACCCCGGAAGCGGATTCCATAGAAGTCCCAAACGAAACGCTCGAACCAGTTGGCGCCCTGGTACACCGAGCTGATCGAGGGGAGCTCGGGATTGTCTTCCGAGACGCGGCACTTGAGGCGGACGTGCTCCCCCCGCTTGAGGCTGTAAAGGAAGTAGACGACCTCGAACCTGGGCTCTCGCTCCGGCAGCATCAGGCGGTCGACGGCGTCGATGGAGAGGAAGAGCTTGAAGTCGAGCTCCGGGTTGTCCTTCAGCTCACTGGCGACGTTTCGAATCGCTTCGGCGTCGACGATTCCCCACTCCCCGCCGCTCCGGTCGACGTAGCGGTCGAGCAGCGCTCGCGGAAACGTTGTTGCCACCTTGTCCAGCGCGAACGTACTCAAAGGGATTCCCTGATAGGAGCTCGAGACCTTATAAGTATCGAAGTAGCCTCAGTCAACGCGAGATAGGTCTTTCGGACTTGATCTGGAACGGTGGTTCGACAAAGTCTTGGCCGGTACCAACCCGGCGGGAAGCTGAACTGGAGGAGAAACCATGAAGGCAGTTCGCGTGCATGCTCCCGGTGGTCCGGAGGCGATGCGCTACGAGGACATTCCCCAGCCGACGCCAAAAGAGGGCGAGGCCCTCGTCAAAATCGAGGCGGCGGGCTTGAACTTCATCGACGTGTATTACCGCGCCGGGCACTACAAGGCGCCGATGCCCCTGACGCTGGGGGTAGAAGGAAGCGGAACGGTGGCCGCGATCGGTTCTGCGGTGAAGGATGTCAAGGTCGGCGACAAGGTGGCCTATACCGGCGTCCTGGGTTCTTACGCGGAGTATGCCGCGGTTCCGGCGGAGCGGCTGGTGGTGCTTCCCAGCGGCACCAGCACTCGCCAAGGAGCGGCGGCGATGCTCCAGGGAATGACCGCCCACTACCTGACAACGTCCACCTACCCCTTGAAGGCGGGGGACACCTGCCTCATCCAGGCCGCCGCGGGCGGAGTGGGTTTGTTGCTTTGCCAGATCGCGAAGCTTCGAGGCGCCCGCGTCTTCGGAACCGTCTCCACGGAGGAAAAGGCAAAGCTCGCCCGGGATGCGGGCGCCGATGAGGTGATCCTCTACACGCGAGAGGATTTCGAAGCCGGGGTCAAAAAGCTCACCGGTGGAAAGGGCGTTCAGGTTGTGTACGAGTCGGTGGGCGAGGCTACCTTCGAGAAAAGCCTCAATTGCCTGGCGGTTCGCGGAATGTTGGCCCTCTTCGGTCAATCCAGTGGGCCGGTGAAGCCGGTCGACCCGCAGATCCTCAACCAGAAGGGCTCGCTATTCCTCACCCGGCCGAGCCTGGGTCACCACATCGTAACGAAGGCGGAGTTGGCACAGCGATCGAGCGAGGTGCTGGGCTGGGTGGCGCAGGGTCGGTTGAAGCTTCGCATCGGCGCCGAGTTTGCGCTCAAGGATGCAGCCGAGGCACATCGCGCGCTCGAGGGTCGGAAGACAACCGGAAAAGTTCTCCTCAACCCCTAGGAGTCACGTGGAAAGCTCGCCGCCGAGTCTTCAAGAGCAGTATGCCCCGCAGAACATCTGCTTCGGTTGCGGACCTGCGAATGCGAGCGGATTGCGCATCCGCAGCATGCTTTCCGGGGACGAGCTCGTCGCCGATTGGAAACCCGAGCCTCATCATGCGGCGTTCCCAGGCGTTCTCAACGGTGGAATCATCGGCGCGCTGCTGGACTGTCACTGCAACTGGACCGCGACCATCTTTCTGATGAAGAGCTCGGAAGCCGCCCATCCGCCCTGCACGGTGACCGCGGATTACGCGATCAAACTACACCGCCCAACCCCGATGGATTCCGTTTTGCGCCTGCGCGCCCGACCGCTGTCGATCGAAGGCGACCGGGCGGTGATCGAGGGTACGCTCGAGGCCAACGGGAAGGTGTGCGCCAGCTGCCGGGGAACCTTCGTCGCCGTCAAGCCGGGTCACCCCGCCTATCACCGGTGGTGACCCGACCCTACTTGTTCATCCCCTCCACCAGATCGCGTCGACCTGGAGGGAGTACCGGCGCCCTTTCCAAGGGGCGATGCAGCTGGCGCGAAATCTTGTCCTGGAGCAGCACCAGGGCGTCGAGCACCTGTTCCGGACGCGGAGGACAGCCGGGAACATAAACGTCCACCGGAATGATCCGGTCGATGCCCTGAAGCACGGCGTAATTGTCGTAGAAACCGCCGGAAGAGGCGCAGACGCCAAACGCCATCACCCACTTGGGTTCCACCATCTGCTCGTAGACCCGCTTGAGGATCGGACCCTGCTTCATGTTGACCGTGCCGATCACCATCAAGAGGTCGGCTTGCCGAGGTGAAAAGCGCGGAAACTCCGCCCCGAAGCGGGCGATGTCATAGCGGCTCGCCGCCACGGACATGTATTCCATCCCGCAGCAGGCCGTCGCATAGGGATAGGTGAATAGGGAGTACTTGCGCGCCCAGCCCAAGCCCTTGGAAACCTGCTTCTGTAGCCAACCGATCGCCTCTTCCTTGCGGCTCGTCAGCGCCGGCGCAAAATCCACATCCGCCATTCACGTCTCCCAGTTCAAAGCACCCTT
>Ga0137392_10000767_pt1 | contig 17512 bp, 9 predicted proteins | sample 15con2h34AmetaG_FD_101394 | JGI IMG/M metagenome (GOLD analysis project Ga0137392, IMG submission 101394) | Vadose zone soil microbial communities from Angelo Coast Range Reserve, California, USA - 15con2h3.4A metaG | ecosystem: Environmental > Terrestrial > Soil > Vadose zone > Saprolite... | reverse complement strand
GTCGCCCTCGGCATTCGCAAGAACAATGATTCGCGCTGGAGCGGCGTGGCCGTGTACGGCGCCTATGACTGGACCAAGGCGCTTCGGACCATGGCGCGCTTGGAATACTTCGCCGACCCGCACGGCGTGAGAAACGGCGTGACAACCCCGGGTCACAATCTGGACCTCTACGAGATCACGGGCACCCTCGAGTACAAGATCTGGCGGGGCCTGGTCGGCCGGCTCGAGTACCGGCACGACGAGGCGAGCCGGCGGGCCTTTACCCTGAAGAACTTCGGCACGACGCCGACGGCCCAGAGCCAGGATACTTTCACGGTCGCCCTCTACTACTCCTTCTTCTAGGGAAGTGCCGCTCGGCGGCCGCTTTCGATACACTGGCAGCAGCATGGATCGAGGCGGACGAGGATGACGGAGCACCGGCCTGACCCCGAGGCCCTGCTCGCCCGGGCCATGGAGGAAGAGGCGCGCAAGGCGCAGGGCCGTCTCAAGCTCTTCTTCGGCGCCGCCGCGGGCGTCGGCAAGACCTTCGCCATGCTCGAGGCCGCGCGGGAGCTCAAGGCCGACGGCGTGGATGTGGTGGTGGGTTACGCTGAGACCCACGGCCGGGCCGAGACGGAAGCCCTCCTCCAGGGGCTCGAGATCCTCCCCCCGCGCCTCGTGCCCTATCGCGGCACCGCCCTGAAGGAGTTCGACCTCGACGCGGCCCTCGCCCGACGTCCGGCGTACATCATCGTGGACGAGCTGGCCCACTCCAACGCCGAGGGCTCGCGCCACGCCAAGCGCTGGCAGGACGTGATGGAGCTGCTCGACGCGGGCATCAACGTCTACACGGCCGTCAACGTCCAGCACCTCGAGAGCCTCAACGACATCGTGGCCAAGATCACCGGAGTGGTCGTGCGCGAGACCATCCCGGACTCGGTGTTCGACCGGGCCGACGAGATAGAGCTGGTGGACCTGCCGCCGGACGAGCTGATCCATCGCCTGCAGGAGGGCAAGGTCTATCTCCCCGAGCAGGCGCAGGAAGCCATGCGGAGCTTCTTCCGCAAGGGCAACCTGATCGCCCTCCGGGAGCTGGCGTTGCGGCGCACGGCCGAGCGCGTGGACGCGCAGATGCAGGCCTACATGCGCGACCACGCCATCCCCAAGACCTGGCCGGTGGCCGAGCGCGTCCTCGTCTGCGTCAGCTCGAGCCCGGCGGCGGCACAGCTCGTGCGCGCCGGTCGCCGGCTGGCCACCCGGCTCGGGGCCGAGTGGATCGTCGGCTACGTGGAGACGCCAGCGAGCGCGCGCCTGTCCCAGGCCGATCGGGACCGCGTCGTGCAGACCCTGCGCCTGGCCGAGCAGCTCGGGGCGGAGACGGCCACGCTGTCGGGGCCCACGATGAGCGAGGAGATCCTGACGTACGCGCGGGCCCGGAACGTCAGCAAGATCGTGATCGGCAAGCCGGAGCGCCCCCTCTGGAAGCGCGTGCTCCTCGGCTCCATCGCAGACGCCCTCGTGCGGGGCAGCGGCGACATCGACATCTACGTCGTCAGCGGGGACAAGGAGGCGCCGGTTTCCCGCCCGGCCCGCGAGCGCCTCGAGCCCACCAACGTGCCCGCCTATGCAGAAGCGATCGGCATCGTCGCCCTCTGCACTGCCGTCGCCTGGGTCATGTTTTCCCACGTGGGTCTGTCGAACCTCATCATGGTCTACCTCCTGGGGGTGGTGGCGGTGGCGACCCGGAGCAGCCGTGGGCCCACCGTGCTCGCCTCGGTCCTCAGTGTCGCCACCTTCGACTTCTTCTTCGTGCCTCCCTACTTCTCCTTCGCCGTCTCCGACACCCAGTACCTGATCACGTTCGGGGTCATGCTCGTGGTCGCCCTCGTGATCAGCGGACTCACCGTCCGCACGCGGATCCAGGCCCTCACCGCGCGTGAGCGCGAGCGCCGGACGGCCGCCCTCTATGCCATGAGCCGGGAGCTGGCCAATACGCGCGAAGTGGAGAGCCTTCTCGCCATCGCCGTCCAGCACATCCTCGAGGTCTTTTCCGCCGAGATGGCGGTCCTCCTGCCGGCGGCGGGGGGGCGATTGGGACACCGTGTGGTCCCTGCCGCCACCCTGGCCATCGACACGACAGAGCTGGCGGTCGCCCAGTGGGTCTATGCCCACCGCGAGCTGGCTGGGCTCGGCACCTCGACGCTCCCGGGGGCGACCGCGCTCTACGTCCCCCTCATCGGCTCTCGCGGCGCGGTCGGGGTCCTCGGGGTGCGGCCCGCCGAGCGTCACGCTTTCGACAGCCCCGAGCAGCTCCATTTGCTCGAGACGTTCGCGAACCAGACCGCGCTGGCCATCGAGCGGGCCGTCCTCGCCGAGGAGGCGCAGGCGACCCAGGTGCGGATGGAGACGGAGCGTCTTCGCAACTCGCTCCTGAGCTCGGTCTCCCACGATCTGCGGACCCCGCTTGCGGCCATCACGGGCGCCGCCAGCACCCTCCTCGAGGGCCGTCCCGCCGCTGACGTCCAGCACGAGCTGCTTCAGACCATTCGCGAGGAGGCCGACCGTCTGAATCGCCTCGTCCGGAACCTCCTCGAGATGACTCGCCTCGAGTCCGGCGTCGAGGTGCGCAAGGAGTGGCATCAGCTCGAGGAAGTGGTGGGCGCCGTGCTCGGACGTCTCGAGCCGGCGCTTCGCGACCGGCCCCTGCGGACGGATGTGCCCAAGGACCTGCCGCTCGTTCCCATGGACGATGTCCTGATCGATCAGGCGCTGACCAACCTGCTCGAGAACGTGGTCAAGTACACGCCCGCGGGCACGGCCGTCGAGCTTCGCGCGTGGAGCGATGGCTCGAGCGTCACGGTGGAGATCGCCGATCACGGGCCGGGCCTCGCTCCCGGCGACGAGGCGCGCGTGTTCGACAAGTTCTACCGGAGCGTCTCTAGTTCGTCGCGAGGCGCGGGGCTCGGGCTGACCATATGCCGGGCCATCGTCGAAGCCCACGGCGGTCGCATCTGGGCGCAGAACCGGCCGGACGGAGGCGCCGCCTTCCGCTTCACGCTCCCGCTCGAGGGCACACCCCCACGAGTGGAGGCAGAAGGTGGCTGATCCCGAGGGAAAGCCCGAGACCTCGTCCGATCAGATTCCCGGGCCCTCGGTGGTGCTCATCGAGGACGAGCCTCAGATCAGGCGCTTCCTCCGCGCCGCGCTCACGGGCCACGGTTACCGCCTCTTCGAGGCGGGCAGCGGCGAGGATGGCCTGATCGAGGCGGCGACCCGCCAGCCCGACCTCGTCATTCTCGACCTCGGCCTGCCCGACCTCGACGGCCTCGGCGTCCTCGCGCGACTTCGCGAGTGGACCTCGGTGCCCGTCATCGTGCTCTCCGCGCGAGGGCAGGAGCGCGACAAGATCGCCGCCCTCGACGGCGGCGCCGACGACTATGTCAGCAAGCCCTTCTCTGTCGGCGAGCTGCTCGCTCGCATGCGGGCGGCCCTCCGGCGCCGCGACCAGGTGGGTGAAGGCGCCGCGGCCACCACCTTCGTCGTGGGCGATCTCTCCGTGGATCTCGCGCGACGCCACGTGCTGGTCGGCGACAAGGAGATCCATCTCACGCCGATCGAGTACAAGCTCCTGACTACCCTCATCCGGCATGCGGGCAAGGTGCTGACTCACCGGCAGCTTCTCAAGGAAGTCTGGGGGCCGGCCCACACCGAGGACAGCCAGAACCTGCGCTTCTACGTCGCTCAGCTCCGCCGCAAGCTCGAGACCGTCCCCGCGCGGCCGCGCTATCTGCTCACGGAGCCCGGAGTCGGCTACCGCCTGGTCGCCGAGTCGTAGGCTCCGCTGGGGGGCCGTGGTAGCCTGACCCTATCCGTATGGCGCACCTGCGCGCGTGCCTAATTTTCTCGCTGCTCGTGGGACTCGTCATCCTCGGCGCCTGGGCGAGCCCCGGGGCCGCCCTCGAGGAGGCGGATCGTCTCTTCCTGGTCGGCGAGAAGGCCTTCGACGACGGCCTCTACCCGCTCTCCCGCCGCATGCTCGAGCGCTTCGTCGAGCGCTTCCCGAGCGAACGACGGGCGGGAGAAGCGACGCTGCTCCTGGGCAAAGCACGACTCTCTCAGGGCGCGGGCGAGGCCGCCCTCGAGGCATTCAAGAAAGCCGAGAGCTTCCAGCCGCCGCCGGGGAAGCCGGGCGAGCTTCGCTTCTGGGAGGCGGAAGCCTTCTATCGTCTCAAGCGGTTCAGCGACGCGCGCACCGCGTACTCCGACGTCATCGCCGGTGGCGCGGCGGGACTCCGCGTGCCTGACGCGCTCTACGGTCTCGGGTGGAGCGAGCTCGAGTCCAAGCGTCGGGAGCCCGCCGCCGCCGCCTTCCAGCGTCTCGTCAGCGAGTTTCCCGACCATGCCCTCGCGCCCACGGCCACCATCCAGCTCGCGCGCGCGCTCATCGAGCTCAAGCGCGCCGAGGATGCGCAGGGCGTGCTCCAGGCCTTCGTGACCAAGAATCCCGAGCACAAGCTCGCCCCGGACGCGCGCTACTGGCAGGCCCGGGCGCGGCTGGCCACGGGGCAGACCGACCAGGGCGTGACCGATCTGCGCGCCTTCGCCAAGGCCAATCCGACGAGCGAGCTGGCCCCCACGGCGCGTCGGGCCGTCCTCGACACCCTCATGAAGGACGGCCGCAAGAGCGAGCTGGCCGACGAGTACACCGCGCTCATGTCGCAAAAGCCTGCCTCGGCCGACGGACTCTACGATGCCGGCGCCATCGCCGAGCGTCTCGGCCGCTCGCGCGACGCGGAAGCAGCCCGAGCCCGGTTGCGCAAGGAATTTCCCGAGCACCCGCTGACCGGGCGGACCTCGCTGCAGTCGGCTCAGGCCGCCTTCACGAAGAACGCCTTTCGCGAGGCGGCCACGTTTGCGCGCGCGGCGGCCAAGAGCCCGGAGGACGCGGTGCGCGGCGAGGCCTTCCTGCTCGTGGGCGAGAGCGAGATGAAGCTCAAGCGCCCGGCGCAGGCGCTGCCCGCCTTCCAGGCCGCCGGCGATACGGCGGGTCTCGAGCCTGCCCTTCACTTCCGGGCCCTCGCGGGCTCGGGGCTTGCCCTCGAGGAGCAGAAGCAGTGGACGCAGGCGGCCAAGTACTACGACGAGGTCGCGGAGAAGAGCCCGGACAAGACGCTGGCCGCCTGGGCCAAGACGCGCAAGGCCGCCGTCGCGGCGAACATCAAGCCCGCTCCCAGGGCCGGGGGAAAGAGCGAGAAGCGATGAGCATGGTCAGGATGCTCGCGCTGCTGGGCCTTGCCCTGGCTCCCTCCGTCGCGCAGGCCGCGGAGGTGTCGTTCACCCTGCCTCCGCCGGATCTCGCCGCCGTGTTGCCGCTGGTGTCACCGGCACTGGACAAGGGGCCAGTGGGCAGCGGGCCGATGAGCCTTCCGCCCTCGCCGCAGCCGGTGCCCCCGCTCCCGCCCGCGCGGATCGTGGTCGACCTGACGCAGTTCCCCCTCGCGCCCGCGCCCCCGCCGCGCTTCCTCGCGTGCAATCCGCTCGGGACGGTCTTCGGGGTCGCCTCCGAGCTGGTCGAGTGCGGGCGCGCGCGCTTCCAGCGAAACGAATTCGAAGAGGCGCGCGAGGCCCTCGAGAACGCCGTCAAGAAGAACACGGACCGGGCGCTCCTGCGCGAGGCGCGGTACTGGCTGGCCGAGACGCTGATCCGCCTGAAGCAGACGGAGGGCGTGGAGCAGACGCTGCATCTGGCCATCCAGGACGAGCCGCGCTCGGACATCGCGTACTACGGCGGCCTGACGTACGGGATGGTCCTGCTCAACGCGGCCCAGCCCGCGCGCGCGCTCGAGACCTTCGACAACATCCTCAAGGCGGGCGCGCCGCCCGAGGTGATTCCGTGGGCTCGTCACGGACGCGCGCTCGCTCTCTACGGCCTGGGCCGCTTCCCCGACGCGCGCGAAGCCTGGACGGGGCTCCTCGCCCTCAGCCTGCCGCGCTCCGTGGCCGCCGAGTCTCAGTTCTGGCTCGGCGATACGCTCGGACGGCTCGGCGACCACAAGAACGCCGTGGCCCGGCTGTCCACGTTCACCGCGCGCGGGCCGCAGCTCAATATCGAGTCCGGCCTGCTCCGCCAGGCCTGGTGGAGCCGAGCGGCCGGGCAGCCCCTGGAGGCGGTGCAGACCTATCGCGGTCTCCTCTCGGCCTATCCCAAGCTCAGCGAGATCCTGTGGGCCCGGGCGGGACTGACCCTGGCCCTCCTCGATATCGGCGACTATGCCGCCGCCCTCGACGAGGCGCGCCGGCTCGAACAGGCCGACGCCAAGGGCACGCTGACGCTACCCGTCCTTCTCGCCGTGGACCGCTGGGCCACGGAGAAGCATCGAGTGGAGGAAGGGCGCGCCCTCTCGCTCGAGCTCCTGGGCAAGAACCTCGAGCCTGCATCGCGCGCCTATGTCGTGCTCCTCGGCGCCGAGCTCGAGCGCGAGGCGAAGCAGCCGAGCGAGGCGCGGAGCGCCTTCGAGCTCGTCGCCAGCAATCCGGGCACGCCCCCCCTCGGCTGGTACGCGGGCTATCGCCTCGCCCAGATTGACATCGAGGGGCGCGAGTTCGGCCAGGCCCAGGCGCGCCTCGACGGGCTCCTCCGCCAGCCGCTCGACCCGGATGTCCGCGCGGCCGTGCTCGCCCTCGGCGGCGAGGCGGGCTATGCCGCGCGCGACTGGGACCAGGCCGCGGACCGCTATGGCCGCTTTCTCGCCGACTACGGCTCCTCCCCCGAGGCGCCCTCGGTGCAGCTCGCGCTCGGCTGGACCCAGTTCCGCCGCGGCCGTCACGAGGAAGCGCGGAAGATCTGGACCCAGTTCGCCACGAGCCAGGCCAAGGACCCACGCGCTCCCGGCGCGCTCCTGCTCGCCTCCGAGATCGCCGCGCGCTCCGGCGATACGGCCGGAGCCCAGAGCCTCCTCGACGGGCTGATCCAGCGCTATCCCGAGGGCGAGCACGCCGAAGTCGCTCGGCTCAACCGCGCCATCCTCCTCCTTCGGGCAGGCAAGGGCGCGGGCATGGTGGCCGACCTGACCACCCTGGTGCGTCGCGCGCCCCTCTCGCCGTATATCGGCCGCATGCGCCTGGCCCGCGCCGCCGCCCTCATGGCCGACGGCAAGCCGGAGGACGCCACGCGCGAGCTCACCGCCGCCCTCGCCCTGGGCGAGGGCGCGGCGGCGCACCTCGGGCTCGGCCGCATCGCCTTCGACCGCAAGCAGTGGGACGAGGCCGAGCGCGAGTTCGTGGAGGCGCGCGATGGGGGCACGACCCCCATCGCCGCCGCCGCCGAGTACGGCATTGCCGCGGTGCTGTGGAACCAGGGCAAGCGCGCGGACTTCAACCGCTTCGCGACGGCGCTCCTCACGCAGCCCGCCGACCCGACCACGACGCCTCGCGTGCTCGGCGCCACGGCGGTGGTGGCCGCCGACGAGCAGAAATGGAAGGAGGCGCGCGCGGCGACCCAGAGGCTGATCAAGGAGTTTCCCGCCAGCGACACGACGCCGGCGGTCCTCGCCCAGGTGGGAGCCGCCGCGGGGCGGGGCGGGGAGTGGACGCTGGCCAGCGACGTCCTCCAGACCCTGGCCACGCGCTATCCGACCCATGCCGCCGCTCGGGACGTGCGCCTCGACTACGCCGAGGCCCTCGTCCGCACCGGCGCCGTCGCCGAGGCGCGCACGAGGCTTCAGGCCTTCGTGGACACGTCGCCCGCGCAGGACCCCGCGCTGCCGCGCGCCCTCCTGCTCCTGGGCCGGAGCTACGAGACGGCGGGCGATCAGGCCCAGGCCCTCGACCTCTACGCGCGCGTGACGCGCGACTACCCGGCGTGGGAGGGCGCGGCCACTCTCGGCCAGGCGCGCGTGGCCATGATCGATGGCAAGTGGGCCGAGGCGCAGCCGCTCTTCGAGCGCGCGCTGTCGGCCAGCGATGTCCAGGTCGCCACCGAGGCCGCCTATCGCCTCGGCGAGGGCTATCGGGGAGCGGGCCGTCACCAGCAGGCCGTCGATGCCTACATGACGGCGGCGTATGTCGCCCCCGATACGCCGCTGGGCCGGCGCGCCCTCCTCGGCGCCGGGCAGTCCTTCGCCGCCCTCAAGCAGCCCGACTTCGCCGTCATCGTCTACAAGAAGCTCCTCGCATCGTCGGGCATCGAGGCCGAGCTGGCCGAGGCGGCCAAGAAGAACCTGCGCGCCCTCGGCGCCAACTGACGCGCCCGGTAGGTATAATGGGCGACGCTCCACTCGGAGCGGCCATGACGACCAACGCCGGGATGCTGGAGCGCGCGCGCCCATGAAGGGCTATGGCGGGCGGATTCTCTTCGTCGATCTCACACGCGGCACGAGCCGTGTCGAGGGCCTCGAAGAGTCCGCGGCCCGCGCCCTCCTCGGCGGCAACGGGCTGGCCGCGCGGCTCCTCCTCGATCACGTCCCGCCTCAGGTCGACGCCTATGCGCCGGCCAACGCGGTAGTCTTCGCCGTGGGGCCCATCACCGACACGACGGTGCCGGGCAATAGCCGCGCCTGCGTCGCCTCGAAATCGCCGCTGACCGGCCTCTTCTTCGACTCGACCTTCGGCGGGCGGTGGCCCGCCACCATGAAGCGCACGGGCTTCGACGCCCTCGTCATCACCGGCCAGGCTCCCGCCCACGTCTACCTGAAAGTGACGGAGACGGGTCTCGAGGTGAAGCCGGCCACCGGCCTCTGGGGCCAGACCACCCGGGACACCGTGCATGCCATCCAGGCGGTGGAGGGCGACGCCACCGATGTCATGGCCATCGGCCCTGCGGGCGAGCGGCTCGTGCGCTTCGCCTGCGCGGCGACGTACTGGAAGAATCGCGAAGGCGTGGCCGGGCGCGGGGGGATCGGGGCCGTGCTCGGGGCCAAGCGCGTCAAGGCCGTGGTCGTGGCGGGGGCGAAGAAGACCGAGGTGGCGGACGCCGCCCTCCTGAAGGCGCTTCTCGAAGAGAAGCGCGAGCCCCTCAAGACGGGCACGGCGGCGCTCTCGAAGTACGGCACGTCGTTTCTCGTCAAGCCCATCAACACCCTGGGCGGCCTCGGCGCCTACAACCTCCGTCAGGAAACCTTTGCCGAGGCGGGAATGATCTCCGGGGAGGAGATGCACGCCCACCATCACGACCGTGACACGACCTGTCTCAAATGTCCCGTCGCCTGCGGCAAGCAGTACGAGATCCGCGACGGCGAGCTCCGAGGTCTCAAGGCCAAGATGCCCGAGTACGAGACCATCTTCGCCTTCGGCTCCATGCTGGGCAACGCGCACGCGGGCTCGCTCGCCAAGGCCAACGATCTCTGCGATCTCCTGGGGCTCGACACCATCTCGATGGGCGTGACCCTGGCCTTCGCGGCCGAGGCGCTCGAGCGCGGCTGGCTCACCCAGGCCGAGGTCGGGCTGCCCTTCGGCTGGGGCGACTGGCGCGGCATGCTGCGGCTCGTGGAGATGACGGCGGCGCGCGAGGGATTCGGCGACAGGCTCGCGGAGGGCGCCTGGCGCCTCGCCGAGTCCATGGGGACAGAAGCGACGCGGGCCGTCTATGCCGTGAAGCGCCTGGAGCTGCCCGCGCATTCCGCGCGCGCCCTCAAGGGCATGTCCATCGGCTACGCCACGGCCACGCGCGGGGGCAGCCATCACGACACGCGCCCCACGCCGCAGTACGCGCAGGGGTACGATCGCCGCGGCACCGACGGCAAGCCGGAGTTCGCCGTGCGCAGCCAGCACTTCACGGCGGTGGACGATTCGCTCGTGCTCTGCCGCTTCACCTCCGAGCGCGGCTTCGGCCTCTTCGTGGACGAGCCCTACGCGCGCATGGTCCGCGCGGTCACGGGCTGGGACATGACGGTGGAGGAGCTGGAGCGGGTGGGCGAGCGCGTGATCAATCTCGAGCGGCTCTTCAACGTGCGCGAGGGCGTCCGGCGCAAGGACGACGTGCTGCCGTGGCGCGTGATGCATGAGCCCATTCCCGACGGGCCCTCGGCGGGCATGCGCTGTCCGCCGGAGGAGCTGGCGATGATGGTCGATCGCTACTACGCCCTGCGCGGCTGGGACGAAGACGGCGTGCCCACCCGGGCTCGCCTGACTGCTCTCGGCATCTGACGCGTCCGTCACATGACAGGGAAATCTTCCTGGCGTATCGAAGTCACCAGCCCCGTCGATCGCAGGACGTCGATCGGGTCTGGGCGCCCGGCCCGGCCGGGTTGACTCGGTAAAAGACGCCGCCAGCGAATCGTCGCCCATCCGAAGAGCGCGAATAGACGTCCTTCGAATTCGGCACGGCGGTTGCCTCGGACTTTTCTATGGCTTCGGACAACCACACTGTCCGCCCACGGACACTGCCGGAGAGCAAGGGTCAGCGCGCTCGGCAGGCTCGCGCGCTCCTCGCTGAGCTCCGGCCTTATCTGATCGGCGCCTTTGCCATCCCGATCGTCGCAGCGCTCTACTGGGCGCAGACCGTTCTCATTCCCGTCGCGGTGGCCCTGCTCCTGAGCTTCTTGCTCGGTCCGCCCGTGCGCGCGCTCCAGCGGACAGGCCTCGGGAACACGCGCGCGGGTCGGGTCGGGTCGGTGGTTCTCGTCGTCGTGCTCGTGTCCCTGGTCCTGGGGGGAATCAGCTACGTCGTGGCCCAGCAGATCGTCCTGATCAGCCACGACATGCCGCAGTTTCGAGGAAACCTCAGGCAGAAGATCGCCGATCTGCGCGGCGTGAGAAAGCCGGGGGCCCTGAAGGACGTCGAGTCGACAGCCAACGAGGTCATCAGTGAGCTCCAGAGAGCGGCGCTGCCGCCGAAGCAGGAGCCCGTTCCCGTCACCGTCAGGAACGAGCGCATAGCCTTCGTGCACGTGCCCAGGCTGCTCGACGCCTTGACGAGTGCGGGCTTCGTGATCGTCCTCGTCATCTTCATGCTCATCGAGCAGCGGGACCTGCGCAACCGGCTGCTCCGGCTGATCGGGCACGGCCGGCTCGCCACCACCACACGAGCCCTGGGAGACGCGAACAACCGCATCACCCGCTATGTGCTCGTTCAGACCATGATCAACCTGGGCTATGGCGCGGCCATCGGGCTCGGGCTCTATCTGATCGGCGTTCCCTACGTCGTGCTGTGGGGCTTCCTCGCCTTCGCCCTTCGCTTCGTGCCCTACATCGGAACCGTGATGGGTGCGCTGGCGCCCGTGGTCGTGAGCCTTGCGATATTCTCCGGCTGGTCGCGGCCCCTGCTCACCGTAGGTCTCTTCCTCGTCGTCGAGGCCCTGACCTACGTGGTGGTCGAGCCGCTGCTCTACCGGCAGGCGCTCGGCCTGTCGCAGACGGCGCTTCTCGTCGCCATCGCCTTCTGGACCTGGCTCTGGGGTCCCATCGGCCTCCTCCTGGCCACGCCCCTGACCGTCTGTCTCGTCGTCCTGGGCAGGCACGTGCCCGCCCTCGGATTTCTCACGATCCTCATGGCGAACGACGAGCCGGTGCTGCGGGCCGACGTCTGCTACTATCAGCGATCGCTCGCGAGAGACGATGCGGAGGCGAACGACATCATCCGCGCCTACCTCGAGAGGCATCCGCCAGAAGACGTGTGTGACGACATCCTCCTTCCCGCCCTGAGCCATGCGAAGCGGGACCACGACATGCAGCGGCTCACCGACGAGGAGGTCCAGACCATCTACCAGGCGGCCGCGCAGACCGTGGGCGATCTGGCCGCCTCGCGGCTCTCATCACCCGCGCGAACGGACGGCGAGGGTCGTGCCCTTGCCGCCCCGCAGCTGCCTGCCTCCGAGTCGCCACGCGTGCAGGGATGCGTGGCGGGAGACGAGGCGGGCGAGGTGGCGCTCGGGATGCTCGAGCATCTCCTGCGGCCACACGCCATCACCCTCGAGGTCGACTCGGCGGATACGCTGTCGGGCGAGGTCCTCTCCCTCGTGGCCACGAGGAACCCGACCATCGTCTGTGTCGCCTCGATCAGGCCGGGCGATCTCGCCCACACGCGTTACCTGTGCAAGCGCCTCCGCGCTCGGTTCCCCCACCTCAAGATCGTCGTCGGACGGTGGGGCGAGCAGGACCGGGGCGAGCAGGACCAACTCCTCGCCGCCGGAGCGGACGCGGTGAGCGCGACGCTTCAGGAGTCGCGCGATCAGATTCGCGAATACGCCCGCCTCGCCTCCACGGCTCCCGCCGCGCTGCTCGAAGGCGCGTGACGGCGGTCGCGAGGTGTCGCCCGCCACGCGGTCCCGCAGGGGCAGTGACCGGCAGGCATTCTTACCACTCGCGACATTTCTTCCCGGTAAGGCCGAGCAACCTGCGCGACTTCCGCGCCCATGTCCGCGTGGATGCGAGGGCATGAGCGGACCCGGCGAGGCACGGTCCTTGCTGCTTCAGATCACGTTTGGCCGTGTCCCGGCCGACTTCATCCGGAGGAGGTGCCCAGATGACCGACGAGAGCCGCACGCGACAAGTTCTTGCGGAGACGCCGACGAAGGCTGAGGTGGGCACCAAGGCGGCCGAGGGCGCAGGGATCGGCGGAACCATCGGCGGCGTGGTGGGCGCGGCACTGGCGGCGGTCGCGACCACGACGGCCATCGCCATTCCTGGCTTCGGACTCATCGCGGCGGGACCGATCGCGGCCGCCTTCGCGGGAGCGGGCGCGGGCGGACTCGCGGGCACCATCGTGGGGGCCCTCGTCGGCGCGGGAATTCCGGAGGAGCGCGCGCGGCTCCACGCCGAACGGCGGAAGCGACGCGGCATGCTCCGGAGCGCGAATCCGCGATCCAAGGGCGACCAAGTACGTTTCGGGCGCGAATGGAAGAGCCACCGGGGCGGGCACAGCTACCCGTAACGCGGCTGTCCGGGCGGGCGCGCAGAGGGCAGCGCCGCGTGCCCGGCCGCGCGGCGCCCGTGTCGCATCGACAGGCGGCGTTTCGGACGGCGACGAAGGATCGGGTCATCCCGCTCGGCGTGAACGTGGTCGAGCTGGCGCTGGCGGATCGGGCCGTCACCCTGACCAATCTCCTCAAGCCGTTCTGGCCTCGACTGGGGCTGACCAAGGGTGATCTGCTGCAGTACTACGTCGAGGTCGCCCCGGTCCTGCTTCCTCATCTCCGGGATCGCGCCATGGTGATGAAGCGGTATCCCAACGGCGCGGCCGGCCCCTTCTTCTTCATGAAGCGGGCGCCGACGCCGCGCCCGAGCGGGCCCAGCCGATGGAGCACGAAGCGGTCGGCGGAATGGGAGCCCCTCGCGCCGAAGCTCGTGGTCGAGGTCGGCTACGATCACTTCACTGGCGGACGCTTTCGTCACGGGACGCGATTTTTGCGCTGGCGGCCCGACAAGGCGCCCCGTCAGTGCACCTTCGACCAGGTCAAGGTGGCGACCCGGTCCGCGTCCTTGCTCCCGCCCCGGATGGTGGCAGAATCCCAGACAATCTGAGCCCGCCGCGGCCGGCCCCCGCCAAGGCCTCTGCGATTCCGGGCCTCTCCGCTCCGGGAACAGCCCGTGGGTTTCCCCCTCGCTCTGAGCTAAACTCGCCGGAAGGCGCAGGCTCGGACGCTCCCCGGCTTCACGCTGCCGGGTGCTCGCAAATGATGCGGTGAGGAGCCGTGGATGGGAGCACATGGGACATATGGAATCTCGTCGATGGTGGCCCCGCTCGGGCCAGATCGGGCCGTCCCGGGGCCCAGGCCCCCCCCTCCTCGCCTTCGGCGTCCTGAGCCTTCTCACCCTCGCGGTGCTGCCCGCGGCCGGCGCGGAGCTCACGAAGGAGTGGCGCCAATGTCGGGGGGACGAGGTGAGGTCCTCCGAGGTGGCAATCCAGAGCTGCACCGCCATCATCAGGTCGGGCCGCGAGAAGGGAGCCAAGCTCGCCACCGCGTACTACAGCCGTGCCACCGCCCGCCGTGTCGAGGGCTGGTACGATCGCGCCATCGAGGACTACGATCAGGCGATCCGGCTCGATCCCAAGCATGCGATCGCCTACAATGATCGCGGCACCGCCTTCAGCCACAAGGCGCTGCCGAACCGGGCCATCCAGGACTTCGACCAGGCAATCCGGCTCGACCCGAAGCTTGCCTCCGCCTTCAACAATCGAGGCAATGCCTACAGCAGTCGGGGTGAGCTGGACCGGGCCATCCAGGATTACGATCACGCCGTCAAGCTCGAGCCCAAGTACGCCTTCGCCTTCAACAACCGGGGGAATGCTTATCGCGCCAAGGGCGAGCTGGACCGGGCCATCCGGGACTTCGACGAGGCCATCCGCGTGCAGCCGACGTACGCCCTCGCCTTCAACAACCGAGGGAATGCCTACAGCAGCAAGGGCGAGCTGGACCGCGCCATCCAGGACTACGATCAGGCGATCCGCATCGACCCCAGGGACGCCTCCGCCTTGAACAACCGAGGACTTGCTTATAGTCGAAAATCGCAGCCGAACCGCGCCATCCAGGATTTCGACCAGGCGATCCGGCTGGATCCGGCCCTCGCCTCCGCGTACAACAATCGCGGCAACGCCTATAGTAGTCGCGGCGAGACGGAGCGCGCGATCCAGGACTACAACGAGGCGCTCCGCCTCGACCCGAAGTATGCCTTCGCCTTCAACAACCGCGGGAACGCTTATCGTAATCTCGGAGAGGTCGACCGGGCCGTCCAGGACTTCGACCAGGCCATTCGCCTCGAGCCGAACTACGCGCTCGCCTACAACAACCGCGGCAACGCCTACAGCAGTCGAGGCGAGATGGCCCTGGCCATTCGGGACTACGACCAGGCCATCGCCATCGAGCGCAACTATGGCTTCGCCTACAACAACCGGGGCCATGCCTACCGCATCCTCGGAGAGCTGGACCGCGCGATCCAGGACTTCGATCAGGCCATCCGGCTCAATCCCGGGGACGTGCTGGCCTTCGAGAACCGGGGGATCGCCTACAGCCTGAAGGGCGAGCTTGATCGGGGGATCCAGGACTTCGATCAGGCCATCCGGCTGAATCCGAGCTATGCGACGGCTTTCCACCACCGCGGGTCCGTGTACAGCCGCAAGGGACAGCACGACCGGGCGATCCAGGACTTCGATCAGGCCATCCGGCTCAATCCGATGGACGAGACGGCGTGGAACAGCCGCTGCTTCGCGCGCGCCATCACGAACCGGCTCGAGCTCGCCCTCGCGGACTGCAGCCAGGCCCTGCGGATGCGCCCCGAGTACGCCAATGCCCTCGACAGTCGCGCCCTCATCTACCTGAAGCTCGGCGAGATCGACCGGGCCATCGCCGACTACGACGCGGCCCTGCGCTTGGATCCGGGGAAGGCGCATTCCCTCTACGGCCGCGGCCTCGCCAAGCGGAAGGTGGGCGATCTCGCGGGCGCCGAGGCCGACCTCGCAGCCGCCACCGCGCAGGCGCCGCGGGTGGCGGAGGAGTACAGCACGTATGGCCTCCGCCCCTGAAGGCGGGGTACTGGGCCAATTTGCTTCGCCATACTTCGTTCTCGGTCGCCAGCGACGCTCAACGTACACCTACGTACGCCTCGCGCCGCTGGCTCCCTCGGGCCTCGTCTGGCTCGCAACTTGACCCAGTACCCTCAGGGCGCCGATCCGAACACGCCCAGGACGTAGTCCCGGACCGGCGGGTACCAGAGATTCCCCAGGTGCCCTCCATACGGGTACACCACCATCCGGGAACCCATCGCCTCCTTGAGCTCGTCGAGCGATTTCCCGTCGGCGAGAAAGTCGTCGGCGTTGTGCACGATGTACACGCGCGGGTTACTGCGGAGGTCGCCGAGAATCGGCGCCAGGGATCCTTGGCGGGTAAACGTCTCCAGGTCGGCCTGTGGCTGGCCGGTCTGGGCTTTCCAGACCGGCCAGCCGATCTTCTCGCTGTACTCGGAGAACGTGAAAGTCTTCGCGTCCTGGATGCGCTTTCGGGCCTCGGGCGGGGTCACCTTGCCGGCATTGTGCTCCTGGATGACCTCCGAGACATAGACGAGCTCGGGCAGCACCAGCTCCAGGTAGCCGGCGATGAGAAACTGGAGCTCCTCGTTGGTGAAGACGGCGAACCCCTTCACCAGTTTCCCGAAGTCCGGATGCTCCCGCCGCTCCTCGGTGAAGGGCTCGGCGACGGCCATCGCCTTCAGCATGATGCCTTCGGACTTGGCCCGGCCGAACTTTTCCCGAAGCGCGTCCATCTCGTCGAGCTTCTTGACGGCGAAAGTGAGATCGGCCGGCGGATTGGCCAGAAGATACTTTTCGATGCCGAGCTTGCCCTCCTTCGCGTCGAGCACGCTCAGGTAGGCGCCTTCGAGCGCGCCCAGGCTGACTCCCATGAAGCCTATACGCGTGATCCGGAGGCCGGAGCGGCTCTTGAGGACCTCGAGCGTCTTCTGCATGGCGACGTAGAGATCGCGCGCGTCTTCGGGCACGTAGCCGGGCGCGCCGCTCCGGCTGGCCGCCAGGGCGAAGTTCCAGCTCATCGGCGAGGGCAGGATGACGACGTGAAATCCCCTCTGGTGGAAGAGGCCGGCGAAGTAGGTGGCGGCCCCGAAGTACGGGTTGGACCCGATGCCGGAGACGATGAACATCAGCGGCGCCGGACCGCGCTGGCTGTACAGCGCAACGCTCAGGTTGCCGCGGCCTTCGAGCGTCGGCAGGCCGTTCCGGCCCGGGAGAACCGGCACGTGGACCACCTGCCGCTTGGCGCCGGGCGTGTGGCCGTCCGCGTTCAGAACGGCGGTCGTGATCGTCGCGAGATAGGGATCGCGATAGGGAAACTTGTACTCCTGCGCGCTCGAGGCGCCCGAGAACAGGGCCAGCGAGGTCAGGACAACGAGCGAAAGCCGCGCCACGTGGAAACTCATGAGCGCCCGATAGTACCAGCGTCGACGGAGCGCGTCGAGCGCCCAGTTACCCGCGCGCGGCCGCGTCCTTCCGCACCGCCTGCACGGGGGCCGGCAGCTCATCCGGGTCAATCGGGATCTCGATGACCGCGGGCTTCCCCGCGCCCAGGGCTTTGCGTATGGCATCGCCGACCTGGTCGGGATGCTCGACGTAGTAGCCCTCGGCGCCGAAGAGCCGGGCCAGCTGATCGTAACGGGGATTGCCGATGTCGCAGCCGATGTAGCGCCCGCCGTAGAAGGCCCGCTGGTAGGCCTTCTCCGAGCCCCAGCAGTTGTTGTTCATGACGAGCGTGACGACGTTGATCCCGTGGCGCACGGCCGTCTCGAGCTCCTGCGCGTTCATCAGGAATCCGCCGTCGCCGTGAATGGCGAGCACGGGCGCGTCCGGGCGGCCGAGCTTGGCGCCGAGAGCGACGGGGAACGCGAACCCGAGCCCGCCGAGGTCGAGCGGCGTGAGAAAGGTCCGCGGCCGCGCGAACTGCAGGCGATCGTACCCGTAGGCGGGCGCGGCGCCGGCGTCGAGGGCGACGATGGTGTCGGGCGGCAGCACTCGCCGGAGCTCGGCGTAGACGCGCTGGGGCTTGAGCGGCGTGGCGTCCAGCAGGGCCTCGGCCGCGAGCCGGGCCTGGCG
>Ga0137392_10000759_pt1 | contig 17578 bp, 15 predicted proteins | sample 15con2h34AmetaG_FD_101394 | JGI IMG/M metagenome (GOLD analysis project Ga0137392, IMG submission 101394) | Vadose zone soil microbial communities from Angelo Coast Range Reserve, California, USA - 15con2h3.4A metaG | ecosystem: Environmental > Terrestrial > Soil > Vadose zone > Saprolite... | reverse complement strand
CGGCAAGGGCGTCCCTTCTATCACCTACGGCTTGCGCGGCCTGAACTATTACCAGATCGAATTGACCGGCCCGGAGCGCGACCTGCACTCCGGTGTCTATGGCGGCGCCGTTCCCAATCCGCTCACCATCTTGACGGAACTCTTCGCCAAACTGCACGACAGCAAATTCCGCGTCACCGTGCCTGGGTTTTACGACCAGGTTGCCAAGGTCTCGAGCGCCGAGCGCAAAGCTCTCAACGCCCTGCCTTGGAGGAAAAAGGATTTTGAGAAAGCCGTCGGCGCTCCCGGCTATTTCGGCGAGGCCGGTTTCACCACCGTCGAGCGCCTCTGGACTCGCCCCACCTTCGAATTGAACGGCGTCTGGGGCGGCTATCAAGGCGAGGGCGCCAAGACCGTCATTCCCTCAAAGGCCTTTGCAAAATTCTCCACGCGCCTCGTCCCCAACCAGGACCCGCCCAGGATCGCCAAACTGGTCGAGAAGCACATTCGCAAGCTCTTGCCGAAAGCTGTCCATTGCAAATTTGAAGTTTTGAGCATGGGAAAGCCCTGGGTGGCTCCCTACCACGATCCGATTTTCAAGAAAGCGCAATCCGCTCTTGAAAAGGGCTTTGGCAAAAAGGCCGTTTTCATTCGCGAAGGCGGTTCCATCCCCTTCGTAACCCAAATGCACGACACCTTCAAGGTGCCGTGCGTCTTGATCGGCTTCGGCCTCCCCGATGAAAACGCTCACGCCCCCGACGAACACATCGCCCTCGAAAACTATTTCGGCGGCATCAAAGCCATCGCCCACTTCTACTCCGACCTGGCGACCCTGTAAGCCGAAGCATGGTCCTTGGGAAGCTTCTTAAAGCCGGCATAGATGCAATCTATTTCTGGCGGTAATGGAGTGTAATCCTGGCAACAGCAGCCCCCATAGTTAGGGCCGAACCGCTTCCTTTCATCGCTGTTTCAATCACCTAAGCCATCTCTCAAGTTCCGCTGTTTTGGGCCTCGTAATTGCCTGATGTGCAATCACGTGTGCGTGAAGCAGGATATCAAGCATCAACAAAAAAGATTTTCTGCTTTGGGCTAGTCGTGATTACAGCCAACACGGCCGTGGCTGCGACTGCCCTGCAGAGGCCTTTCGAATATCTTTTCGCGCGCAGCGACCCCGGAAAAGAAGCGGCCCAGTAAATCAATTGAAAAGGAGACCCATCATGTGGAGAACTATCGGGCTGTTGGGACTCGCACTGTTCATCCCAGGACTCGTGGAAGCTCAGTCACAGGAGCAACCTTCGGCGGAGCGTCAATACTGCGGAACGGCGCCACCGCTCCGAGCTTCTCGCTGTACGGCGGCTGGCAGGCCGAAGGCAGCGTGAATTTCAACAAATACTTAGGGCTCACTGGCGATTTCGGCGGGCAATACCGCAGCATCTCCGGAAACCGCGTTTCCCAGTATGAGTATCTATTCGGGCCGCGCGTCGCGGCACGCGGTCACCGGGGCACTGTTTTCGCGCACGCCTTGGTCGGCGCGAATACGTTCAAGACTCTCGGCCGATCCACAAATGGATTTGCCTGGGGCCTGGGTGGTGGCTTGGACCTGAACGCCGGCCGGCACATTGCCATCCGCGTCATCCAGGCCGACTACCTGCGGACGCGCTTGAGCACCTCGTGGTTCAACGATGCCCGCCTGGGGGTTGGCATCGTGTTCAAGTTTGGTGAATGATAGTCCGGCCCGCTGATCGCAAAGTATCGCACTAAGAAGGAGGGGCCATGAGACTTCTCAACTTGTTAGCCATTGCCGTTCTCTGGGGAGTGTCCGCAACGAATCTGATGGGCCAGGGCGGAGCGCCTCAAGCGCTGTCCGGAGATCAAGTCGTCGATCGAGTTTCGCCTGCAGCTGTATCCATTCTGGTCGGCAAAGGTGACGGCCAAGTTGCGGGCGTAGCGTCCGGAGTGATCATTCGAGGCGATGGCGTGATTCTGACCGCCAACCACGTCGTGAAGGGCATGCGGGAGGTGCAGGTGCGGCTGAAGAGCGGCGAAATCTACGACCAAGTCGAGCTCATCGCGTCCGATGAACGCCGCGACGTCGCCGCACTGCGCATCCCTGCAACCGGGCTTCCAGTGCTGCCCATCGGCAGCTCCACAAACGCGGCATCCGGCGCCACCGTTTTTGTCGTATCGAACGCCGTGGGCTTGCCTTGGACTGCATCCTCCGGCATCCTCAGCGCCACGCGCATGGCCGACGATGTACCCGGGGCTGGTAGCGGCTACCGAATTTTGCAGTTCACCGCGCCGTTGTCGCCCGGATCCAGCGGCGGCGTGCTGGTGGATGCTGAAGCCAGGATACTAGGAATCGTCGTCGGTTCACTCAGCGTGGGCCAAAACGTCAATTTTGCCGTACCTATTGACAGCATCGCCGGCCTCGCCAATGAGTCTGGCGGCACGCGCTTTGATTCCGGCGCGCGTCTGCAATCATTCGGCGCCAAAGCTACGGCCTTCCCGGCTGCTCCTGCCAACGCCCCTGGGGTACCGGCAGTTCCCCCGAATCCAACTCTGCCCCGCCCGGACCAGCGGCAAATGCGCACCATTTCCGTGCTTTCCAAAACAATTTATTTGCGCCGCGAGCGGCTACAAGACGACATTCACAAAACAACGATGTTCCCGCACTTGGGATTGCGCTTCGCCGATTACGGGCAAACCGCCGATATTGCCATCACGGTTGACCGGCCGGTCATGACGTTTGACTGGACCTACACCCTGGTTTTTCAGCCCAAGTCCTTGACACTCGCTTCGGGCACGGTGGAAGCTACCGATGAATTCGACGCCGGTCCGAAGCTGGCGGCAGTCATTGTCGAGCAGCTCGCCAGTGCCGTGCAGTTCCCCCGCGAAGAGCTGGACAGACCGACCGGAACGTCGGAGGCGAACTACACCGCGATTCGTGAACCAGGAAACGATCCGTCAGGAATTCTTCGCTCTGCTCGATCGATATTTGTGGAATCCCACACCATCTGGATGAAGGGCAATTTGTTGCAGGACGCGCTTTACATTCGGCCCGAGATGAAGGAGTGGGGCATGCGCATCGTCGACGACCGCAACGGAGCCGATATCTATATCGATGTAACGCGGCCCTTCCTGACATACGACTGGATCTTCAAAATGATTAACCCGAAATCCGGCATGGTCCTTGGTACCGGCAAGGTCACCGCCATTGACGGTCCCGCCGCGGCCCAGCGGCTGGCCATCGATATTGTCAACCAGATCCGCAGCGCTCGTCCTGCACCGGCAACACCGTGACCCCTGGGCGACCGGTGTTGGCTACCGTTGAACTGCTGGACAAAGCAGGGACCAAGAATAGTCCTAGTGTGTGTGAGCCAGGGCGCAAGGTGCCCATTCCACTCGGCTTCGCCAAATAGCCCATTCTCGGGTGAAGGAGGTTTATATGCTTCAACAAATGCGGATTCTCCGGTTAGGGCTAATGGCTTTGATTGCTTGGCTGATGCCCGTTGCCTCATCCGCCGGTGCTGGTCCTCAGCGGACGGCCAATGAGAAGGCAGCAGAGGACCATTTCAAACGGGGTAACGCGCTTTTTGCCAAGGGGAACGTGGACGGGGCACTCGCGGAATTCCGCGAGGCCATCCGCCTCGTCCCTAGCAATGCCAACGCGCACAACAACCTCGGCACCTTCCTCGTTCTTAAGGGCGACCTAGATGGCGCGATTACGGAATACCGCGAGGCAATCCGCCTTTCCCCCAACGATTCCGAAATTCACGATAACCTCGGCGTAGCACTGGGTCGCAAGGGCGACCGAGATGAAGGGATTGCGGAGATCCGCGAAGCAATACGCATCGCACCCAACTATGCCGAAGCGCACAGCGACCTCGGCGCTGCACTCTCGAAAAAGGGCGATCTGGATGGAGCGATTGTGGAATTGCGGGAGGCCATCCGCCTCAAGCCTGACCGTGCCGAGACGCATATCAACCTCGGCGTCGCACTCTCGAAGAAGGGCGATCTGGATGGAGCGATTGTGGAATTGCGCGAGGGCATCCGCCTTAGCCCCAACCTTTTCGAGGCGCACATCAGCCTCAGCGACGTACTCCGCCGGAAGGGCGACGCTGACGGGGACGTCGCGGAAGCGCGCACCGCCCTACGCCTCGCCCCCAACGATGCTAGCGCACACGATAACTTGGGCAGCGGACTCGCTGACAAAGGCGATGTAGACGGGGCAATCGCGGAATTCAGCGCCGCCGCCAAGGTTGCGAAGAATGGCGGCACTGCCCTGATCGAGGCAGCCGAGTTTGGTCAGCGGTCGGTGGTGGAACGCCTGCTCGCCGCAGGCGCCGACGTGAATGCGAAAGACGAGAATGGTTGGACCGCCTTGATCGACGCGGGAGACAAGGGCCACTCCGATGTCGTCAATGCTCTGCTGGCGGCCAGGGCTGACGTCAACGCCAAAACGAAGACTGGCGGAACAGCCTTGATTCATGCCGCGTTCAATGGTCATCAGCCAGTGGTGGAGCGATTGCTCGCCGCAGGTGCCGAAGTGAATGCGAAGCGCAATGATGGGATGACGGCCTTGCTGTCGGCCGCGCAGGAAGGCCACACGGAAGTCGTCAACGTTTTGCTGGCAGCCAAGGCCGACGTCAACGCAAGAAGTAACGACGGCTCGACAGCCTTGACGCTGGCCGCGTCCGAGGGCCGCGTCGATGTCGTCAATGCTTTACTGGCGGCCAGGGCCGAGGAGAATTCGAAAGACGAGAAAGGTTGGACCGCGTTGATGTACGCTTCACGGCATGGCCAGTTCGATGTTGTTAAAGACTTGCTCGCTGCCAAGGCTGACGTTAACGCCAAAGCAAAGAATGGCGTAACAGCCTTGATGGCGGCGGCTGCGAACGGTCACCTGCCGGTGGTGGAACGCTTGCTTGCGGCTGGCGCCGATGTGAACGCGAAAGATCAAGACGTTTCCGCTTTGATGTTGGCGGCGAGAGGTGGGCACGCCGGTGTTGTTGAAGACTTGCTGGCGGCCAAGGCCGACGTCAACGCGAAAAGCAACGATGGCGAGACGGCCTTGATTTCGGCCGCGGAGCATGGCCACGCCGATGTTGTCAAAACATTACTCGCGGCGGGCGCCGACGTGAATGCAAAAAACGCTGACGGTGCAACCGCTTTGTGGGCCGCGGCTGCGAACGGTCACCTGCCGGTCGTCGAACGCTTGCTCGCGGCCGGTGCTGACCCCAACGCTAAGCCAAAAGGCGGCCGCACGCCATTAAAGGCGGCGATGGACTTCGGATACGGCGATGTCGCTGAAGTGCTGAAGAAAGCAGGAGCCAAGAAATAGGTGCTTGAGGAGGTTGCCATTGCCATGAATCGCACGAAAGGGATTCTGTTCTTACTCCTTTGGTTGATCTTCCAACCAGGGATCCGTGCGCAACAAAAAGGTGCTGGCGGGGTCAGCCAGCCAATTCCTAAGAAGCCTGAGACACATGTGCCATTCGAAGAGAAGCTGCTGGGCACGATGCCTCCGGAATATCAAGACCCGCCAGACATCACGGGCGGCACAATATTCCTCGACAATCCCGCCCAGTGGGCGTTCGTTGCGCGGCAGAATGGCAAGCCATTTGTCGTCATCAACAACAAGAAGGGCCCGGAATTTGACGAAATTAGAGTTCTCTTTCACAGCCCCGACCTAAGCACGATAGGATACGTCGCCGAGGAGTCTAAAGCGGCGGGCGGGAAAACATTTCTCGTCTTGGGTAGCAAGACCATTCCGCTTCAGCAAGGCGAAAGTATTGATCTTGGGGAAACAAATCACCTGCTCGGGGCCAGACTCAGCTTGCTTTCGCCCCCCGTCTTCAGCTTGGACAGCAAGAAGGTGGCTTACATTTCTTTCTTCGAAGACAAAAAGAAAGAAGCCGTTGCAGTCATCGAGGGTGACTGGAACGATCCCGTTCCTGTCACGGTCAAGTACGGCCCCGAATTTGATTGGGTCTGGGAACCGGTTTTTAGTCCTGACGGAACCACCGTCGCGTATGCAGCTGGTGAGGCAAAGAAACGTTCCTGGGCGTGCTCGGCCTGTCCAACGCAAACAATGTCCATCGTCGTCGGCGATAAGAAGGGTCCGGCATTTGCACGGGCCCGTTTTCCTGTCTTCAACCCTGCCGGAACCGTAGTTGCTTATCAGGCGACTCTACTTGGCCACCCTGACCCGAACACCAGTGAAATCGCTGTCGTCGGGGATAAGAAGAGTGCAAGCCTTGTTGGGCTTGCCTGGGTTGGGATTCCCGTTTTTAGCCCAGATGGAACCACGATCGCTTATCCCGTTCTGCAAAGTGCGGAGTTCCTTCCTGACAAACGGCCGAAGCATGGGTTCGTGGTTGTCGGGAATAAGAAGGGCACGAAGTTTGACGTTGTGGGAGAACCTGTATTCAGTCCCGACGGAACCAGCATTGCCTACTGGGCTAAGGTAGGCGAAAAGGAGTTTATTGTCCTCGGCGACAAAACAGGGTCCGAGTTTGACGAAGTTCAAAGCCCTGTCTTCAGTCCGGACGGTCGCACCATCGCCTATCAGGCCAAGCAAAGCCAAAAGCAATTTGTCATCGTCGGCGACAAAAGGGGTCCCGAGTTTGACGAAGTAGGAGAGCCTGTCTTCAGTCCAGATGGAACCGGCGTCGCATATCGTGCGCGACGAGACAAAAAGTGGTTGATCGTGGTCGGCGAGAAGCACGGCCCGGAGTTCGATGACGTATTTCATCCTTACTTCAGCTCAGACGGCAGCAAGGTCGCCTATGGCGCAAGACAGGCAAGAGAGTTCTGGTGGAAGGTTATAGACGTCCGCTAGTTCGCGGATGGTGCCGACGTGAATGCCGAAAACGCTGACCGTGCAAGCGCTCCGTGGCCTCGGCTGGGGTCAGCCGCAGTCAAATCTCCCTTTTACGGCAGTTTCAGAGCGGTCCGCCCTCAAAGCCGGCCTAGCGGAACGCACATACGCCAAAGCCGCGTTTTTACAGGGGATTTCCACATGCCCCCCAAGAAACTTGCATTTTTCCGGCCTTTTTTGCGGTTTTTCCTTGCGTTCTCTTCCCGCCTTGGCTATAGTCCCTTGCGGCCCGGGTTTTTCGGAGAGTAACGGGGGTAGTCAGCTCGCGGCCTGCTTCGATCGTATCGGAGTGAAAAGAAAAAATCAGGAGGATAAGCATACTAGATGGCAGCCAAGCCACTGAGCAAGACCAAGGTTGTGGGACACATCGCCGAGAAAGTCGGCACAGCGAAGAAAACCGCCGCTCTTTTCTTTGAAGAGCTGTTCAAGCTCGCCGTAAAAGAAGCCAAGGGCGCGGCGGGCAAGTTCGTGATCCCGGGAATCGGCCGCGTTGTCAAGGCGCACCGCAAGGCGCGCATGGGCCGCAACCCACAAACCGGCGAGGCGATTAAGATCAAGGCGAAGACCGTGGTTCGCCTGCGTCCGTCGAAGGCGTTCAAAGACGCCGTCCTGAAGTAGGCGCAATTTTCTTTGGGTTTAGGCCCCCGGCGGCTTGAGCGATCACGCCCTCGGGGGCTTTTCTCTTTTGTGGTGCTTCGTTTCCCGTGATCCGTGTTCCGTGAAACTAAGACAAGAACGACAACGCCGGTCGAAGGGCCGCGAACCAGGGCTCAGAGTGTCTTGACGTAAGCGACGACGTCCTTGATTTGCGCGGGCTCCAGCGATTCCTTCATGCCCGGCATCATCGAATCCCCGTTTTCGATCCACGTTGTCAGCGCTTCCGTCGTCACTTTGGCGCCATTCACCGTGAAAGTTCCGCGCTTCGAAAGGCCCTTGAGCCCCGGCCCGATTTTCTTCGCGTCGCTATCCGCCAAATGGCACAGAGCGCAGCTCTTTTCAAATACTTCCTTGCCGCGCGCAACGGCTGCTGCTCCCGCCGCGCCGTGACTCGCCCCTTTTTTCGGCGTTGTTTTTTCCGGCTGCTCCTGCGCCAGGAGTGCTCCGGCCACCGCCAGAGTAACGATCCCAAAAATCAGATAATTCCGCTTCACATTACCCCCTCGTCTAACTATGCGTTTTTTGCCAGATGCTGAAGCCGCGCTGATACCCCGCTATTCTCTCCATTTGCCGCCTCAATTTCCACTCCTTACCCGTCACATGGTACAGGTTCCTCTCCGGCACGCCCGATCCTTTCGTACTTTTGACCCTGGCGATGCCCTGTGCTAACTATGCTCCATGAGCATGGAGACCCTCTCGCAGGCATGGGAAGTCCTGCAGGACGCCTACCAGGCGCAGATGGAAGGCGATTATGATCGCGCCGTCGAACTCTATCAATCGTCGCTGGACCTGCATCCCACCGCCGAGGCCCATACCTTCCTGGGCTGGACGTATCATTTCCAGGGGCGCGTTGAAGAGGCCATTGCCGAATGCAAGCGCGCCATCGAACTCGACCCCGAATTCGGCAATCCTTACAACGACATCGGCGCTTACCTGATCGAACTCGGCCAGTTCGAGGAAGCCATTCCCTGGCTCGAACGCGCCACCGAAGCGCGCCGCTACGAGCCGCGCCACTTTCCGCATTACAACCTGGGCCGCGCCTATCTCGGAAAAGAAATGTACAGCCACGCCATGCGCTGCTTCCAGGAAGCGCTGGAAATCGAGCCGCGCTATTCGCTGGCCCGCGAGGCGCTCGCCTCGCTCCGCCGCATGGTCAATTGAGAAAAGTTTTCAGTTCTGAGTTCACAGTTAAGAAAAATCCTGCTTCCGTTTCAAGCTCCGCCGGATTCACGCGGACACTTCCTGCGCGGACGGTTTGACTACGCGGTCGTAAATCCACAAAAGTAAAGCGGTCAGTACGCCCACGCCGGAAATGACCCACCAGACGCGCTGGGGCTGGTGGGCGACTTCCCCAAACTGGTGCATGACGCGGCCGCCGAACCACCCGCCTACGAGCGAGCCGATGCCGATGGGCAGAAATGCGAAGCCCATGTAGGTGCCCTGTTGTCCGGCAGGTGCGAGGCGGGAGATGTATTCGTAGTATCGGGGCTGCTGGATCATTTCGCCGAGTGCGAGAACGAAAATGGAGACGACCGCGCCGACGACAGTAGGCTGAAAAGCAACGACCAGCCAGGCCAGGGAGGACACCAGAGTGCCAAGAATGACGCACTGGAATGCAGGTATTTTGCGAATGAAATAGTTGATTAGCACCGTGAGACAAATCACGGCGAGCCCGTCGGTAATAAGGACCAGCTCAACGTCGGCGTCGGCGCTGATATAGCCATGAATATAACCAGGAAGAGTGATGTACTGCTGCCAGAAAACGATCCAGTACCCCGTGAAAATCAGCAAGAAGAGCATGAACCTGGGGTTGGAGAGAACGGTGAAGAAATTCCGCAGCGTTTCGGCGACGCTGGGAATGGGACCGTCACCGATCTTCTTCGGTTCACGGAAGAAAATCAAAACCGCGAAGAACATCGCGAAAACGCTGAGAGCCGCGACGCGGAACACATTTTCGACACCAAGATGACGGTGCGCCCAGGAAGCTACATAGGGGCCGGAGGCCCCGCCGATATTCACCATGGTGTAGTAAATGGAGTAGCCGATGGAGCGCACGTTTTCCTTGGAAGCGCGCGCCGTTGTCCCCACCACGCAGGGCTTTACCATCGAGATGCCCAGCGCCGGCAAAATCAGGATAAATCCCACAAAAATTACCGGCGGAATAACGGCTCTCACCGGAGCCAGCCACGGCGAGCCAATCGAGCCGAGCAGAAAATACGCGCCAGCAAGGATCAGGTAAGCGAGGGATAACGCGCGGCGGAAACCCAGCCGGTCGGCGATGGCGCCTCCGAAGATCGCCAGGAACCACACCATGCCGCCGAAGATTCCGGTCAGCGTGCCGGTTTGTTCAGTGGGGAAATTCAGCTTTTCGTGAAGATAGTTGGCGAGCGAGGCGAAGGCGCCATAATAAGACAGGCGCTCAAAGATTTCGGTGATGTTCGCTACCCAAAACGGCCGCTCGAACCCCGTCCGTATCTCCTCCACGCGCCCGCTGAAGCTCATGTTCCCCCCGCATACAAGCCCAGCGATTGTAATGGAGAGAAGCCTGGAAGCAAGCAACTAAGCAAGCGCGGACGAAAACTTGCTCCCCTCCGGCCGTGTCAACTTAGCCCGGCGTCCGCAAATCCGCCCGCAAGCAAGCCTTCACTCCCGCCTCGAATGCCGCAAAGCCTCCCGCAGCGACCGCCGCACCGGCCGCGTCAAATTCAGCATCGCAAACCACACCGGGTGCCACACATCATTCCGTAGCACGCGCCCCGCCTGCCGCGCGTACCGCTTCGCCGCCGACCAGTGCCGCCCCCAGTTGCGCCTCAATCTCTCCGGCGGAAGCACTTCGGTGGCGTCGGCGATGGTGCGCAAGTGCCGCCACCCCCCCGCCATTTGCCCGTTCAGTCCCGCTTCTTCCCCGCTCCACACCCCCGCCTTCCCCTGCGGATGGTAGCTGTAGTCATGGTTCTGGTGCACCGCCATCACCGCGCGCGACGCATCCACCACCGGCCTCCCCGCGTCCAGCGCTTTCCACACCAGCCAGTTGTCCCAGAACACCCGCAGCACAAACGGCGGCATGTCCGCCCCATACAGCCCGCGCGAGAACACGAAGTAGTCGATCCATTCCGCCGTGCATCTCCGCCCGCGCCGCAGCGCCAACTCCCGCAACTCCCCCGCCCAATCCGTAGCTTGTCCATCCGGGCGGGCGAAGGACAGTGGCTCGGTGACATCCGTATCCCACCGCCGCCCCACCATCAGGAATTCCCGGTGCATCGCGCGCACCCGCTCCACCGCCCGCCGGAAATCCTGCATCAATATAATGTCGCAGTTGATGTAGCACAGCGTCTCGTGCCGCGCGATGGCCTGCGCCCGCGCGAACATATAGTCCAGCCGCTTCGAGCCCCACGCGTTGCGCTCCACCGGCGCCTCGTGGCGCAGCCCGAACTCCCGCGCCGCCTCCGCCGCCCCATCGTCCTCGCCAAACAGTATGATTTCGATCTCGGGGTGCAGCGCCTTCCAGGACTGTAGCGCGTTGCGCTGGATGATGGCGGTGTGGCCGCGGAAGGGTTTGGCGGTGGTGAAAATGGTCAGCATGGGTCAGATAGCGGACCGGTCTGAAAACGGGGCAGGAGAAAAGGTTTTTGGTTTAATCATAAGCCCCCCACCCCCCTATGTTTTTTGTAAGTGTTGCATCTAAAGGACTTAGGTATTGCGCAAGTTCTTTGTTTTGCAACACATACAAGGGGCCCATAAGTGTTGCATCTAAAGGACTTAGGGTTTATGTAAGTGGTTTAGAATCAACACTTGCGCGCATTCCATAAGTGTTGCATCTAAAGGACTTACGTTGCACCAAAATGGTGCAAATGTGGCTCTCGGGACAAGCGCTCGACTCGACCCTTTCCTGCCGGAGGCGGACGGGGCCCCGAGCGGGTCGGGGCAGGCAAGCGCCGCCCCTACGGGTTGGGACAAGGCCGGAACCTCCCCGACGTGGTCAGGGCAGGTCCATCGAGGCGCAGGGCCAGCATACACAGACTGAATTAGCATATCAGTCACGTGATGTCAAATTTTATTTGGATGAAAAACGAGGGTCAGTGGGCGGGCTTGGCGCCGGAGGCTCCGGCTCGTGGCGCGATTGGCGAAACCCAAAAAACCGGTGATCGCAGGCCTGGCAGCGATACGGAACTTGAAATAGCAAATGGCGAAGGACAAAATCTTGGGCACCCTTTCTCACCGATCGGCGAACTTTGTGGCTACCGCAACTCGGGCAAATGGGAAATTGTTTCTGAGGTTTGGATTCGTCCATGGGGGACTCCTTGGCCGGAAAAGCTCATTTTACACCGCCCCGCCGCGCCTCTCAAGTCGCGGACGGAAAGGGCGGAGGTTGACGGTCGACAGTTGAAGGTTGAATGGGAAAAAGAAGGATTTTACACAGAGTTCGCGGAGAGCGCAGAGGGCACAGAGAGTATAGGCCCTTTGCGTTAAGGTCTTTCCTCTCGCCCCAGCATCTCCGCATACAACTCCGCGTACCGCCCCGTCTGAACGCTCAATCCATATTCTGCCAGCGCGATGCGCCGGCAGTTCGCCGACATTTCCCGCCGCTTCGGCTCGTTCCCCAGCAACTCCACCATCGCCCCGCGCAACTCCCCCGCGTCTCCTACCCGCGCCAGCAATCCCGTCACTCCCGGCCGCACCGCTTCTGGAATCCCTCCCGCCGCGAACGCCGCCACCGGCGTTCCGCAAGCCATTGCCTCCAGCATCGTATTCGGCAAATTATCCGCCAGCGACGGCAGCACAAAGACATCCGCGGCGCTATACACCATCGACAGCGCCCGGTCCTCGTTTATCGACGCGATGTGCGTGTGCGGAAACCGTTCCAGCGCCGGCGCCGCGCCAAATCCCAGGCACAGCAGAAATATCCCGCCCGGGTCCGCGCTCCCCGCGTCCATCCCTTCCAGCGCGGCCATCAAGTGCTTGAATCCCTTCAAGTGTACGTGCAGCCCATTCGACACAAACAGGATCACCTTCGCGTCCTGTGGTATCCCCAATACCTCCCGGCTGAATCGCCGGTCCCGCGGCTGAAATACTTCCGTATCCAGCCCATAAGGGATCACCGACCGTGGAAACCGCCCCAGCAGCGGACTGCGCCTCACTTCCTCTCCCAGCCACCGGCTCGGCGTCACGATATGAAACTTGCTTGGATCGAGCGCAGCGTAATACTTCTGTTTGCGCCGCCACACCTCGCGAGTTAAATCGCTCTCATCCGAGGAACCAAGTTGCGGGCAAGCTCCGCACTGCTGCGTAAACCGCTCGCACCCCATCGCGTGGCAGCATCCTCCGGTAAAGCTGGCCATGTCGTGCAGCGTCCACACCACCGGCGTCTCCCCCGGCAGCCACCCGAAAAACGCCCCCAGGTCCAGGAATCCCGGCATCCAGTGGAGGTTCACCAACTCCGCTTCAGGCATTTGCCGGCAAGCGTCCTTATAAAACGGCGTGCGGTCTTCGCTGAAAAACGTCCGCTCCGGCGGCGCCGTTTTGGCGTACCGCCGCATCGCCATCTTCAGGCGCAATCGCCGCGCGTTTCGCGCCACCCACGCCATCGCGCCCCGCGCCGATTGAAACTGCTTGACCCGCTCGTCGCTGGTGTATTTATCCAGCACATACATCCGCGAATCTTTACCCGCCCGCCGCAACCCATCGTGCAGCCGGTACGCCGCCCGCGACGCTCCCCCGCCGTTGTCCTCCGTGCTGATGTGTACGATCTTCATGCCATTCAACTTGACGCCTTAAGAAGCCTTGGTCAACCTTTCACCGCAGCGTGCTTAGCGCGGAGGGAGCCTTGGAAGCAGTCTGGAGTCAGGTATTCTCGAACCCACTGCGGCGTAAACATCTCCCCAAGCGAGCGGATCGCTAATGCTCCTCAAATGGTTGATCAGCTCCGCAGCGGAGACTGCGGCGCGCAGGACATAGACCCTGGTTTCGCCCAAGCATGCATTGAAGGCGATGTATCCAAGGCGGGACAGTAAATCCAGGCAAGCCTGGGTTTGATCCAGGCCTTCGGCACAGAACTCGAACGAGACAACGGGGATCTGACGCGTCAAGCCTGAAAGGACGGACTGCTCGAAGCCTTCGACGTCGATCTTGCAGTAAAAAGGCATACCGTGCCGTTCGATCGCTGCGTCAAGAGTCGTGACCGGAACGACTTCAGCTCGATCCCATGTCTTGTCTTTGAACCGCCCCGTCCTCCACGCGCCTGCGAACGTCGAAATTGCGTTCTCCTGGGTACAGATCAACATCTCAGCTTCACCGATGTGGGCTCCGAGAGCCGTGGGAACGACGACAACGCGGCCATTGCCGCGAAAGCGCTCTCGCAAGGCGTCAACGCAGGCTGACTGCGGTTCGAAGCACACGACTCTTGCGCCGTTCCTAAGATATTGCTCAGTCTTGGCCCCAGTGTTGGCGCCAACATCGAACACGAGCGGTCCAGGGCTGGAGTTCTCGAACCGTGCGACGGCGGCTTTGGCACTCTTTTGCCGCAATCCCAAAGCATGCCGAATGGGCCGGGTGAGGTTCAGCAGAGGATGCCAGACGCGGACGCGGAAGGCACGTCGTATAGGATCCATGACCGAATTCCTGTGACTCGCCCGGAGACAGTCTTGGATCTCCGCTGTTGTCACACCAAGTTTGTTCAATAGCTCGGGAGTTATCTGCTCTTCCCCCGAGAAGGGGTCCGGCCTGCCCTGCGTTCTGAACGCCGCCGCAGTGCTGGCGGCCAGAACGCATAATCTCTGATGCTCTAGTTTGCGGACAGACAACTGATTCGCGTGAACCCGATATCGCACCAATACGTTAGGTAGATTGGCGAGCCTGCTCCGCTCGCTCATCCTCAGCCACAGGTCATAATCCTCAGAAGGCTCGAAGGCGCTGCGATAGCCTCCCACGGCGAGCGCAATGTCTTTTCTCAGAATAACTGACGAGTGGCATATCGGGTTATCGCGAAGCATTGCTGATCGTATTTCTGAATCCTTCAGCGGATGCCGAATGGTATCGATTACGTCCCCAGAATCGGTAATGACTTCATAAGCGCTGCCCAAAACTCCGACTTCCGGGTTTCTTTCCATGAACGCGACTTGTTCTTCGAGCCGCCCGGGCATCGCCAAATCATCGGCATCGATGTTGGCAACATACTTTCCATTGGCCAGGCTGATCCCGAGATTGAGCGCTGCCGAGCGTCCTTTCTTTCCTTCGCGCAAAACGCGGATTCTGCCATCACGGAGAGCGTATTTCGAAAGAATATCGGGTGTCGCATCTGTTGAACCATCATCAACAATGACGAATTCAAAGTCGCGGAAGGTCTGATTCAGTACACTATCCATCGTTTCCGATAGGAACTCGTCGCCATTGAAAACGCTCATCACGACGGTGACCGTGGGAGAACTCATGGTGGGTCCGATAAATCCGCTCGCGAGGCAAAGAAGTTTGCCCAGGACTCCGACGTGTCATGAATCGGACCCTGAAACCTTCCGAGCGATCCATCGAAACGATAGGCCAGGTATCCATGGTCGGCCAATATTTTAAAAACCTGGCGGCTCTCGACGCCCGCGCCCCTCAGCGGCTCTTTCGAGATTTCGAAGCAGATGCAATCAATCCGGTGTTCCCTTAACAAGCGGTCGGCGCCCTGAAAGACCGCCAACTCAAACCCTTCCACATCCACCTTCAAGAAATGAATGCGCTCGATCCGCTCCGAACTGCAGAATTGATCCAAGGTCACTGCGCCAACTTCTATGTGAAACGAAGGCGACACCCGGGTGCCATTTGGACCATCCATCATCGGTGTCCCGAGACTGTTCCACTCGGAGTTGTGCGCTTCAAACAAATTCATTTGCACCACGCCATCGCGATCACAGACTGCTTTTTCAACGGGGACCACGTTGTCACATCGATTCAGTGCAAGCGTCTCGCGAAGTCTCCAGTACGTGTCGTGAACCGGCTCGAATGCATGTACACGGCCCGAGCTGCCGCAAAGTCGGCTCAGCAGAACGCTGTAGATTCCGGCGTGGGCTCCAACATCGAAAGCAACATCCCCAGGCTTCACCAAACGTGGTATGACCTGGAACTCCGTCGCATCATAAATACGACTGACCATATCTAGGAGATTGCGCCGGTCCCACGGATACAGAACGAATCGAGTGCCGTGAACGTCTTTTAGAATTGCTGTTCCGTCGCGCAGGAGCCTCCGGCGATCCCGATACCCAGGCAATTTTCTCCTGCAATAGTCATGAAGCCACTGCCATCCGTGCACGCCAGGGAGGACGAACGGACGGAACCAGTCCTTGATCGCCCGGCTCACTCTTGATGAAACCCCGACCGATGTAGCACCCGCTCGCGACTTTTGGCCATATCCCAACCCATCACAATAGCCGTGTTTCATAATCTCATCCATCGAGCCGACACGATGTCTCGCGCGTCGTCCTTAAACGCCGGTCCAATCCAGCTCTTTGGCGCAATTACGATGCCGCCCTTTATATCGGCGCCAAGCCACGCACCCCACCAGCTATACGAACTATTGGCCATAATCGCGTGGCCACACTGGCGCATCAGGTAGAGCTCTGCATCTTCCCGCCCGAGGTGATCCCCGACTGTCCGGTCGAAGTTTCCGGCAATCGTCGTATGATAGGGCAGCTTGAAATTCGCTTCGCACCACTCCGGATCATCCGAGAAAATGAAGAATACCGGATCGGGCACCTTGGCGGCTATCAGCGCGGCCGCTTCGCGGTAGTAGTCCATTGGCAGGAGCACGTGATAGGGATTTCCCACATAATCGGTGCGCCGCACAGTGATGAACACCGATCGTTCGCCGGCGTCCAGGATGGCCCGCTCGGTCGCCAGCGACCGTGCCGGGAGCGGCTCGCGGGGCCGCAAGCGCTCTTGCAGTTCGTCGCGCAGTCCGAAAAAATACTTCTCACACTGCCAATAACCGACCAGCGAGCACTTTCGCGGCGCGTTCTCAAATAGTTCAGGCTTGTACGGAAACCCCTCTTCGCGGATGATCCGGCCCCACAGGCTGTGGACCACTCGCGCGTCCACGCCCTTGAACAGCCCCAGCGAGTACATCCGGGGCTGGTTTGGCGTTGCCGTTTCATACCATGAGACGTCGAGCTTGAGGTCCACGCCCAGTCGTCGCGCCAGCGCCAGACCCGTTGCGTATTGGAAAATCTGGTTCGCGCAACCACCCATCAGATAACTCGTCACGCCCGGCGCGGCCAGTTTTTCCCTCAATTTTTCTCTGCTGAGGCCGTAAAAATACCGCCACTTGTGCACCAGCGGGCGGCCCAGCGATCGAAGGGGAGCAGGCAAGATATGGCTCCTACTAGTGCTCTCCATTGTGATATCCGTGTTAACTGTAAACATTAATCAGCCTTGCTGATTTACCGCCGTCTGATGATTAGTTCCACAGACGTGGGCTATTGACCGCCAAAGAGTTCGCTTGTAAGTCACGTCGTAATACGAACCGAGGCCGGGGATAGACCTGAACTTGTTTCGATGCATCTCCCTGAATCCGCGCAATTTCATAAATTCATTCATTTCAGGGAGCAGGCAGCAGCCCGCGTACGCCTCGAAGTCCGGAACCTCCACCTGGATAAACCGAAATTCTCCGAGAATCTCCGCCGCCCCCTTCAGGATGAGCATCTCCGATCCTTGGGTGTCGAGCACGAGAGCTTGATAGTCCGCCAGCCTCAGCCGCTCTTTGCCGAGGAAAGCAGGCAGCGTCGTGCCGACCATCTTAATCTCACCGGAATAATCGACTTCCGGCCACATCTCGCGATGGTGCGCGAGCGGCAGAATCGAAGATGACACTCCGCCGTAGTTGGAAATATTAAGCGTAAATTCTCGGCCATCTTCGCCAGCGACCAGGTAGCGGTACGCTTTTTGGCTAGGATAATCGGCAAGATTTTTCACCAGCGTTTCGAATACGTCCGGTATCGGCTCAACCCAAACGACGCGCAACCCGTGCGCAGCGTACAAAGCACGCTCCTGTCCCGTGTTGGCCCCCACGTGGATCAATCCTTTGATTCG
>Ga0137392_10000728_pt1 | contig 17921 bp, 12 predicted proteins | sample 15con2h34AmetaG_FD_101394 | JGI IMG/M metagenome (GOLD analysis project Ga0137392, IMG submission 101394) | Vadose zone soil microbial communities from Angelo Coast Range Reserve, California, USA - 15con2h3.4A metaG | ecosystem: Environmental > Terrestrial > Soil > Vadose zone > Saprolite... | reverse complement strand
CTGGCGGACCGGATTAAGTCCTTCGAAAGAACGGAAAGAGACTCGTGGCAGAAGCCGGACGAAGTTGTCCAGGCGCTCGCCCTCAAGAACGGAGACGTCGTTGCCGACATCGGCGCCGGGACCGGCTATTTCAGCCGCCGCTTCGCCAAGGCGGTGGCGCCGGACGGCAAGGTTTACGCGGTCGACGTCGCCGCGGATGTCCTCGGTTACCTCCACGAAGAAGCAGACAAGGAAGGCCTGCACAACATCTCGACCATCGTCTCCCGTGAAGACGATCCGATGCTGCCCAAAAACGCTATTGACCTCGTATTTTTTTGCGACACGACCCACCACATCGGCAACCGAATCGATTTTTATCGCACGATGGCCCCTGGGGTGAAACAGCGCGGTCGGATGGCGATCATCGATTACGCCCCCGGCGCGCCACGCACTCCGCACCCGAACGAAGAGCACGTCCCTCGATCCCAGGTCATCAGCGAAGCGGAGGACGCGGGATTCAAGCTCGTCAAGGACTTCCAGTTCCTTACCAACCAATACTTCTTGGTCTTTGAGAAACAGTAATCTTCGAAATGAGCTCACTCAACTCTCCAATCCCACGTCTTGAAATGGAACAGATGGACCCGCGCCTTCGGGAGGCGCTGGCAGCGCGGGTAGCGCGGCTTGGATACCTGGGAGAGTTCTTCAAGTGCGCAGCCATTCAGCCCGACTCCCTGCTGGCTTTCATGCAGCTCACCGACTCCCTCCACAAGGCGGTTCCCGATCGGTTGGTCGAGGTCGTCGCGCTGACTGTCACCACCCACACCGGGAATGAGTACGAGCGCAATCAGCACGAGCGCCTCTGCGAGCGCCTGGGTTTTGGCCGCTCCTGGATAGCCGCGCTAACCGGCCGCGGCTCCGGACCCAGCCCACTGTCACCGCCCGAGCAGGCTATTCAAACTCTGGCTTTGTCCGTCCTTCGCACCAGCGGTCACGGCGTTGCTCGCGAGTTGGCCGAGGTCGTCGACGCCATCGGGCCGGCGCAGGGGATGGCGATTCTGATGCTGGTTGGACGGTACTGGACGCACGCGCTGGTGGTGAATGCGCTGGGCTTGAAACCCCCGGTCCTATCCATCTTCGCCGGAGAACAGGTGGGCTAAGGCCAGTGATCAGCCTGGAACACAGTTTCCTGCGCGGTTCGTATCCGCCCCTGGTGACGCCACTTCGCGATGGCGAGGTGGACTACGAGACATACGCCCGTCTGATCGAGCGCCAGATCGAGGGAGGCTCGCACGGGATTGTCGTCAACGGCACGACGGGCGAGCCGAGCACGCTCACCGTGGAGGAGCGGAACCGGCTGGTTGAGGTTGCGGTCAAGGCGGCACGCGGTCGCATCCCAGTGGTCGCGGCGACTGGGTCGCAGTCGCACGCGGAATCCATCGAGCTGACGCTGGGAGCGGAAAAGGCAGGAGCGGCGGCAGTGCTGGTGGTGACGCCTTACTTCATTCGCCCGCCTCAGCGAGGACTGGTCGAGTACTTCCTCGACATCGGCCGTCGCACGGATCTGCCGCTGCTCCTCTATCACATTCCAGGCCGCGCAGCGGTCGACCTCAAGGCGGAGACGATCGCTCAGATCGCCGACGGCCTGCCCACGCTCGTTGGAATGAAGCACGCCGCCAACGACCTGGGGCTGGTGACCGCGCTGTTGACAAAGCTCGGGCCCGATTTTCGGGTGTTCGTGGGACTCGAAGAGTTGAGTTTTCCGATGCTGGCCCTCGGCGCCTCCGGTCTGATGAACGCGGTTGGCAATCTCGTCCCGCGCCGAATCGCGGACCTGTATCGCGCGGCGGCCGAGGGCGATCTCGAGGAAGCGCGGCGCCTTCACGAGTCGCTGTTCGAGCTGAACCAGGCGATCTTCTTTGACACCAATCCTATCCCGATCAAACACATGATGATGCGCATGGGACTGCTGGCCACGGAGGAGCACCGGCTCCCGATGGTGCGCGCCACTGCGGAGCTGGCCGGACGCCTCGATGGGGTGTTGCGCCGGGCGGGCCTTCTCTGAGAACAGGCGACGGCCTGATTACAAATCGACCCTCGCGCTCATCTTGATCGAGCGGTCCATCCCCGTCCCGTAGGTGCCGGTTTGAACCGAGTTCCAGACGCGGATGTTCGTCAGGTTATCGACGTTCACCAAAAAGACGGCGCGGCTTGTTCCCCAACGAATCTGATAGCCAAGGCCCGCGGTGAAGAGCGTGTAACCGGGGATGGTGCCCTGGTCCTGCGGATTGACCCACCGTTTTGCGATCGCGGATGCGCCGGCATTGATAGTCAGTCCTGGCACAAAGGGTGGACGAATAGAGATTCCCGCGTTTCCGAGCAGGGTCGGCGTGTTCTCCGGACGCAAACCGTTGATCGTCGGATCATTCGGAGAAACCTGGATCGCCCTCAGCCACTGTCCCGCCGCACTGACGGTCAACGGACGCGCCACCTCGAATACGATGGTTGCTTCGATGCCCTCGTAGTCGATCTTGCCGTTCTGGGCGAAAATCAGGGTCTGGGGGTCGGTGATCGCGTTTGCGCGGTTGATCTTGAAGGCGGACACACTGACGGTGCGCCCTCTCAAGTTCGAATAGCGGATCCCTACCTCGTCCTGCGTCGATACTGCCGCCGGCATGATCTCGAAGGCATTGATCGCATTGGTCGGCGCCGTGGCTCCCGCCTCGAGGCCTTCCATGTAGCTGGCGAAGACGGTGAGCTTCGGCACGATGTCCCACAGCGCGCCAAAGGCAGGGGTCAAAACCCGGGTCGTCTTGGGCGGCACCCTGCCCTGGTCTTCCTTGTCCCAAGTGAGGCGCAGTCCGGCCAGCAGTCTTACCTGAGGAATGATGGTGATTGTGTCATAGGCGTAGACACCGGTTTCGGTGCTGGTTTGTCTCGGCAGAGAGGTCGGGTCCGTGGTGAAGACGGGAGCAGGTAACTCGATTGGATTGAAGATGTTCTGCCTTTGGGTCAGGTTGACATTGTTCTGGGAGGTGGTGTTGCTGTCCCTCCCGGCTCTTGAGGCGCCGACGGTCAGATGGTGTGTCAGGAACCAGGTCGGGAATCTGCCGAGCAGCTCGACCCGTTCGAAGGTATTGAGAAAATCCTGTGTCGCGGTGGTGACTCTGACGACTCCTCCGTCGCCGGTGTCGAGGTCGTAGCCTGAAATGCGAGTGGTAAACCGCTTCTTGAATGCGTAGGATCGCCCGACTTCGGCAAGGACCTTCAAGCCGTCCAAGAAAACGTAGTCGCCGCGCACCTGGAAGTTCTTGGTGTCTGCCGTCCCCTTCGCCCACCGCCCCGAAAGAAGATTTCGGGGATCTGGAACCTTGGTGATCGGAACGACGCCGTTCACTGGCGCCGCGAGGCTAACGCCCCCCTGGTCCGCCACGTGCTTCGCGAAGTACTCGACGTCGCCGACGAAGGTGAGCCGGGAAGTCGCACTCCAGTCGAGCCCGAGACTGGCGAACTCGCCGTCCCCGGTGATGCCTCGGATGCCATTTTCCAGTCGCGCCACGGACGCGTTCAGCCGGACACCGATCGGCTTACCGGGCAAGAATCGCCGGCCCACGTCGACCGACCCGCCCAATTGACCAAAGCTGTTTCCGAGAACACCGAGTGTGGTGACATCAACCGGCCCGGCGCGCTTGGTGACCAGGTTGATGATTCCGGCGGGACTGGCGATGCCGAACATCAGTGCATTGGCTCCCTTCAGCGTTTCGATCTTCTCCTTGTCTTCGGTCGGAACGGTGAGGACGCCGGCCGTGGAAAGGCCTCCGTTGAGACGATAATTGGAGTAAAGGTTGAGCTTGATACCGCGAATGTTGACCGAGTCGTTCGGCGTACCCTTCGAGTTTGCCGGCGACACGCCGGCCACGTTCTTGATCGCCTCGGAGTAGCCGTCCTGCTTGGTGTCCTCCAGTGCTTCGCCCTTCACCACCGACTTGGTCATCGGCAGCGACGCGTCCTTCTCCTCTTCTTTTTCCTCCTCCTCCTCGGCAGGCGTGAGTTGGAGCGGCTCGACCAAACGCTCCAGCGATGGAATTGCCTGACGCAACTCCTCCGCGATCGCCCGCGCTTTCTCGATCAGCGCGTTGGTGTCCGCGCCGGGTTCATACGAAAGCATCATCGACAGCGTACCGATTGGCTCGCGCTTCGCGTCCAGCAACCGGACGCTCACCCTGGCGTCTCGCCCGGTTGCCTGGTTGACCTCAATTCGCGGCGCGCCGGCATCGAATACGCGGATCTCCGCCTCGGAGGACCGGTGCCGGATTCGGGCGGGATCGGTCGAAGCGATGACCAGACTGCCCAGCTCCTCCTCGTCCGGAACCTTCGCGTGAATCTCGAGCGAGGTCAGCTCAGGGTGCTTCGCGGCCGTTCTTTCCACCAGATCTTGTGCGTAGATTTTCGCCGCATCCTCGCGATGGCTGGGAGTGGGTTTGAGTTGTGAGTCTACTTCGAGGGCGATCGCGGACGTGGCAAGCGCGGAGCAGAGAGCCGTGAGCCGGGCGGTGGGAATGACGGAAGCTGTCAGGGTCCAGCTCAAATGGTGTCTCAATCGAGCTTTTTCATTTGTTCGCGCAGGTAGTCCGGGGTGAGCGGCAGATACAATCGCTTGCGGTCGACCTCTCCTTGACCTTCCTGGCTCAACACGTAGCGCAGGAACTCTTTGACTTTGGGATCGACGCGCTGCCCCGGTGGATGCTTGATGTACATGAAAACGCTGCGCGTTAGTGGATAGGTGCGGTTGTGGACCGTTTCGCGCGTCGGCAGAACAAAGGGGCCGCGCTCATCCGGCGCGAGCGCGATCGGTTTCAGCTCCGGAAAGCGACTGGCGTGCGGTATTCCGGACCACCCGATTCCATACTTATCCTTCACCAGCTCTGCCAGCATGTGGTAGCTGCCGCCGCTCTCGTCGGTGACCATTTTCGTGTCCGACTCGACGTATTCGCGATAGTTCGGATTCCATTTTTCTCCGCCGTTGAAGACCTTCAACTCGAAGAACTTGGCCATCCCCGTGTTCGCGTAGCCATACGTCTGGATTGGCTTGCCGGCCCACTCGCCGGTGAGCCCGAGCTGTTGCCAGGTACGGATGTTGTCCGACGCGCTTCGAGCCGCCCGGCTCGTCCATTTGTAGCCGTCGTATCCTCCGGTGCGCTCCGCGCCGAAAATGCCGTCTAATTGCTTCATCGTAAGCTTCGTCAACGGATTGTCTTTGTTGACGAAGACGACGACCGCCCAGGTCTTCCCCTTGATGTCGTAGGCGCCGGTGGCGACCGCAACGGTCTGGAGATCGTATTTGAACGTCTCGTTGAACGAGAGGAATTCAGTCAGGGTCGGCTCCCGCCCGCTGACGCCGATGTCGGCCACACCGGTGATCAATCCCGCCGTTGCGCCATCGCTGGTAGGAAAGGCGTCCTCGAAGCGTGCTTCGGGATGATAGGCGCGGAACCCGTCCTCCCAGATCTTCACCATTCCGCCCAATTCGCCCCCGAAAATGCGGACGGCGCCGGAGATCTTCCCTTCGGGCTTGTAGTGGGGGAGCGAAGTGGCGCTTTGCCCGCCGGCGGCAGCCCCAATCAAGGTCAGCGTGAACACTGCTGATCGGCAGCGCCGAAGCATCGTTCTTTTCATTGCAGTCACTCCAGTTTCTTCAGCTGCTCCCGCACGACTTCGAGAGGCAGATGCAGATAGCGCCCCTGAGCGATCAAGATCTCTTGCCCCTGTCGGCTGAGAACGAATCGCAGATATTCTTTGAGGTGGGGCGCGACCGGGTGCCTGGGCGGCCGGTTCAAATAGATGTAGATGCTTCGCGTCAACGGATAGGTCCGGTCCTGGTAGCTTTCCCTTGTCGGGGCGATTGCCGGCCCGCCCTCGTGCGGCGCGAGCGCGATCGGCTTGAGATCCGGAAATTGTTTCGCGTAATGCAGCGGCACATAGGCGATGCCCGCCCGGTCCCTCGAGAGATCTGCGAGCATACCGTCGATCGTCAGGCGCAGGCCCTCCTTGCTCGTGCGATCGACCATCTTCGACTCGTTCTCGACGTACTCGCGGTAGTTCGGGTTGAACTTATCGGCGCCGTGGAAGACCTTCTGCTGGAAGAAGTAGCGCATGCCGGTGTACGCATAGCCGTAGGTGTTGATCGTTTTGTTCTTCCAGCCGCCGTCGAGACCCAACTGTCCCCAGGTGCGAATGTTGCCCTCCGGCCCGCGCGCGTATTTTGGCGTCCACACGTAATCGTCGAACCCCCCGCTGCGCTCCGAGCCGAACACGCCGTCGAGCTGTTTCATCGTGAGCTGGGTGAGGGGATTTTCCTTGTGGACCATCACCGCGAGACTCGCGGAGCCGCCCTTCTTGCCGGGATCCCAGGCGCCGGAGGCGACGATGATGCCCGTCGGCAGGTAGCCGAAGGTCTCGACGAACGGCAGCAGGTCCATCACTTGAGCCTCACGGCCCGAGGGACCCAGATCGGCCGCACCGCTGTAGAGTCCCCCGATCGACGCTTCGCTGCTGACGAGCTCGTCGACGAAGCGCGCCTCCGGATGAAATTTCCGGAATGCCTCCTCCCATGCCTTGTATTGTCCTCCGAGCGTGCCGCCGATACTGCGAATCGGGCCAACGACCCGATGGTCGATCTTGTATTCGGGGTATGAATCGAGGCCGACTGGGCTTTTCTCGGTTGCCGAATTTGCGCAGATCAGAGCGGTCGTCGCGGCAAGCGCAATCATCGCTCGCCTCACTTCAGCTTCTGCAATTGCTCGCGAGATGCGGCAGCGGTCAGGGGTAGGAACTTCCCGTCCCGCATCACCTCGCGCTGGCCCTCCTGGCTGAGGAGGTAGCGGAGAAATTCGTTCACTTTCGGATCGACCGGGGTGCCGGGCTTTCGGTTGAGGTAGAAGTACTCTTCGGCGTATAGCGGATAGGTGCGGCTCTGCACCGTCCCGATGGTCATTTCGACGTACGGACCGCCGTCTTTCTCCGCGACGGCAAGCTGCTTCACCGTATCCTGCGCCGGATAACCGCGATTGCTATAGGCGATCGCGTATTTGTCCTTGCTGAGATCGTCCAACAGGGACGCCGTCGAGACTTTTTGTTTGCCGGCGGGAGTCTCGTCGTGCGCGTATTCTCGGAGGGTCTCATTCCATTTGTCACCTCCGTGGAAGATCAGCCGCTCGATGTGCAGTTGCTGATGATATTTCAGCGGCCGGCCGAAGACGTGGATCGGTTTGTCTTTCCACTCGCCGGTCAGACCGAGTTGTCCCCAGGTGCGGATGTTTCGCTCAGGCCCTCGGGCGGCGGCGCTGTTCCACGCCGTTCCGTTCCAGCCTCCATCGCGCTGCGCGCCGAAAATCCCGTCGAGCTGATCGAAGGTGATTTTGCTGATCGGGTTCTCTTTGTTCACCACGATGGTGTCGGCCGGCGCCCAACCCGGCACGTCGTACGAGCCGGTAACCATCGAGATCTCGATCGGTGAGTAGTTGAATACTCGTTGAAAGGTCAGCAGCTCGTCGAAGGTGATGTGCCGGCTTGCGCCCAGATCGGCCTGGCCGGTGAAGAGTCCCGACCAAGCGACCAGGGCGGTGGGCGTAAACCAGCTGAACGTCACGCCGGGGTGATACTTGCGGAATCCCTCTTCCCAGTATTTGGCGAGCTTTCCGTCAGTGAGATAGTTCAGTCCCCAGATGCGAAGGGTTCCGCTTATTTTCTGCTCGGGCGCATACTTTGGCAGCCCGCTTAAGTCGAACACGTTGGTGTAGTGGACTTTCTCGCCGCGAGCCTTGACCCGCTTCTCGCGCCCGCGCTGGATGTTGATCGACTTCTCCTCGGCGGTTTGGGAAAGAACGGTCGCCGAAGCCGCCGCAACCAGTGCGATTGCCCCAAGAATCATACGCACCTTCGACGCCATGAGAGCCTCCGATCCTAGTCCAGCTTCCGAAGTTGTTCGCGAGCGGCGCTGCCGGTCAGCGGTAGGAAATGCGCGTCCCGCTGGACCATGTCCTCACCTTCGCGGCTCAAGACGAGCGAAAGCGGCGCTGACCGACAAACCGAACGCGAGGGTAATGCTCGCGATGCGAAACATGCCTCTTCTTCCTTTAAGGTTCAGTCCAGCTTTTCAGCTGGTTCATCGGCCTCTCCTGTGCGAATTCCGGTTTTGAGGTGGGAGGCCCGGGGAGCGATTGCACCGCCTTGAGCGCTGGCGCAGAACAGAAAAGGTGGGCTGCGTTCTTCATGCTCTCCTCGCGAACGAACATCCCAGTTGAACCCATCGCATGGTACCTGCTTCACCTGAAGCCAATCTGAATCAGTGCTGAACGCCTCGCGCCTACGATCTGCCGTCGCCGAAGCTTTAAGCTGAAACACTATCCGTCGAAGGAGGAGCGTTCGCTTCGAGCGGCTACTCCTCGCCGGCGTCCTCTTCTTCCCGTGCGCGGACCAGACGCCCTACGAAGCCAATCAATCCGTCATTGCTGGCGCCCGTTAGCCAGCTTGGACAATTCGGGTTCCCATCGACGGGTAGACCGAAGGGACACTCCTGCGCGAAGCCGACCCACGGCGTGCCGCTCGGGGACATGGTCATGCCAAAATAATCGACGCGTCCCCCCTGTTGCGAAGGCCCCGCCCCCGCCGTCGCGCCAATGGCATAGTTGGGGCCATTCGGCCCGATCATTCGAATCGACGATGGCGAGACGCCATACCAAACCGGATAGGCGGGATCATTCAGCGTCGCGCTCCAGAATAAGGGCCGAGCAGCCAATGCGTCCCAACTCTCTGTCACATACATATCCCAGGTCTCATCCTCGTAACCCGCGCAACTGAGCGAGGGGGCCTCGATGAGATTACCGGAGAGCATACTCACCCCGACGATGCAGCGGGGCGGGAACGGAAGCGGCGCATTCGTGCTGCCGTAATAGCTGACGGCGACTTGGCCTCGTGCCCCAGCAACCAGTTGAGGGATCGCGGTTTCGTTCACGCCGGGAGCAGCGACCGTCATCGGTCTACTCCAATGCCGTCCGCGGTCGCGAGAGATACTGAGTCGGAGCAGCCGGTCCGAGGCATCTGACCACGCCGCGTACAGGTTTCCCTGCCTGTCCATCCCGAGCGGCACCTCTCCGTAGCCGATGGTCTCCGTGTCCGCGACGAGGGACAGACGCCAGGATTCGCCCGCATCGTCGCTGATCGCGACGTAGGGACGCTGGCAAGGAGTGAGCGGCAAGTACACCGTACCGTTGCGGCCGACGACGCCGTTCAGTCCATAACTTCCGCGCGGGTTGATCCCCGGATCGGGGCACTCTGGAGGGAAGGGAATGAGGACGCCGGCGTCGAAGGTCAAGCCACCATCGAAGGACCGCGCGATGTGCGCGCCGCAATAGCTCAGGCCCGGGCAGGTCGCGGCGCCTCCCGCCACGACCACGTAGACGACGTTTGGATATCCTTGAGTCAGGGCTATCAGATCTCTCGGCGGCGGCCCTGTGAAGACTTGCGTATGATCGAAACCGACGACAGTCGCTGGAAAAAGAGACCCGGCGACCCATGTCTGGCCATCATCGTCGCTGTGGTCGACCCGTCGGCTCGACAGATCAGACGTCCACAACGCCCGCCCGGTGACGCGATCGACATAGATGTTCATGTCGGCACCCGACGCGCGAACCGGAATGTCCGCGGGGAGAATGAATTCCCAGCTTGCGCCCTGATCGACGGAGCGCACGAGCCCAACCGAGCCGGTTGCGCTTGTCATGTTTGGCTGAAACAGAATGGTGCCCTCGTTGGTCACCGCGATACTCGGCTCACCCGTGCGCAAGCCGGTGTCGGACACGCAGGGAATCGGACGGGAATCTTCTCTCCCAGTCGGGCTTTCGGCGCGTCCACCGGCGCGATGGGCGATCGCTCGCCGATCCGGGGCACATCCAGGCCCGAGATCCTCGTGTTCATGTCCCCGGCTGTCGCCTGCCACAGCGAGGCGCGAAGTCGCGATCGCCAGAGCGCCAACTACCAAGAATATCGGGATTTGCTTCCGCGTGAGCGAGATCTTGTTGCCCATTTTTATCCCTCCGCTGCCACGGGTGCCGGATCAAGCGCAAGGCGAAGCAGCCTGCTCCCGGGGAATCCGACATGCAACACGTGAGTTGTGCCAGCCAGCGCCGTGACGTTGAAGGGGGTGTTGGAAATCCATCAGCTAAATATCCGTCGGGCCACAAAGAATTTGATGCGGGCTCCGTTCGCTTCGGCTACCTATCGGCCGACGGGAAGTGATCTCTTCCAAACCTGGGAGGTGGGCAGTGAAGCTCAAGGTCAATGGCAAGGAGCACGATCTGACGGCGCCCGAGGAGATGCCGCTGCTCTGGGTGCTCCGCGATGTGCTGGGGCTGACCGGTACCAAGTTCGGCTGCGGGATGGCCCAGTGCGGCGCCTGCACGGTTCACCTTGACGGCGAGGCGGTGCGCTCCTGCGTCCTGCCGGTCGGTGAGGTCGGCGCTAAGTTGGTGACCACGATTGAGGGGCTCTCCCCCGACGGGATGCACACCGTGCAGCGAGCCTGGATCGAGACGGACGTCGTGCAGTGCGGCTACTGCCAACCGGGCCAGATCATGGCTGCCGCGGCGCTGCTCAAGGCCAAGCGGAAGCCGACCGATGCCGAGATCGACGCGGCCCTCTGCGGCAATCTCTGCCGATGTGGAACCTACCAGCGCATCCGAGCGGCAGTGCATCGGGCCTCGGAGCTGGCAGGAGGGTGAGCGATGGAAGGCATGAAAGACATCGATCGTCGCGCGTTTCTCAAAGCTTCCGCCGGCACCGCGGCCGGCCTCGTCATTGGATTCCACCTGCCGGGGGGCTTTCCCGCGCAGGCGCAAGAAGGTGGGGCGCCTCCCCCGGGCAAACTCCCCCCGCCCAACGCTTTCCTGCGCATCGCGCCGGATGAAACCGTCACCGTGCTGCTGGCGCATTCCGAGATGGGGCAGGGCACCTGGACCGCGCTGCCGATGCTGCTCGCCGAAGAGCTCGAGTGCGACTGGTCGAAAATCCGGGTCGAACACGCGCCGGCCGCTCCGGTCTACGGGCACACGGCGTTCGGCATCCAGATGACCGGCGGCTCGACCTCGACCTGGTCGGAGTTCGATCGTTATCGACAGGTCGGCGCTCTGGCGCGGGAGATGCTTATCCTCGCGGCGGCGAAACAGTGGGGCGTGGATCCGCAGAGCTGCCGCGCTGCCAATGGCTTCGTGACTCACGGAAGCCAAAAGCTCTCCTACGGCAAACTCGCCGCGGCCGCGCAGGAGATCACTCCGCCCACGTCGGTCAAGCTGAAGACGCCAAAGGAGTGGAAGCGAATCGGCAAGCCCACCAAGCGCCTCGATTCGCCCGAGAAAGTCGCGGGCCGGGCGCAGTTCGGGATGGACGTGCGTTTCCCGGGGCTGATGACCGCGCTGGTGGCGCGCGCGCCGGTGTTCGGTGGAAAAGTGAAGACGTTCAACGCCGAAAAAGCAAAGGGTATGCCGGGCGTGAAGGCGGTCGTGCAGGTCCCCTCGGGCGTGGCGGTGGTCGGGGAGCACTTCTGGGCGGCGAAGCTGGGTCGCGACGCGCTGGAGATCGACTGGGATCTCGGGCCGGCGGCGGGTCTGGACACAGGCAAGATGAGGGAGGAGTTTCGCGCTTTGAGCCGCTCGGCCGGGGCGAGGGCTGCTACCGCGGGCGATGTCACTGCGGCGATGCGAACGGTATCGTCGAAGCTGGAAGCCGAATACGAGGTTCCCTACCTCGCGCACGCGACGATGGAGCCGCTCAACTGCACCGTCAAGCTCTCCGGAGATAAGTGCGAGATCTGGACCGGGACCCAGTTCCAGACTGTCGACCAGGCCGCGGCGGCGAAGGTGGCGGGCCTGGATCCCAAGCAGGTGACGATCCACACCACGTTTCTCGGGGGCGGCTTCGGACGTCGAGCGAATCCCGCGAGCGATTTCGTCACCGAGGCAGTCCATGTCGCCAAGGCAGCCGGGATGCCGGTGAAGGTCGTGTGGACGCGCGAGGACGACATGCGCGGCGGCTATTACCGCCCCATGTGGCTCCACCAATTGAGCGTGGGTCTCGATTCCAAGGGCTTGCCGGTCGCATGGCGGCAGACGATCGTCGGCCAGTCGCTCGTCGAGGGCACGCCGTTTGGGCCGCTGATGATCAAGAACGGGGTGGACTCAACCTCGGTCGAAGGGGCGGCCGACTCGCCTTACGTCAAGGCAACCACCAATCACCTGGTTGAGCTGCATTCTCCCAAGCCGGGGATCCCGGTGCTGTGGTGGCGGTCGGTAGGCCATTCGCATTCGGGTTTTGTGATGGAGAGCTTTGTCGATGAGCTTGCCAGCGCGGCCAAACAAGACCCGCTCGAGTACCGGCGACAACTGCTCAAAAAAGCTCCACGCCACCTGGGAGTATTGAATCTCGTCGCAGAGAAGGCGGGCTGGGGCAAACCGCTTCCCAAGGGACATTTCCGCGGAATCGCGGTGCATGAGTCTTTTGGCAGCTTCATCGGTCAGGTGGCGGAAGTCTCGGTTGAAGACAACCGCATTCGCATACACCGCGTGGTTTGCGCGGTGGACTGCGGCGTCTGCGTCAATCCAGCCAGCGTGGTGGCCCAAATGGAGGGGGGCGTGGTCTACGGCCTTTCCGCCGCTTTGTACGGCGAGCTGAGCTTCAAAGACGGACGCGTTCAGCAATCCAACTTCCACGACTATCCTCTTCTGAGACTACAAGAAATGCCGCGGGTCGAGGCGCACATCGTGCAGAGCAGTGAGAAACCAGGCGGTGTCGGCGAGCCAGGCGTGCCGCCGGTGGCCCCGGCGGTGGCAAACGCCGTCTTCGCCGCCACGGGAAAACGGCTGCGGCGGTTGCCGCTGCGGCTTGGCGAATCCGCATGAGCCTCGAAGGGGGAGATCAACCATGAAAACAAAGCGTGGTTCGATGTTTGGCTTTGGCGCTCTAATCGCAGTCCTGGTTTTGGCGGTGAGCGGGATTGCGCTGTCGACGCCGACCTCTGCCGGCTCCGGCTCCAGCGCGGACGGTGTCGCGGCGTTCGAGACGATCCGCGCGGTGCTCCAGCATCCGCGCTGCCAGAACTGCCACATTCCAGGAGATGCGCCGTTGCAGTTCGACGAAGGCCGCCCGCACGCCCAGAACGTCCGGCGCGGACCGACCGGGAAAGGCTCCGTGGGTTTTGGCTGCGGGACCTGTCATTTCACCCAGAATCCGCCGGCGAGCTATGGGCTGCACATGCCGCCCGGGGCGCCGAACTGGCACTTGCCGCCGCCGGAGAAGAAGATGGTTTTCATCGGGCTCTCCAGCGGAGACCTTTGCCGGACGGTCAAAAATGCTAAGACCAACGGCGGCAAGGACTTCCCGGCCCTACTCGAGCACGTCAGCCACGACAAGCTCGTGCTTTGGGGCTGGGATCCAGGCCTTGGCCGCAAACCGGTATCCGTTCCCCACGACGAGTTTGTCGCCAAGTTCCAGCAGTGGGTGGATGCCGGCGCGCCGTGCCCGAAGTAACGCTTTCATCGCCTCCGAGCGTTCAGAACAGGTTGCCGCTCGCATCGAGACGAGCCAGGTTGCCTGAAAGGTCGTCTCCAACCGTCGTGAAGTAGCCGCCCGCGTAGACGGTGTCCCCGCTCGGCGCGAGGGCAAATAGCCCGTTGTTGGCATTGGGGTTCCAGGGAAGGACGGAGGCGGAGCTGCCGTCGATGGCGGCCAGATGGTTGCGCGTCACGCCGCCGATCGCGGTGAAATTGCCGCCCGTGTAGACGGTGTTTCCACTCACGGCCAGGGCAGATACGTCGTCGTTGGGATTGGGATTCCAGGGGAGCGGCGAGCCGGTACCGGTGGTGTCGATGGCGGCCAGGCAGTTGCGTGCCACGCCGCCGATCGTCGCGAAAGAGCCGCCCGTGTAGAGGGTGTTCCCGCTGAGCGCGAGGGCATAGACGCCGCCGCCGCCGCCGGTGCCGACGTTGGGGTTCCAGGAAAGGATCGAGCCGGAACCGGGGTCGATGGCGGCCAGATGGTTGCGCGTCACGCCGCCTATCGCGTTGAAGTAGCCCCCGGCGTACAGGGCATTGCCGCTCAACGCGAGGGCAAGCACGGGGTTGTCCACGTTGGGGTTCCAGGGAAGGAGCGAGCCTGCGCCGGCGGTGTCGATGGCAGCCAAATGGTTGCGCGCCACGCCGCCCATCGTCGTGAAGTAGCCGCCCGCGTAGAGCGTGTTCCCGCTCACCGCGAGGGCAGCTGCGTCGCTGTTGGCATTGGGGTTCCAGGGGAGGAGCGAGCCGGAGCTGGTGTCGACGGCCGCCAGGTGGTTGCGGGCCACGCCGCCCATCGTCGAAAAGTTGCCACCCGCGTAAAGGGTGTTCCCGTTTACCGCGAGGGAATAAACGCGGCCGTTGGCATTGGGGTTAAAGGGAAGAAGCGAGCCGGAGATGGTGTCGATGGCTGCCAGGTTGTTGCGCGTCACGCCGCCGATCGCGTTGAAGTTCCCACCGGCGTAAATGATGCTGCCGCCCGCCGCGAGGGCATAAACGCCGCTGTTTGGATTGGGGCTCCAGGGAAGGAGAGTCCCGGTGCTGGCGCCGATGGCAGCCAGATAGTGTCTCGTCGCGCCGCCGACCGTGGTGAATTGGCCACTTGCGTAGATGGTGGTGCCACTTACCGCAAAGGCTCTGACGGTATTATCGGCGTTGGGGTTCCAGGCAAGGAGCGAGCCGGCGGTATCGATGGCCGCCAGGCGGTTGCGGGTAATGGTGCCGATCCTGGTGAAGGCGCCGCCAACGTAGACGGTGCTGCCGCTCACCGCCAGGGCGAATACGGTGTTCTCGGCGTTGGGGTTCCAGGCAAGGAGCGCTCCCCCGGTGGTAATGGCCGCCAAGCCGTTGCGCGTCATGCCGATGACCGTGTCGAAGGCGCCGCCAAGGTAGACGGTGGTGCCGCTCACCGCGAGCGTTCTGACCGAACCGTTGCAATCGGGGTCCCAGGCAAGGAGCGCGCCGGGGCCGGCGGTGTCGATCGCCGCCAGGTTGCGGCGCGTCACGCCGCCGATCGTGTTGAAGTTCCCCCCGACGTAAATGGTGCTGCCGCTCACGGCGAGGGTGAGCACACTGCCGCCGCTGACGTTCGGGGTCCAGGGGAGGAGCGAGCCGGCGCCAGCGGTGTCGATGGCCGCCAGGCCGTTGCGCGTCACGCCGCCGATCGAGGTGAAGAAGCCACCGACGAAAATGGTGCTGCCGCTCAGCGCGAGGGCGAGCACGCTGCCGCCGCTGGCGTTGGGGTTCCACGGGTGAAGGGAGCCATCTCCGTTGATTCTCGCCAGGCGATTCCTCGTCGCCGTGCCGATCCGGGTGAAGCTTCCTCCCACATACCAGCCACCGTTCCCATCCGGCGCGATGGCATAGACGGAGCCGTTGATCACAAGCGGGGTGACTCCAGTCGGAGTATTTCCGGTGGTCGCGTCGATCGGGGCTCCGCCTCCCGTTCGATTGCCTCCGATCACGGCGAAGGCCCCGCCCAGGTAGAGCGTGTTGCCGACCAGGGCGAGCGCATCGATCTCGCCGCCCACCGCGGGCAGCCAGGTGGTGCAGTTGACGGTGATGTTCGTCGCGTTGGCGCCACTGACGATGCCGGCTCCGTCGGTCACGAAGCAGGATTGGCCGCCCGGCTTGGCCTTGACGGTCACGCCGTAGCTGCCGCCGTTCGCCAGCGCCGTCGCGAAGGTAAAGGGGCCATTGGCGTTGATGGGGAGATCGTCGCCATCGTTGTTCCGAAGCACGAGCCCGCTGCTGGCGAGCCCCGAGACGCTTCCGCCGACCGTGAACGTCTGGGCTGAGCCGCCGACCTTGAAGGAGTCGCCTCCACCGCCGCAACCGGTCATGGCAAGCACAACAAGGAACGAAAGGACGATTCGCCCGATGGAGCCCCAGACAGCGAGCCTCCGGGAGCGAGGCGGAGCGAAGTTGATGTCCGTCCTGGGTTGGGTGGTCCCCATGCAACCTCCAAGGCCCGGCTGGTTTGCTGGCCTGTACCTTGGAGATCGCAAATGGACGGAAGAAGACGACAGCCGCCTTGACAGAGCTCCACGCGCGGCGTAACGGAGGCCAGTTCACCTCGAGTGTAAACTCGAACTGCTTGGGGGGAACCGGCGATTGGCGCCGCTCCCCGATGCTTCCGATCCCGAGTGCGCCGGATCGTCAGGTGCGCACTGCTCAGCCCCGGGGGGCACTCAGGTCCCGACGTGCTGCTCTAGCAAGCACCTGCGTCAGACGTCCCAATGAGAAGAGGGCAAACTTCATGACCACTCAGAATGACGGCAAGCGAGAATTACCAATCACAAACAGCCAAAACAGAGGGAATGCTCGAGACTCGATCCAGCAATCCGGAAAAACGGGTTGGATGTCATCTTCGTTGAGCCGCCGGGGATTCCTCGGCCACGTGGGTGTGTCCACGGCTCTTGCGGCCACCGCAGTGGGCGCGCCTTCTCTCCTGGCAAACCAATCGCTGGCGAGCCCACAGACGAGATTCCCCGAGATCGCAGGGATAACCCCTGAGGCCGAAGTCATGGGCAGGGTGGGTGGTGAACCGCGAAGGGAGCGAGCATTTCGAACTCGCCTCAGGGCAGCGATCGCGGAACGTGCTGTCCCTCTTCCGCGCCACGAGAATAACGGCGATGAGGACCTGTATCCCAACCGGATCGGCAACTACTCGAAGGATCTGCCGCACGACGACATTGGTGAGGTGTTACCCGCTGCCTACGACAGACTACTGACCGCCGTCACCACGGGCGACCCCGACGATTTCGCACGAATCCCTCTCGGGGGGACCGTCAAGCTGTCGAACCCTCAAGGAGGGCTGGCCTTCACCTTGGAGGGTACCGACAGCGGTCAACTGACCATTCCGCCCGCCCCCCGCTTGGCCAGTCCAGAGAGGGCAGGTGAGATGGTCGAGAACTATTGGATGGCCTTGACTCGGGATATCCCCTTTTCTCAGTATGGAACGGAGCCCGTCACGACAGCGGCGATCGACGAGCTCAATCAACTGTCTGACTTCAGAGGACCAAGAATCGACGGTCAGGTCACGCCTGGAACTCTGTTTCGCGGGCTCACGCCGGGTGACTTGACCGGTCCGTACATCTCTCAGTTTCTCTTGCTTCCCGCGCGGTTTGGTCCGCTTGGCGTCATCGACCAGAGGTATGAGACTTACGCTCCCGGCGTCGACTACCTGACCGACTTCGACTCATGGCTCGCTTGCCAAAACGGACAGAGTGCGTCGCAGGATGCCATGGGGACTGGTTTCATCAAGAACGGTCGTGACCTTGGTGCCTACCTTCACGTGGACTTCTTTTTTGAGTCTGCCCTGGGCGCCGCGTTCTGGCTGTTGCAGAACGGAGCACCTCTGAATCCCGGGAACCCATACCGAACATCTGCCAATCAGGCTTCAGGGCCAACCTTCGGAAATGGTCACGTCTTGAGCTTGCTGGCGGAAAGCCTGATCACAGCGTTCAGAGCCGTGTTCTACCAGAAGTGGTTCGTCCATCTGACCCCTCGTCTCTTCGCTGGCAACGCCGCAATAGCGACCGTCGCCCCTCGAGCCAATCTATTGCCGCATCGGACTTCGAGTGGGCGGCGAGCGCTCGCGCGACCTGTTCCTCCGAGTAGGCAGCGCCGTCACGACAGACGTCATGAGCTGAGCCGCGGATGCGGGCCAGCGGTGAGCAGCGACGTCAAGGGTGCGGCCGCAAGCCTAAGGTATTGCCCACGAACCTTGATGGCCCAGGTAGGTGACGGAGAACATCGCGGGGAGCGCGAATATCCGAGCGATCTCTTCGCCGTCAAGGCGGGCGCGCTCGGCTGGGGTCGACGGGCGATGCTTGACCGCTGTTG
>Ga0137392_10000724_pt1 | contig 17954 bp, 17 predicted proteins | sample 15con2h34AmetaG_FD_101394 | JGI IMG/M metagenome (GOLD analysis project Ga0137392, IMG submission 101394) | Vadose zone soil microbial communities from Angelo Coast Range Reserve, California, USA - 15con2h3.4A metaG | ecosystem: Environmental > Terrestrial > Soil > Vadose zone > Saprolite... | reverse complement strand
TTGCCAAAGCGCGGGAAATCTTCGAGCGTGAAAAAAATCTCGTCTGGCCCTGGCTCATTGATCTGTACCAGGGCTTATTGCTTTTCCACGAAGGACGGCACTTTGAAGCACGGCGGCTCTGCATTGCGGCCGCGGGATTTTTCGACCATTCCGCGCTTCCAGGAAAAGCTGTGCTCGCCCACTTGCTGCTCGCGCGCATCGCACTGCAAATGGGAGATTCCGCGGAAGCACAAAAGGAAACGAAGGAGTCTCTTGCGCGTCTGAAAGGCCTTCAGACACCCGTGCTCGCCTACCAGGCTCACTTGCTGGAAGGACAGATCGCACAAGCTCGCAACGACCCCCCTGCGGCGCGCCGGGCGTACCTCGAAGCACGGGAGGCCCTGGAGGCGCTGCGCAGCAGATTGCAAGGCGAAGAGCTAAAAATTTCTTTTATCAAAAACCGGATGCAGGTCTATGAAGCGCTCGTGGATTTGTACGTATCCGAAGCTGGAACGGACGCCTCTGCCGAAAAAGCGCTGGCCTGCATTGAGGCCGCCAAATCTCGCAGTATGATCGAAATGATCTTTCAGAGCGGACAAAGTCTTCCCCTGGGAGAAGCGGGCCAGAGTGATCTCGTCCGCAAAATCAGGGACCTGCGCGAGGAACTCAACTGGTATTACCACCGTATCGAACTCGAACAACTCCGCCCCGAAGAAAAAGTTCACCAAAGGCTCCACAATTTGCAGGAGAAAGCTCATTCTCACGAGAAAGAGCTGTTGAAAACGCTGCGCGAGCTTCCGGCGCAGGAGAGGGAAAATGCCACGCTGGAAGCGCCAGCGGATTTCTCGCTGAAGAAACTGCAGGAGAGTCTCCCGGGAGATGCAACTCTCGTCGAATACTTCTCAGCGGGGGACCGCATCATTGGCGCAGTCATTGCGCGCAAAGAAATCAAAATTCTTCCGTTGACGGTTCTTTCCCGCGTTGCGCATTTCCTGCAATTGCTCCGCTTTCAACTCTCGAAGTTTCGCATGGGGACAGAATACGTCCAGCGGTTTGAGGAACCGCTCCTGCGCGCCACGCAGAGCCACCTCGAATCTCTCTACGGCGAACTCATCGCTCCCCTTCGCCCGTTGTTGAAAGGGAAGCACCTCATTGTCGTCCCCCACGGTCCGCTCCATTTCTTGCCATTCCATGCTTTGCGAAATGGCCAAGAGTACCTCTCTGACGCTTTCACTATTTCCTATGCTCCCAGCGCCACGGTCTTCTCCTTGTGTCAGCAGAAACCCGCAAGCGCGAACACCGGAGCGCTCGTTCTGGGAATCGCCGACGAACGCGCGCCCCAAATCTTGAATGAGGTGAAATCCGTTGCCGCGCTCCTTCCGAGTTCTTCGCTTCACCTCGCGGATAATGCCACGTCCTCTGTGCTCCGCGAAAAAGGCCCGCAGTGCAGCGTGCTGCACATCGCCACGCACGGCATCTACCGCCAGGACAACCCGATGTTCTCAGGCATCCGGCTGGGTGACGGCTACCTGAATCTGTACGATCTCTACCAAATGAGGCTGAACGCAAATTTGGTTACGCTGAGCGGTTGCGCCACGGGCATGAATTTCGTCGCTGCCGGAGACGAGTTGCTCGGGCTTCAGCGTGGTCTCTTCTGCGCTGGCGCCACCTCGCTGCTTTTGTCGTTGTGGGACGTGCATGATCAAAGCACGGCGCAACTCATGCAGCATTTCTATCGGGAATTCATTCGCACCGGCCAAATGGCCAGCGCGCTCCAACACGCCATGCAAGAACTCCGGCAGCAAAATCCGCATCCGTACTTCTGGGCCCCCTTCGTCCTTGTTGGCAAAGTCTCTGATTCTGCAAGGCTTACCTAGATCTCCAGCTCCTTATATCTTTTCCCTCCCCACATCCCCTTATGCACGAGTGCTGATTCTCCGTCCTGACACTGGGGAGTGCCGAGGATGCTGAAAGGATTCTGGGGGGAAGAGATGAAACATTTTACGACAGAGAAGTGGATCGATTATGTAAACCAGGTGGTGGCCACCAACGAGAAAGTGTTGATGGAGAAACACCTGGAACAAGGCTGCAAACGCTGCATGCAAACAGTCTCCATGTGGCAGAAGGTTCGTCAGTCCGCCGCAGCGGAAGGGAACTACCAGCCTCCGGAGAATAGCGTTCGGCTTGCGAAAGCGGCCTTCGCCGGCGTCGGTTTGAAAAATCAAGGAAAGAGAGCAGGGAGCCGGATCAAGGTCCTCTTCGACAGCTTTTTGCAGCCCGTTTTTGAGGGGGCCCGCTCCGCTGGCACAAACACTAGGCAAATGCTTTATCGCGCAGATCCCTTTCAGATCGATGTCCACCTGGAAGCAAAGCCTGGCAGCAACCGCATCGTGGTGACCGGCCAGCTCCTGGATCTAAGCAATCCAGAAATCGTCGCCCTGGACACCCGCATACTTCTCTCCAATATGCGAGGGCAGGTAGTCCAGACCGTTGTGAATCAATTCGGTGAATTTAGCGGAGAGGTTGACAACAGCGGCGACCTACAGATGACGTTCACCGGGCCCGGCGGCAAGCCCATCGTGATTTCGCTCCGGGAAGCGCTTGGTCATCTGCCCGAGGAAATGGCATGAAAAGCGATTCATTCATGTAGTTACCGCGCATCACGGATTTGGTACGGAAGTACCAGGCCCGCTGGGAATTTTGTTTGGACAGTAAGACACATTCGTACTATTGGTGCGGAAACACTGCCCCGCGAAACTAAAACGGCATTCAACCGCGGCAACACACTGAGGAATTCATCGGTAGGAGAACCCTTAACGGGGTTGAAACTATGAAACGAATCATCCTCGTTGTCGCCATGCTCGTTCTTACGCTTGGCGCTGCAAAGCCGGCGGCGGCGCAAAATCGCTACATCGTCCGTTCCACGGGCGGCTTGTCCTCCGTCCTCAATCTTTGCAATCTCCTCAAATGCCAGGTTCAGGGCACGTTGGACGGTCAGGTCGGCCAGACCTTCCTCGTAACGTCCTCCGACAACCTTCTTGTCAATCTCTTGAACGGAACGCTGAACCTTGTCCAGTCCTTGCTGGGAATTGTCAGTATTGAGGCTGACCGAATCTTACCCATCCCCCAGCCGCACCTCAACGGCATCCCTTCCGGCCTTTACGACACAGCTCCTGTGGATTACTACGGCTCAATCGCCTGGCACGGCTATGTGGTTCAGCCAGCAACACAAATCATTCGGCTTCAAGATGCACAAAACGGTTTTCGAATTGGCGGGTCTGGAATCGTCGCTGTGATTGATACCGGTGTGGACGTCAACCATCCCGTCCTCTCTGCTGTGTTGATTCCCGGCTATGACTTCACGCGGAACCAGCCCGGTGCTTCGGAATGGCTCGATGTGGTAGGTCTGGAAAACGGTCCCATTAAGACCATTCCGCAAAATCAGCAACCCGCTTATGTGCAGCAATCCACGGCGGCTGTACTCGACCAGTCCACGGCCGCGGTCCTCGACGGCGGTCCCTACTCCGCATTTGGCCACGGGACAATGACTTCCGGACTAATTCACCTCATTGCTCCCAAGGCCAAGATCCTGCCTCTCAAGGCCTTTTCATCCAACGGCACTGGCCAGCTTTCGAATATTGTTGCCGCTCTCTACTATGCCGTTCAGCATCATGCAAACGTCGTGAACATGAGCTTCGACGTCACCTCTCCTTCGCCGGCGCTCACTCAGGCGGCTGCCTACGCCAACAAAGCGGGCGTCGTTCTCGTTGCTTCTGCGGGAAATGGAAACACCAGCGCTCCCGTTTATCCGGCTGCGCTGAACAACTATGTCGTCGGCATTGCCTCGACGACGAATTGGGACAGCCGCTCTTCATTCTCCAACTACGGCACAACGGATGTCTGGATTGCCGCTCCGGGGGAGAACATCATCAGCACCTTTCCCGGCGGTACCTACGGTAGTGCCTCCGGCACATCGTTCAGTTCGCCGATTGTTGCTGGCACAGTCTCTCTGATGCTCAGTGCAAAGTCGTCGCTAAATCAGAGCCAGGCAGCCAGCTCTCTGTCCCACGCGGTAAAGCTCACGCCCGATCTCAACCGTGGTCGTCTCGACTCGTACCAGGCGATCTCCGCCTGGGTGAATAGCTCTAGCTCTAGCCCTGGCTCTGGCTCCTGCTTCGTGCTGTGTTGGTAGCGGCAATGTCGAATAATCAAATTCCGGCGCCCATGAAGGGTTCCCCGTCCTTCGGGGCGCTGGAGTCTTTGCGCATCAAACAACTCGAAGAACAGTCTTCTGCGCTCCGCAATTCGGTGATTTGTGCCTTCAACCAGCTCCTCGATCTTAAGGACCTCAACACTGGCGTCCATAGCACGCGGCTTGCGGAATGGGGCATGCGCGTCGGACAGGAATTAGGGCTGGAAGAATCCGAACTGCAAAACCTGGAAGTTGCAGCGCTCCTCCACGACATCGGCAAGGTGGGAATTCCGGATGCCATACTCCGAAAGCCGGAACGCCTTGATCCGGAGGAATACGCCCTGATGAAAAGACATTCGGAATACGGTTGGGCGGTATTGCGTATGCTCCCCGGCTTCGAACGCGCGGCCCTTGACATTCTTCATCACCACGAGTCCTTCGATGGCAAGGGTTATCCCGCGGGGCTCAAGGACTCGGAGATACCCGTAGTATCCCGCATCGTTTGCGTAATCGACGCATTCGACGCCATGGTTTCCTCCCGCCCGTATCGCAAGGGCTTGCCCTATGAAGAAGCCGTACGCCGGCTCACCGAAGCGAGCGGAACCCAGTTTGATCCCGTCGTCGTTCGCACTTTCCTTTCCTTCGCGCAAGAGGAAATGTCCACTGTTTTCGCCGCCGCCGGGACATCGATTTCCTCAGCCTTGTAGGCCCGATTGCCAACGGCCGCGGGCAAGCGGTGTGGAATCAGGTATTTACCTTAGAGATTTTTCCGGGTTTTCCCCTCTATTTTTCCGCTCGGTTCTTACCCTATGTAGGTAGGAAAGACCGGACTGGCTTTCGTTAGGGCGTGCCTCCCTCAGAGGCAGGGCTGGGGTCGGTCTTTCCGGAAGGTTTTTCATCCTCACGGCTAGCACCTGCTGGCAGGGTTTGCCAGGCGGATGGATTGCGCGAGGGTGGGTTAGGTACGGAACCGCAAACGCTGGTTGGAAGGGGGCGCCAAGAGATGAAACGTAGAATGTGGCTGGCTGGCGCATTGGCGGCCCTGCTGTGGGCTCCCCCCGCGAAGGCGGACACGCGGGTCATCGTTCGAACGACGAGCGTCCCAGCTCTTCAGCTCCTCTGTGCCCCAGCAACCTGCACTGTGGTTGGCGCGCTGGACGGCACGCTGGGTCACGTCTTTCTCGTGACGTCACCTCTCGATTTGACGAGTCTTCTGAATCTCCTGAAAAATCTGACCGGATTTGTGGGCGCCGAAGTAGACCAGTTGCTCAACCTAGCACCGGTTGGTGCGCTGAATCAGCTTCCCACTCCCCTTCCTGCCGGGCTGCTGTCAGGCAGAACATTGGCCGCCTATCCTCCCAATTCAGGGACAATGGTTTGGGACAGCTACGTCAATCAGCCGGCGGCGGGGATCGTTAAGGTTTCGCAGGCGCAGAGTCAATTCGGAGTAAAAGGCATCGGGATCGTAGCGGATATTGACACGGGAGTCGATCCCAACCACCCCGCGCTGCAGGGCGTCTTGCTGCCGGGCTATGACTTCACACGGAACCAGGCGGGAGCTTCCGAGCTAAACGACCTGACCACAACAGATTTTCCCGTATATCCTCCTCCCACCTGCAGCTCGACCAGTTGCCCGTCACCGGCAAAAGTGAATCAATCGACGGCAGCGGTGCTGGACCAATCGACGGCAGCGGTGCTCGACGGGAAAGTGCAATATGCGGCGTTTGGCCACGGCACGATGGTGATGGGAGTAATCCACTTGGTGGCTCCGACAGCCAAGCTGCTGCCCCTGAAGGCCTTTCGTTCGGATGGTACCGCCAACCTTTCCGACATTTTGCGCGCGATTTACTACGCCGTGCAGAACAACGCCAGCGCGATCAACATGAGCTTCGACATGAAGACGAGTTCGCCCGAACTGAAGAGCGCCCTCGACTACGCGAACCAGCTCAACGTCATCTGCGCGGCCTCGGCGGGGAACGACGGCCAGGGCCCGCCGCTGTTGGTCTATCCCGCGGCTCTGCAAAGCGATGTGATGGGCGTGGCTTCGACGAGCAACACGGACGCGCGCTCCTCGTTCTCAAACTACGGGAACGCAATCGTGTGGGTGGCGGCCCCGGGCGAAGCGATTGTCACGACTTATCCTTTCAGCACGTATTCAGCAGGATGGGGAACGTCATTCAGCGCGCCGTTTGTCTCAGGTGGGGCGGCCTTGTTACGCAACCGGCGAACCGACATCAATGAATCTCTCGCTGCTGCCTCGGTGGCCCACGCAGTCACGCTTGCTGTCCCCGGCATGGGTAACGGGCGCCTGGACCTGCTCATGGCGCTTAGCGCATTGCAACCGGGAGGGACTTCACCGGACTTCGGTGTTTCTGCTGCGCCGTCCAGCGCGACGATCACAGCGGGACAACAAGCAGATTTCACAGTCTCCGCCGCGCCCGTGGGCGGCTTCAATCAAACCGTGACCTGGAGTTGCGCAGGCGCACCGCTAGCGGCTATGTGTACGGTTTCGCCGCCGTCGGTGACCCTCGATGGACAAAACGCGGCAACTGCGACGGTTACGCTGACGACGACGGCACGCTCGTTCTCGCCGCCGTTCGCCTTGCCGCGAATGGCGCCTCCGATGTTTCCGCGCGAAGTCTTGGTGGCACTGTGCGCGTTGCTTCTGGTCGCCGTGATGTTCTGGAATTTGAGCCGCACGTATCATCGGCGACCCGGCCTTGCTACGGCAGCCGGACTTCTGGCGGTTTTGCTATGCAGCTATTCCTGCGGCGGCGGCTATGGCACACCAGCGCCGGGGTCCCCAACGCTCTCCTCGATATCTCTGAACCCAAGCAGTGTCAACGGTGGCTCATCCTCGACCGGCACAGTGACTCTTAGCGGACCGGCTTCCAGCGGCGGCGCTATCGTCTACCTTACCAGCAGCGCGTCTGCGGCAACAGTCCCAGCCAGCGTTACTGTTGCTGCCGGCGCTACCAGCGCGATGTTCACGGTAAACACCACCGCTGTGACCACCTCCACTCCGGCCACAATCTCCGCGACCTATGGTGGCGCGACCAAGACAGCCTCGGTTACCGTAACGCCTGGGCCGGGGTCCCCAACGCTCTCCTCGATAGCTCTGAACCCAAGCAGCGTCAACGCTGGCTCATCCTCGACCGGCACAGTGACTCTTAGCGGACCGGCTTCCAGCGGCGGCGCCGTCATTTCCCTCACCAGCAGCGCGTCTGCGGCAACAGTCCCAGCCAGCGTGACCGTCGCTGCCGGCGCTACCAGCGCGACGTTCACGGTAAACACCACCGCCGTGACCACCTCCACTCCGGCCACAATCTCCGCGACCTATGGTGGGGCGACCCAGTCAGCCTCGCTCACCGTAACGCCTGTAACTCCTGCGGGCACTTTCACGCTTACAATCACGGGAACTTCTGGCACCCTCACCCATAGCTCAACGGTCCAAGTAACGGTGCAATAACCAAGCCAGCGGAGCACAAAATTGCAGATGAAGTAATCCGCGGTAACTCTTATTGCGCCACTTGATAAGCATCGCGAACAAATCCCCAAAATCCCTAGGGAACAGCTGTCCAACCCGAAGGTTTTAGCCTCACTTGGCCTGAATCGCCATTATTGGACGAATTTGCCACTGTTCCATCGGCGATCAAAGCGTTTCGCCTAATCGCCGGATACCCTCTTGAATTTCCCGCTCGTTCATTCGCGAGTACCCAAGCATCAGCCCCGTTCGCGAGGGCCGTGCCAAGAAGTATCGCGAGATTCCGTAAATGCCAACTCCCCGCGATGCCGCTCGATGGATAAGCGCATCTTCCGAGACGCCTTCCTTGGGCCACAGCACCACGTGGGCTCCCGCACCTTCGCCGGTCATCTCGACTCGATCGCCCAGGTATTTGTGGATGGCCTCCAGCAGTGCCTGGCGGCGTGCGGCGTTTCTGCGGCGAACGCGACGTAAATGGCGCTCGTACAGTCCGGAAGCGATGAACTCGGCAAGAGTCTGTTGCTCCAGTGTGGCGGTATGCCGGTCGCATAGCCATTTGGCCGAGGTGAAAGGGGGAACCAACGATTTGGGTGCGATTAAGTAGCCGATGCGGAGTGCGGAAAAGACCGTGCGCGAGAACGTCCCGACGTAGATGACGCGTCCTTCTCGATCCAGACCCTGTAGAGACTCCAGCGGTTGTCCTTCGTAGTGGAACTCACCATCGTAGTCGTCCTCGACCACCACTGCGTCTTTGCTCCTGGCCCATGCGAGAAGGGCCAGGCGGCGAGCGAGCGGGAGAATCGCGCCGGTGGGAAACTGATGCGAAGGCGTTACGAAGGCTAGGCGGGCATTCTCCGGCAGTCTGCGTGGATTCAAGCCGTCGCGATCGACCGGTACGGGTTGTAAGCGAGATCCAGCCGCGCGAAGGACTTCCCTGGTGCCTTGATACTGCGGATTCTCAATCGCGACCGCGTCGCCGCGTTCGATCAATACTCGCGCAATGAGGTCCAATGCTTGCTGCGAACCGTTGACGACAATCACTTGAGCCGGATCGCAGATCACCGCGCGCGACCGCCGCAGGTGAACAGAAATGGCCTCGCGTAAGGCAGAGCTCCCGGCTGCCGCGGCATAGTCAAGTTCTCGAACCGGAGCTCTGCGCGCATGCCGTAGCAGAATGCGTCGCCACATCTCGAAAGGAAACGTCGCGATGTCGCCCCGCCCATACGCGAAATCATAGCGAAGCGGAATCGAGCGCCGTTCCGGAAAATCCACAGTGGCCGCAACATCGGCGGCTGCCGTCCCATAGCGCGACAGCCGTAGCTTGGCGGACTTTTCCAACCTCTGTGGCAGGCCGCGGCCCAATCCTTCGGACACATAAGTTCCTGAACCGCCCCGGCTGGCTGCGAAACCTTCTGCTAGCAACTGCTCGTATGCCCGTAAGGAGACTGTCCGTGAAATTCCGAGTTGCTCAGCCAAGTCCCGCGTCGAGGGGAGCCGGTCACCGGCTCGGAAGCTGCCCGACAGAATGCCCTGCCGCAGCCCGCGATACACCTGCCGGAAGAGGGGTCCGCCTTTTCTTAAAAGTGGTATCACAAATGGCATAAAAAGTGGCTATCTCTAAATACCATAGTCTGGGGTACAGTTGAAGATGTTTCCGAAGGATCGCGTCGCCATCGGTATCCTGACGGGGCAGTCCGCCCCAGCGAACTAAATGAGGCAGTGATGAACGTCAAAGATATTTCGACTCATGTCCTGGTTTGCAGCTTGGCCGTCATCTTGTACCCAGTTTGGGGACTCCCACAGCAGAATTCAGACGCATCAAACAGAAACCTCCAACACGCTCACACGGAACACGATGGACAGCACGATTTTGACTTCGAGATCGGCACTTGGAAAATTCACCTGAAGCGCCTTGAGCATCGCTTAGCCGGCTCCACTAGCTGGGTCGAATTTGACGGTACTTCCGTCACCCGAAAGGTTTGGGATGGCCGCGCTAATCTGGAGGAGTTCGAAACCGACAGCCCTGCTGGCGGTCACATTGAAGGCCTGACCCTGCGTATATAAGATCCACAAACGCACCAGTGGAGCCTTTATTGGGCCACCAGCAAGAGCGGAACCATGGGCCCGCCCACGATCGGCGAATTCAAGAATGGAAGCGGCGAGTTTTACGACACGGAACCATCTGGCCCCAATGGCAAATCCATCCTGGTTCGATTTATTTGGTCGAAGACCAACACGAATTCACCCCACTTCGAACAATCGTTCTCGGAAGATGGAGGGAAGACTTGGGAAGTAAACTGGATCACGGACCAGACAAGGGTAAACGATGAATCTAGCAAAGCGCACTGAACTCCGGCGTTTGCTGAACGGGCGATCGCGCTCTTGTATTCGGGCTTTCTCCCTGGTGTGCAGCTTGATTGTCGTCTTGCAGCCTCAGGGACTTGCTCAGCAGAAACCAGATGTATCGAGCACAAGCGTTCGACACACTCCCGCGGAGCGAGACGGGCAACATGATTTTGACTTCGAGATCGGTACTTGGAAAACTCATCTGAGGCGCCTCCTTCATCCCTTAACAGATTCCAGGACGTGGGTCGAATATGAGGGCCGGACCGTGGTCCACAAGGTTTGGAATGGCCGCGCCAATCTGCTGGAGCTCGAGGCAGATGGCCCAACAGGTCACTTCAAAGGGCTGAGCCTGCGTCTCTACAATCCGCAATCCCACCAATGGAGCCTCAATTTTGCCAACAGCAACAGCGGCACCATGGCCCAGCCCACGATCGGTGAGTTTGGGAATGGCCGCGGTGAGTTTTTCGACCAGGAAACACTGAATGGCCGAGCCATTCTCGTTCGGTTTGTGATCTCGGGCATCACTCCGGATTCGTGCCATTTTGAACAGGCGTTCTCGGATGACGGGGGCAAGACTTGGGAAGTGAACTGGATCGCGACAGACACGCGGGTGAAAGATGCATCTGACCAAGAGCACTGAACTCCGTCGCATCCCCGAAACTAAGCCGGTTGCAGAAATGGCTGCATGTGTTTGATTCAAGAGGGATAAGTGGCGCGCCCAAGGGGACGATCTTAGAACTTTTCTGGCTGAATTCGTGTCAATGCTGCCGCAGTCAAAGATCTCCACTCAAATCGAAGCCTTGATCTAATCGCGATCTGTAATATATCATGGTATATATCATTAAGGAGGGGCTATGACCCGCACTGCCAAACTGTTCCGCAACGGTCGCAGCCAAGCGGTTCGCCTTCCCTCGGATTATCGGTTCGAGGGTTCCGAGGTGTTTGTGCGCCGCGATCCGACTACGGGAGATGTGATCCTCTCGCGGCGCCCCGAGTCGTGGGAGGATTTCTTTGAGCTGATGAGGGGCATCGAGGTGCCCTCGGATTTTCTAGCTGGGCGTGACGACACGCCCCCGCAGAAGCGGAAGCTCTTTTGATGTCTTCACGCTACCTGCTGGACACGAATACCGCCAGTTACATCATTAAAGGCAATGTTCCGAGGGTTCGTGAGCGGTTGCTGAAGGTGCCGATGTCGCAAGTTCTGATTTCGGCCGTTACCGAAGCCGAGTTGCTGTTTGGAGCGGTGCGGAAACGCGAGGCCATACGATTGAAAACCGCCATCGATGAATTTTTGCTGCGAGTTGATTCTCTGCCGTGGGATTCCAATGCGGCGAGGCACTATGCCGATGTGCGGGCCGCCCTTGAGATTGCGGGGACCCCCATGGGAAATTTGGACATAATGATCGGGGCGCACGCGTTGGCTGCCGAAGCTGTTCTGGTAACCAACGATCGTTCTTTTCGCCGATTGAAGCACTTGAAAATCGAGGATTGGACAAAATAGAGACTCAGAAAACGACCTCCTGCGTGACAGGCAGGCGTTCTAACCAGCTGAACTACGCCCCCGCAAACCTGAACCGGCAACGGACAGCTAAAAAAGGTTCGGATTAGTAATCGGAAAGTCGGCTTTTCACCAGCAAATTTAACCGTCACTGCTAGCGCGTTTTGTCGGGACTAATCCGGAGGAAACACCCATAGATCGCCGATGGATCCGGTGCTTTAACCCGCAGCGAATCTCCGCAACACCCTCACATCCCCTTCCTACGGCAGTCTCTTCGCTTGGGCGTCCACCAGGCTCGCCTTCCCAACGCGTTGACGCGAATGCGATCCTTCAAGTCCGTTGTCCAGGTCCGTGCGAGAGTGCTCTCGCTAGCGGGCGGTAGCGGGCTCGAATAGCTCGATCGGATTCCCGTCAGGATCTTCCAATTGGATCTGCTTGCCGCCGGGCCCTACTTCCATCTTATTCCGAAAATGCAACCCCGCCTTCCTCATCACCGCAATCCTGGCAGGAAGATCGGCCACTTGAAGCACGACCCGGTTCCATCCACCAGGCTCTTGCTGACCACCATCGGGCATCGGGCGGGAACCCGAGGGGCCCCGGGGCCGCTGAGTATAAGTTTTAGGTGACCGGTCGAAACCTGGGCGAAAGCGGGTAGGTTTTGGTTGTCAAGCTTGAAACCAAGTTGTTGGGTGTAAAAGATAAAGGAACGCGTCACATCCTTCACTTGATACCGATACCGCGGTTGTCGTTTCCATCGACGAATGGCGCAAGCTAAAGGACGAAAACCGTTTGACCTGGAAAGATCTACTTTTGGGTGAAGGTCCGCGATTCGAAATCCCACTCCCCAAACGTGGCACGGTCAAATCGCGCAAGCCTGCGGTGTTCGATTGATCCGCTACCTAATCGACACGAACGTGGTGTCCGAATTGCGCAAGCCCAAGCCCCACGGTGCGGCAGTCGCTTGGTTGCAAAGTCTTGAATTGGGCCAAGGCTTCTTCTCGGCGGTAACGTTCGGGGAAATTCAAAAGGGTGTGGAACTCACGCGTCGACAGGACCCTGTGAAGGCGAACGAAATCGAGGCTTGGGCGGCACAGTTGGAACGCACTTCACAAGTCTTGTCCATGGATGCAGCGTGTTTTCGCGAGTATGCCCGCTTGATGCACCGCCGTTCCGATACCTTAGGTGAGGACGCTGTGATGGTCGCCACGGCTCGCGTTCATGGCCTCACCGCGGCCACCCGGAACGAACGTGATTTAGCGCACTTCGACGTGGCCGTCTTGAATCCCTTCAAGTAGCGAGCGCCGTAATGCTTGCGCCGAAGCATCCGCGCATTGGTTAGGTTGAGGCCATGGTCGCTACAAGAGTTCGATTGTCGAGGACGCGAGACTAAGATTAGAGGCAGGACAAGTTGACCACTTTAATCAGAACTTGCCGGAGCGAGCGTAAAGCGGGAGAAAATCAGCAAGTTGTGATAAATGGCGACAAACCACTTACTCCTTTTTCATCACCTTTAAGCAGACGTTTTGCTGTGATTTGTCACAATTAGTATTACATTTTTATGACAGAGAAAATCGTTGGCGCAATCAAGACATCGTACACGGGATCTAATTTGACTTACTCGTTGAGTGGCTGACCGACCTCACGGTCCAAACGGCTTTTGGGGAGATGGGGCGCAAGCGGCATTCAGCGGAATCACACTTCCTCGAACCGGACCCAGCACCCCGGATAGCTCTACACTAGCCGACAACCCACGAAGTGCGGCCTAAGCAGCCGCGGACGAGGAGGGTGTGGCGTGCAGCGCTGGCGGCCTAGCGCCCTTGATGAGGAGCCACAGCATGAACGCCACCTCCCCGAAGAAGGCGGGCTGGGCGTAGGTAAACACCTTGTCCTGATATTGCGGCAGGAGAATGTTCGTAAGGCTCAGGATCACGTAGGCGAAGCCGTCGATGGCTGATCGGCAGCGACCTGGACGGCACGGTTTCTCCGAACCCACTACCACCGCCGTCATCAGCCTCCACGGCGCCGCCATCCTTTCCCGTCACAAGCTTTCCCCAGAACAGGAACTCATCCTTCGTTGCCCCGATCGCATTAGCGAAGCGGTCGTCCGCATCGTCGGCCAGATCGGTTCGTTCCTCGGAAGTTACGCCTACGGTCTGGCCTTCGTCGATTCCCGCCTTAATTCTTGGACTCTGGAGTTCCCGTCGCTTGGCGCTAACTGGCGTCGCCCTGATTTTGAGACTGGGTATCAGTCTCTTCAAGACGTTTAAGCCGTTCTTCGAGGATTTTCACGCAGCTTGCAACCGCATTGAACGCAAATACCAGCAAAATAAATAAGCCGCTCAGACTCAAGTAGGTTCTGCTCACGGCCATATTGACGGAACCGCGAGTGGGATCAGCGTACAGGACATAAAGCAGCCATATAACCACGAAGGTAAAAGCGATTACTCGAATGATTCGAGAAGCGACAAACGAGGAGGGACGTTTTTGTTGGTCGTCGGCCATGCGCCGAATGATAACCGAAAGCCGGTGGACAGAGAAGGGCCAAGCGTCGGGTGCGTCGGGTGCCGCAGCCTTCGACTTAAAGGCTTCGGGTTTTGACTTTTCCCCCTCCAGGCCCAATGCCTTGACATAGTGTGCAAACCATCTGACACTGGCATAGTCTAACTATGGTACGGAGCCTCGATTTGCATCGAGATGAGATTCTTCCCGGAACACTCTATCTGTTGATCTTGAAGACTCTAGCGCAATCCGGCGAGTTGCATGGATATGAGATCGCCAATTCCATTCAGCGGATATCGGAGGACGTTCTTCAAGTTGAGGAAGGCTCGCTGTACCCAGCACTGCAACGGATGCTCATCAAAGGGTGGGTGACCGCGAAGTGGGGCACGACGGCCGGAAGCCGCCGCGCGCGTTACTACCAATTGACGGCAGCGGGCCGCAAACAATTGGCCGTCGAGATGTCGCAGTTCGAGCGCGTCATCGGAGCAATCACACGGGTAATTGAAGCGGTCTGAAAGGAATTCCGACATGAACTGGCTGCGAGAACTCGCAAGGCGGATCAGGATGCTTGTGAATCGCCGCCAATTTGACGTGGACCTCGAGGAAGAGATGCGCCTGCATCTGGAGTTGCGTCAGCAGAACCAGATCGAGTCCGGCGTGAGCGCAGACGATGCTCAGGCTGCAGCACGCCGCAAATTTGGCAATGTAACTTCCCTGAGGGAGCGAAGCAACATGGCATGGGGCTGGGAATGGCTCGAGCACCTGACCCAGGATGTACGCTTCGGCTTCCGCATCCTCAGCAAAAATCTGGGCGTCACGTTTGTCATCGTACTCACCCTCGCCCTGGGCGTCGGCGCCAACACCGCCATCTTCGGGCTGGTGAATGGCATTCTGTTGCAGCGTCTGCCCGTGTCCGCGCCGGAGCAAATCGCCGCCCTAGTGATTCAATCCGGCGAATCTTCTCTTGGAGCGCTGGGTTTTTCCTATCCGCAATTCGTGGAATTCCGCGAGCAAACGGTGCCGATCTGTGAAGTCTTTGGCTCGGCCACGGCGTGGCGCTTGAACTTCACCGCTGAAGGTCATAGCGATACTCTTACCATCGGCGGCGTCAGCAGTAACTATTTTTCCGCGCTCGGGGTGAAGCCCGCTCTCGGCCGGCTCATCCTTCCCGGCGAAGGCGAGCACCCCGGGGAACCAGCCGTCGTCGTCCTCAGCTATGCCTTCTGGCAAAGAAGATTCGGTGGTGATCCGCAGGTGATCGGCAAGCAAGTGCGTGTGGGCGGCAAACCAGCAACGATTGTCGGCGTCATGGAGAAAGAATTCCGGGGACAGTTCTCCGTCTTCGAGATGGACGCGTACGCTCCGCTCAGCACAGTGTTTGACGAATCATCAGCCAGCAACTTTTGGACTAGCCGCGACATACATTTAATGCTGGTTCTTGGCCGACTGAGACCTGGCGTGACTCTCGCCCAGGCCCAGAGCAGGTTCGACGTAGTCTCGCGGCGGCTTGCCGCACAATACTCTGCGACAGACAAAGATTTGAACGTGCGGGTGATGGATGAGCGGCTCTCGCGTCCAATCCCTTACGCCAACAATGCGTTCATCATGTTTTCTGGATTGTTTGTAATCCTCGGCGCCCTCGTCTTATTGCTGGCATGCACCAACATCGCAAACATTCTCATGGCGCGCGCTTCGGTTCGTCAGCGCGAGATGGCCATTCGCGCTGCTCTCGGCGGCGCACGCTCTCGCCTCCTCCGACAAATGCTTACGGAAACCATGCTCACGGCCCTGCTCGGTGGAATTGCCGGAGTAACGATTGGCGCGAGCTTGAGTTATTTGGCCAGCTCCACCCATCTGTCCAACATTCCGATTCGGCTGGGTTTCGGTTTTGATTGGAGAGTTTTTGTCTACGCGCTCGTAGCGGTGATCTTCACCGCGATTTCCGCCGGCCTCTCGCCAGCTCTTCGCGCCACTCGCGCCGATGTCAATACCGTGTTGCATCAAGGCGGCCGCGCGGACGCCCGCGGCAAGGCCCGGCACAAGGTTCGCGGCGACCTTATGGCTGCGCAAGTTGCGGGCTCGCTCACGTTGCTCATCGTCGCCGGACTTTTCGTGCGTAGCCTGCGTGCTGTCGAGCGTATGGACATAGGCTTCGACCCAAACCAGCTTTTGAACGTTACGCTCGATCCTTCCCTCGACAATTACACCCGAATACAAACGAATGAGTTCTATCGCTCTCTCGAAACAAAGGTTCGCGCGCTCCCAGGAATCCAATCCGTGAGCCTCGCCGCGTCGGTTCCTATGGGCAATACTCTCGGTAACCAATCGGTCTACGTCGAAGGTCGACCCGTGCCATCTGGTCAACGAGCACCCGGAGCTTTCTTCAACGACGTCGACCCACCCTATTTCGACACACTCCGCATTCGTATCATCCTCGGCCGCGCTTTCACAGACGCCGACAGTGAAACAGCTCCGCTCGTCGCGATTGTCAACGAGACGATGGCTAGGCATTTTTGGCCTGGAGAAGACCCAATAGGCAAACGGTTTAGTCTGATCAGCGATGCCGGCCCCTTCGTCGAGATCGTAGGTGTTGCGCACGACGGCAAATACCGCATTCTCGCTGAAGACCCGCAACCTTACTTCTATGTCCCTCTCACGCAGCACTTCACTGCGCAGCGTACCCTGCAGATTCGTTCCTCGATGCCTCCTGAATTGCTTGCCCCCCTAGTCCAACACGAAATACAGGCGCTCGATGCTAGTGACCCCAGCGAAGAAATCCAAACGATGAAGGAATCGCTGGGCGGCACATTGGGATATTTCATCTTTCGACTCGGAGCGTCGCTCGCGGCGGCCATGGGCCTGCTCGGATTGCTTCTCGCCATCGTCGGCGTCTACGGCGTAGTTTCCTACGCCTCAACGCAGCGCATGCAAGAGCTCGGCGTTCGCATGGCGCTCGGAGCAAGCCCGCGCCAAATTCTCGCACTCCTCCTCAGGCAAGGCGCGCAACTAGTAGCCGCGGGCTTGCTCTTCGGCCTCGTCGGCGCCTGGGCCCTCACGCGCGCCATGTCCCACATGCTTGTCGGCGTCAGCCCAAGCGATCCGCTCACCTATCTATCTGTAGCGGCTCTGCTCTCTTTCATCACGCTACTCGCCTGCTGGATTCCCGCGCGCCGGGCCATGCGCATCGATCCAATGGTCGCGTTGCGCTACGAATAGCTCATGGTTCTTCGAACCACAACGAACCATGAAAGAAGTGTCAAAGGGTTGCTGAAAACTAAGGGTTTACGCCTTCTTTCTAAGGAATAGAATCTCCTCCTTTCGTATGCACAACCCACTATTCATGGATCGGAAATCTCCTCCAATCGCCCTGGAAGCCCGGCAGCACAAAACAAGGCTGCAGGCTGCCCAACTCAGTCGCCACCGTTTTGCGCTCAAAGCAAATTGCACTCGCGGAGGTCTGGGGCTTAGAAATAACTCGACAAAACATCTGAAATGGAGTAGTATTAGAGTTGTTCTGGCCCACAAAGGGACCATCATCTTATGGCCTTGAAGACAAAACGAACTGGGAAACAACTCCCATCTCCAAAGATTCCGCGCAAGTCAAAGTTTCAGGCCGATTTGGCTCCTGCCGAAGACCGCATGGTTCGCGGCTTGAAGCAAGAGTTGCAGCTTACCAGCAACTCTGATTTTCTTTCTGACGCCCTGGCGTTGTTCCGCTGGGCAGTATGGGAAAGAAAGCGTGGTCATCGCATCTTCAGTGAAACTGAAATGGGCGAACGCAAAGAACTTGTGCTGCCGCGTCTCGAACGTGTCGCGCCGGAGATCATGCTCCCGCACGTGGAGATTTCCTGGACGTCGCGCGAACTGGAGAGCCTCGCAGATCTCGCGTCGCGAGAACCCGCCCACCCTACCGAAACCCTCATCCGGGCAATGAGAGGCTGAGTGGCTGTTATCAT
>Ga0137392_10000716_pt1 | contig 18059 bp, 15 predicted proteins | sample 15con2h34AmetaG_FD_101394 | JGI IMG/M metagenome (GOLD analysis project Ga0137392, IMG submission 101394) | Vadose zone soil microbial communities from Angelo Coast Range Reserve, California, USA - 15con2h3.4A metaG | ecosystem: Environmental > Terrestrial > Soil > Vadose zone > Saprolite... | reverse complement strand
CGCGCGCGGCGATGACCGCTTCTTCTTCGACATCGCAGAAGAGCGCGATCTTGGACTTGATGGACGGGGTGAGCGGATGCTCCTTGTCCGTCCGGCAGAGCAGCACGTCGGGCTGGATACCGATGGCCCGCAGCTCCTTGACCGAGTGCTGGGTGGCCTTGGTCTTGAGCTCCTGGGCGGCCTGGATGAACGGCACCAGCGTGAGGTGGACGTAGATCACGTTGTCCTTGCCCACGTCCTTCTTGAACTGGCGCACCGCCTCCAGGAACGGCAGGCCCTCGATGTCGCCGACGGTGCCGCCGATCTCGATGATGACCACGTCGACTCCGCCCGCCACCTTGCGGATCGAGGCTTTGATCTGATCGGTGATGTGCGGGATGACCTGGACCGTCCGGCCCAGGTAGTCCCCCCGGCGCTCCTTCTCGATCACGGTCCCGTAGACTTTCCCGGTGGTGACGTTGTTCTCCCGGGTCATCCGGGCCGAGGTGAAGCGCTCGTAGTGGCCGAGATCGAGGTCGGTCTCGCCGCCGTCGTCGGTCACGTAGACCTCACCGTGCTGGTACGGACTCATGGTCCCCGCATCCACGTTGATGTAGGGGTCCATCTTCTGCAGCGTGACCCGGAAGCCGCGCGCCTCGAGCAAAGATCCGATCGATGCCGCGGCGAGCCCCTTGCCCAGGGAGGACACGACGCCGCCCGTCACGAAGATGAATCTGGTCGTCACTTCACGCCTCCTTTCCCGATGTGAGCCATTCTTTCACGAGTTCCCGCTCCTCGGCCAGCGAGCCCGCCCCTCCGTCCAGTCGACGCCGTCGCAGCATGCCGAGGGCCGCGCCCACGCGCGGCCCGCCGGGCACTCCGAGCGCGAGCAGATCGCGGCCGGTCAGCCGCGGCCGCAGCGCGCGCCCGTGGGCGAGGTACCACTGGATCCGCCGCCGTGCCCGCGCCCCCCCGCGGAGCCAGGCCGCGAGCGCGGCCGCCTCCGGCGCTCCCTCGAGGAGCTCGCTCACCGCGCTCGGCGGCAGCCGCCGCGCCTCGAGACGCCGGGCCAGCGGCCCGGCCAGCGCCCCCGCCTCGATCCGCGCGCGCGGCTCGCCTGCGAGCGCGAGCCGGTCGAGGCCGCGCTCGACCACCTCCGCCGACCGGCCGAGGGTGAGCGCGAGGAGGGAAAGCTCGGCCGGGTCCACCACCAAGCCCGCCGACTTCGCCCAGCGCCCGAGCCGCTCCGCAGCCGCCAGGTGCCGTGACGAAGCTCCGTCTATATTCCAGAGACTTGTGGCCCTCCATCTCACGAGTCGCTCGAAGACCTGGCGGGCCCGAGGCTCGGCCGCCGCCAGCTCGATCTCGCGCCACAGCCGCTGGCCCGAGAGGGCGGCATAGCCTGGCCGCTCCACCGCCAGCCGGATCGCCGCGAGGGTCGCCCCGTCCGGCCGGAAGCCGAGACGGCTGGCGTAGCGCGCGGCCCGGAATACCCGCGTAGGGTCCTCGACGAACGAGAGGGGGTGGAGCGCCCGAAGCCGTCGGCGCCGCACGTCCGCCTGGCCGCCCAGGGGATCGAGGAGCCGGCCGAAGCGATCGGGCGCCAGCGCCAGCGCCATCGCGTTCACCGAGAAGTCGCGACGGCGCAGATCCTCCAGCAGGTCCGCCGGCTCCACCTCGGGCAGAGACCCGGCCGTCGGATAGTGCTCGCGTCGAGCCGAGGCCACGTCCACCCGGCCGAGTGCCACCCCGTCGAGCCCGGCGCCCGCCGGCGCCCGGCCCCCCTCGATGGACGCGGTGCCGAAGCTCCGGTGCACGAGCACGGTCCCGCCGATCTCCTCGGCAAGCCGGCGCGCGAAGGCGACGCCGTCACCCTCGACCACAAGATCCACGTCGGGCGGCGCGGCGCCGGTCAGCAGGTCACGGACGAAACCGCCCACCGCGTAGGCCGGCGTGCCCAGCCCCTCGCCGATCTTGCCGGCCACGCGCAGGAGCCAGAGCCGCGCACCGTTCAGCTGCGGGGGCCCAGCAATGGCCCCCGCACTCCCCCAGCGGCGGACACTCGTGAGCGGTCTCGCTTCAGCAGCCTGCTCGAGCTGCGCGAGGACCGAGGACTCGGCCGGGGGCACCTCGACCCGTTTGCGGTCCACTACACCAATCACGCGCGAGCCCCGGCGCACCAGGATCAGCGAGGCGCCCGCCCGCAGTCGCCGGCGCGCGTCGATCTCGGAGGCGCCAGCGGCCACGCTCGGCAGATTGCGCCAGGCCACCTCTCCCACGGGCCTCCGGTCGAGGCCCCACGCGGCCGCGCGTGCCAGCTCCGACACCCGCGCCGCGCTCCCCGGGCCGAGGGCCACCACCGTTGCGCCGGCCGCACGCGCGCGGGCCAGCGCCCGCGCCACGGGAATCCCGGGCGCGCAGCTCACCACGCGCGGGTCCATGAGCGCCGCGACGCCCGGCTCCACCTGCGGATACGCGTGGCCGGCCTTTGCCATCTCAGCCCGCTCGCTCGAGGCCGCCCGCGCGCCCGACGCGGGTCACGCGCGCCGCCCTCGGGTGGAACTTCCGGTACATGGCGTGGACGACGCTCGACGGCAGGTGCGTGTAGATCTGGGTGGTCGAGATGTCCACGTGGCCGAGCATCGCCTGCACCGACCGCAGATCGGCGCCGCGCTCGAGCAGGTGGCTCGCGAAAGAGTGGCGCAGGGTGTGCGGCGAGACCGCGGCGCGGAGGCCCGCGCGCCGCGCCGCGCGCCGGATGAGACCCCAGAGGGCCTGCCGCGACATGGCCCCGCCCGAGCGATTGAGGAAGAGCGCCGGGCAGTCGCGCCGCACCTGGCGCGGGCGGACGGTGGTGAGGTAGCGGCGCACCCAGTCGAGCGCCCGCGCGCCCGCGGGCACGAGGCGCTGCCGGTCCCCCTTGCCAATCACCATCACGTAGCCCGCCCTGAAGTTCACGTCCTCGATCCGCAGCCCGAGGGCCTCGGAGGCGCGGAGCCCGGAGGCGTACAGCAATTCCAGCAGCGCGCGGTCCCGCAGACCGTCCGGCCGGGTCGTGTCGGGCGCCTCGACGAGGGCGGCCGCGTCCGGCATGGACAGGGTGCGGGGCAGCCGCCGCGCTGGACGCGGGCTGTCCAGGTGCAGGGTCGGATCGCGCGGCAGGCGCCCGGCGTCGAGGAGGAAGCGGTAGAGGCCGCGCACCGCTGAGAGATGCCGGGCGATGCTGCGGCCGCCAAGGCCGCGCCGGCGGAGGCCGCCCAGGTAGCGCGAGAGATCGGTGACCCCCACGTCGCCGATCGCGCGGCGCTCCCGCGCCAGGAAGCTCTCGAATCCCTTGAGGTCCCGGCGATATGCGGCGAGCGTGTTCAGCGCGGCGCCACGCTCGATCTGGAGGCTACCGAGGTACTCGTCGATCAGCGCCGCGGCATCGGAGACGACTCCCGCGGTCCCCCTCTCCGCGGACGCTCCGAGCCGAGAGCGCACGGGTCACATCCGGAGCGGGAGGCCAAAAAAGCGACGGCCCCGGCATTGGCCGATGCGTGCTGCCGAGGCCATCACCAGGGCGTCCCCTGCGAACGGAAGGCGCATGGCCGAGTCTATCACCGGCGCCCGGCCTGGGCAAGGTTCAGCGGCGGCCGTGCAGCATGCCGAGCAGCGCGCGCAGCTCCGGCGCGCGGATCGCCGCCGCCATCCCCACGTACACCGCCATGCCGCCCACCAGCGCCAGCACCAGCCGCGCGAGCCCGAGCACGACCGGCTCCGGCACGACGGGCAGGCGCCCCTCCACCCAGGCGCACCACAGCGCGAGCGCCGCGGTGGCCACGAGGGTACGGCCCAGCGAGCCCCAGACCTCCGCACCGCGCGGCCCGCCCAACCGGCGGCGGAGCAGCCAGCAGAGCCCGATCACGTTGACGTAGGACGACAGCGACGAGGCCAGCGCGAGCCCGGTGTGGCGCAGGGGCCACATCAAGACCAGGGCCAGCACCACGTTCACCGCCACCGACACGAACCCGACCAGGACCGGCGTCCGCGTGTCGCCGAGCGCGTAGAAGGTCTGGGCCGCGATGCGGGTGGCCGAGAACGCGGGCAGGCCCACCGCATAGCCGGCCAGGGCCTGGGCGGTCAGCGCGGCGGCGGCGGCCGTGAACTCGCCCCGCTGGAAGAGCACCTGCACGATGGGCCCGCCCAGGAGCAGGAGCCCCACCGTCGCGGGCACCGCCACGAAGGCGGAGAGCCGCAGCGCGAATTCGAGGGTGGCGCGCAGCGCGGGGAGGTCCTGGCGCGCGGCCTGGGCCGACATGCTGGGCAGCGCGGCGGTGGCCAGCGCGATGCCGAACACGCCCAGCGGGAACTCCATCACCCGGTCCGCATAGTACAGGTACGAAACCGTGCCCGCGGGCAGCAGCGAGGCCAGCAGGGTGTTCACCACCACCGTGATCTGCACCGCGGCCAGCGCGAACACCGCCGGCCACAGGCGCCGCGCGATGCGCGCCACCGCGGGATGCCGCCAATCGAGAGAGGGTCGGAGCGGCACCCCGATCCGGTGGAGCTCGGGCAGCTGGACGAGGAGCTGGCCGAGCCCGCCCACCAGCACGCCGATCACGAGCGCCATGATGGGGGTGGTGAGCCGCGTAGCCAAGCCCACCACCGCCGCGATCATCGCGAGGTTGAGGACGGCGGGTCCGATCGCGGCGGTGAAGAACCGATGGTGGGCGTTGAGCGCACCCATCGCGAGGGCGGCCAGCCCCACGAACACGAGGTACGGGAACAACGCGCGCGTGAGCGTCACCGCGAGCGTCAAGAGCTCGGGATCGGCGCGCCAGCCCGGCGCCATCACGGTCACCACGAGCGGCGCGACCAGCGCCCCGAGGCCGGCGACCGCGCAGAGCACCACGATGGCCGCGCCGGTCACCGCGCGGGCGAGCCGCCCGAAGGCCTCGGGCCCCTCGCGGGTCAGGGTCTCGGTGAAGACCGGGACCACCGCGGTGGACAGCGCGCCCTCGGCCAGGAGCCGGCGCAGGAGGTTCGGGATGCGGAAGGCCACGAAGAACGCGTCGGTCATCGGGCCGGCCCCGAAGGCGCGCGCCACCACCATGTCCCGGACGTAACCGAGCACCCGGCTCGCGAGCGTGGCGAGCCCGATCGAGCCCACCGCACTCACCACGCCGCGCTGGACGTGCGCCTGGGAGTCGGGCGAGTCGCTCACCGCGGGGACGAACTCCTTGACACGTCGCGGCGCCGACGGTAGGCTCGGGTGTCGCTCACGCTCGATTTCATCAGGCTCGATTCGAAAAGAGGAGAGGAACCTTGGCGAATACCCCGTCCGCGAGGAAGCGGATCCGGCAGAACGAGAAGCGCCGGCTGCGGAACCGCGCGGTGCGCAGCGCGGTGCGCGGCAGCGTGAAGAACGCCCGCGAAGCCCTCGGCGGCAAGACCGCGGACTCCACGGCGGTGGTACACGAGGCCATCCGCGCCATCGACCGCGCGGTCACGAAGGGCATCATCCACCGCAACACCGCCGCTCGCCGCAAGTCCGCGCTCGCCCGCAAGCTCAACGCCCCGGCTTGACCGGCCGGGGCGCGCGCCGCTCCGCCAGCTCCCGCAGGCCCGCGATCGCCGCGTCGCGCACCAGCTCCCCGCCCCGCTCCCCGTAGAGGCTGCCGCACGAGATGTAGCTCGGCGTCCGGAAGTGGTCGGCGGCCAGGAAGTAGCCCTGATACGCGTTGGATACCCCGGCGACGAAGGTCGACGCGAAGCGCGCCCGGCCCGCGGTCTTGATCGCAAGGCCGAGTCGCGTGTCCGGCTCACCCGGAATCGCCACCCAGGCGCCCCGTCCGACCGCCACCACCCAGATCTCGGCGGAGGGCGGCAGCGCCGCCCGCAGGCCCAGGCGCGTGCCGCGCGGGATCCATCGCCCCAGGCAGTTGCGTAGCTCGACCCCGGGCGGCGGAAGCAGCGCGGTGATCGAGGTAGCGGCCAGGCGCGGCTCGGGGTCGGCCGCGATCCGGGGCCAGAGGGCGACCACCGCCCCGGCCAGGCTCTTGCCCCCGGCCGCCACCCCGTCCCAGCCGCGCTGGCGGGGGCTCACGTCGCCGACGGCCCCGTTGACGAAGAGCGCGGGCACCCCGAGCTGCTCCTCGATGCGAGCGCTCGCGTCGCCCATGACGTCGCCGGAGAGCTGGAAGTTCTCCCGTCCGAGCGCGGTGCCGTGGATGGCGTAGTTCCACATCACCGCGACCGGCCGGTTGTCCGTCCCCATCACCTTGAGCACGCCCAGCTCGGGATCGACCGGCTCGCGCACGCGGCTGTTGGTGAGCCCGGCCACCTCGCTCCGGCCGGTGCCGACGGTGGCCGGGCGCTTGCGGCGCTCGGCCTGGCGCGCCGCGTCCTCCATCGCCGAGTAGATGCGGCCCCGCACCCGCGGTGATTCACGATCCACCGCCAGGAAACCGAACAGGCTCGACCGGGCGAAGGCGCCGGGGCCGGAGTGGGTGTGGGAGGCGGCCACGATCACCGCCGCGTAGCGCAGGCCGAGCTGGTCGAGGCGGCGGCGCAGATCGGCGACGAGCGTGGGATCCATCCCCACCAGGTCCACCCCCAGCCAGAGCAGGCGCACGCCGCCCGCCTCGAGCACGAGGGCGCGGACCTTGATCGGATCGTGGACCCCGGTCGAGGGACGGAACCAGAACGTGTCCGGGAAACGGCCGATGAGGTCGGGCATCCACGCGCGGCGCGGGAACCCTCCGTAGCCGCCGAGCGGGGTGTCCGCGGGCAGCTCGACGGTCACCCCGGCCGCGCCGGCCAGCAGGCGTGGCGCGGGCGCGGCCGCCGCCGGCCCCGCGCCTGGTCCCAGCAGCAGCCCGGCGCCGACGAGCGCGCGCAGCGCGCCCGCCTTCACACCGCGCACAGATCGGCGACGAGCAGCGACAGCTCGGGGCGCGCGGCCCCGCCCAGCTTGAGACGCCGCTCGACGTCCCAGCAACGGGCGAGCTGCCGGGCGGCCGCCGCGACGGACACGCTCCGCGCCCGCTCGAGGAGGGCGGTGGCCGCGGCGGGCGGCCGCCGCAGGCTCCGCGCGATCTCCTCCGGTGCGCGGCCAGCCCGCAGCGCGTCCGCGGCCTGCCAGGTCGCGCGGGCCTCGCGGGTCAGCATCCCGAGCACCGCGAGCGGCTCTTCCCCCGCATTGAGCAGCGACTCCAGGAGCGCCAGCGCCGCCGCGGGGTCGCGCGCCGACAGCGCACGGGTGAGATCGAAGACGTGACGCAGCCGGTGCTCGCCGACCACCGCTCGGATCTCGGCCACCGTCACGCGCCGGTTCTCCGGGCCCCCCGCGAGCGCCGCCTTCTCCACCTCGCCCACCAGGCGGGTGAGATCGTCGCCCGAGAGCTCCACCAGGAGCCCGGCCGCGTCCTCGCGCAGCTCGTAGCCGACGGACTGGGCGTGGGCGCGGAGCCACGCCGCGAGCGCGCGGCCGGCGGGCGCCGGGGCCGCCACCACCGCGGCGGGCGGCAGCGCGCGCAGCAGCCAGTGTGAGCCGTCCAGCAGCGAGTCGGCCAGGAGCACCAGCACGGTGGACGGGTTGGGGGTCTTCGCATAGGCGGTGAGCGCCTCCCCCGCCTTCGCGGTCAGGCCGTCCGCGCCGCGCGCCACCACGAGCCGGCGGTCGCCCAGCCACGGCAGGGTGAGGGCCGCCTGCACGATGGCCTCCGCGCCCGCCGCGCGCGCGTCGAGGACCTCGCGCGCGAGGGAGAGCTCGGTCTGGCCGGGGAAGAGCGCGCGGGTGAGGCGCGCCACCGCGTCGTCGAGGAGAAAGGGCTCGGGCCCGTGCAACAAGACCATCGGCCCCACCTGCCCCGCGTCCGCGGCTTTGACGAACCCCGCGTAGTCCACCGCTACGCCTGCGCGCCGGGAATCGCGGCCCGCCGGCGCGGCACTAGAAGCGGTCCACCGCGAGGTTGACGACCTTGCGCCCGATCTCGGTTGCGGCCTGGAGCACCGCCCCCTGCCCGCGGGCGACCGTGTCCGACACCGTGCCCTCCACCTGGAAGTCCGACGCCTCCTGCAGCCCCTCCTGCCGCCAGAGCATGGCGCTCCGCTTCACGTCGCGGAACTCCACGTTCAGCGTGAGCCGCAGCCGGTAGGCGCGCACGATGGCGCTCCGGTCGAAGGCGAGGCCCTCGAGGCTGTAGCCCACCACCTCGCCTTCGAGGATGGCGGCGGCCTCCGCGAGCGGCACCACCCGCACCCGGCCGCCGCTGGAGAAGGCGTTGACCACGCTCTCCACCCCCGGCTCGAGCGTGCGGTTCTTGAAGATGGGCACCGCCACCGTCTTGATGTGATCGGGCAGGTTGCCGCGGGTGCCGTAGCCGGCCACCAGGACGGATGCGAGGGCCAGCCCCAGGACCCGACGGGCTCGGCGCGCCGGGTCAGCCACGGGTCACGATATTGACGAGACGCCCGGGCACCACGACGACCTTGGCGACCTGGCGCCCGTCGAGCCACGGGCGCACCTTCCCGTCGGTGAGGGCCATCTCGCGGATGTCCGCCTCCTGGGCGTCCACCGCCGCGGTGAGGCGACCCCGCACCCGCCCGTCCACCTGGACCACGATCTCCACCTCGTCGCGCGCGAGCGCGCCCGGATCCGCGACGGGCCAGGACCGTTTGAACAGGCTCTCGCGATGGCCGAGCGCCGCCCACAGCTCCTCGGTGATGTGCGGCGACACCGGCCCGAGCAGGAGCAGGGTGGCCTCCACCGCCTCCCGCAGCAGCGCGCTCCGCTCCGGCCGCGCCATCCGGTCGAGGGACGCCCGCTCGAAGTCGTGGAGCGCGTTCACCAGCTCCATCACCGCGCTGATCGCGGTATTGAAGTGGAAGTCGTGCTCGATGTCGTGGGTCACCTTCTCGATCGTTGCGTGGATTACGCGCCGGAACGCACGGCCCGCGTCACTGATTGCGTGTCCCGGCTCACTGGTTGCGCGCGCCGCGTCGCCGGTTGCGTGTCCCGCGGACACGGTGACTTCCTTTTTGTATTCGCTCGGCTCGCCTTCGGCTGCGCCTCGCCCTGCCACTGCCCCAACCTGAAGCTCGGCGAGGTTCGCGTGGACGAAGCGCCAGATGCGGTTCAGGAAGCGTGAGGCGCCCTCGACGCCGCGGTCGTTCCAGTCGAGGTCCTTCTCCGGCGGGGCCGCGAAGAGCGAGAAGAGGCGCGCGGTGTCGGCCCCGTAGCGACGGATGAGGTCGTCGGGGTCCACCACGTTGCCCTTGGACTTCGACATCTTGGCCCCGTCCTTGACGACCATGCCCTGCGAGAGGAGGGCGAGAAAGGGCTCGTCCACCTTCAGCATCCCGAGATCGCGCAGCGCCTTGGTGTAGAAGCGCGCGTAGAGGAGGTGGAGCACCGCGTGCTCGATGCCGCCGATGTACTGGTCCACCGGCATCCAGTAGGCGGCGGCGTCCGGCTCGAACATGCCGCGGTCGTAAGTCGGCGAGCAGTAGCGGAGGAAGTACCAGGACGACTCCACGAAGGTGTCCATGGTGTCGGTGTCCCGCCGCGCCTTGCCCCCGCACTTGGGACAGGTGGCGTTGACGAAGCTCGCCACCTCCGCGAGCGGCGAGCCGCCCTTCCCGCTGATCTGCACGTCGCGCGGCAGCACCACCGGCAGGTTCTCCTCGCGCTCCGGCACCATGCCGTCCCGCTCGCAGTAGAGCACCGGGATCGGGGCCCCCCAGTAGCGCTGCCGGCTGATCCCCCAGTCGCGGAGGCGGAAGTTGATCTTGGCCTGCCCGAGCCCCTGAGCCACCAGCCAGTCGATCGCCTTGCGCTTGGCCTCCTCGATGGTGAGCCCGTCGAGGAATCCGGAGTTGATCTTCACGCCGTCGCCGGAGTAGGCCCGATCCTCCTGCCAGCCCTCCGGTCGCTTCACGGTGGCGATGATCGGCAGTTGGTTTGCCTTCGCGAAGTCCCAGTCGCGCTGGTCCTCGCCCGGCACCGCCATGATCGCCCCGGTGCCGTAGCCCATCAGCACGTAGTCGGCGAGGAAGAGCGGGATCTCCCGTGCGTTGAATGGGTTCACCGCGCGGGCCTTGAGCCGGAGGCCGCGCTTGGGCCGGTCGGTGGCGAGCCGCTCGATCTCGGTCTCGCGCGAGACCTCGGCGCGGAAGGCGTCGATCCGACGGCGCTCCTCCTCGTCGGCGGCGAGGCGGTCCACCAGCGGGTGCTCGGGGGCGAGCACCGCGTAGGTCATGCCGAAGGAGGTGTCGGGGCGCGTGGTGAAGATCGGGATCGTGAGATCCGGCCGGCCCGCCACCGGCAGCGCGAACTCGGCGCCCTCGCTGCGGCCGATCCAGTTGCGCTGCATGGTGAGCACCCGCTCCGGCCAGCCGGGCAGCCGGTCGCACCAATCGAGCAGCTCCTGGGCGTAGTCGGTGATCTTGAAGAACCAGCCGTCGATCTCGCGGATCGTCACCTCCGAATCGCAGCGCCAGCAGCGGCCCGCCTCGACCTGCTCGTTGGCGAGCACGGTCTGGCAGGACGGGCACCAGTTCACGCGCGACCGCCGCCGGTAGGCGAGGCCGCGCTCGAGCATCCGGACGAAGACGAGCTGCTCCCACTTGTAGTAGGCGGGATCGCAGGTGGCCACCTCGCGGTCCCAGTCGTAGGAGATGCCCATGCGCTTGAGCTGCGTGCGCATGTTGTCGATGTTCTCGTAGGTCCACACCGCCGGATGCACCCCGTTCTCGATCGCCGCGTTCTCGGCGGGCAGCCCGAAGGCGTCCCAGCCCATCGGGTGCAGCACGTTGAAGCCCCGCATCCACTTGTAGCGGGCCAGCAGATCGCCGATCGCGTAGACCCGCACGTGGCCCATGTGAATGCGGCCGGACGGGTACGGAAACATCTCGAGGCAGTAGTACTTGGGCCGGCCGGGCTCCTCGGTCACCTTGAACTGCTTGCGGTCCGCCCAGGCCTTCTGCCACCTGGCCTCGACCTCCGGGAAGGGGTAGCGGTCCTGACGGTCGTCGAGGGCCATATTGGCGCTGATTTTTACACGCTTAGGCGGGGGGCGCAAGAAACGGCTCCCGAGGGCCTGGAGCGGCCCTCGGGAGTTCGGGACGAACCTTACTTCTTCTTCAGGGTGAGGTTGATTGCCTTGGCTGCCTCGTCCGCCTTCGCCACCGACTCGGCGTGCTTGCCGGCGTCGTGGAGCACCTTGGCCTCGTTGGCCAGGGCCACCGCCTTCTTGGATGCGTCGTCGGTCTTGCCCGCCGTCGCGTCCTGGACCTGCTTGATCAGGAGCGGGCACTGGTTGGCCAGCACCGGCGAAGCGGCCAGCGCGACGATCGCGAGGGCCATCATGAGCATCTTCATGCGCGTCACCCCCTTTCGGTGTAGTCCTAGCACGCTTAACCCCCCTGCCGCTCGGAAGGTTCCCCCGCCGGGCTCGGGTGGAAGAAATCATAGATCCGTTGGGCCAGCTTCGGGGTGATTTTCGGCACCGAGGCCAGATCGGCCACCGAGGCCTCCCGCACTCCCTTCGCCGAGCCCAAGGTCTTGAGCAGGCTCGTACGGAGGGTAGGCCCCACACCGGGAATCTGGTCGAGCACGGAGGCGATGGCCCGGCGCTGACGCAGCTTCCGGTGGTAGGTGATCGCGAAGCGATGCGCCTCGTCGCGGATCTTCTGGAGCGCCTGCAGCGCGGGCGAGCCCAGATCGAGCACGAGCGGCTGGAGGCGATCCGGCGTGTAGACCTCCTCGGCGCGCTTCGCGAGCGCGGCGAGCGGGATGTAGTCGAGGCCCAGGTCCTCGAGCGCCTTCATCCCGGCGCTGAGCTGGCCGCGGCCGCCGTCGAGCAGGATGAGGTCGGGCAGCACCCCTAGGCTCTCCAGCGCGCGCGCGTAGCGGCGGGTCAACACCTCTTGCATCGACGCGAAGTCGTCGGTGCCGACGACGGTGCGGATCTTGAAACGCTTGTAGTCGTCCTTCTTCATGTCGCCGTCCTGCCACACCACCATGGAGGCGACGGTCTCCTTGCCCTGGTGGGTCGAGATGTCGAAGCACTCGATGCGATGCGGCGGCCCGGGCAGCGCGAGCGAGCGCTCGAGATCCTCCAGCACTACCTGCTGACGGCTGCCGCGCGCGAGCAGGTGCGTCTGGAGCGCGAGCGCCGCGTTCTCCTCGGCCATCGCGACCAGGTCGCGCTTGCGCCCCCGCTGCGGGGCCAGCAGCTCGACGCGCCCGCCGCGCCGCTGGACCAACCATTCCCCGGTCAGGTCCAGCTCGGGCGGGGTCTCCGACAGCAGGATCTCGGGGGGCGGGACCACGTTCTTCGCGTAGAACTGGCGGAGGAAGGCGGAGAGGATCTCCCCGTCACTCGCGCCGGCCACCCGCTCGAAGAAGAACGACTCCCGCCCGAGCAGCCGCCCCTTGCGCACGAAGAAGAGCTGCACGCAGGCCTCCGAGCCCTGGCGGACCACCCCCACCACGTCCTGGTCCTCCTCCTCGGTGGAGATCATCTGCTGCCGCTCCCGGACGGTGTTGAGCGCCTGGATGCGGTCGCGCAAGGCGGCCGCCCGCTCGAACTTCATCTCCTCGGCCGCGGTCTCCATCTCGCGGGTGAGCTGGGCCGCGAGGTCGTCGCTCTTGCCCTCGAGGAAGCGCTCCACGTCCTTCACCGTCCTGGCGTAGCCTTCCGCAGTCTCCCAGCCGGTGCACGGCGCATTGCAGCGGTGGATGTAGTACTGCAGACACGGGCGCGAGAGCGTCCCGTCGATCTTGATGCGGCAGGTGCGCAGCGGAAACAACTGCCGCACCAATCGTAAAGTTTCCCGCATCGCGGTGGCCGGGTAGAACGGGCCGAAATAGGTCGCGCCGTCCTTCTGCACCCGCCGGGCCACCACCAGGCGCGGGAACTCCTCGTTGGTGGTGAGCTTGAGGAAGGGATAGTGCTTGTCGTCCCGCAGGATGATGTTGTAGCGGGGGCGGTGCTTCTTGACGAGGGTGGACTCGAGGATCATCGCCTCGAGCTCGTTGGCGGTGACGATGTACTCGAGGTCGCGGATGTGTCCGACCAGCGCGTCGGTCTTGGGGTCCCGCGCCCGCGACTCCTGGAAGTAGGACCGCACGCGGCTGCGGAGCGACGCCGCCTTCCCGATGTAGATGATCTGGGCCTTGGCGTCCTTGTAGAGGTAGACGCCCGGCCGGTCCGGCACCTGGTCGATCTTCTCCTGCAGCGTCATCGCGGCGCGGCCGACCTCGTCACTGCCGGAGCAGGGTCACCACGAGCAGGACCAGGGCCAGCGCCGCCGGCACCAGCACGGTCCACGTGAGCGCCCGCTGCACGCGGCCCAGCATGAGGGGGGCGGGCCGGCCCGGTCGGGGCGGGTTCAGGAAAGCGATGACCTTCGTGAGCACGAACAGGATCACGGCGGCCAGCGCGAAGACGATGAGCGCCCACTTGAAGACCATCCCGCTCAGACGCCCAGGTCCACCTTCTTGAGGGCCTTGATGCGGTCCCGCAGCTCGGCGGCCCGCTCGAAGTCGAGCCGGCGCGCCGCGTCCTTCATGGACCCCTCCAGCTCCTTCACGTGGGCCGCGAGGGCGGCGGGGCTCTCCCACTGCGTCTGGGGCGCGCGCTCGACCTCCACCGTGTAGTAGTCGCGCTCGGGCACCGACTCCAGCAGGTCCCGGATCGAGCGGCGCACCGACTCCGGGGTGATCCCGTGGGCGCGGTTGTACTCGCCCTGCACCACGCGGCGGCGCTCGGTCTCCGCGAGGGCCGCCTTCATCGAGCCGGTCACGGTGTCCGCGTACATGATCACCTCGCCGTTGACGTGGCGGGCCGCGCGGCCCGAGGTCTGGATCAGCGAGGTCGCGGAGCGCAGGAAGCCTTCCTTGTCCGCGTCCAGGATGGCGACGAGCGAGACCTCGGGCAGGTCGAGCCCTTCCCGCAGCAGGTTGATCCCGATGAGCCCGTCGAACTTGCCCAGGCGCAGGTCGCGGATGACGGCCACCCGCTCCAGGGTGTCGATGTCGGAGTGCAGGTAGCGGACCCGGAGGCCGTTCTGCTGGTAGTACTCGGTGAGATCCTCGGCCATGCGCTTGGTGAGCGTGGTGATGAGCACCCGCTCGTCCCGCTCCGCGCGAGCGCGCACCTCCCCCATGAGATCGTCCACCTGCGAGGAGGCGGGCCGCACCGTGATGTTCGGGTCCATGAGGCCGGTCGGTCGGATGATCTGCTCCGCCACCGGCCCGCCCGCGAGCGCGCTCCCCGGCTCTCCGCGCTCCACCCCGGCGCGCTCCAGCTCGTAGGGCCCCGGGGTCGCGGAGACGTAGAGGGTCTGCGGGACGAGGCGGGTGAACTCGGCGAAGGTGAGCGGCCGGTTGTCGAAGGCCGAGGGCAGGCGGAAGCCGTACTCGACCAGCGCCTCCTTGCGGGAGCGGTCACCCGGGTACATGCCGCGGAGCTGGGGCGCGGTCACGTGCGATTCGTCGAGGATGACCAGCGCGTCCTTGGGGAGATAGTCCATCAGGGTCGGCGGATTCTGCCCCGGCTTGCGCCCGGAGAGGTGCCGCGAGTAGTTCTCGACCCCGTGGCAGTAGCCGAGCTCGCGGAGCATCTCCATGTCGAACAGGGTGCGCTGCTCGAGGCGCTGGGCCTCCAGGAGCCGGCCGCGCGCCTTGAGGAAGCCGAGCCGCTCGCGCAGCTCGTCCATGATGCCCTCGATCGCCCGCTCGAGCTGGGCGGCGGGGGTCACGTAGTGGCTCGCCGGGTAGACCCGCGCGTCCGCCACCGTCCCGGTGGTGACCCCACGGAGAGGATCGATGGTCATGAGCCGCTCGACGCTGTCGCCCCAGAACTCCACCCGCAGGGCTTCCGATTCCGCGGCGGCCGGGAACACCTCGACCACGTCGCCCCGCACCCGGAAGGTGCCCCGGCGGAAGTCGTAGTCGTTGCGCTCGTACTGCACCGCCACCAGGGCCCGGATCAGGGCGTCCCGGTCCATGGTCTGCCCCGGCCGCAGCGACACGTGCATGCCGCGGTAGGTCTCGGGCTCGCCGATGCCGTAGATGCAGGACACCGAGGCGACCACCACCACGTCGCGGCGCTCGAACAGCGACGTGGTCGCCGAGTGCCGCATGCGGTCGATCTCGTCGTTCACCAGCGCGTCCTTCTCGATGTAGGTATCCGACTGCGGGATGTAGGCCTCCGGCTGGTAGTAGTCGTAGTAGGAGACGAAGTACTCGACCGCGCCCGCCGGGAAGAAGGCCTTGAACTCGCTGTAGAGCTGGGCGGCCAGCGTCTTGTTGGGCGAGATCACCAGCGCGGGCCGGCCGAGCCGCGCGATCACGTTGGCGAGCGTGAAGGTCTTGCCACTGCCGGTGACCCCCAGCAGCACGGTGTGGGGGCTCCCCGCCCCGATCACGGAGACCAAGCGCTCGATCGCCTGCGGCTGGTCCCCGGACGGGCTGAACTCCGAGGCGAGCGTGAACAACGGCTGGGACAACTGGTAACTCAGGGGGGGCGGCTCAGGACGTCGAAGGCACCGCCACCAGGTACTTCCGCCACGAGTCGAGGAACGAAGTCGCGTGCGGATGCCGGAGGAGGTGCACCGAGAAGAGGAACTGCGGGTGCACGGGCTCCCGGATCAGCCGCAGGCGGGCCTCCTCCAGCATGCGGTTGCCCTTGAGCAGGTTGCAGCGCAGGCAGGCGGCCACCACGTTGGTCCAGGTGGTCTGGCCCCCGCGCGAGCGCGGGACCACGTGATCCACCGTGAGCTTCTCCCCGCGTCGCGAGCAGTACTGGCAGGTGTAGCCGTCCCGCCGCAGGATGTTCTTCTTGTTGAAGGCCACCCGCTCCAGGAACGGCTTCCGGATATAGGCCCCGAGGCGGATGACCGCGGGAAGATTGAAGCTCCGGGAGGGAGAGCGGATCACCCGGGGGGAGGCCTCGACACTCTCGGCCTTGCCCGCGAGCAGCAGGGTGATGGCCCGCTTGGCGTTGGTGAAATGCAGCGGCTCGTAGGTGTAATTCAGCACCAGGACCGCGATTTCATCCATATACCCGAAAGGATAGACGGGGCGCCGGAACCTGTCAACCGCAGCGGGGCTAGACCAGGAGCCGCCAGAACACCGGCCCGAAGCCGGCGAGGATGACGAACAGCACGCCGGCCGCGTCGAACGACCGCGTCATCAGGATGACGAGCAGGCACACCAGAGCGAAGCACGCGAGGTAGAAGCGCACCTCACGGCGGTCCAGCCAGCCACCCTTGCCGACGAGATGCGGCACCTTGTTGATGATGTAGATCGGCGAGTACATGAGAAAGAACGCCACGACGATCGCCGAGAAGCCCCAGACGCCGAGCAGGCCAAACGCCATGCCTCGGAAGATCCAATCCCACAGGGTCAGGCCAGCGTCGCTACTGAGGTCAAGTGCGCGAGGCAGCGCGTCCGGGCGGCGCGAAAAGTACAGGATGGCGAGCGAAACGAGCGCCAGCATCACCTCAAGCCAGCGCCGGACGATCACCCGGGGGATGAGACTCATCCCGGCTAGGACACCACACGAACGGCCGGAGTGTCAACAAAGCGGGCCGGCGGCGCGCGCGGCTAGAGCAGGAAGCCGCCCGGGAACGGGTCGCTCGGGTCGAGCGACAGCGTGGCGCGGGCGGTCATCCAGGCCCGTCCCGTGATCTCGGGGACCACCGCCGGAGTGCCCGCCACGTCGGTGAGCGCCGCGATCCGTCCCGTGAAGAGCGTGCCGATGATGGATTCGTGGCCGAAGGCCTCCCCGACCCCGAGCCGGCCGCGCGCGTGGAGGTTGGCGAGCCGCGCGGAGGTCCCGGTCCCGCAGGGCGAGCGGTCGAGGCCGGCGGGCGCCACCACCACCACGTTGCGCAGCTGCGCGTCGGCCCGGCGCGCCGGCTCGTAGAACTGCACGTAGAGTAGCCCGCGCGCGGCGGGCATCGCGGGATGCACCAGCGGCACGCGGGCCTCGATGGCGAGGCGGATCCGCTCACCCACCTCCACGATTCGGGGCGCCTCTTTCGCCTCGAGACCGAGGCCGCACGCCGCCGCCTCCACCAGCGCGTAGAAGTGGCCGCCGTACGCCAGGTCGAACACCACGCGGCCGAGCCCCGGCACCTCCACGTTCAGGTCGAGCCCCACCGAGAACGCGGGCACGTTGCGGATCGTGACCGAGGTCGGCCGCCCCGGCTCGGTCGCCAAGCGGCAGGACACGAGGCCGGCGGGAGTCTCGAGCGTCACCGTGGCGGCGCCGCCCGGAGCGGCCACCCGGCCCGTCTCCACCAGCATGGCGCCCAGCGCGATGGCCCCGTGCCCGCACATGTGCACCGGGCCGAGCGGCTCGATGAAGAGGACGCCGACGTCGGCCCCCGGCGTCACCGGATCGGTCAGGATCGCGCCGCACATGGCGGCGTGGCCGCGCGGCTCGTAGAGGGCCATGCCCAGCAGGTCGCGGCCGTGCGCGGCCAGGTGCTCGCTCTGCTCCATGAGCGAGGCGCCGGGGAGGCGGGGCACCCCGTCCACGATGAACCGCATGGGCTCGCCCTCGGTGTGGTAGTCGATCACCGACAGGGTGCGGGCCGCCGGCCGCGTCACCGCGTGGCCCCGAGCAGCTCGCAGAGAATGCCTTCGCGGAGCCCGCGATCGCTCACCACGACGTGCTCGCGCTTGAAGCGCGCCATCGCGGCCAGGCAGATCGCGATGCCGGGAATGATCACGTCCGCGCGCCCCGGCTCGAGGCACGGCAGCCGTCCACGGTCGGCGACGGACAAGGCGCCCAGGCGGGCCAGCTCCCGCTCCACCGCCGCGCGGCCGAGCCGGTGGCCGTGGACCCGGGCCGCGTCGTAGGCGGGCAGCCCGAGGTCGAGAGCGGCCAGCGTGGTGACGGTGCCCGCGGTGCCGACCAGCTCGTCCGCTCCCGCGGCCGCGATGGCATCCGGCACCTCGGCGGCCAGGCGGCGCTCGACGGCCTCACGCATGCGCGCGAAGCGATCCCACCGCACGGGCCCGGGCTCGCCCCACTCTTCCACCAGGGGCACCACTCCCAGCCGCAGGCTCACCGCGG
>Ga0137392_10000714_pt1 | contig 18097 bp, 13 predicted proteins | sample 15con2h34AmetaG_FD_101394 | JGI IMG/M metagenome (GOLD analysis project Ga0137392, IMG submission 101394) | Vadose zone soil microbial communities from Angelo Coast Range Reserve, California, USA - 15con2h3.4A metaG | ecosystem: Environmental > Terrestrial > Soil > Vadose zone > Saprolite... | reverse complement strand
GTCGGCCTTCGAGCTTCTCGAGACGAACGAGGTGGTGGTGGGACCGACCGAGGATGGCGGCTACTATCTCGTCGGCGCGTCGGCGACGCACCCGCGCCTCTTCGATTCGGCGCCGCTCGGCACGGGCAACGCTCGCGATGCGCTGCTCGGGAACGCGCGCGCGCTCGGATTGTCGGTGGCTTTTACCGAACCCTGGTACGACGTCGACGTGCCAGCGGACCTGCGCCGGCTTGCCGCCGAACTGCGCACGGAGCCCGCGCGAGCGCCGCGCACCGCCGCGCTGCTCGCGTCGTGGCGATCGGGCTCGGAAGCTCACGATGACGACCGCACAGGATGACGATACGAAACCGAGCCGCGCCAGCTATCGAGCATGGGCGGGAGGCGCCATCATCGGCCTGGCGCTCCTTTCTTTTGGCCTGATTCGACCGGACGACGGCACGGTCCCATTCTTCGTCCTGCTCGCGCTCGCCGCCGTGGGGTACTTCGCAACGCTGCACCAGGTCGCGAACGGCCTGCGGCCTTCCGGCCGCGCTCTGATCGCCTGCGCTGGGTTGGCTCTGGCCTGGCGCGTCCCCATGCTGCTGGCGCCCCCAGAACCAGGCGCTGACCTGCGCCGTTACGTGTGGGACGCCCGCGTCGTCCGCGCCGGCCTGAGCCCCTATGCCGTGGTGCCGGCCAACCCGGCGTTCGCTCATCTACGTACGAGCGAGAGCTGGCCGATGAACAACCCGGACGTGCCGAGCCCCTACCCTCCGGGCGCGCAGCTCTTCATCCTCGCCGCGACGACGCCGAGCGAATCGGCGCGAGCCATCAAGGTGGCCGGCCTCGTCTGCGACGCACTCCTGGCGCTCGTCGTCTGGCGGTCGCTCGTTGCCGCGGGCGCGAATCCGGGCTGGATGCTCGCATATCTCTGGAGCCCGCTCGTTTCGCTGGAGGTCGCCCGTCACGGACACCTCGACGTGGTCGGCGCGCTCTGCGTCGCCTTCGCTGCTTTCGCGCTCTCACGCGGCCGGGCGCTGCTCGGCAGCATCGCGTTTGCGATGGCGGTCGCGGTCAAGCCCCTCCCGATCGTCCTCCTGCCGCTCTTGTGGCGCCGCGTCTCGCGCCGGCACCTCGTCGCAGGATTCGCGGTGCTGCTGGCGCTGTATCTGCCCTTCTGGGATCGCCACCGCCTTCCCATCGGGTCCGTGCCGGACGTGGTCGACCGTTTCCGCTTCAACGGACCGATCTTCTCGGAAGTCGCATCGCTCGCAGGCCCTGCGGCGGCGACCGGGTTCGCGATTGCCGCCGGCCTGGCGGTCGCTGTCTGGGCACGCCGCCGGCTCCCGCTGGCGTCGGCGCAAGCGTGGGCGTGGCCGATGGCGGCAGCGCTCCTTTGTGCACCGCTGGTCTATCCCTGGTACCTCGTCTGGCTCGCGCCCTTCCTCGTCGCGCCAGAGACGATGCCGCTGACGATCTGGACGGTATCGATCCTGGGCACCTACGTCGTGTGGCAGCTCGCCGGCGTGCCCTGGGCAGTGCCCGAGTGGGCGCTTCTCGTCGAGTACGGAGCGCTGCTCGGTGCTGCCCTGTGGCTCTGGCGAAGAAACCGCTTGGGTCGCGGGGCCGAGCTCAGTTCGTCACCGTCGACGAGCGCGCCATGACGATGGTGGTGCAGGCGCTCCCGGACTTGGGCAGGTCGCGGCCAGGCGCGAGGCGCATCGGCAGCCTTCGCCGCTCGCCGCGCACGATGGGGCAATATCGATCGGGCCGATCGAGCGCCCTGTCGAGCTGCCGGCGGCCGGCGCATCCGCCACCGCAGGCGTCGCGCAGCTCGCACGGCTCGCACGCTCGAGGCAGCGAGCGAGCGACGCGAAAGGCCGGCGTCGCGACCACGTCGGCGCCCACCTCGAGGAGCAGGGACAGCGGGTCGCCGGGTCCAGGCCAGTACACGCACGGCTGCACCGTCGCGCGCGGCGTCACCCGCACCGTCCCCGCGCCGCATCCTCCTTCTCCGCGCGGCAGCCCGAGCATGGCCCGCACGAGCGGCTCGCCGACCGCGAGCACGTCGGTCTCGGAGAGGAGCAGCTCGAACGCTTCCCAGTACTGCTCGTACGTGAGCGCGAAGGCATCCGTGCGCACCGACTGGAAGACGTTCACGCGCAGGGGCGCCCCGTGCCGCCCGGCGATGCTCGCAATCTCGGCGAGCCGCCGGAAATTCGTGCGCATCATCACCGCGACGATCGTGACGGGTACGCCGAGCCGGCGGCAGCGCTCCGCTTGCGCGTGCACCAGATCCCAGTTCCCCGCGCCGCGCTGCGCGTCCTGCTCCTCACGGGTCGGGTAGTCGAGCGAGAATTCCAGATCGTGGAACGCGCGAAGCTCGTCGTCTTCCAGGACGGCGACGCTCAGGCCGTTCGACGTCATCGTCAGCTTGACGTTCCGGCTGCGCAGGAGCGCGAGCATCTCGCGGAACCGCGGGTGCAGGCCATTCTCACCCGTGCCGAGATTCACCGACTGGACCGGCAGCCGGTCGAGCACCGCTCGAACCTGCTCGAGGTCGAGACGATCGACGCGGGAAGGGTCGCGATAGCAGAACGCGCACGAGAGATTGCACTCGTTCGTCAGACCGATCCCGAGCGCGAAACGCAGCGGCGCGCCGACGTCAGCAGATGCACCGGGCACAGTCTCAGGCATCGTGACCCCGGCTGGCAGCTTACTTCGCATCCACCCAGGAGTTCGACCCTGCCAGCTTGACGGCCACGTTCGAGAAGAAAAGACGGAGCGGCTTGCCGTCGGCCGTTCCGCGGTGATCCAGTGAGAGGAGCAGCGGTCCAGCCTTCTTGTAGTCAGCCCAGGTCGCAAGGACGAGGCTCGGCTTCGCGGTTCCCCCGTGGTGAAAGGCGAGCTCCCGGATCCGGCCGTCGGCGCCGACGTAGAGTTCCCAGGTGTCACCCGGCGTATAGCCGCCGGTGTCAGGATACTTCACTGCGACCTTCTTGGCGGAACCTTTCCCCAGCGGCAGCTTCTGCATGCCGGCATCCTGCACCGTAGCGCTGGTATCCCAGACGAGATGGAACGGGAACACGAGCCAGTACTGATCGTTCTGGAAAGCGGGATCGACTTGTTCCTTCACGACCGCGCTCTGGCTTGCAAGCTGAGAACGCGAGTACGTGACCTTGACGGGGTTACCGGCCTTGTCCTTCCCCTCGTACGAGATCTGGTCCGTCTTCGGCTCCCAGACCCACGAACGGGAGAGCTTCAGCTTCAGCGCGGCCAGATCGATGTTGAACGTGTAGCGGATCGCGTCGATCTGACCAAACGAGTCGAGACCATAGGTCTTGGCAATCTGGTCGGCGATGGCCGGGCGCTGCTGCGCCGACACAGGTGCCGGCGGACAAAGCACTCCGATCAACAGGACACCGATCACGGGGACGCGGCTCGCTATCGTCACGGTGGCCCTCCTTCGACGGCTCGGAATCGATCTACGCCTTCGATGACGGCGAGGCTTTCTCGTCGCGCCGGTGGAGCACCCCTATCGTGATTTGCCGGGCTGCTCAACCGGATTCGGAGGAAGGGTGCCTAGCCAACATCTCCTCGCGCGATTATAGTTTTCCCGAATGGCTGACCCGGTCTCAGACCTGCTCGTCGCAAGCCGGGGCCCGACATGAGCAGGCTCGCGGTCGTCTTTCTCCTGGCGTGGATGGGGCTGTCGACGACCTCCGGAGCGGCGCAACTGCGCGAGCTGTTCAAGAGGGTCGATGCGTCGGTGGTCGAGGTCAGGACGCTCGAGAGGACGCCCGCGCCGCAGCCGCAGGGCGGATTCGTGCGGTTCTCGGGGCTCGGCTCGGGAGTGCTGATCTCGGCCGACGGCAAGGTCCTCACCGCGGCACACGTGGTCCAGGTCAGCGATCTCGTGGCGGTGCAATTCGTCGACGGCACCGTCAGCCGCGCGCGCGTCATCGGATCGATTCAGCGGGCCGACCTCGCCGTGCTTCAGCTCGAGCAAGTCCCGGCGGGAATGCGGCCGGCCAGGTTGGCCGACTCGGATACGCTGGCAGTGGGCGATGAGGTGTTCGTCGTCGGAGCACCCTACGGGATCGGCCACAGCCTGAGCGCGGGACACATCGGCGGCCGGCGCGCGCTCGGCGCGATGGTCGGCGGCGTCGCCCTCGAGCTCTTGCAGACGGATGCGGCGATCAATCAGGGAAACTCGGGGGGCCCCATGTTCAACATGGACGGTCAGGTGGTCGGTATCGTCAGCCTGATCCTCTCCCGATCGGGCGGCTTCGAGGGCCTCGGCTTCGCCGTGACGTCCAACGTCGCCCAGAAGCTGCTGCTCGGGCAGGCTACCTACTGGTCCGGTGTCGACACGATCCTCCTCACGGGGGACCTGGCGCGTGCGTTCAACGTGCCCCAGCCGGCGGGGCTCCTCGTCCAACGCATCGCCGAGGGATCGCCCGCGGCGGATTTTGGGTTGCGAGCGGGCGCCCTGCGGATCACGATCGCGGGCCAGGAACTGCTCGCCGGCGGCGACGTCATCCTCGACATCGGGGGCATTGCGGTCTCAGCGGAGAGCGGGTCGCTCGACCGGATCTACGGCTATCTCGCGAGCCTGAAGTCGGGAGACCTGGTCGCGGTGAGGGTCCTTCGCGAGGGCAAGGTCATCACGCTCTCGGGTCCCGCACGGCGGTTGTAAGCCGGGCGTCCACGTCTGAAGGAATCGCCTGGCTGGTCCTCTGGTTCCGGCGCTCGTGCCGCCCGCTCGAAGACGACGCTAGTTCACTCCGACCTGTGCGCCGCCGCCGGGACCGCGCCGCCGTTGCCTGCCCTCGGGGCAACTTCGTATGGCGCGCCTTCGGCGTGTGCATTCCGTGCGTGGCTCAGCCGTTCGATCAGCACGAAGAGCATCGGGATGACGAAGATCGCGATCGCGGTCGCCGCCAGCATGCCGGTGATGACGGCCGTCCCCAGGATCCGCCTGGAAACCGCGCCTGCGCCCGATGCGATCCAGAGCGGCAACAGACCGAAGATGAACGCGAACGAAGTCATGAGCACGGGCCGGAAGCGAAGCCTTGCTCCCTCCAGCGCAGCGTCCATGAGCGGTCGGCCCTTTTCCAGCTCCCCCTTCGCGAATTCGACGATGAGGATGGCGTTCTTCGCGGAAAGACCGACGAGCATCACCAGCCCGATCTGGCTGTAGACATCCAGGTCGTACTTTCGCAAGAGCAAGCCGACGAGGGCGCCGAACACCGCGATGGGAAGGGAAAGCAGTACGCTGAACGGGAGCGACCAGCTCTCGTACAGGGCCGCGAGGATGAGGAACACGCAGACCAACGAGAGCACGAATGTCTGGGTGCCGGTGCCCGCGGCCTTCTGCTGCTGGTAGGAGAGGTCGGCCCAGTCGAAGCCCATTTCGCGAGGCAGGACTTCGTTCGCCACCTGCTCGAGCGCGCGCATCACCTGAGCCGAGCTGTAGCCGGGCGCGGGCCCTCCGATCAGCTGGGCGGCGCGGAACAAGTTGAAGCGATTCGTGAACTCTGGACCGTAGACTCGCTTGGTGGAAACGAAGGCGGAGAGAGGGACCATCTGGCCGTTGCCGTTGCGGACGTAGTAGCCGGAGATGTCGTTGATGCTCTCGCGCTGATCGCCCTCCGCCTGCAAGTAGACCCTCCATTGGCGGCCGAACCGGTTGAACTGGTTGATGTAGGCACCGCCCATGAACGCCTGCATGGTCTGGTAGACGCTGCTCAAGCTGATGCCTTGCTTGAGGACCTTGTCGCGGTCGACGTCGGCATAGATCTGGGGCACCGAGGCGCGCCAGACCGTGTTGATCGACCCCACCTCTGGGCGCTTGCGTGCAGCCGCCATGAACGCATTCAGGTTCTTTGCAAGGAAGGGGACGTCGGCGCCGCTGCGGTCCTGGATCCACATGGAGAAGCCGCCCGAGGTCCCCAGACCAGGGATGGCGGGCGGCGGAAAGCCGAAGGCGATCGCTTCATTGATCCGACCGGCGAGCTCCCGGTTCAGGCGGCCGACCACCGCATCGACGGTGTGCTCCGCCCCCGGACGTTCCGACCACTTCTTCAGCGAGACGAAGTAGAACCCGCTGTAGGTCGCCGAGCTGTAGCTCAAGAGCGAGAAGCCCGCGATGGTGTTGTACGACTCGACCTCGGGCGTAGCCGCGAGGATCGTATCGATCTTCCGACAGACGGCGTCCGTCCGCTCCAACGAGGAGGCATCGGGGAGCGTGACGTTGAGGAAGAAGTAACCCTGGTCCTCCTCCGGGATGAATCCCGCGGGAACCTTCCTGCCGGCGAGCACCGTCAAGGCGCTGAATCCGGCGAGGATCGCCATGCCCAGGACCGCCTTGCGCGCGAGGAAACCCGAGGCTGTCACGTATCCGCTGTTCGCCCGGCCGAACCACCGGTTGAAGCCCGCGAAGAACCCGGCGAGGACGCCTTTCGCCTCCTGCCGCGGCCGCAGGAGCAATGCAGAGAGCGCCGGCGAGAGCGTGAGCGCGTTGAAGGCGGAGATGAGGACGGAGACGGCGATGGTGAGCGCGAACTGCTTGTTGAGGAGCCCGGTGATGCCGCCCGTGAACGCCATCGGAATGAAGACGGCGGCGAGGATTACGGCGACGCTCACGACCGGCGCTGTGACCTCCTTCATCGCCGCCAGCGTCGCGTCTCGCGGCGAGAGACCCTCCTCGATGTGGCGCTCGACGGCCTCCACCACCACGATCGCGTCGTCGACCACGAGGCCGATGGCGAGCACCAGGCCGAAGAGCGACAGCGTATTGATGGAGAAGCCAAGCATCGGGAACAAGGCGAACGTCCCGATCAACGAGACCGGCACGGCGATCAGCGGAATCAAGGTGGCGCGCCAGCTTTGCAGGAAGAGGAAGACGACCAGCGCGACGAGCAGGACGGTCTCGAGAAGAGTGATCAGGATCTCGCGGATGCCTTCGGTCACCGGCGCCGTGGTGTCGAGCGAGATGCTGTAGTCGAGGTCGGCGGGGAAGCGCTTCTTCAGCTCCGCCAGCCTCGCCCTGATCCCGTTGGCGACGGCGATTGCATTCGACCCCGGTGTCTGGAAGACGCCGAACACGAGCGCAGGTTTTCCGTTGTAACGCCCGAGCTGGTTGTAGGTCAGCGCGCCGAGCTCGATGCGGGCGACGTCGCTGAGCCGCACCGTCGAGCCGTCCGGGTTGAGGCGCACGGCGATGTTGCCGAATTCCTCCGCATTGAGAAGCCGTCCCTGGGCGCGCACCGTGTAGGTGAACTGCTGGCCCTTCGGAGCCGGGTCCGCGCCCAGGCGGCCCGACGGGTTCACGTTGTTCTGCGCCTGGATCGCCGCGGCGAGGTCGGGGACGGTGAGCCCGAGATTGGCCAGCTTGTCCGGCCTGAGCCAGATGCGCATCGCATAGTCGGAGGTCCCCCAGTTGATGACCTGACCCACGCCCGGTACGCGGTAGAGCGCATCGGTCAGGTTGATGGTCGCGTAGTTTCCGATGAAGAGCGTGTCGTAGCTGCCCTTTGGCGAGTAGAGCGAGATCGCGAGCAGCGGAAGACCGGCGGACTGCTGGAAGGTGAGGCCGTAATTCGTGACGTCGGCCGGCAGGGACGGTTGCGCCTGGGCCACCTTGTTCTGCGTGTTCACCTGGTCGATGTCGATGCTGCTGTCGATGTCGAATGTGACTTGCAAGAGGAGCGAGCCGTCGTTGGCGTTCGTGGACTGCATGTAGAGCATTTTCTCGACGCCGGACATCTGCTGCTCGATCGGAGTTGCGACCGACTGCTCGACGGTGACGGCATCGGCTCCCGTGTAGTTCGTCCGCACCTGGATCTGCGGAGGCACGATGTTCGGATATTGGGCCACCGGCAGGCCGAGCATCGCGACGGCGCCGACGATGACCATGAGGATGGCGATGACCATCGCCACGATGGGACGGCCGACGAAGAAGCGGGCCATGGCTAGCGACCCGGTGAGGGCGCCGCGCGTGCGGCCGCGGAGGTTGTGGAGCTGTCGGAGCTAGGCGTTGCACGCACGAGCATCCCGGGTCTCACCCGCACGAATCCCTCGACGATGACCTTGTCGCCGGGTTGAAGACCTTCTTCGACGACCAGGTGATTGCCGACCTGTTCCCCCGCCCGTACGGTCCGGACGTCGACCTTGCTGTCCGGCGCGACGACGGCGACCTGGTAAGCGCCCTGAAGCTCATTGATCGCGCGTTGGGGGACGACCAGCGCTCCCTTTCGAACGTCGATGGCGGCCCGCACCTTGCCGTATTGACCTGGCCGGAGGAGATTGCCGGGATTCGGGAAAGCGCCTTGGATGGCGATTGTGCCCGTCCGGGGATCGACCTGGCGATTGGTCACGACCACCGTCCCGCGGTGCGGGTAGATGCTGCCGTCGCCGAGGATGAGCTCGAGCAGCGGGTCATCGCCCCTCGCGGGCTCCGCCCAGTGGTTGCCCTGGGCGGAGCGGAGGTACTCGACTTCGCTGATGTTGAACTGCGCCTTGATCGGGTCGACTTGCGAGATCGTCGTCATGATCGTGGACGTGTTCACGAGGGTGCCGACCTGCGCCTGGGCGATGCCCACGATGCCGTCGATCGGCGAGGTCACCTGCGTCCAGCCGTGGCTCAGCTGCGCCTGCGCGAGCGTGGCGCGCGAAGATTCGACGGTCGCCGCTGCCTCCAGCTCGGCCGCGACGTCGTTGTCGAGCTGTTGCTGGGGGATCGCCTGCTGGGCGACCAGTTGCCTGTCGCGCTTGACGTCCAGCCGCGCCTTCGCCAGGGCCGCGATGTTCCGGTCGAGGGTGGCCTTCGCCTGGTCGGCCACCGCCTTGTAATTGCGCGGGTCGATCAAGAACAGCAGATCTCCCCTCCCGACGTACGTGCCCTCCCGGTACGCTTGCTTGCGGACGTACCCCTCGACCTGGGGTCTGATGTCGGCGTTGACGAACCCGTCGAGGGTGCCGATCCACTCGCGGTAGACCGGTACGTCAGTCTGCTCGACGTCGGCGACCTGGACGGCGGGTGGTGGCGGCGCCGGAGGCGCGGCCGTCTTGTGGCAAGCGGCGATCGCGACCAGGGAAACGAACGAACCGATTCTTGTGTCCATTGCGCCCTCCGCTATTCACGTTGCGTATCGAGCGGGCAATCCGGACGGCCCGTCAGCGATGAGGTCGCCCTGATCGATTCCCGGCAGCGACATCCGGAGCAGGATCGCAGGAATCTCGGTGCCATTTTCTCGCGCCTCGATCGTCGCAGACCGACATCGCTCTTTCTGGGCGCGCTTGCAACCGGGCGCACGAAAACCGCGCCCACTGCTCTCGTGTTCTTGGCCCGGAATTCGGGGACGCAGATGGGGGGCGCGCTAATCAAGGCCGATGGAGTTGGTGTTCGGAATGCGATCGATCGGGAGCGGCGGTCGCTCGTCCACCGTCGCCTTCGTGATCTCCGAATTCCGGGTCACCCGGCCTTCCTGGACGAGGTACCCGGCTTCCTTCCTGCAACCTCTGGCTCGGCGTGACGTCGACGTTCACGAACTGGTCCTCGACGCCCTCGACGTGCGTGCAGGTCACGGCGCCGCCCAGGCCGAGCGAGCTGCAGACCGGGCCGCCTCCACCCGCCTCGCGCGGGCAGCGGTGGAATCGCGCCGGGAGAGGAACGTGTGCAGCTGGGCGACCACCGCCGCCCCCTCCCCGATGGCCGCCCCCACCCGCTTCACCGAACCCGAACGGACGTCGCCCACGGCGAAGATCCCTTCGACCCCGGTCTCCATCGGCAGCAGGACACGCCCGGTCGGACCCACGTCGGCGCCCGTTCGGACGAAGCCCTTCTCGTCCAGGGGGACGCCGCAGCCGGCGAGCCAGCTGGCGGCCGGATCAGCGCCAGTGAAGAGGAAGAAATGCGCGATGGCGTGCTCCTCCTCGGTTCCGGTGCGGCGGTTGCGCCAACGCACGCCCTGCAGGCCCTGGGCGGCCGTTCCCAAGAGCCCGACCACCTCGGCCTCACAGAGCACCTCGATGTTGGAGGAGGCTGCGATGCGGTCGATCAGGTAGCGTGACATCGTGTTCGAGAGGCTTGGCCCGCGCACCAGCATCCGCACTTGGCGCGCATGGCTGGAGAGGAACACCGCTGCCTGGCCCGCCGAGTTTCCTCCACCCAGGAGCGCCACCTCCTCGTTGCGGCAGAGCCGGGCCTCGACCGGCGACGCCCAGTACGAGACGCCGCGGCCCTCGAACTGCGCCAGGTTCGGGATCTCCGGACGGCGATAGCGCGCGCCCGTGGCCACCACCACCGCGCGCGCCCGGACCCGCCGGCCGTCGGCAAGGTCGAGGATGAGCACCGGATCAGGCCCGGAGCTCTCGGAAGTGCAGTCCAGCTGCTTTACCTCGGTCGAGAGGCTGAACTCCGCTCCGAATTTCTGGGCCTGGGTGAACGCGCGCGCCATCAGCGCCTGCCCGGAGACCCCGGTGGGAAAACCCAGGTAGTTCTCGATGCGCGCGCTGGCGCCAGCCTGTCCTCCAAAGGTGACTGCTTCCAGTACGAGGATCGAGAGGCCCTCCGACGCCCCGTAGACCGCAGTCGCCAGTCCAGCTGGACCGGCGCCGACGATGGCCACGTCGTAGGGATCGCTGCGCAGGGTCGTTGCCACCAGCCCGAGGGCCCGCGCCAGATCGGCCTTCGTCGGGTTCTTGAGCACCGTGCCGTCCGGGACCACGACGATCGGGAGCTCGCCCGGCTTCGGGGCGAAGCGCTCGAGCAGTGACGAGGCGTCCGCGTCCTCATCGGGATCGATGACCCGGAAGGGAATCCCGTTCCGTTCGAGGAAGCCGCAGAGCCGGGTCACCTCCGGCGACCTGAGTGCCCCGATGAGCACCGGGCCTCCGAAACCGATCTCGATCAGGGCCACCCGACGGAGGATGAGCGCACGCAGGATGCGCTCTCCAAGCTCGGCCTCGGCGACGAGCAGCGCCCGGAGCCCCTCGGGCGGGACGACGATCGCCTCCACCTCACCGACCGCCTGGCCGTCGATGACGCTCACGCTTGGCTTTCCGGAGAGCTGTCCGAGCTCGGCCAGGACCTCGCCCGGGACCACCTCCGTCATGTCCTCGACCGTGGCCCCGATCAGCTGCGCGAACGCTGTTACCGGCACGGCCCGACCCAGCCCATCGCGTGGGACGATCGCCACGCGGCCGGAGAGGATCACGAACATCCCCGGGCCGGGTTTTCCCGCCTGAAACAGGATTTCCCCGGGAGAGAACCGGCGCACTTCGCCGAAGCGCCGGACCCGATCGATCTCGGGCGGGGAGAGGACCGGAAACATCTGCTGGAACCGCGACGCCAGGGCGGCGCTGGATGACGCCGGCGCCAGTGCCGGACGCGCATTCTCCAGTACCTCATGTCCGCTGCGTTCCGCCTCGTTCTCGCTGGCCATGTCCGATTCCCGAAAATCGCCGCAGGATGTAACACACCCCCGCCGTGTACGCAGTGGCGGCGATCGAGGAGAACTACAACGGCCAGACGCTGGACGCCCGGAAGTTCGTTTGAGTGATCCTTCGAAACGCCTGTTGGATCCTCAGCGCCGCTGCGCGTCGACGCTCTTGCGCAGCTCCTTCTCCTGCTTGCGGAGCTCGCCCGTGGGATCGGCCGCCGCGAAGTCCTCCGTCTCGTAGAGAGGGCGGATCTCGATCTCGCACTCGGGGCCCGGCATCGGGTTGGGACAACGCTTCACCCAGTCCACCGCCTCCTGCATGGACTTCACCTGCCAGAGCCAATAGCCGGCCACGAGCTCCTTGGTCTCCGCGAACGGTCCGTCGATCACCGTGCGCTTCGCGCCCGCGAACCGCACGCGCTTCCCGTGCTTGCTGGGCCTGAGTCCTTCGCCGGCAAGCATGATGCCAGCCTTCACCAGCTCTTCGTTGAAGGCGCTCATTTCCTTGAGGAGCTTCTCGTCACCAGGGCTGATCCCGGCTTCGGAGTCCCGGGTGGCTTTGACGATGACCATCACTCGCATGTCGCTGTCCCTCTCGGTTGACCGGCCCTTTAGCCGGTTCGCTCTTACGACGAACGAGCGCGTGCGGGATCGACGGACTGCGACTACGTAATCCCCGCATTGTCCGCTTTCACTGGCACCAGCTGGATGCAGGCGGCGGGTCACCTCACGCTTCGAGGATCGCGAACAGGCGCTCCAGGTCGATCGGCTTCACCAGATGGTCCGAGAAACCGGCGCGCAGCGCCCGCTTGCGGTCGGAGAGCTGCCCGTATCCGGTCAGCGCGAGCAACGTCGGCGGTGACGAGGCCCATATTCGCTTGAGCTTGCGTACGAGCTGGTACCCGTCCATCTCCGGCAGGCCGATGTCGATGATCGCGAAGCGCGGGCGGAAACGCCTGGCGACGACCAGCGCCCCCGAGCCGTCGTACGCGACCTCGACCGCGTGGCCGCGCGAGCGCAGCGTGCGCGCGAGCACGTCGGTAATGTCCCTGTTGTCGTCGACCAGCAGGATCGAGCTCTGCCCGTCGGCAGGCGCCGCGGACGGCTTGCGCCTCCGCGTCCGAGCGGCCGGAACGCGACGCCTGAAAGGCTGCCCGGGCAGGCCGGCACCGGCTCTTTCTCTCGGAGCAAAGGCGAGAGACGGCCGCGCCGGCACGGGCGGCTCCAGACTCACCGCGGCGCCCTCGCGCCGGCGCCGGATCGCGCCGCCGCGCGCCTCGCGCCTTTCGGGACCGCCGTCAATCTCCGGCTGGCCGCGAGCATGGTGGTGAGGTTCCGGCGAATGCCCGCCGCAACTTCTTCGCGCCGTCCCCGGCAGCGCGGGCACGGCTGCTCGAGCAACGCGCTGAGCCACAGGTGCATGGCCGCCAGGTTGTTGTGGAGGTCGTGGACGATCTCGCGGACTTCGCCCGCCTGGGTGCTGGACGGACCGCGGGACGTTCGTGCGCGCCCCGCCCGGGATCGGTAGGCCATGCCGCGCGTATGCCGGGCGCAGATGGGGTGGTCAATCCGTGTCTGCGCGTACGCGCAGTCGAGCGATCGCGCTCAAATATTGGAGACACGCATGCATTGTCGATTTTGGGACCGCGGCAGCGGTATTGACATTGCCGTCCGATGGTGGTGGGCACAATTTCCCTGGTCCCAGGCTGCCGCTGGAGAACGGTATGACCGACGAAGCGACGAATTTGCGATTGGTTCGATCCGAGGAAGGGGGTCAGCCGCTGCTGGCCGAGGCGCGGCCCTGGAGGGACGGGCTCCTCGACGGGCCCTCCGCTGGTGAGCACATCGTCCACTTCTACGAGGACGACGAGTTCCTCTTCGACTCCGTGGCGCACTACGCAGCAGCTGGCCTGGCAGCCCGCGAGCCTGTCTTGATCGTCGCCACGGAGCCGCATCGCGTCGCCTTCGCCGAAAGGCTGCGCCGCAACGGGGCCTGCCCGGACGTGGGCATCGGCTCCGGCCAACTGACGATGCTCGACGCCCGCGAAACCCTGATGCGCTTCATGGTCGGCGACGAGCCCGACTGGGACCGGTTCCAGCAGACACTAGGGCCGGCGCTGGAAAAGTGCCGGGCGTCGCGCCCCGGTGCACGCGTGCGCGTATTTGGAGAGATGGTCGATCTCCTCTGGCGCGGTGGGAACCGGGTGGCCGCAGTGCGCCTCGAGGAGTTCTGGAATGCATTGGCGCGGCTCCAGTCCTTCACGCTCTTGTGCGCCTATGGGATGGGCAACTTCTACATGCCCGGAGACGGCGAGCTGTTCGACAGGGTCTCTGGCTGTCATTCGCACGTCATCCCGCCCGGCCGCGTTGGGGAGCGCCCGGTGAGCTCGCTGCAGACCGAACTGGAACAGCGCAAGCATCTGGAGGCAGCGCTGCGCGAGGTGCTGCACAAGCGGGCGCTGACCGCCGGGGCGATGGAGGAGAGGAGCGCCCAGGACCTCGAGCGCTTCCGCTTGCTCGTGGAAAGCGTCGAAGAGTACGCCATCTTCATGCTCGACGCGGACGGGCGGGTCAGCTCCTGGAACGCCGGCGCGGAACGGATCAAGGGGTACCGCGCCGAGGAGATCATCGGGCAGCACTTCTCCCGCTTCTATCCCCCCGAGGACGTGGCGAAGTGCGCTATGGAGCTCGAGGTCGCCGCCCGCGAAGGCCGCTTCGAGGACGAGGGCTGGCGCGTGCGGAAGGACGGCACGCGGTTCTGGGCCAACGTGGTGATCAGCCGCATGCGCGACTTGAACGGCAGGCTGGTCGGTTTCGCGAAGGTGACGCGCGATCTCACCCCCCGGCGACAACTGGAGGAGGAGCGGGTCGCGCGCACCGCGCTGGAGACGGCGCTCGCCGAGCAGAAGAGGATGGAGGAGCTTCGCGAGCGACTGATCGGCATCGTCGGGCACGACCTGCGCACGCCGCTCTCCACGGTCGCGATGGCTGCGGGCCTCATGCTCAAGCGCGGCACGCTTTCGCAGGAGGATGCGAGGGCGACTGCGCGCATCGCGCGCACCGCGGAGCGGATGTCGAAGATCATCTCCGAGCTGCTCGACTTCACCCGCGCGCGGTTGGGCGGTGGGATCCCGATCCATCCGCAGCCGATCGACCTCGCTGAGGTCTGCGTCGAGGTGATCGCCGAGATGGAGACCGCTCATCCGGAGCGCACCCTGCGGCTCCAGACCGACGGCGCCGCCCGCGGCGTGTGGGACAAGGAACGGCTCGCTCAGGTGGTGTCCAACCTGGTGGGCAACGCCATCCAGCACGGCAGGTCGGACGGTCCCATCGACGTGCGGATCCGTACCGAGGGCGACGTCGTCACGCTGAGCGTGCACAACGAGGGACCGGCGATTGCTCCGGACTTGCTGCCTTCGGTTTTCGATCCCTTCCGCAGCTATCCCAATGGATCGGCGCATCGGAGCGAGGGCCTGGGGCTCGGCCTCTATATCTGCCAGGAAGTGGTCCGGGCCCATGGCGGCGACATCGCGGTGCAGTCCAGCAACGCGACGGGGACCACGTTCACGGTGCAGCTGCCGCGTTCTCAAAGCCCGCAGCCGGCGTTCGGTCGCTGAAACGAACCTCGACCCCGAGCGCGACGCTAACGCTTCTTCGCGGACGTCCTCTTGCGCACCCCGGCCTTCCTGCGGATCGTTTCGGCTTGCGACGCGGCCCTCTGTGCTTGCCCTTCGAAGGCGTGCATGAGGCCGTCCAGGCTGAGCGCCTCGCGGCCGGCCAGCCTCGCTTCCATGGCGATGAATTGCGCCTCGTTCGCATCGACGGTGACGGCGGACAGCTCCTGGTCGGCTGCGCCGAGCCTTTCCAGGGCCGAATGAAGGGACTCGAGCGCCTTGGCGACGGCCCTCGCGGCAGCGGCCTCGTCCGACCGGGCGCGAGCTCGCATCAAAGAGAGCATTCGCGCTCGGTCGCCGCCGCGGGCCATGGCGTCCTCATCTAGCACCGTCGGAGCTCGCAACCCACACCGGTCGGGCAGGCTCGGGCTCAGAGGTTCTGCACCAGCGCCAGGATGTTGCCCTCGGTGTCCTTGAACCAAGCGGCCTTGGCGCCGCCCGCGGTGGCGATGCCGTCCTTGGTCTTCATGCCGGGCATGTCGTACTCCTCGAACTTCACCCCCTTGGCCTTGAGCTCGGCGACTTCTCGCTCGACGTCGTCGACCTGCCAAAACGCCTGGCTCGCCTTGGAAGTGCCGGCATTAGGCGTGGGGTAGAGGAAGCAGGCGGTGCCCTTGCCGAACTCATAGGCGACCCCGCCGGAGATCTCCTGCTTGGGCTTGAAGCCGAGCTTCTGCTCGTAGAAGTTCCGCGCGCGGTTGACGTCCTTCGCGGGCAGATAGGCGTACATCGGCGATTTCTGCAGCATCGTGGTCTCCTTCTCGACCGTCGCTCTCTAGACGAACGACTCCTCTTCCGGTCGACATCTTTCTGCCCGATCATTGGTCGGCGCGGTGCGACTTTCCCGCACGAGTGTTCGACTGCCGTGCGTCCGGAAGCTAGGGCAGCAGGCTGCCGAGCTCGCGCAAGGTGCGCACCCGCGACACGCCTCGGGCCAGGGCCGTGCGGCCATCGTCGTGCACCGCGACCACCACGCCCCGCAGCCGCGCCGCGACCGACGCGGCCACGTCGACGGCGACTTGCCGCGCAGTTGCGTCGCTGCCCACGAGCAACGCCACCACCCGCGCTCGGACGCGCTCGATCACGTCGACCAGCTGCGCGGACCCGTTGCTCGCCGCGGGCGTCAGCACGGAATAGCCATGCCCCCGCAGGGAACACTCGATCAGCTCGGCGGTGCAACCGTTGACGTGGCCGAAGAGAGCGACGAATGCCGGCGTGGACTTTCGTGGCTCGCTCACTAGCGCCGGAAGCCGCGCCAGGAGCTCGTGGAGGACCTGGCGCGGCGCGCTGGCCGCCGCGGGCAGGACGCGGTCGTCGAGCAGCGCATCGAGGGAAGTACCGCGTCCCAGCTCCTCCATCAGAGCGGCCACGCAACCCTCGACGTTTTCCGCGGCCAGCGCGGCCTCGAAGTCGCGGGCGTCCCCGGCCACGCGGCGCAGGTACTCGAGCACCTGCTCCGGGGCGAACCGCCGGCTGTCCTTGCGGCTCGAGCGCAAGAAGCCGATCCCGCCCGCGTTGGCGAGGCGCTTCACGCTGGCTTCGCCGATCCCCAAGAGCTGGGCCACCTGCCGCGTCGACAGGGAACCCTCGAGAGCATCCGGGGGATGGGGCGGACGTCCGTGCTTCTCGAGAGTCACGTCCTCGGTCACTCCGGCCATGCGGATGGCCCTGCCGAGATCGTCGGCGAATGCGCGCCCGGTGCAGCGCAGCCAACGCACGCTGCCGTCGGGGCGCCGGATGCGGAACTCCGTCACGTAGCGCTTCAGGTCGCGCAGAGCGCGGGCTACGTTGGCCTCGACCTTGGGGCGATCCTCGGAGTGCACGAGCGCCATCACGTTCTCGAACGTGGTGGTGAAGCGTCCCGACTCGATCCCGAACAGCAGGTACATCTGCGGGGTCCAACGAACGCGACCGGAAGGGACGTCCCAGTCCCAGGTGCCAATCTCCGCGGCCGACACTCCGACTTCCAAGGGGTCGTCGAGATCGTCGAGGAGGTGGCCGTTCGGTCGGTGATGCGGCGGGGGACGGTGCATCGGGCGAAAACCCTACTTCCAGCGGGCCCCCCAATTGTTTCAGCTTCGCAATATTTGCACTACGACGTCCAGCCGTAATCCCTTGTGCGGATTGCATCATGCGGATGCGGGCACGCAGCGACTCAACGGTTCGCGCTGAAGGCATCGGGGCCGCCCCGGTCCGCAACGAGGTAGGCTTCAAGGCGCGTGAGCGAGGATCTGCCGTTTCCGGAGAGCTTGTGCCACCGCTGCGCGGCCCCGCCGCGGTACGTGCGCACGGGCACCAGCACATTCATCCTCTGCCCGTTGCTTCCCGAGAAATACCCGAGGCAACCGGTCCGCAGCTGCCCGCTGTTCCGCCCCCGATCCGGCGAGCCCGACGCGAGCGGGGTCAGTTCATCCGGCGATACACCCCGACCACCACGCCGATGATCTGCGTCTCCCGGAACTCCTCTCGCGCGACGTAGATCGGCTTGAGCCTCGGGTTGGAGGGCTGGAACCGCACCCGGTCGCCCTCCGGGTAGTACCGCTTCACGGTCGCCTCGTCTTCGATCAACGCGACCACGATCTCGCCGGGCGAGGCCTGCAGCTGCTTGCGGACGAAGATGTAGTCGCCGTCGAGGATACCGTCGCCGATCATGCTGTCGCCGGCCACCTTGAGGGCGAACACCTTCTTGCTGGCGTCGCCGAGAAGGAAGCTGTCGATGCGCACGTGGTCGGTGATGTTCTCCTGGGCGAGGATGGGCGCGCCCGCGGCGACTTTCCCGACGACAGGGACCTCGACCACCCGTCCGGAGTCGGCCTCGGGAGCGGGGTCGATCTCGCGGCGCACGAAGCGCGCCGGCTTGCCGCCTTCGATCACGCTGAGCGCGCGGCTCTTCAGCTCGCCGCGCAGCAGGTATCCCTTGCGCTCGAGCGCCTTGAGGTGATCGTTCACGCCGTTGGTGGAGCGGATCCCGAAGTGCTCGCCGATCTCGCGGATGGT